>Ga0265300_10000660_pt1 | contig 36061 bp, 56 predicted proteins | sample AusTroGonzalo_MG_FD_193482 | JGI IMG/M metagenome (GOLD analysis project Ga0265300, IMG submission 193482) | Bovine rumen microbial communities from tropical cattle in Woodstock, Queensland, Australia - Gonzalo_03 | ecosystem: Host-associated > Mammals > Digestive system > Stomach > Rumen ...
ACAAGTTTTAAATTTTGTCCGTTGCCATCAGTACGATATATTTTTCGAGCCGTGACACCATCATAACCAAGCGGCAAATTCAATAATGTACATTTGCCATCAATAGTGATAGAATTTGACCTTGTACCGAGTCTTTCTTCACCACCTGCGGTTACATAGGTTATTTCATAATAATATGTGCCTTGTAACCCCCCGTTTGTATCGGTTGGAAGTACCTCACAAGCTCCCATTTCCCAAATATTTTGCCCGTTATAGACTAAAGGGTAATGTTTGCCGTTTGTAATGAATAATTTATCATTTAAAAACGCAAAATCACATAACCCGGTTTCAAACCCCTCATAAATTTGTTTAGTATTAAAGCCGATTTGTGAAAATATCTTGCCGCCTGATACAATTATGCGCTCATTTTGCAATTTATTGTATTTATCAAGGTAAGAAAAGCCATAAATCCCATCTATAGCGTTTCCCTCATCAAATTGTATTTTATTATCCGGCGCAGGAGCTAAAACCTTATTTGCGCCAATAATATCATCCTCATTGAAGTTTATAACGTTATAAAAATATTTTGCATCAAGAAGCTTGTCACCTAAATCAACGCGCATTCCTTGAAATTCAAAAGATTGTAAACTATCCATTACATACCCCAATAAGCAGATTCTGTTTCAAATTGATAAGGTTCTCTAATCCAACCTGTTTTTTGTACTCTTGAACGACCTTTGACAATATCGCGTTTAGCTTGCCTTAGCCATTCGTCAAAATTAACTTTGTAATGACTTGCCCGCTCTGTATCAACCTTTGAAAGAAGTTTATAAGCCGCATAGTCACAAATAACCTCAATATGCTCATCAACAATAAGCATTTTTTTGTTTAAAATTTCTTCTTTGATTATGTCATCAGGATTGACAGGAATATCAAAGTGTAAGCGGTGATAATATAACCATACGTTGTTTTCCTGAACACAAGTTCCATAATCATGAGTGGTTATTTCTGTATCCTCAATCCCGCGTGTACAGTTATAAAAATGAGTATCGTCCTTGTACTCGTATTTTATTTTCTCGTTATCAATGGTTATACGTCCATTTTTCGGAGCATAACCGCTTGTAGATGCCACTTTTATTACAGTATCGTCAATTTCCACGTTATACGCCAATTTTGTGCAATTATAGCCGTTACCATTTTGCGGATAAAATGTAATTGTATCATTCCAATAATTAAACCACTTCGGCAACCCCTGAATAGGGCTCGGAAAATTAGCATACGTATTATTCAAATTTTGTTCATTAATTGGGTATGCGTAACCATTAATAAACCAAACAAAGAATCTTATACCCTCGCTTCTAAGGATGCAAGGGGGCTCATTTATAACTGCTTCATCTGCCGGAACGGGCAAAGAATATATTGCTTGCAGAGCTTTTGTTGTTTTGGCATAATCATCAAGCGCAAATTTAAGCTCTGATACAATATTTTTGTTAGAAAATAATTCATTAGCAGACTTGCCGATTAAATCGTTTTCTGTAGCAGTATAAAATCTTATTCTTTCTATTACATCTTTTACTGTATAGCTCATTATTTCTGCAATCCCCAAATATAAACCGTAACTGTAGCATTAGATAAATCAACGTTTGCAATCTGCAAAGCATTAATATTGGTATTTAATAACACCATTTTTGTGTTAACAATTTCAAAATCATTTATTTTTGCATTTATAAGTTTGTCTGAAACTATGACTAAAGCCACAGGACTTGTCACCTCTGAAAATGCAATATTTCTATACTGAGAGTTTGGCGGTAATATTACCTGTGTTTTAAATGTCTCATTATAATCAAAATATCTGTCGTATTCTCTTGTAGCGATTTCATTCAGAAATTCGTCAATTTCAAGCTCTTTTATATCAAGTTTGAGTGTATTCATATCTTTTCACTTTCTTTAAAAAAGAGGGGGTAAAAACCCCCTCAATATAAGCTTAAGAAGCGGCAACAGCCACTCTTTTACCCAATAAGTTAACTTCAACAGTTGCAGCAGCTGCAGCAGCTTCGCAAGAAATTGCCACAGTATTTGCTGTTTCAGCAGGTGAGCCGGAAGAACCGTCAACGATTAAAGTAGTACCACCGTTGATTACTTCCAAAGTATCACCTTTAGCTTGTATGCCTGTTTTAGCTTGGCAAACACCTTTAACAGCAACCCATCCAAAGTATGCTGTAGCAATAGCAACTTGCGGAATACCAATTAATTTGATAACTGTAGAAGTTGCAGGAGAAGCAGTTGTAACACCATCTGCTTTGTCAACTAAAACATACGGCTGATATGCTGTTAAATCAGCAGCAGCTTTAACATATTTGTAAGTTGTAGGTATAGAAACACCGTCTTTTGCAACGGTTACTTCTGCACCAATATTATATTCAGCAGCAGCAGAAACTCTTTGAACGAATTCTTCTGTAACTGCTATTCTTTCTTGTACTATATTCATTTTTGTTTTTCCTTTCTTTATTACTACGCTCTTGTAGCAGCAGGATTAAGAGCTGTAAATACACCGTTAAGACGTCTGTCAACACAGAATAAGTTACCTGTATAGAATTTCTGATGTACCATGATAGGTTGGTTAGGTATTCTGAGCCCTGAAACATCCTGCGGTGAGTCTTTACCGTCAAATCCATACTTATGGAAGAACTTGATAGAGTCAGCATTGATTAAATACAAGTTGTAAGCTGTACCGCTTCCCGGTGCGAATTCGTCAGCATACCAAACAACACCGTCAACATTAATACCATCGAAACCGACTTCAAGATCCTTAGCAGGTAAAAATCTCTGTTGTAGTTGTTGTTTTTGTTTGAATGATGAAAGAACTGCAGCTTTAGAAACCATATAGCCCAATTTGCTTGCATTACCCTCGATACTTGCTTTAGTTTTCAATTTAGTAAGCATTGGTTCAATAGTTTGATAGTCGCAAACTGTTGATGATGTATCAAATCTTGGCAACCATTTTTTGTCGCCTACAGCATCCACGCCTAAATCAGTATCTGTTAAACCTGCATAAGCAGTGCCGGATGGTGCAAAAATATCAGCCAAACCGTTGAAAGCGTTAGGATTGCTTGCAGCTGAACCATAGAATGAAGCAGCTAAGAACTGACGTACAGAAGCAAGTGTATTTTTAGCTTTTTGAGAAACCAAAGAAACAATTGCGTGTTTGCTGTCTGCTGTAGCGTTCAAATCTGCCAAAGTAATTGAGAAATTAGAATACATATATTTCCACGGCAATTCAGCAGGTATTAAATTCTGTTGCGGATTAACATTAAGTAAGTCTGCAGCAGTACCTGTGATATAACCGATTGATTGGTTAGGATTGAAGTCAAGTGCAACAGTCAATCTGTTACCGCCATCAACGTATTCTTTTTTCTTCATGATTTCTTTTAAAAGAGGAGTCGTATTGCAGAAAATTTCTTCCACTTCTTTATCAATGTATTTAGTGGTGACTGCAAAAATCTCGTCTAAATTGTAAGTTTGTGTAGTCATTTTTTAAATTCCTTTCTTGTTACTCAATAGCTAACAAGGCAGCCTTTAAATCCTGCTCTGTTTTAATTTCTTTTGCAGGTACAGCACCTTGTTGCTTGGTGGAAGAATTAATTGCGTTAGCTTTGTTCTGCTTGTTTTGTGCAGCAGTTGCTAAACTTGCGTTTTGTTTGGCATTTTCAAGCAATTTAGCATAATTGGACTTCAAAAATTCACCCTGCATTGCGCTTGGGGCGATATTGTTGTCACGGCAATATTCTAAAAATGCCTGTTTGTCAAAATCTAAGCCGTTTTCTGTCACTATTTGCTCTATTTGAGCCATTTGCTCTTGAATAGTGCCTAGTGCTTCATTGTAGGCTTTTTCTTGTTTTAATTCTTCCAATTGTTGGAATGCTTGCTCACCCTTGGTGACTTTTTCTTTTATAATCGGGGGCAGGTCATCAAACGCCATTCCGAAACGTTCCATTTCCTGTGCTCTGCGTATTTCATCAAATACACCGCGCAATTTTGAGCCATATACTTCATTTTGTAAGAGTGCATTAAGAGTATTAATCAGATTCTCATTTTCCTGATAAACGGGTAATTTTTCCTGATACTCTTTGTAAGCTTGCTCTAATTCCGCAGGCTCTTTAAATCCCATCCTTTTTAAAGATTGTTCAAGTGGTTGAAACTTCTTTTCATAATACTGAACAGAGTTCATAATATCGTCAGGAGTTTTCCATAATCCTTGCTTGAACTGATTAGATTGTTTCCATAATTCTTGCGGTGCTTCGGGTTCTTCCGGCTGATTTAAAACATCATGTAATGTTTCAGGCGCGTTACTCTGAACACCGTCATTTTCTGTATTTTCGCCTTGGTTATCCACGGCATTTGTTATTTCTTGTTCAATATCACTCATATTTACCCCCTAACCTTAAACAATTTAGTGATTAAATCGAGTGACATTATAAAGTTTTCTTGACCTATTGCAATCTCAAACGAGCTTGTCGGTCTTATCTGTCCTCCCGGATGCTTTGCATTAATTATTGCTTCAATATCCGTACCCGGAATATAAAGCTTGGTTCTTTCGTTGTTTTTATCAAAAACAGGTGTGTCCCAAGTTACGGGAATTAAACCAATTGGAGCGGTTTCTCTAAATATTTCTGATGTTTTTGGTCTTTCAACTTGTTCTGCAAAACATTCAGAATCCTCATAAAAAAACTGCCCATTCTCTTGAATTAAGCAGTCCTCTGAAATACCTTTTTCCTGTAAAAATTGTTTGGCAAACACTTTGCTTTTAGTCGGTGTGCCGTCCGACTTTGTGATTAATACTTTCATGTTTTCTCCTTATATTAATTCCCTCCGCCCTATGCGGTTCAGGTTGATTAGTTTGCAGGATAAATTTCCCCGTAAATTTCTTTTTGGGGTTGATTATGTATAAATAAGGGTGTATTTATTGTCGGTTTGTGTTCAATATCGCCTCTAATATTTTGCATTATAATATCGTAAATAACATCATTTCTGACTTTTGGATTTTCCTTGCCAATTAAAATTCCATTTTCATTATTTTTCATATCAAAAACGGAGTTTTCTTTTGACTGTCCGTCTAATTGATCTGAATATTCTTTTAATTGTCCTAGTTGTCTTACAAATTCCTCTGGATATTTTTGAGCCAATATGGCTGATGTTGCAGTGTGTCTATGTTCTTCTTTCTGCTCGTCTGTTGGATAATTTAAAAGCGTATTATAATAAGCATCTAATTCGCTTTTACTCAGTTTTTTATAAATATTGTTTGCTTTAATTGTATCTATCGGATGTTTACGTATTTCAGGATAATTTTTTGTAAAATATATTTGCCCCAATATAGATTTTATATTTTTCATTAATTGATTTATCCTTTGAAATATGCTATAATACCACTATGAAAAGAGTATTTGAGAATTTGAAAAAAACTTTACTTTTTGCACTATTAGCAATCTTATTGTTTTGTATCGGTCACGTTACACTTATGACAATTGCTGTAATGACTTTATAAAACTCCTATATTTGCCAACGTTTTATAAGGTTCTTTACTCCAATCAATGGCATTTGGCTGTCCGTTATAGTATTTGCTTCCAATACTGAATGTCGGATGATTAGGCAGTTTAAATTCATCCGTTAAGTGTCCGTTTGTTGCCTGCGGTGTCAGATTACCATACTTTTGGTAAAATCCTCTGTAGTCATAATCTACTCCGCTGTCATCTTTGAATGGACTTCTTTGTTTTTCCATTAAAAAAGCAATTTCTTCTCTAGGATTGAGGATTGTATTGTATGCCCTCTGATATTGATTGAGAAATTCTGTCATCTTTTATAACCTTTGCGTTTTGTTCTTGCTCAACTTCTACAGCTTGTTGAACATCAGGCACTTGGAAACCAAATTGTGCAAGATATTGTAATTGACATTCTAACGGCATATCTTTGAATAGTTTAACCGCTTGTTCAGGATCTAAGCTTATTGGCGGCGCAGAATTTTGTATCTGTTGAGCCTGTTCGTCTATTGCTTCAAGTATGCCTGTCTTATCAGGTATATCAAGAGCACTCAATAGCAACTCTGTACCTGTTTTTGTATCAGGTATTTTGCCCATTTGCGCTAATTGCATATATATTTGAGCTTTTTCTGCTCTGCTTCTTGGCATTTGTGCTCCGGCAATTACATCAACCTCATACTCGCCCACCGATAAATCAGCTTCAAGAGTTTGTATTGCCTGAAATTCTTTTTCTGCGTTTTCCCTATAAATTTCAATCATAGGGTTAACTTCAACAACAGGCTGACCGTTTTCGTCAACAACAGGCTGACCGTTTTCATCAACTCTGTTTATTTGCGGTTGAATATACGCAAAATCACCACCTGCAAGTTTCAATATACGCGGTACGTTATAATACATCTGAATAAGAGTTATATTCTTCTCGCCCTGCGTAATTATAAACCGTTTAACAAGCTTCTGCTTTTCGTTTATGGCAGTCATTGGGCTTTCATTTAACATTGAAACCATACGACCACTATCAACGCCGTCTTGTTTCTGCCCTGAAATCAATGACGGGTTAACTCTTGCTATTTCGTAAGCCTGTTCTTTTAAGACCTTTATATACTCAATCATGGCATTAAGCCTGTCGAGTGTATTGTTTGTGACAACTTCCATTTGTCCAAGCGCATCAACCTCTATAGTCAGTTGGTCAATAATTTCCTGGTCTGAAATGTCAGCATCAGGCGTATGCGCCAAAAAAGACACATAACCGCCAATAAGCAAACGTATTTTTCTATACGCTTTATCAATACGGTTTTGTGTTTCAATTAAATATTTAACATCTGAGTCTGTTTCTATAACGTCAAAAGGATAACCGCTAGGCAAATCAATCGGCTTATCCTCTAAAACATAATCATCTGCACCCTCAACCCATCTTATATAACGTCCGTAAGGGTAAACAAAGCGCAGCTCTTGTTTTTCTTCGTCTTTTGTATCGTAAAACGTTGAATCGTCTTTTAAATACGCATTCCAAACAACAATATTTCTGCTTTCGGACACTTCACCTTTTTGCGGTCCTCTGCCGTCAGCATATATTTGTGTTGTATTAATATCTGTGCCTACGGTATTTATAGCACCAATTGACGGTAATTTATCCTTTTTATCCACGTCATCTGCCGCTTTTGCTTTATCTATTTGAGAAGCAAATTGCGGATAATCTTTTTTAAGAGTTATAGACGATATAACTTCTTTTTTGAAAATATAATTACAATCATTTACTTTTTTTGCTGTTGTGTCCGGGAAATAATTAAGAGGATCAACAGAAATTATACTGACATCCCCAAGCTCTTCATCATCTGCCTGTTTCCACGTAGTCTCCGCTACACCTAAACCGCATACAATTGCATTATGTACAACAGAACGTTTGATTCCGTCAATATCGTTTTCTTTTAATACGTGAGCATTGCAATCGTTAAGAATGTCAGCAATACTATTCATCAAAGAAATCTGTTCAATATTAGCAAAAGATTTGCTTTTTGCAACCACACTTGAAACAGCTTCAAAATCAAGCACAAGCGTAGTTTTAGTGTCGACAATCCCTTTAATTACGTTTAATTGGTTGCCGTCTTTGTAATTTCCCTCATAATATTCACGATATTTTCTGAAATCATTATGACGTTTTTTATTTTCGCTGACAGCTTTATTTTTTAATTCTTCTAAATGTTCTAAAATAGGTAATTTCATTTATAAAACCTTTGCTAATCTTTCTGCTAAACCCTCGCTAAAAGCTTTTTCTCTTCTAGCTTCATTTTCACGTTTGTTTTGTGCGCATTGCTGTGTAAGCTCTTTATCCCCTGCATACACCATATTGTTACGTTTGCAATATTCTGTTATTTCTTTTTTGCTTTGTACTTCATGTCCAAGCGTTACATCAAAATAAGGTTTGAAAGTATGTACATTTATATTGCTTTCGCCTGTATATTCAATATGTTTGGGCTCAATTGTATTTACTAACTGTTGTGAGCTTCCGCATTTACAAGGTATAACCTGACCGCAATCTCTAAACGCTGTTGTTTCTTCCCCGCATATTGGGCATTTATAAACCCAACGTTTGCGATATTCGTCAAAACTATCCATAATTTAAAATTCCTATATTCTCTCTTTTAACAGTCTTTGCAGCAAGGCTCTTGCGTTCTTTCTTTTCCCATTCCGAAACAGACCGTCTGTTAAGTATAGCTTGCGTAAGATAGAGGAGCGCATCAATTGCGTGGTTGTCTTTATCGACAGGCGTTTCATCGAGATTACTTTCGCTTCCTATTCGTTGCTCTTTAAACTTATAGTTTTTGATTTCCCATATAAGGTTTACACAATTAGCACAAATAAATAACCGTCTTTGTTTAAATAACGAGTTAACCGTTACAAGGTTATTCATTTCATCCTTGTTACTTTCAACAAGCCTTAAACCTAATTTAACGAGGGTGTCCCACAATGATTTACCATCTCTGTCAGGTCGTTTAATTGCAAAATCCATAACAGTAGTAAAAGTGCCGTGACGTTTGTTTTCTCTTGCGAGTTCTTCCGGCAGGCATTCTGACTTGTAGAACTCATCAAATATAATAATGTCGTCATCATAGGTTTTTACGCCCCAAAGAAATGCTGACGGATTGCGCCATCCGTAGTCACCGCCTATTAATATTTTTTCACCGCTTCCAATATCAGAAAAACTTATTGGCGGTATTACATTTACATTTTCATCAAATTCACTAAACACCAAACCGTATAAGTTTTGCCAATCACCCATAGCCCAACGTTTAAAATCACGTTCAGAGTATTGGTCTTTTAATGTTTGCAAATAATCAGGCGGTAAGTTTTCAAGGTTTGCTGTTGTCGGTGAGTTTAAGAAAAATATTTTCTTCTCTTTGCGTTCTTCTTCTTTTAAATCGTAAAATGTACGTTTTACCCAATTCCCTTTAGGGTTGCCCTCAACCATCATGAAAGCTTTGGGCATTATTTTACCTGATAAACGTCCAAATAATTGCTTGTATAATTCCTCGTTTATATCCTCTATCTGACAAACACAAGCAAGGTCGTATTCTGCTGATAATATGTTTGTATCTTTATCGAATGCACGAAATACGATACTTGAACCGTTATCAAACTTTGCAATACGTGACGCTTCCTTTGAAGTATCTACATAATTAAAACGTCCGTATTTTTCAAAATCATCTCTGAATTGCTTTATAACAGAGTCCTTTAATTGGTCGTATGTTTTACGAACATAAACAACTCTAAGCCCCGGATATTTCAAGCACAATAAAAATGTAATGAATTGGAATAAAAACGATTTTCCCGAACGAAAACCGCCCATAAATACAAACTGTTTTATGTCATTATCTTTAAGCGTTAAATCCTCGTTGAGAATTTGATTAACCATTTTGACTTGTGCAGGGTTAAATTTAATTATATCCCCATTCAAATCAATTTCTGTTATCATACTAGCCATTCTCTAATAATTTATTCAGGATTTCTTCGCGCTTGATATGTTTTAGCGCAGTTACTTTTTTTTCGGATTTGATTACATTCACGGGATCTATTTTTTCAATCTTTTGCAAATAAAATGCTCTTAGGCAAAAAAGAAAAACGCCGCACATACAAACACAACAAAACAAAAAAGACAAACAAAAATACAAATATTGCATTAGTCCTCCTGCGTTATAACGTTTATATGCAATGCTTCTGGTATGTTCAAATCAATACTTGGCTGCTCGCCGATTGTATCTCGAATAAATTGCGCAGCCTTTGTATTGCCCTGTATTGCTTCCTTTATTTGTGCCGCCATTATAACTTCAAGTGTGTTTTTCTTTTCGCCCTGTTTGTTTGAAATATCCTGCGAAAGCAAGTATTTAAGCATTTCTTGCATTGTTGAACGTCTTTTCCAACCCTCGCTCTTGGCTTTGGGTGAGGGTTGATTTTCTTTTGAAAACTGTTTACCCTTTTTTAAGTTATTTAAACTCGCCTCGTTTTGTCGTCGTTTCTCAGCCATATTTAATCCTTTTTACTTTGTTTTTAACAGCGCAAAAACTTCTATTCGGAAGCAACTCTGCTAATTGTCCAAAAGTTAATCGGTTATAATTCTTATAAACTATCTCTAATTCTTCAGATGTCCATTCAGGTTTATGATTTCGGATAAAATCAGACATTAATCAATTCTGCTTTCTTGCCTGTTAGGTTTTCCTAACGTGTTATAATAACATCGCAATAATGCTCATCTAATTCCATTGTGTAGCATTTACGGTTTAATTGTTCACAAGCAATTAATGTAGAACCACTACCACCAAATAAGTCAAGAACATTTTGCCCTGACTTTGAACTATTTTTAATTGCTCTTCCTGATAATTCAACAGGTTTTTGCGTAGGGTGTTTATAATTTGTATCTTTTTTTATTTCCCACAAATCACTTTCATTTGTAATACTCGCATCAATAAAGCCATCAAATAAAATAAATTCGTGTTGGTGTCTATACCCCTTACCTAACCCAAAAACATTTTTTGCCCAAACAATACAGGCTTTTGGTTTTAATGCTAATTGTAAAATCCCGTAAAAAGCCCAATTACAACAAATATAATATGTAGATGGATTTATTATTTTTAATATAGAAATAAAACTATCAATAAATTCTTTAAAATCTTCAGGCGTTAGATTATCATTTTTAATAACTTCAAATTTACCGCTACGCCCATTAAATTTAACATTATATGGCGGATCAGTAAACACCATATCAATTTTATTATTGTTTAACAAACTTTCAACATCAGTAACGCTTGTGCTATCCCCACACATTAATCTGTGTTCACCAAGTTGCCAAATATCACCACGTTTGCATTTTGTTTCAACTTCTTCGGGAACTTCATCCTCTACAATTTCGGTTTCATCTGCTACCGGAAATTCAATATCTATTCCCCAATCTTGCAGGGTTTCTGTTTCAAAATCACCGCTCAACAACTCAAAATCAAACTCCGAGCTGTCCGATGTCGAATTATCCATAACGGCAAGCTGTTTTCTTTTATCGTCATCTGTTGCCAAATCGGTGCGTTTTACAACAACTAATTCCGAGCCGTCTGTTTCAATTACCTTCGTTTTTAATCCAAGCTTTTGCGCCTGCTCATAAATACCATTCCCGGCAATAATATTGTCCTCATTATCAATAACAATACTTCTGCCTGCGCCACATTCTTTTAACGACTTGCTTATAAGTTTTTTATTGCGGTCGCTGTGTTTTCTGTAATTACGTTTGTCAAATTTAATTGTCATTATCAATCACCTGTCGGTTCACTAATCCAAGGGAAATCTGTAAATTTTCCCCGATTGCTCCAATAAGGTTTTCTTCACCTTTGGTTAACTTGTTTAACCCTTCTATTGTTTTTAGAGTTTTGATAAGAAGCTTCGCTAACTCTTTAAAACTATCTTTATCATTTGGCTTTATACTTGGAATATACTTTGCAGCTTTAGTAAGATACTCCGCACTCGGCAATGGTTCTTTGTCAGCCGGAAGAAAGAATAATTCTTTCAAGCTGTCAATATATTCCGAGATATTCTCTTGCACCCTGTCAACCAGCAAATGTTTAGAATAAAAAGCATCACCTTTTGCATTATAATGTATATCTTTGCAAAAGCTCTGCAGCGCAATTAGCTGACAAATGAGTGTATTTATATTTTCCATTTCAAATCCTTAATAAAAAGCGGGCGGACAATAGGAGGTGAAACCCGCTTAAAAAACCAACGTTTAAATATATTATTTTGGAATAAGTATTTTTTTAAAGGGCTTCTTATTAGGTTAATTTTGTTGAAGAGTTTAATGCTATTCAGTTGTAAATGCCCTTATTTCCGGAAGCCCTTAAGCGGAAATTCAGACAGTTTAACAATATCATAATTTCTTTTACGGTGTAACCCCACCTTTACCCACCTATAACCACCTATACCCTGTTATACCCACCTATACCCACCTCTTTTTGAGAGCAATTTTAATTATAAAAAATGGCTCTAATAGCATAACCATAGTATCGGAGACCGTTTTTACTTTTTATGGTATTTCCTTAAATTTTTACAATTCTTTACAGTATCCTTTTGATACCGATTTTCTTGCCAAGTTCAACCCAAGCAGCACAGTCTTGTGGATCTGATGCCGTTTTAATCCATTCTTTTTGTTCTGCAATTCTTCTTTGTGTTTCCTCAATGCTACGCAAAGCAATTTGTGTGTATTTTTTCTTCTTTTTATATTCACAAATGATATTTTTAGCGCTGTTTGTTTGTTTCAGCTTCCGAACATACGCATCAATACATTTTGCTCCGTGCTTTATCGCATAATCCCGCAAAATTTTATCCTCTGAATATACATTACCCCCCATTTTTAAAAAATCCACTTTGTTGTTTATTTTTTCATTATTATTTGTTCTTATATAGAAAAGGTCGGAAAGTGACTCTTTAAAAAGTTTATTTTCTGACGGTTTCTCTAAAGAATTTTGACCGTTTATATTCTTTTGGGTATAAATATACCTATTTTTATTTTTATCCGCCTTAAAATCGATTGTAGCGTTTGTAATTTTTGAGGTAAATAGATATTTATTGTAATTACCCTTAACTTTATTCCTTTTTGTTTTGATTATAATACCTTGGTTTATAAGATCATTTATTGCTTTTTTGGCGGCAGTTAAACCAATACCAAGCACTTCTGCAATATATCCAATTGATGGAAATACGACAGAACCGTTCCGATCTTCATTCAAATGTGTTGTTAATTCTAACAAAACAAGTTTTGTAATCGGGGTTAAATCAAATTTGTAAAGATTTCTTAACAGATTTGAGGTAATTTCAAACTGCGTGCAATTCTCTTGCTGCTTCATTTTTAAAGCTTCTTGCATAATCTCCTCCATTTTTTCCATAGCCGTGGCTTGACCTAGATTGGAAACTATGCAATAATGTTTTTATTGACAATATTGATTAAAAGAGTTTTGCTTTGGTTTCCAACCAAGGCTTTTTTATTTCTTAATATTTACTTGTGAAAATTATATAGGCATGCTATTATGAATGTCAAGAGGTGTAATGATACGGTCTTAACGGTGATAACTCCGTTATAAATAACCGTTTTATTGAGGTATGGAATTATGAAAAGAGAATACACAATTAATCAATTAGCAAGTATTTTGGGCTGTTCTCGTACAGCCATAGTTAAGAAAATAAAGCCCGATGAAAATAACCCCGTTATAAAACGGTACAAGGGGCGTTATGATGTGGTGTCAACCGTTAATGGAATGGCAATATTATTGGATGATATCGACCTGGAGCATGAAAAAAGCATGTCAAAGGGTGTTAATAACGTTTCAAATAACACGGGTGACAGGGTTATAAATAGCGATTTTATTGATGTTGAACCCGAAAAAGAAACCGTTACAAATAATAACGTGTTACACTTTACAGAACGTTACATAGAACAGTTTGCAACGTTTCAAAAAGAAATGTATAACGAAATCAAGCAACGTGATAACCAAATACTTTTATTAACAACTTCCGAGCAAGCTAAACAAAACGAGTATTTGCAGGTTAAAGCAGAAAATAAAACGCTTAAAAATCGCAACACGATACTAACCGTTATTCTCGGTGTTACAGTAACGGTGTTAATATGTATCATAACGTTTAGTATAACTTATATGACACTTAACAAAAACGTTACCGATGAAAACGCAAAAAAAATTCCGGCTCAGCAGGAATTACCCGCCAAGCCGGTTAAAAAATAGTCCAATATGAGAAAATCTCTTCTTAGAAGAGCGGACACTCTTCCGAGTTTAATGCAAACTTAACAAATCTTAATAATCTATCGCATCGGTAGGTTCACATAAGAATGATTATGTGAAAAGACGGTTTTTTAATATCAATTAGGTATCATGTATCCTATTTAAAATTTTAACCGCCTTTTTGACTACATCATTTGAAGTAGACAAGTGCAAGAGCATTCTTAAACACTCCGCATGATTCTCCTGTATCGGGATTTATAAATCCATAACCTTTGCGTAACCAATGTATCTCGACTTTTGGATTGAATAAAATGTAATTATGGTAATAGGCTGTCTCAGTCCTAACAGGAATCAACATGACTGTCTTATGCCCTTTTTGTTGTTCGTCATAAGCCTTTTTTACCCATTTCGGACATTCGTTATATGGCGGATTGCACCAATTTACAGACATCCAATCCTCAACAAGCCCATTATGTTCGCCTTCAATATAGTAATTAAATGCGGGTACGTTCTTACTGCTGCAGCATACATCAAGTTCAAACTTTTGCTCTCTGCCTGCAATTTTTAACCCTTTGATTAAAAGTTCCGGCGGTGTTTCGTAATCATTCCGCTTTTGTTCAAAATTGTATTTCATCTTCTCCTCGCTATTTTATAAACCGTTTTCCCCTGCAACACAATTAACCCAATAACAATCAAAATTAGGGCAAAGGGTAATAATATCATTCCTAATATGTTTTTCATTCCAATACCTCATTGATTTTGTCTATTGCCTTTTCAACTAAATCATAGCTTTTTAGTGGTTCTATTAATTCTCTTATTTCTAGCAAAGCCCGACCAAATTTGCATCTTTCTCTTTCACATTCGTTATACATTCTTGTTGGAACTGTTGCCATTGTTTTAAACGCTTCTATATTTTCTTTCAGTTCTTCGTTTTCTTGCTTCAATTCATCACGTTCTTGCTCTAAGCGTTTGAGTTGCTTTTCTAAAACAACATCACATCTTGTTATAGCAGGTATTTCGTTCTTCAATTCTGCTATATATTTTTCATTATCTTCATTAGCAATATAAGATAATATTGCACCTATTCTTTGTTCTTTTACTTCTTGTTGTTGTTTGCATCTTGTTTTTTCCAAACAATTATTACAAGATAATTCTCCGTCAATTATTGTTTCTTCTGTCATTCTTCTACCTCACCTTTTCATTAAAACTGTTATTAATAATGTCATTATTCCCAAGCAATAACCTATAAGAACCAATCCTACTATTTCTTCTGATGTTAATGTTAATACTTCTGTCATTCTTCTACCTCAATCAATTCTTTGTTTTCGTATATGTTGCCGATTACTTCGTGCGTATTGACTTCTTTAGCCCAAGAGTCGCCTTGATAGCAAATATCATAATTGGTAATAGCCGTTCCATTATGCAGATAACAGCCGTCAGACCAATAGACATAATCTATAATCCCGTCAGGTTGTTTCAAAATATCCCCCTCATAAATCAACTTGCCGTTTTTATCTCTTAGTCCTGTGCATTGTGAAACAATAAAATCGTTATCTTTGAGGATATCTTCAAAAATACCCAAACACCCGGATTTATCATCTTTTTCATTTTTATGATTCACAAAAAAGCAATGGCACATTTGGGACCAATAACGGAATTTAAATCTATCTTCTGTCATAAATCACCTCTTAAACTTCATCTTCTTCAAATAAATCAATATAATCACCTTTTAAACGTGCATCTATAACTTCTTTAATTTTTTCTAAAGGTTTATTTGTGCCTAAAAATCTTTCGCAATAATCTCTTATATCTTTAAGCGTATCTTTATACCAAACCATTCTTATTGTGCTTTTTTGAATTTGTAACATATCTATTCCTCCAATACCCATTCAAGAGCTAATACATTCCAATAACAACGATTTTTAGTAATTTCATCTGTTGCTTTTTCATATTTCTTTCTATATTTTTCTATCATTTCCTTTATTTCTTCCTCTGTTTTCATCTTCTTTCCTTTCGTTAAATAATTCCTTTATATAATTCTTTACAACTTTTTCCGTCTTTTCGTGGTACATAATCCTCAAAACTTGTAGATCTGAATAAAAACATATTGTTAGACCACCTTTGTAAATCCTGTAAAAATTTCGGATGCGTTCCCTTTTGATAAATCATTACATAAGGACTGTAACCTAATTCAGTAACTTTTTTGACTCTGTAATAATCCTCTTGTAATGTAGTATCAAAGTTTGTTAAAATATAAACCCTTTTATGTCTATTATCTTTAGTGTAATATTTTGCAAAAGTTTTTAATCCGTTTAGTATTCGTTCTTCATTTTTCATCAAATCAAAAGCAAAATGTATCATTTTAATATTTGTTTGTGCCACAAGTTTTGCAATATCATCGTCAATAAGTCGTGCATCCAATCCTTGTGTATAGTCAATTTCTGCTTTTGAATTAATTAACTGTTTTATTAAGTCCTCTCTATCCTTACAAGCAAGTATATTCGGATCTAAAAGTTTAATTTGTTTTTGTCCTCTCCAAAAATTATTTAAATCTGCAACTTTTTTACTACATAAACCCTCTTTTTTTGCCACTATGCAAAAATCACAATTATTCGGACAACCTCTTGTTAAGAAGCCATACGCAACATCTTTTATTCCGTATAAATCATAATCGGGATATTGGTTTTCAATTTCAATCGGTAAAGGTTTATCAAGTTCCTTTTTATAAACTTCTTTACCATTTTCTACATTTATTGCGTAACCACTACCTCCATATTGCACCTCGTCTGCTTGTGGGATGTACTGAATATCTTGTATATGTGGTAAATTAAAAACCTTTGAAACATACACTTTATCATATTGCTCAAAGAAGTTTGTAACCATTTCAACAGTATCACCGAGTAATTTATGATATGCTGATAATTTCATTAAAGGAATTGAAGGAAAATTAATACTATCGGTTATCAAACCAATTTTGCTCATCTTTCAAACTCCTTTATTTCCTCAAACTTACTGCAACTTGCTTTATCCGATATTAACTGACATCTGCCTTTTAGTTTACAAGTTTTGTTTATATTCTCTGCCATATTTTCAGGGATGAAATTACGGCATCTGTGCGGTGTAATGATTGTCATTTACTCCTCCTCAATAAAACTGAATATATGTGCTATTACATCAACTGTCCAACCGTTGCCTATACATTTATATCTCTGTGTTGTACTGATACCTTCTGTATAGTTTTCAGGAAGGGTTTGCAACCTCTCACATTCAAGAGGTGTTACTTTTCTAATTGTGTATTCACCTTCAGGTAAATCTAATTTATTTAATTTATATGCAATTAAGTTGTTAAATTCCCAACTACTTGTAGTAATTGTAGGGGCTTTATATATCTTAAAACCACCTTTATTATTTCCTCGAGGAAGTTGATAAATAACTACTTGACCTTGATTTTTCTTGAAGTATTCTCTATGAGTTGTTCTTCCTATTGAAGCCAAGATTGCATGAGATTTATCTCTGTCAATCAAAGCATCCGGCTCTACAACATCCTCTAGGTATATCTGTTTATCTTCAGGTTGTGTTACATTAGGAATATTTGTCCAATATAGTCTTTTTCTGTCCTGAGCTGATACAAGAGAATCTATCTTTGTTACATCCCCAAGCTGAATTGTATCAGGGTAATTCTTTTGTGTTATCTGTATTGCGTATTTGTCAATCTCACTTGCATAATAAACTTCAACGGGTATTCCTGCTTTATCAAGGGCAACGTGTCCGCAGCTTATGCCGTCAAATAAACTTAATACTCTCATTGTTTAAACCTCTCATTTATACTGTCTACAAAGGGCTTTATCCATTCGTCTAACATTCTTCTTTGTCCTTGTATAGAACCTGTGTTTAATACAATTGGTAGTTTTTCGGCATTTAAAAATTGTGTATGTATATCTAACCACTTCTCGTGCCAATCCGGTTTATTCATTTCTCGTGTCATTTTCTATTTCCTTTAAAATCTCTACCAACTCCGGCAAACGGTTTTTCTGCTTAATAAACACGTAGCCCATTGTCTGTACTATCACGCATAAGCCATCTATACATCTTTGAGTATATGCAATGCATAAGCCCAAATGCTTTGCTATGGCTTTCTTTGTGGTATAACCATCTAAGATTGCCTTAACAACTCTTTGCTCGTATTCTTTTGCACCGGGCAAAATACAATCATATACAGGCGGTGTTCCTATTAAACTCACAAGCTTTATAACCGCATATTTCATTTGACACTTTTGCTCCATAAATAATTGAGCATTACAGCCCTCGCATCGGCAATGTCGGTTATAACAGTCTATTGCTTGCGGTGTCCAATTATCCCTCATTTCCAATCCTCTAGCACTAATTGTTTAACTTCTACAAACGGAGTCGAGCTTACTTTTTCTAATATTTCAAGCGCAACATTCAACAACTCACTAAGGTTTTTTATATCTTGTTTGTCATTATCACCATAAACCCTAAAAGCCGCATCTTGCTTACTTTCACCTAAAAGATAAAAACTCCGCAAGGCTTCCGCGTGTCGCCAATTATTAGAAGTACTGTCGACTCTTTCTATTTGAGTTTCCAATTCATCATGTTCGGGCTGTATTTCCGCTTCAAGCTCCTTAATTTTACGGTCGTATTTTTCGACATTAATCGCAGCACGCTCTTGATCGGTCATCCTTTTGCCGTTTCCTGCCATAACCTTTATTTTTGAGTAGTCATAAGCTTTAAGCCCAAATCTATCAAGTATTTCAAATTTCTTGGCTTTCAAAAAATTAAGTTGACATACTTTATTGCGATATGTATTTAAACGGTCTTTTTTGATTACTTTATAAAGCATCCCCAAATCTCCACTAAATTACATTATTTTTACAAGCCCAATAAACCAACTGCGGGCGGTTGAATGTTTCACTCTTAACAAGAGCCTTGTTTAAAGTGTTTCTAATAGTGGAAGAACCTATATGTAATTGTTCTGTAATTTCTTTATCCTTCCAACCCGTTGCTATTAGCTTGATTAAATCTATTTCTTTTTGTGTAAGTTCCCTTGATCTTCTTTTCATTTTTCCTTCTTTCTACAATGCGTTTTAAGGCGTGTTAAATTTTCAAAATGATTAATCTATCATGACAAGGTAAAAAGTCATGACATTTGGCTTGCTAGTGCGCTCAAATTTAATCAATCGTAAAATCCCTCTCGCCATTTTATACGACTAAATATTAAATTATTTTTATCTATACCCCATTTTTTATAAAAAGCATCCTCGCCCATACTCTCTAAATCGTAATTGCAAGCTGCAGGCATTAAAATTAATTTCTGTAAATGCTCAACCCGTTTATAAAAGTCCGGCGAATTTTTACGAACAGAACGCCTTATAAAATGATTAAGCTGATAAACATAATGGTTATAACTTTCAGTTGAAGTTATCCAATCAACTTTTTGAAGAGAATTTTTATAAAACAAATAGCAGGGGTATTTCTTAATATCCTCGTTCATGGTTATCATCTATACGCCCTCGCACTTTTTGAGAAAATACCTTTTGTAATTGTCACTGACTTTGTAGGGCTTGCCTTCAGAATTATAAAAAGTTCTGTAAAATGGGATTTCTTCATCTTGTACAAAGTCGTAACCAAAATGTTTTCTTATTGTTTCAATCAAACCTTGCGGGTTTGTTGTAAATACTTTTGGTGAATCAGCCCTATAACCGTAAAGTATAATGTCCGAGCCTGTAACGTATTCACGATTTAAAAGCATCTCCAATACTATTGAAGCCTTGCATTTTTTATCCAAAAAAGCCTTTATCTGTTTTTCCATATCTCCCTCCTATCCTGTAATAACTTTATTTCCAATCAACACCGAACCTTTGGGATAAATAGTAACCTTTGAGTTGCCGTGATTTTTTGCAATCTCTTTTTTAATGTCCTCTATATTTTTGCCAGTTCCGCATACTTCAAAGCTGTATATAGTCTTGTTGGGTATTTCTATAACTACCAAACAGCCCTCTTCCTGAGAAGCTCTATAACTCCATACTTTACCGTATGGCAGACAATCTTTAAGAAAATACGGTTCGGGAAATACTTTTGATTTCGGTCTGTATTTATCAAAAACCGCATCTTTAACCTTTGAAAAATCTATCTCATAATTCGGTAAATTCCGCATAAGGTAATCTGTAGTGTCGTTTATAACCCTTTCGTAGTTTTCATCAGAGATGCGATAAGTTGCCGCTAAGTCGCTTAAAAATCTAATAATTTTCTGTCGCATTGTTTAATAACCTCTCCATTTGTTGCTCTCGCAAACTTTTTTGTTTTTCAAATTCGCCATTCATAACCCGTTCAAAATTGTTGTCCTTTAAAAGCCAATTAGCAGAAGGTGTAAAATCAATGCCCTCAAATTTAATAGCCTTTAATTTTTTAATAGCTATAGGTATCAACTCTCTTATGTCGGGATTATCTGCAGCAAGTTCAATCAATCTATGGCAATCTTGATTTGATAAAAAAGGTTTCTTATTCATAACCTTTGTATATTCGGTTATAAAAAAAGTTTTAATTGGGTTTATATACGGATCTAATTTTTTTTCATTTTTTTCGCATAAAGAAATAATATTCTTTTCATTCTTTATTTCTTTATATTCTTTAGTTGTTGTCGCTAGACTGTCATTAGCCTGTCGATAGCCTGTCACTAGAGTGTCAGTTAGCCTGTCATCTTGTTGATACATTTCATAATTTTTTACAGTTATTATTGAATAATCGGCTGTCGTTTTGACTGTCAACTCGCCTGTCATTTTTAGCTTAGTTAATGAAGTTCTCACTTGCCTTACTGAGAGTTTTAATCTATTAGCTAGTTTCGACTGACTTGTTATAAAACTTCCCCTTTGTATAACAACTCCACGCCATTGTTTGTCTGTATAATTAGCTTCTAAAAGACAATGAATAAACAACCTAAATGTATTTGCATCATCGTACCATTCCCACTCCGTTATTTGTCGGTGTAGTTTTATAAATCCTGCCATTTTTACCTCTCTTTAAAAAAGGGGGCTTATTGCCCCCCTGCATTCTTTTGACAGCTCATACATAACGGTCTGCCATATTTCTCTTTTGAATAATCATAGACCTTAGGTGTAACCCCTGCTCCGCAATCAGCACAAATGTAATCAGGTGTACTTTTAATATCTTCCTTTACCTTGTCAACTGTCGGTTTACTTGTCGGTTCTTCCACCGGTTCTAAATCGTCAAAGTCTTGTGTAAATATTTCAGATAAACTTGCAACTGTTAAAACCGCATCAATCTGAGCTCTTTTCTTTGCCATTTTCAAGATTGTATTAGCCTTACTGTTAACATCGGCATCGACTTCATATTTATAATATGTTCCGTTTTTGCCGTTAAATTCACGTTTTCTTAAAAGGCTCTTGTCAGTGCCTTCGGGTAAATCTTTTTCATAAACCGATTCAACAGCCCATTTCTTTTCTTTTGAGTTAGCGTGTCCTAAGCCTTCGGTTATTTTTTGACCATTCTTGAATAAGATACACTTGACTGTATAAGCAAAGAACCCTTTGCCCTCAAACTTCTCGGTGTGTTCAATCAGTTCATAGCTCGATGTTATTCCTAAAGACATAAGGATTTTTTCCGCACCGGGTTTTAATAAAGTTGGTTTATCACCGCATCCCGGTATCTTTCCGTAATCGTGACCGTCAACCAAAATGCTTTTTAATGTTGCTTGTAAAGATTTAACTTTCGTAAGTGTTTCGCTTACAAGTTTTACATCCACTTCCTGAATCAATGAAAGCGGATTAAGTATTGCTTCCGTCATTTTTTAATTCCTTTCTCTTAGTTATTCTTAATACTCTGCGAGTCGGGTGACTTGCGTACTTTTCGTAAACCCCGTCAGCAAGCATCAACTCTTTGTCATAAATAGGCTGCCCCTTTTGGTTTTTCCAAGTTACCTGATATTTGTCTGTAACAATCCCCATTTTGTCCTGTATGGTAGCCTTTAACTCCGTTTCGATTTCTTTAATTTCTGCGATAATATCGTCTCTGTGCATTTTTAGTTCTTGTACATAAGCAACCCTGTCGTTAAGCTCAGAGCTTTCAATCATATCGTCAGTGTGTTCGGAATAAACCTCCCCAAGTGTTGCGGCATCATCAGGCATAATTACAGGGGGTACACCGTTTTGTACCTGATTCCAAAATTGAACAGCCTTCTCAACCATGAGGTTAAAAAGCTCTTCGTCAAACTCGATACATTTGTAATCGAATTTCTGCCCCCCGATTAAGCAAGCAATCCACCCTTTTTTACGTCCTGTAATGCCTAAATACCAAATAACTTGCAATACATACTCTTTCGGGATTTTATTCTCCCATTCCTCAAGTTTGTATGCGCTGCACGTTTTACATTCCAAAAGTTCATCAGAACCCGTAATTAATCGGTCAACGTGTGCAACCATATAATCATATTGTGAATGCTGATACATTTTTGATTGCCGTCTGACTTGCTTACCTGTTTTTTCTGCAAACAGTTCGGCAACAAATTGCTCAAGCCTTGTACCCATTTCGACAGCCGGATTGTTTGATAAGTCAGGCACTTCAATTTTTCCTGTTTTCTCGCACCATAAACGGTAAGGTGTTTTCCACCTTGACTGCCCCATAATTGCCGCTATATCAGAGCCTCCGATATAACGCATCCTTTCTTCCTGTGTAAACATTTCCACCTCATAAATTCAAAAACTGTTCTTCCATTGCGTATTCCGCTTGTGTTTCGAGATAATCTTCTCGTTGTTGTCTTTCCCAATCTTCGTCATACAACGCACCGCCTTCGTCATAAGGGGCGGTTAAATGGCTTTCATACTCAGCCATTGCACGTTCAAAACCTTGTACCATATTGCACCTCCTATACTGCGTTATTTATTATTCTTTCGTAATAGTCATTCAAATAACCGCCTTGAGCCATTTCAATTAATTCTCTGAATGCTTGTTGAAAAATTAACACTCTCATTACAGCAGTTATTTTTCCGTAAACTGTTTTCCATTGACTCTCATATATGTTGGTTAAATGCTCATAAACAACAGAGTGTTTATCGAGTGCTTTAGTTTCTCTCATTTCAAGCATCATAACCCTCCTCTATCATTTCCAAAGGTGGGATAGCTTCAAGATTGCATATTTTTGAGTCCAATTCGTCTTTGGTTTGATTATAGGCATAAATCCCGAATCCTGCTGTTAAAACCAAATTCCAAACAAACAAACCGCATACAATGCGGCGCATAATTTCAAACTTGTTCATATATAAAGCTCCTTTCTTTTCATAAAAAAATGGGGGCTGTGCGTAATTTTAACTGTACCCAATTTCAAAAGCCCCCTAAAGTAATATGATTTATGGAATTATCTTTTAAACAAAAGGGCGCATATAGTTACTAGACACAAAAGAGAAAGTCGCGCCCAAATAAATTGAGAGAAAGGTCTTCCCAAAATTAAATTCTCAAGTGGGCAGCGCGTAATCGATGAAAAACAAAAGGAGGTTTACCGCTGTCCGCTTAAAAATTTATATTAGGCAGTAACTACACCTCCACCCTCTGTCCAAGAAATTACTGCCGGCTCAGTCTGTTTGCGTTTTTTCGGAGTGCAAAATACAGTTTACAAAATTCTCCGTAATATAAATTTTGCCAAACTTAAGCAAGCCTAGTAAGAGCTTTAATAGCTCCGCTACGCTTCTTAAACTTTCTGTCAGGTTTCCTAAATCATTTGAATGCTTGTCTTTTCTCTTGTTTTAAGTGGTGATCCTGCTTATTATTTCCACTCAGCATTAAACTCTTGATTTTTTTGTAGGTTTGGTGCAAAATATTGAAACACAATTTATTTTGTACCGCTCTTTTAACCTAACAAAAATATTATACTAAATTAAGTACACAATGTCAAGAGAAATAATCAAAAATAATCACAAATCATACAAAAGGTTTACACTATGCTATTAGACGAGTATTTACAGAATTTACAAAAAGTAACAAAAAAGAAACCGCCGACTTATGAACGAGTTGCAGAAGTTCTTAATCTCGGGGGAAAACAAGCTGTTTCTAATAGGATATATAGAAAACAACCTTTAAAAGAATTTGAAATAGAAATTTTAGATACAGAATTTAATAATAATCAAAGTACACAAAATACAAATTGTACAGAACTACCGATCAAAGGAAATGTAACCGCTTCAATGGGTTATGGTTTAACTGTTTATGACGAAACCCAAACAGGCACTTACGCCATAAGTAATAAACTAGCAAAAGACTTAGGTATCAATTTAAAAAAATCCGAAATAATCTTTGCCAAAGGTGACAGTATGGAGCCGACTATTATTGGGGGGGATAGTTTATTAATTGATTTAACCCGTAAAGAAGTCTATGACGGTGCAATATATTGTGTGCGAATAGACGGCGAATTATACGCTAAAAGACTCCAAAAAATACCGCCTCAAAAAATAAAAGTTATCTCTGATAATAAAGAAAAATATGATTCCTTTTATGTTGACTTTAGCAAAAATATAGACTTTGATTTTGAAATAATCGGCGAAATACGTTGGTGGGGCAGAGTAGCAAGGTAAGGAGCATATATGAATATAAAAGAAGGATTAAAAAGGATATCTATATCAATAGGTTATATAATTTTTGCTTTAATCGGGGGTGGCATTGCAAGTAATGAAGGCAATTTTTTAACAACTTTACTAGGTTATATTATAGGGTTTTATGCATTCAAAGGTTTATTGTTGGGTATTAATTGGATAGTTGAAGGATTTAAGGAGTAAATATGGCAGACGAAAAAGAACAAACTACTAAAAAAGAAAAAAGACAAGATATAGACGAAAAATTAGGCATAACTTTTATGATTTGTTTTGGTTTAGGAGTTGGGTATTATTTAACTAAAACATTTGATGAAAGATTTGAATTTGATTTAGAAAAAAAAGCATATATTCCGTACAGTATAAATAATGATTTGTATTTAATTAATCAAAAAAACGGTAAAACATATTTATTAGAAAAACATGAAATTGATAATCAATATTGGTACACATACAAATATTTAACCAAAACAAAAACAAATAAAATAAAAATGTATAGTAAGAATAATCCATTAAATATTAATCAAACAGCACCTAAAGGCGGTTTAGATTTCACAAGAAGAAAATAACGCCCTCCGAACAAATGCCGGAGGGGTTAAAAATTTTTAAGGAAGGGGTAAAATTAAGAATAACGGAAGTATGAAAAAATAAAAAGCACGGTTATAAACTGTAAATGAGGAGTTATAGTGTAATCGAGAGAAAGAGTAAAAACCGTGCAGTAAGTAAGAAAAGAGAATTATATTAGAAAAGGTTATTGTATATATAAAATTTGTTTCTTATTATCGTCTTTTTTGTAGCTTATATGTGTCCAAATATTATGTTCATTAATACATTGTCGAAAAGGAACACCCGATTTTTTAACGAGTTCAATAACTTGTTTTGGTGTCAAACCTTTAACAGTAAAATCAGCTGCACATCCTGTTAAGTGTTCAGAATTGGCAGCACCATTAATTAACGGATGACCATTTAATCTTGCCGATCGATAACCGGAAGTTATAATCATCGGCTTATTAATATATTCCCTCAATGGTTGCAAACAATTTACAATAAGCAAAAGCATATTATCAAGAGCTTGTTTATCAGGGGTATTAGAGATATTATATTTTTCTGCAATGTCCGAGTGTAAAAGCTCGCTCATTGTAAAGTTTAATTGCATTATCTATTCCTCATTAATACGCTTCTTATTTCATATACAGCCTTTAATGTCATATCTGCTTTAACATCCATAGCGGTTTGTGATTTTTCCAATTCGCTGATACGTTCTTCTGCTTTCGTTACTCTTGGCGGAATGCCAGACATTGTATTAACCCATACAACTGCACCAATCAAAAGCGTAGCTATAGTTATTAAAGGTGATAACCATTGTAAAATATGATATTTTCTTCTATCCATTGTTATATTCTAACCCCCAATCACAAAATAACGCCTGAAAAATATCTACAGAATTTTTCATCAAAAATCTTTTAAACCTGCTCACCTCGCTTACTTTAAGTAATGAGTCAAATGCTAAGGTAGAAAATGCCCGATCATTATTTACAAAACCGTGATTTTCACATAGTACATCATGCACCATTGCAGCGACAAGAAAGCTATTATCAGTCGGCGCGCCTATTATCCTGCGAAATAACCACGGCACAGAAGCACCGTCAAAACAATATCCTTTTGGAATATCAAAAACATAAGTCTGTTGTTTTTTGTTATCAATCAGCTTAACGGTTAAATTCTTTTTATTAATAAACGGATATTTTTTTATGCTTTCAATTTCTTTATCAGTCATTGAGGGCGTGGCATATCTTATACCGATACAAGGCACAATATTAAAAAATATCCCTATTTTATTATCACTATACCATTCTTTCATTGTTTAACAATTCCCTTATAGTGTTCATAACCATTTCTATGTATTTATTCCCGTCAAATCCATTGACACGAATATTTCTAAACTGTTCAAAGTACCGCCCTGCATACTCCCAATTTATCATCTCTGATAATGGACAAGTGCCACGTTCTTGATTTTTGTTGGCACTTGCTAATACTAAATTCTTTAATTCTGTACGTCCTTTTTGGCTACGAGGTAAGAGGTGTTCCAAAGTTACTGTTTTTGGTGTTATTTCATCGCCGTAAAAACCAAATTTAACAGAGGGCAATTTTCCTTTCTTGTACAAAGTCTTTAGTACGTTAGAATAACCGAACCGCACACTGTCAATAGGTTTTATGTCCACCTAATCCCCCCTGCCTATTTTAAACTGTATTTTAAACTCAAACCCCGTTATTGTTGTTTCATCAAATGTCGGATAAATAACAAAATGCTTGAAAAGTGATAACCACATAATCAAGCATATTGCCAATGCTTTAAGACTTTTTTTTGTCATTAAACGCATCTTTAGCAATTACCTCTAAGTCTAAGTAAACATCCTTATACTCCGGCAACAGTTCAACGAACTTTTTAGCTGCTGCTCTTAGTTCGATAATTGCATCCTGCGTTTCTTTTGCTAAGCCTTGCTTTTTATCAATCAATTTTTTGCTTGCTTTATAAGCTTTATTGAATTTGTTATAAAGCTTGATTGCTTTAATTACGTTCATCCTCTTCCTCCGTATAATCAATTACTATAGCTTCAACCTCTTCAACTGTTTCAGCATTAGCAATAGCCTCTTTGTAACTAGGATATTTAACTATCCATAACTGCTGAATAGCTGCCAAGATTAGATTTAATCTTATGTATTGAATATCCTCTACCGTTAAAACAATATAGTTATCGTCTTTATCTAACCAAGTAGTTTCGGTTTCACCCATAAGCTTTAGAGCTTCTTCTGTATCTGATAAGTTCTTACGGTTAGAATCAGACATTTCAAACACACAGTTTTTATATTCTACAAACCCCTCCTGTTGATACTCATTAGCTTTGGTTAAAGCTTCGTTGTATTTAGCCTCTTTAGCTTTAGCCAATTGTTCTTCTTCATAATTCGGGTTAACAACAGGATATGGAATTGTAACAGTTTCAGTTTCACCTGTTTCGGGATTAATAATCTCGACCTCTTTTTCACCCATAACTTCGTTATATGCAAGAGCATATCTATTACCAAAATGTTGCTCTATACGTTTATTAACAGAGTCTGTATATGTAGCAAAGTCCTCGCACTTTTCTAAAGTAAAAGGCGGGTATGAAATATTATCATCTATATAAATAGGTATTGTCATTATATCTTAGCTCCTATTCTTTTAATTGAAATATAATTTTTATGGTTTGCGTGACTTTTACTATTAGAATACAGTTGAATCAAATCGCCTGTATCTAAGTTTGTATAATATACACCTGTGCAAGCACCATAGTTAACATCACAACCTACTTCGTATACATCGCTTCCGTTTTTACGTAAATATACAGTATCATATCCCGTTATGTTTGTTTGGAATACATAACTGAATGTAATTAAATAAAAACCATTGGTTGGAACAGCTATTGAATTTGTACCCTTAGTAAACCCGCCATTATTTATATTTAGTGTCCCTACCGTAAAATATGAATTGTTTGAATCTATAGTATATTCAGCTTGGAATGCAGTTTTGCCAAGCTCAGTATCAACAGCACTATTAATATTAGTCTTTCCTGTAGCACTTATATTACTCAAATTAACATTTGCAAAGCTTGATGTATCAGGAACTGTATAGTCTACATTTACTGTGCTTGTTTGATTAGCTGTTATTGTGGCAAAAGCAGTACCATTCTTTTTAAATATTGTTTTACCGTCACCAATATCAGTTTTACTAGCAATTGTTGTAGAAGTTGATATTGTTGTACCATTGATATTAATACCACTTCCTGCACTATATGTAGTGCCACTCATTGCTATTGTATTAGCACTTGTCTGATTAGCAGTGATAGTACCCAATACTACACCGTCTTGCATAAATACAGTAGTACCATTGCCAACGTCAGTCTTGGCAGCGAATATACTATCTGATTGTGATTTTGTATAATAAGGTCCTTCTTCGCCTATTAATACCCAAGCACCTACTCCACCTGTTATTACCCATCTATAGTAAGTGGTTTCATCGTTTCTATTTTCATCTTGTAATACTTTTATAATACTATTATTTGGTAGAGATGTAGTATCATAGGCTTGTAATTCAGCATAAGTTCCAACAATATCTGTTACGTCAGATGCGGATGTTATTGCGTCTATTTGATTCTGCAAACCGTTTAAACTATTACTTAAATCTGTCTGATTGCTTAAAGTGCCTGATATAGCTCCCCATTGAGTAGAACCACTTGCACCATTTGTAACAGTATAATCATAATAGTTGCCATCAGAAAAGTGCATACGATAGTTATTAGCCAAACCTTCGGTAGACTGTAAGGTTACTGAAGTAACTCCTGTACCAGTTGCTCCTACGCTTCCTGTATCCCCCTTATCACCCTTAGGGATAGTAAAATCCAATACAGCAGCACTTGTAGTGCCTGTATTAACTATACTAGCACTCGTACCAGCTGCGCCTGTACTTACATTACCTACGGTTATTGTAGCAGCCGCTCCATCTTGACCGTCCGTACCGTCTTGACCATTAGTAACGGTAAAAGTTGAAGTCGTATTATCTGTATAAGTTATGGTATAAGTATCAATAAGTCCTACAGAAGAGGTCAAAACAACTGAAACAATACCTCTGCCATTTGTTACATCAAAAGTATAGGTATCTCCATTATCAAGCGTAATTGTATATGTATCAACATCGCCACTGGAGCTAGTTAGAGAAATATTTGAAATTCCTACGCCCGGAATGCCTTGCGGTCCTCTCTGGGTTGAATTTCCTTGTATAATATTGTTATTGTTAACTCTTGCAGAAATATTCTGTTGTTGCTGTAAAGTCGCATTTATATTATATTCGTTTTGCATTTTCTTCCCTTATTACTGCGGCTTGCATTAAACGGGCATCGCTCACACTTTCACCCTCTGCTCGCCTTGTTTTAAACGTGCTTATAAACTATACAAAGAGGTGCAGAATTTCCCGTTTGCGGAAAAACATTTACCCTTATGTTATTAACCGAGTCAATTAAATCTAAACCCCAAATATATGAAGCAGAATCTTTCCCGTTCACAAAACTAGCAAAATTGGCTGTTTCAGACGGGCTAAGAACTACGCTCAAACTATTCGATTCAGTAATACTTATAGTTTTATCAATAACCGGGGCTGTGTCATAATTTGCCCTTATAACAAATTCAGCTGATGTATAACTTGAAATATCCTCATCGAAATTAAAAGTTAAATTTACCGTAGTATCTTTGACAAATTGTATAGTATTATCATCTTGTATGTTGTTATTGCAATTGCAAGTCATTTTACATTCTCCTTAAAAAAGGAGGGCTTAAAAAACCCTCCCTAAAACAGTACTATTTTTTCTTTTTCTTTTTACCACCGCAAGGCATCTTTAATCCTCCTTATAATCAATTACTATTGCTTCTACCTCTTCAATAGTTGAAGCGGTCTCAATTTCATTTTTATAAGCAACAAATTTAATATTCCAAATCTCAGCTTGAACAACACCCAAGCCAAGCAAAATCCTTGCAACATCTTCTGCATTAAGGATTAATACATTGTCCTCTTTAGATGTCCACGTTACGGATTCAATAGCACCTTGTGCAAGTCCAAAAGCATTAGCGGTCATTTTACCAATATTGCCGTCTGTTGCTTCAATTGAGTTATTTTCGTCATATTGATAAACAGCTTCATTATCAATATAGTCCTTTGCTCCCTGTAAAGCTTCTGTATATTTAGCTTCTTTAGCTTCTCTTAGTTTTTCTTCTTCTGATTTATGCGGGCATTTTTCTTTTAGATACCAATTGTTATCAACATCCGATTGTTCTACATCTAACTCAACCATACCCATTAATTTATAAAAGTCTATATTTGAGCCAGTACCAACAGAGCACAGACCAGTTTCTTCATTTATTATTTTTGCATATTTAATCATTAGTTAACCCCTTTCATTGGCAAGAATAACAATTCCCCTGCTGTAAGCTTAACTACATCCCCAATATCCACCATTATTGCGAGCGAGTTCCAATCATGCCATCCACCATACGAACCGTATTGGTTATAAACTACATTTCCGTTTATATAACCTTTTACATCAGTTGAAGAATATACTGTGTTACGCATTAATACCCAACCACGGGTGGTTATTGTATTATCCGTATTAAGAGCTAAAGTTACTTTTGCATCCCAGTCAGGTGTAATCATGTATAAGCTTTGTTTGTTTACATCAAATCTGTTATCGTTATAACTGAATGTTGTAACGGTTGCGACACTGCTTGACACCGTTACATCACCCAACCAACAAAAAGCGACCTCTTCCCAACCTGAAACACCATATTTATAGCCCTTAAAAGGTACTACCGAATTGTCACAAAAATAATCCCCAATATTTGGTGAAGTCGGAAATGCCTTATCAACTGTAACTTTGCCGGATGAGCCGGAGGTTATAGTTATTGCCTGCTCTTTTTCCTTAATTATGTGATATGTGCCGTCATTTACAGAAACTGTCAAAACCGTGTTTGATGTTACTGACTCAATCGTACCATCTGACATGATACAAACCAAATCGGGGTTAACATTGCCCGCTAAGACTGTTACTTGTGTGTCACTGTCCTTTTGAAGGTATGCAGCATCCCCGTTTGAATCAACCTTGCCGGATGCAACAGAGAACGGATAATAATAAGAAGACCTGTTCAATATTGTATTAGCTTGGTCAAGTGTTATAGCTTGACTGCCTGTTGTTGCTGCACCCAAATTTGATATTTGCGCACCATCAAGATCAAGCCCGTTTTCTGCTTTAACTGAATTTACAACAATATCACTCGTTCCATCAGCAAGCCATGAAACAATTTGCGAAAAGTTGTAATTCCAATCATCTTTAGTTAATAAAGTGCCAACCCACATTTTTAAGTCGGCGATTGTAGGTAATGCCATTTGTTTCTTCTCCTTTATCTGTAATCGTTATATTCAACTCCGCCATAAAGCATATTTGCTGCACCCTTAGCACCAAGAGCGGGCAATAATTTTGCTATTGGTTCAATTGCATCTTTGATATTTTGTATTTTATTTGATATGCCTGCGCGGTTAGCTTCCCTTACCGCTTTCAAAGCAGGTATTACAAGCCCTTTTGCTAACGTTTGCGCCCCTAAGAAATTACGCCCTGTTTTTGGCTGAGTTAGCAAATCCATTGCCGCATTAACATCATCAATATCATTAATGAAAGGTTGTTTACCGTTGCTTACAAGTATATTTTCAAGGTCTTGTATATTTCTGTTGGTATTTCCTTTTGTAACTGTTGAATTATAGTTTCTTAATGTCTTAGATGCGCTGTCAATATCCCCCTTACGCTTTGGCAATAAAATATTTCTAATACCCTCGTTATTTTCAAACTGTGCAAGGTCTGAATATATCTTATTTGCTTTTCTCAATTCGGGCGACAAATTACCAAGTCTGCGCGCAAAATCACCATAAATCATTTGTTTTAATGCATTGCTTGCTTTAGCCCCTGAACTATCCCAATCAATCGGAATATTGCGCTTTATATTTGTCATCAAATCGTACATTTCAGGCGCAGAAAGTTTTACTCCGTTTTCCGCAGAATCAATCCAATTCATGACTTTATTATAAATATTTTTATCGCCGTTTAATGCAGGGTTTAAAGCTTCGTTTTTGCTAACTTGTGAACCGCCAAATATATCTTTTAAAGCATCCTTAAGAGAAGAAACAAAAACCCCTCTTTCTTCCGGCAAATTTAATGCTGCCTTTTGAATGTCAAGTCCCGCATTATCCATTAATGATTGATAATCATTTTGTAACCGTTCAGTCGTGTCCATTAAAAGATTTTGCGCTGCATCCTCTGACAAATCCAAAGCTTGTGAATTAGGCTTAATAACTTGTTTTAAACTTTCGGGTTTTAAATCTGTCAATCCCTCAACAGCTTTTTTGCCAATATACCCCGCAGGCTTACTTAAAAGTTTTCCGGCATAAGGTAAACTTTGCAGCAAAGCAGCAATCCCTGCTCCTGCACCTGCACCGCCAACAAGCGAGCCGTCACGTTTCAAAGCTTCAACAGCCCCCGGCAATCCGCCTTGAACAGCTGCATTTTTTACAAAATTAACAACTCCGCCACCCCTGGAAATGGGCAAAGCAGAATAACCCACTATATCGGTTAAAAAGTCTTGTGAACCTGACACAACAGGATGGAGGGATTTTATTTGTTCTCTTATATCGTCTGAATTGTCAAACCCACTTTTGAAAGCATCCCCAATACTTTGTTTGTCCTTAATCATTCTAAAAGGTGTTTCAACAGCAGCGTTGATTGAATTAACTGCTTTATCAACCAATCCGCTAGGAGTTAAGTCAATTCCCTTTTTTTCAGGTTCTTGTTTTACTTCATCAAAAGTTACTTTTTCCTTGTATTCAGGATATTTCTCAACTATTTTTTGAGCTAAAACCAAATCGTCCACATCCCTGTATTCAGGGTATTTCTCTTTAATTTTTGCTGAAAATTCAATGTAGTTTGTCATTATATTCCAAGTCCTAAACTGTCTTTATTTGTTGTACCTTGTGAGCTTATACCGTAATTACTTAATAACGCATCATTGCTCCTTTGAACAGCTCCGCGCATTCCCTCTAACTTTGATTTCACAATATTGTAATTATCGGTAGGCGCAGGTAAAAATCTTTCATAAGCTTTACGTTCTTTATCTGACATTTGCGCGCCTGTCAACCATTTTCGATATACAGCCGTAATATTATCAATTTGCGTTCTTGTCGCCACTCCTTTTGGATCAATACGGTTAGTAATATCCGAACCTAAAACACCCTTAAGGAATGAATAAGCCCCCGGATTTTCTTCAAGTGATTTTAAACCTGCATCAATATTAGCAAGCGTGGTTTTATTTTCAGTCAAGCTTTTTCTATCAGCTGCAGTAAATTTTACATTGTTTAAATTTGCCGCTTGTCCTGTAGTAGAGCCATCACCATTGAGCGCACCGTGAATAATCATTGCTCTTTGTAAATCATTTGCCATTTGTTCTCTGCGCAGATTTCTGTCAAGTGCCGCTTCTTCACGTTTCCACTTCATCTCTTGTTCGGCAAGTTCTCTTTGCAGATTATTTCTTTCATTTGCAATATCCTGCTGAGCATAAGCATGATTAAGAGCAGTCGCTATGTCGTTTTGTTCTTTTTGTTGCTGTAATGCTTTTTGTCTATCAGCTTCGAATCTTGCTTCTTCTCTATGGGCTCTTTCTTCCATTACATTATTACCACGTCCTGTTTTGGCATTATAGCCATAAGAGGGCAAGAAATCCCCAATTGTTCGCATTGTTTCAGGATTATTTAAAAAGTCCACAAATACATTAAGTTTTTCGCCTTGTGGTGCATTTAAAATGTCCTGAATAGTTGTATATTTTGGCATTTCTACCTCTGACAACAATTTATTTTTTAATAAATCATTAACAGTTTGCCTCATAGGATCTGCTGATTCCGCTTGTGCATTATTTTGCGCTTGTAGTTGTTGTGCAGCTGCATTTTGTGCTAATTGTTGCACAATTTGATTATTTTGCGTATTTGTTTGCGGTTGTGAGCCATTTACATGAATTTTATATCTTGCCATTTTTTACCTCTTAAAATAAGCCTTTTTTCTTTTGTGTATTACCAAAATTTGCCATAGCAGTTGCATACGCTCTTTCATAAGTATTACCTTGCGCTTTGCTCAAAGCATTATTTGCACCAACCATTGAATTGCCGTAAGCTTCTGACATAGTTTTCCAAGGTGTCAACGCCTTGTTGCTATAATAATCCAGCCTTGAATTTTGTCTGTTAGCGGCTTCATTGTATACTGTTTGGTTAATATCACGTTGTAAATCTCTATTGAGTTCACCTGTTGCACGATTAGCCAATATCGCCGCTTGACCGCCCCTGACTCCCTGTTGAGCCAAACTTGCATTTATTTGTCTTTGGTTTTGGCGTTGTGCTTCTGCGCTATTATTTGCAATATCCGTAATTAATTGCTGCAATTCAGGAAGCTGTGTATTTGCTTCTTCCTGATATTGCGGTTCAGCTTCATTGAATTGGTCTTGCAGTTTTTGGTCATACTTTTCGGCTCTTTGTTCAAGCTCATTACCCATTTTATCGGTTATGCCGTTCAAATATGCTTGATAAGCTTGTGCCAATTTAACATTTTTATTTCCTGCTGATATATTACCCAAACCCTTGACTGCACTAAGTATTACAGGTGCGGCTTTCATAATTATTGGGGCTGCTGCTGCTATTGCTGGTGCTACCATTATGCGACCTCCTTATTTGTTACTTTCTGATATACAATTCTCATGCCCCTGAAATTCAGAGGTTTATCATTACTTTCAATAATCACTTTTAGCCAATTTGCATACTTATTGACATAAACGACCTTATAATCATCGGTATTGTTTTTAGCTTCATAATGATATTGTGTAAAATATCTGTCATCAAAATCGCCCCCGGTTTTATCCGTAACATTAACCTTTTTAATATTTGTACGATTATCGAGATTAATAGTTACATCAAAATCTATATCCGAGTCTTTTTGATAATAGATATGAATTTCTTTAAAATATTTAAGTTCTTCTGATGTACCCCAATATGGAAACTCAATTTTAGATTTAAGTTTTACACCCCTATATTCATTTGAAGAATACATCCGCTCAATAAATGAGCAATCCTTACGCCCAACAAAAAACACATTATTTATAACTGCAAAACAATTAAAATATGCGTTTGTCGGGAAGCCCGTCAGGAATGAGTTACTTGCATAATATTTTGGATCATAATCACCTGTTAAAGTGCTATCCAAAAAATTATAAGTAAACCATGAATTTGTTCTTATATCGTATACAAGAATAAAATCACCGACAATTAAATGATATTTAAAATCATAATATTCAGCATACATATTGGTTTTTTCATTTATTGAATTAACCAAAATAGGTCTGATAGCTTCGCCATAATTATCGGTTCTTAAATTATCTAAAGAAGTGGCAACAGGTTGCGCAAAGTTACCATTAAATAGTCTTATAGTTTTATCTGATGCAAGAAAAAGAATACCCCCCTCAAAACCTTTGTCTGACGGAATACGAGCCATAGAATAGCCGTTTAAACATCCTACATTTGAACGTGTTTCCGTTACGGTGGTTTTATCTGCTTCTGATAAATCCAAAATATAAATTTGTTTTTGCGAAGAGATTATAATTTTGTCATAATCCCTTTTCATTCCTGTTAATTTAGAGTTATCTTTAGTACGATTTGAAACATCTGTAAAATTTGCACTGTCAAACAGTTCAAGGTTTGTATCAGCAATCCACGCTTGGGTGGGGTATTTATCAGAAACACAACCCACAAGCCTGAAATTTGTAGTTTCCAAAAAATAAGGCTTCGGGCATTCGTTATTTATCGCTATAATTGCATTTCCAAGTGCCGAATCTGCCTTACTATCGGTATATGTCAATGTTTCATTATCGGCAACAGTATCGACAAGTTTTAAATTTTGTCCGTTGCCATCAGTACGATATATTTTTCGAGCCGTGACACCATCATAACCAAGCGGCAAATTCAATAATGTACATTTGCCATCAATAGTGATAGAATTTGACCTTGTAC
>Ga0265300_10000661_pt1 | contig 36035 bp, 31 predicted proteins | sample AusTroGonzalo_MG_FD_193482 | JGI IMG/M metagenome (GOLD analysis project Ga0265300, IMG submission 193482) | Bovine rumen microbial communities from tropical cattle in Woodstock, Queensland, Australia - Gonzalo_03 | ecosystem: Host-associated > Mammals > Digestive system > Stomach > Rumen ...
TGCCGATGAACTTGTCGCTGGGCTTGCGGCGGGTAATCATTTCAACAATGATAAATAAGAGATAACCACCATCTAACGCTGGGATGGGGATGATGTTCATGAAGGCCAGGATGATACCCAGGAAAGCGGTCATGTTCCAGAAACGCTCCCAATCCCATACTTTCGGGAATATGCTGCCGATGGTGCCGAAACCACCCAACTGCTGGGCTCCTTCTTTGGTGAACACCAGCTTGAACTGTTTCACGTAGGTGGCTAGGGTCTCGAAGCCTTTGTCGATGCCCACAGGAATGGATTCGAAGAAGCCGTATTTCACGACTTTGGAGGTGAGGAATGAGGCCGGGCTGACCGGATAAACGCCGATGACGCCCTCGTCGCTGACATGGACGGTGGTTTGATATAGCGAGTCACCACGGTAAAAACTCAACTCCACATCCTCGTTTTTGCTTTGGGCAAAGGTGGACTGATAGTCAAAGAAGGAGAAATACTCCTCACCGTTGATGGCCACCAGGGAGTCGCCGTGCTGCATGCCGGCAGCCGCGGCAGGATGGTCTTCCATCACCAGATCCACCACAAAGGGGAAGTTGAACTGGCAGAAGCCTGCGTTGTCGCCGGCAGCCAGCACTTGCTGTCCGAAGTTTTTGGGAATCTTGACGCTGACCGTTTCGCCATCTCTATCCACCAACACCTCTTTGACATCGTCAATCAGCAGGGCTGTGGCAAAATCTCCCATGGTTTCGGGAACTTGGCCATCCACAGAGATAATTTTGTCACCGTTCTGGAAACCGATGTTCTTGGCACTTTCGGTAAACTGTAAGCCATATTGGGCTTCGGTCACGGGCACGTATTCCACTCCGTAGTGGTACATGACGCCAACATAAATGATCAAGGCAGTGAGGAAGTTCATAAGCACACCGCCGATGATGATGAAAAAGCGCTGCCATGCGGGTTTGGCACGGAATTCCCATGGCTGGGGTTCGGCAGAAAGTTCTTCAGCTTTGGTGGTCTCATCGACCATGCCGTTGATGGAGCAGTAGCCGCCTAGTGGCAACCAGCCGATACCCCATTCGGTGTTCTCGGGGTAGTTCTTCCAGTCTTCCGGTGATTCGGAGGAGAAGAAACTGAATTGGTATTTGTCTCCGCATTTTTTCATCCTCATGATGGAAAAACCGGGGTTGAAAAAAAGATAGAATTTATCTACTCTCGTATGGAAAAGCCGGGCAAAAAGATAATGCCCCAATTCATGTACAAATACCAGTAAGCTTAAACTTGCAACAAGTCCTAAAATCTGCATTCCAATTCCCATAATCTCTCTGTATTAAAATTCAAAATTCATAATTCAAAATCCAAAACTCATAATCCCGTAATCCTGTAATCCTATCAATCTTCTCACCTTTTCACCTTCTCACCCTCTAACCGTGTAACCGTATAACCGTGTAACCTTCTCACCCTCTCACCCTCTCACCTTCTAACCTTCTCACCCTTTATCCTTCCTCTCACTTCTCTGTCAATCTCTAAATACTCCTCAATACTGCCAGGATGCGAATAGGGCACTTCCTCCAACTGCTGTTCGATAATGCGCGGAATATCCATGAAACCGATCTTGTCCTGCAAAAACTGTGCCACTGCCACTTCGTTGGCAGCGTTCATCACGCAGGGGCGGTCACCACCAGCCCTCGATGCCTGGTAGGCGATGTTCAGGCATCGGAAGGTTTGGGTATCGGGCTTCTCGAAGGTCAAAGAGGGGTAGTCGGCGAAGTTCAGCCGGGGCATTTTGTTTCTTTCCCGCTGGGGGTAGGTGAGGGCATACTGGATGGGCAGCTTCATGCTGGGCAGTCCCAGCTGCGCTTTCACCGAGCCGTCGGCAAATTGCACCATCGAGTGGATGATGGACTGCGGATGCACCACCACCTCAATCTGGTCGAGGGTGGCGTCAAACAGCCACTTGGCCTCTATCACTTCCAGCCCTTTGTTCATCAGGGTGGCGCTGTCGATGGTGATTTTGTTGCCCATGCTCCAGTTGGGGTGCTTCAGGGCCTGCTCTTTGGTGACATGTTCCAAAAAAGCCGCGTCTTTGCCTCTGAACGGACCTCCTGAAGCGGTGATGATAATCTTTTCAACGGGATTGTTCCATTCGCCGGCCAGGCACTGGAAGATAGCCGAGTGCTCCGAATCGACGGGCAACAGCGGTACATGGTGCTCCACAGCGGCCTGGGTCATCAGTTCGCCTGCCACCACCAGAGTTTCCTTGTTGGCCAGGGCGATGGGCTTGCCGCAGCAGATAGCGCGGTATACGGGCTTCAGTCCGGCCACGCCCACAATGCACGACAGCACGATGTCGATGCTGCTCATCTCCACAATGTCGCACAGCGACGACTCCCCGGCAAACACCTTGATGTCTTCGTCCCACAGGGCGTCTTTCACCTGTTGGTACAAATCCTCCTTGATAATGACCACTGCATTGGGTTTGAATTTTTTGGCTTGTTGTATCAGCATTTCGGCGTTGGAGTAGCATGCCAGCACCTCCACCTCGAACAGATCAGGCAGTGCCTCAATCACTTCCAGGGACTGAACGCCCATGGAACCCGTAGAACCCAGTAAGCAGACTTTCTTCTTCAATGGTCAAAATTTTAAGTCTGCAAAGATACGAAAATTTCCCTCACACTTTTCTCATATATTTACTCCACATCTTCTTGATTTTTCCAGCCATTTCCTTGCGGAGCCAAGCGGGTTCAAGTACTTCAATGTCTTCGCCATTCCAAAGAAGTTCTTGCTGGAAGTCAAAGGTGGGCCGGAGAAAATAGGTAAAAATGCTGTATTCTTCGTTCCTTTCCACTTCTTCCTGGGACTTGTGGAGGCGCAGGTCGCGGATATAATTGGCTTGGCCGGCACTTGCCTTTAATTTCACAGTCTGTTTATCAATATTATTGTCCACAATGATACCGAAACATCCGTCGAAAAACCCTTCTGCCTTCCAATCTTTGGGCATTTTGAATGTCTTTTCTGTTTTTGTGATGCTTTTGATTCTGTCAAGAGCATAAATTCTGCATCCATAACTTTGACCGACCATATACCAGCGCTGTCTGAACAGTTTGATACATAGGGGCATCACATCATAAGAGGTGTCTTCGTCTCTCCAATAGCTTTGATAAATGATATTGAGGTGCACACCTTCTTTCATAGCCCCGATAATGCTCTGAAGATGCTCTTGTCCAGAGGGTATGTATTCCAGTAGTATTCGGTCTTTCAGCTGTTTGTTTTCCATCATCAGATGGCTGACGGAAATGGTGCTCAGCAACCAATTTCGAAGTCCTCCATTCTTTATGTCATCAGCATTCTCGATATAGTATTTGTAGCCACCTTTGCGTTCGCATTGAATGATAAGACCGAACATTTCTTCTGCTTCATGAATCCAAGTATGGAAGGTCCGCTTGGGTATCTCAAGCCCTTCGCTAATATCGTCGGCAAGCCATTTCTTGTTGATTTCATCGTATGAAATGTACTCGTTCTTGTAGATGGTATCCACAAGCCAAACGTATTTGGTTAGTGTGTTTGTTGACATGATTTATTCAAATATCTTCTTTAATTTCTCGTATATTTGACCTAAATTTTTTTTCGTGATAGCCTGACTCATTCCATTGTTTGTTTTGTAAAAAATGACACCGTTATTATTGTCATTGTATATTTCGAAGAATGTTTTTTGATTGTCATTCGATAAATTTAACCACCCATCATTCAACAAGTTCTCCCATTTCGTTTTAGATCTCATTATTAAAAACCGTACATCTTTCTTTTCCGCCAAATACCAAATCATTTTTTTTATAAAAATCTGAGTTTCCAAATAGTTTGGGAATTTGGTCTTTTTATTTTTTAATGGAAACTCATGATCAGATTTTATAGAACTGTATCCATGGTATTCAATTAATGCTATATGTTTGAAAAACTCATCCTCAGTTAACTTATACTTTTCTTCAACTTCTTTTCGTAATGATTTTAATTTCTCATACCAATACCAATCACCAAGCATGTTAACAGCCTCTTTGAGTGAAATAGGTATGTCTTTGACGTCATCCTCTGGTAGAAATGATTCAGCTTCCAATAAAAGGGTCTTTTTCTTATAAGCCATAAGTTTTTGTCTTATAATTTTATTCGACTGAAGCAGTTTCGCCAAAGATTCATTCACCTCCGGCACATAGCCTGGGTTAAGGGTCAATATAATTAACTTGGCTTCTAATGGGTTTCCCCACCAAGGTTCAACAGGTATCGTGGTGATGATTTCGTCAGTAGTTCCTTTCCATTTTTTATTAAAATCATTTATTGCTGATAAATCATCTTCGCAGTAATATTTATTGTCCTGTCCGTATAAACAGTCATCATTGAGTGCAAGTTTGTCATAATCCTCGGCCAGTTTTTTCCATGGATTATAAGTTTTGATTTCATCGTCATTTTTAAATTTTTCTGGTATTTTACTCATAATTGCATCCTTTCATTATTATAGTTGTTGCAAAAATAAAAATTTTTTCAAACCAATTCTGTAATCAATTCCTCCACAATCCAACGTGGTAGCATAATATTCTGTATGTAATATTCGAACATCGGCTTGAAGTATTGGGCGAATTCTTTCCGGCATTTGTCGAAAATCACAATAACCTCAAAGAAGTCGCATAGCACAAAGCATTTCTCAGGAGTTCTGTGCGCTTTTAGCATCAGCTCGTACAAAAGTTGCCGGTAATTTTCATGGTCAACGACCAGTTCATATTTCTGCTTGACTTCTCTTGAAGGATAGTTGTCTATGTAATAAACATACTGCTCAAATAGTTCTCCGTTTTCATCCGGGATTGTTTCTTTAAACGAGCTCCTAAAATAAACCAACACCGCATCATCATCCATTACCTCATCAATGTTCGAATAAGTTCTTGACCATCTCTTGTTTGACTCTGGCAGACCATCAACAAACACTGGCGCTTCCAGAGCAGAGTGCGCCTTTTCTCGTTCAGAATAGTCGTCAAATTGGTTCAAGCGCCATATTTCCCAAGGGTTGAAGATCTCAAACATTTCTTTTTTCAAATCATACAAAGTCGTTCCTGATTTTCTAAATCCGCCGTGTTCTTTTGCCCACGATAGGGGTACCGAGTGATTGTCCGCCATCAAGCAGGGTTCGTCAAAATTCAAGTATTGAACCATGAGCCTGTATCTGCCAAAATCGCAGCAATCGTAGGTAAAAATCTCGTTCCCGGCATCATCCTTAAAGCCAGTTTCAACACCGGCGAAAATCACTGGTACTGTTGACCATAAAGTGTTTGACATCTGGTCAGGCCTATGGTACCTTGTATAACTCAGATCATTTGTTATCAACATCATGACATTCCCAGTGTCGAAATAAAAATCTCCGAAATAACAGAAATCAAATTTTCCCATGGGGTTTACGAATCGTATTTTTCTGTCTTCTAATACATGTTTCAAGGGCTTGCGATTTAGAATATCTTCATGATGCTTTCTTTCCAAATCAAAAATACCCTGGTAAGAAAATAGAGGTGGATTCACAGTGCTATTGTTTTATATCTTCTGCAAAATAAAAACAAACATGTGCCAAATCATAGCACATGTTATGGAAATTTGTTGAGAGGATGTCGTATTTCTACCAAGTCCTGCCGTCATGGCGGGTTGCATGTCTCTCCTGCATACACACAGCTCTGATTACGCTTGTACTACCAGGGAAAAATTTCTCCAAAATACTTCCAAAATCGCATGTTTTGCAGTCATGTTTGGGCTGTATGAAAACATGCGTTTTTTGTGTCATTTGTGTTTTATTGTGAAAAAATGTCATTTTCTCAATCGAAATATGTAATTTTTAAAACATTGATTTTTAGAAAATTACATATACCAGATCATTGAATTTTCAGTATTAATATGGTATATTTGCAAGCAGTATATCATAAAAAATAAATACTATGGAAAACCAATCACAAAATCTATTGCTTCCGGAGGTGGAAAAGAAAATCATTACCTTAAGAAACCAGCAGGTGATATTGGATGCCGATGTGGCAGAATTGTATGGTGTGGAAACCAAGCGAATCAATGAGGCAGTTAGCAATAACCCTGAAAAATTTCCATATGGCTACATTTGGGAATTATCTGATAGCGAGAAAGTTGAACTGGTCGAAAATTTCGACCGGTTCAATCGACAGAAACATTCAACTGCAAAGCCAAAAGCCTTTACCGAAAAGGGCCTCTATATGTTGGCCACAATATTGAAAAGTCCTAAAGCTGTGGAAACAACCATTGCAATAGTGGAGGCATACGCTAAGTTGAAGGAACTTTCACGTTTGATTGTAGAGGTGCCACAACAAGAGGATAATAAACATGAACAGAGAATGTTATTGCACAGAGGTGGACAATTGATGGAGGAAATCCTATCGGATATGCTTCCCAAACAAAGTAGAGAGACATCCTTTGAACTAAACCTTGCGATGTTCAAGTTCAAACATTCCATAAAACGTGAAAATGCCGATGAAATAAAGCAACTAGAGGCAAAAGTGTCAGAGCTAAACAAAGCCTTACAAGAGCTGAAGGGATTAACAACGAATAATACTTAAAAGGCTTGTATAAAAATTATCCAAGAGTGTATTTAATTCGAGATTTTATGTATGTTTGCAATAGAAAAATACGGTGATATGAGACATTTGATTTCAATACTTTTATTGGCAGTCTTTTTCTCCGCTTTTGGCAACGAAATTAAGTTGACCTCGCTCATGGTGGAGATGCAGGACGGCAGCCAACCTTTGGCCACTGCCGAGCCCCGTTTTAGCTGGCAGTACGAGACGGAGGAAAGCAATGTGGTACAGACGGAATACCGCATTATTGTGGCCAGTAGCGAGGAAAATGCTCGACAAGGCATTGGCGACTTGTGGGACAGCAAGACGGTGGCTTCTAATCGGATGCTCTACATCCCCTACGAGGGCAAAAAACTCAAAAGCCGTGACTGCTGCTGGTGGAAGGTCTATACTACGGTTACCTATGGTTCGTATAATAATCGTCAGCGCCTTGAGAGCGACATCCAACGCTTCGAAATCAGCCTTCTTTCTCGTGACGACTGGCATGCCCACTGGATTGGTCGTGGTTATGAGGATGACAAGTTGGAGGGTCATACTGCTATTGCCGCTCGATACTTGCGCAAGGTGTTTTCCTTGAAAGAAAACATCAGCAAGGCGAGACTGTATATCAGCGGTTTGGGAGTGTATGATGCTTATATTAACGATGATGAGGTTGCTCGTGGTGAGTTGCTGAAACCTACTCTTAGCGACTATGCGCGCCGTATTTACTTCAACGCCTACGATGTGACCAATATGCTTTACAAAGGCGATAATGTTATTGGGGTTACCCTAGAAGCGGGCCGCTTTACCACCGTGCGCCACGATACCAATTACTTGGAATGGTGCGGCATCAAGCATGCTGCCCACTATGGTTTGCCGCAGTTGTTACTGCAGTTGGAGGTGACCTACCAAGATGGCACTACGGATACCATTGTGAGTGGGGAAGGCTGGCGTATCACCAACCGTGGTCCTATTCGCAAGAGCAATGAGTTTGATGGGGAGACATACGATAGTCGTTATGAGTTGGGACCATGGCTGGATACGGACTATGATGATGGTAATTGGCAGCCCGCTGTGGTTGACTATGACCGGCAGAATATGTACCGCGAGGATATTTACAATCCCCGCCATCGTGTGGCACGCGAGTATCCGGTGATTACCGGCAGTCCTCTGCCTGATGATTATCAGCGGCCCGATCCAATGTCACTACTTACTCCCCAACCTAATCCCAATATCAAAGTGCAGGAGTATGTAAAACCAGTTGCGGTTTTCAAGAAAGGCGATAAATGGATTGTTGATATGGGGCAGAATATGGTGGGATATTTTCAAGTGATGGAAGATGAACCACATCAAGGAGACACAATTACGATTCGCTACGCAGAAAGCCTTAATCCAGATAGCACTTTATATTTTGACAATTTGCGTGAAGCCGAAGCTACCGACAGGTTTATTATTCACGAAATTGAAGAAGGTTATGGTTTAGGATGGGGGCCTTCGTTTACCTACCATGGTTTTCGTTATGTTGAAATTACAGGTTTGCGTGCTGGCTTCAACATAGATGATTATTTCGCTTTGGGGCACGTTCTTTACGACGAGATGCCGATGACTGGTAGTTTTGAGTGTTCCAACGAGATGATGAATGCGGTCTATCGCAATGCCACATGGGGTATCCGGGGCAACTATCGCAGCATGCCTACCGATTGTCCCCAGCGCGATGAGCGCATGGGCTGGACTGGCGACCGCACTACCGGCAACTATGGCGAAAGTTATATTTTCAACAACCACCGCCTCTATGCCAAATGGTTGCAGGACTTTGAAGACTGTCAGTTCGAGAACGGCTCGCTGTCGGATGTGGTCCCTGCTTATTGGCGCAATTATACCGACAATATAACCTGGCCAGGGGCTTTTATTACCGTGGCCGATATGCTTTACACCCGTTTTGGTGATATTCAGCCTATTCAGCAGCATTACGACGCCATGAAACGTTGGATGCTCCACATGAAGAAATACTACCTTAAAAACGGCATCCTCATCCGCGACACCTACGGAGACTGGTGTGTGCCGCCCGAAAGTCCTGAACTTATCCACACTAAGGATACCAACCGCATGACCTGGCCTGCTAATCTCTCCACACCTTACTATGTTTACTATGCTGGCAAGATGGCTAAGTTTGCTCGCCTGTTAGGGCACGATGAAGATGTGGCTCTTTGGCAGAACGACATCAGTTATGTCACCACGGCCTATAATGCTAAATATCTTGATGCATCCACTGGCCGTTATGACCATAATACGGTTACGGCCAATATCCTGCCCCTTGCCTTTGGCATGGTGCCGACAGGATTGGAGCAGAGTGTTTTTGCCAATATTATCGACAAGACCGAAAATGAATTCGATGGACATGTTTCCACGGGTGTGGTGGGCATCCAGCAATTGATGCGCACACTTACCGAGTATGGTCGCGGCGACTTGGCATTACGCTTGGCCACTAACGACACCTATCCCAGTTGGGGCTATATGGTGTGTAATGGAGCCACCACTATCTGGGAGCTATGGAATGGCGACACCGGTGACCCCTCTATGAATTCGGGCAACCATGTGATGCTGCTTGGCGACCTGATCATTTGGTATTACGAGTACCTGGGCGGTATCCGTGCTCTGGAACCTGGCTACAGCACCATACAGCTGAAACCTTATCCCATTGAAGGTTTGGATTATGTCAACTGCTCCTATCAGTCTGTCAGCGGCCTCATCCAAAGCAACTGGCGACGTGATGGTAACCATTTCGAGTGGGATATCCTTATTCCGGCCAACACCATGGCTGAGGTGTGGCTCCCTACAACCAAAGGTTATGAAAAGCGGATTTTACCCAGCGGAAAGCATCGTTTGAGTAGTCGCTTATAGTTAATCAAGGTTAGTGTTGGTGTGAGAATGAAAGATCATCTCTGTAGGGCTGTCACATTGTGGCAGCCAGAGTGGCTGAATCCGTTCCGGCTGCCGTGATACGACAGCCCTACAAGGTGCCACATGATGTGCATACATGATGCTGATGTGGACGCATTCGATGCGTTCCCACATGTGATACCATGATGCTGCGTGCGGGAGCCTCACCGACGGTTGGGGCGTACGGGCTTGTGTGGTGGCACTTACCGTCGGAAAAGATCTTTGCATACTTTCCATCTTTGGAAAGTATGAAGAAAAATTTGTATCTTTGCACATTTAAAATAAGTACTGAAAAATGAGTAATGAGATACGGGCTGGAGGCTTCAGCATCCTGCCAACGGTGGTTAAAAACCTATTGATAATCAACTGCTTGTTCTTTCTGGCAAAGATAGTCCTTTCCAGCAAGATCGACTTGGATGCCCTTTTGGGCTTGCACTATTTTTCCGCTTCTGACTTCCATGTGTGGCAGATTATCACTTACATGTTCATGCATGGCGATTTCGGTCACCTGTTCTTCAATATGTTCGCTTTGTGGATGTTCGGCGCTGCAGTGGAGAACGCTTGGGGCGAGCGGCGCTTCCTTTGCTATTATCTGGCCACCGGTATCGGGGCCGCAATGGTGCATTACCTGATTATCTATTTCCAGCTCCATCCTTCTTTGGCGCTGATTGACGCTTTCCTCGCTTCTCCTTCGGTCGATACGTTTAGCCAGCTGACGAATGTGTCGCGTATTAATCAGGCGGCTATCGCCCAGAACCTGATGTATCTGCAGGCCCACCCGTCCGCCGTGTCGGAGTTTGTGCCCCAAATCGAGGCTTTCCGTGAGACTTTGTTGAATTCCTATAATATCATTGGTGCTTCGGGAGCAGTCTTCGGCCTCCTGCTGGCTTTCGGTATGATGTTCCCCAACGCCGAGATTTACGTGTATTTCCTTCTGCCCATCAAGGCCAAATGGTTTGTGGTAATTTATGGCGCTCTCGAATTGATGTATGGTGTGCTGGGATCTTCTGACGGAGTGGCGCATTTTGCCCACTTGGGCGGTATGCTGGTTGGCTTCCTGCTCATTATGGCTTGGCGTAATCACGACCGTAACGATGGTTGGACACAGCCTCGCAATCGCAATCGGCGGAGAATCAAGTTCGCCACTTCGTATGATGACGAGGAGGAAAGTTATACCCGCCCGATGAGCGACGAGGAGTATAACGCGAGAAAAGTCAATGAACAAAAACGCATAGACGAAATTCTGGACAAGATTTCCAAGTCGGGCTATGACTCCTTGTCCCGCGATGAAAAAGATATTCTTTTCAAGGCTTCAAAAAGATAATACTCCATCATGGCAAAACGAAACCGATATCAGAAAAGCCAAAAGAAAAGCAAGTTTTCCATTGTGGGCAAGATACTGAAGCTCTTGCTGGTTGTGGCGAATGTGCTGGTCGCATTGTCTTTGCTCTTGGCTTTCTTGTCGGCATATCTGCCCCCATCGTTGAGCATGACCGCCAGCTACTGCGGCCTGGCATTCCCGTATTTGCTGATGGCTAACTTGGGCTTTGTCGTGCTCTGGCTGTTTATCGACTATCGCTTCTCGCTGGTCTCCTTGAGTATGGTTTTGCTGAATATCAACAATATTGATCGTACTTTCCAGCTCCGCCCTACGGAAAAGCCTTCGGTATGTGCAAACTGCGTGAAGGTGATGAGTTATAATGCCAAGTTGTTCGGTCTGTATGACGAGGAAACCAAAACCATGCGTGATATCAAGCGGAACCAGGTATATGCGCTTTTCGAACGGGAACGTCCGGAAATCCTTTGTGTGCAAGAGTATTTCTACGATGGTAGCGGCAAACTGAAATTCCCCACCACCGACACGATTATGCAAATTTTACGTTTGGATAATCAGAAACGTAATTGTTACCAGTATTTTCCGGTGAACAACAAAGCCAAGGATTACCATTACGGTTTGGCGATTTTTAGTCGCTACAGAATCCTAAATGGAGATTGTGTCAATACCAACGACAGTTCTACCAATGCCGCGGTGTATGTGGATATAAAGTACAAGTCCGATACGCTGAGAATCTACAATGTCCATTTGGCTTCCATGCACATGGATGCGCATGATTATGCCATGGGCAGGGAAATAGCCTCCCGGGGAATGGATGACCCGAATCTGGACAAGAAGGCGAGACTGTTGTCCAAGAAGGTGGAGAAGGCTTTCCTTGAAAGACAGGAACAGGCCCGTGCCTTGCGCGCCCATATCGACAGTTGCCGTTATCCGATTATCGTTTGCGGCGATTTCAATGATTCCCCGGTGTCGTATGCCTATCATAAGGTAGGACATGGCCTGAAGGATGCGTTCCGCGCGAGTGGGGGAGGGCGTGGCAAAACCTATAATGGCGAAGCTTTTCCTTCTTTCCGTATTGACTATATCTTCCACGATGACCGATTCAAGAGTTTTGGTTATACTACCTATGATTCGTTAAAGGTCTCCGACCATTTCCCGATTTGGACGTACATCTCATTGCTGAAATGAAAAAACTGAGTTTCTTCTTGCTACTTTTTTCTTTGTTGCTTTCATGTTCCCGCATGAACACTGTGGAGTTGTCGGGAGAGCTGGAGCATGGCAATGGCAGGATGTTGCACCTCTCATTGCTAACCGCCGAGGGTTTGCAGCCACTCGACTCGGTCGTGGTGCGGCATAATACTTTCCGTTTTAAACTGAATACCGATGAGGTGGAAGGGATGGAGGCGGGACAGCCGGTTTTCCTGCAACTTGCGTTTACCCCTGATAATGGATTGACGACCTTGGCCCGTGGCGGGGAAAGCGTGATCCTCAGAGCGGATGCCGACCAACTGGTGTCGTCATATCGTGTAAGTGGACCGGAGGATGCCCTGTTGATGTGGAAATTGGATAGTGCGTTGGCCTCGTTTGTCCGTTGCACGGATACTCTTCTTCAAATATACCACTATTATATGGGTGTCGATAGTGTGCGCAGTGCGGTGGAACAACGCTATAATAAGGCGGTGGAGGACCATCGGCAGTTTTTGAAGGGCTTTATCCAGTCTCATCCACAGTCGTTCAGTACCATGATCGCTTTTTACCAGGGCTATAATAATTTGCGTTTTTTTGATGAAACAGAAGATGCGGATTTACTGCGTTCGCTGACGGATTCACTGATTTTTTGCTATCCTAATAGTCAGTATGTAAGTTATTTACAATCACGGGTCAGGTGATGTTGCAGAGGCGCTGTGCTCCAAGTTTTTACAATTTAAAATTCGTATTTGCAGAAATAATTTCATCAATTGGTGAAATTATCAGGATATTTATGTAACTTTGCACACGGAAAATATTAATAACAAAACAATATAATTATGAAGCATTTGATTTTAGCTATCAATCCCGGTTCAACTTCCACCAAAATCGCTGTTTTCGACCAGATGCAGCAAGTGTTCCTGAAGAATATCAAGCATACTACCGAACAGCTCTCTGTCTTCGGTTCTATCGCTGATCAGTATGATTTCAGAAAAAACACCATTCTGGAAGAATTGAAAAACAATAATATTAATCTGGAAGAAATCGCAGTGGTGATGGGTCGTGGCGGTTTGGTGAAACCTTTAACCTCTGGTGTGTATCGTGTTAATGACTTGATGAAGAAACATTTGCGTGAAGGTTATAATGGCCAGCATGCCTGCAACTTGGGAGGTTTGATTGCCGATAGTATCGCCAAATCCATCGGCTTGGAAGAGGCTTATATCGCTGACCCGGTGGTGGTGGACGAGTTTGAGGAAGTGGCCCGTATTTCCGGTCATCCCAAATTCGAGAGATTGTCCATTTTCCATGCTTTGAACCAGAAGGCCATCTCCAGAATGTATGCCAATGACAATGGCAAGAAGTATGAGGATCTGAACCTGATCGTGGCTCACATGGGTGGCGGTGTCAGCGTGGGTGCCCACAAGGAAGGTCGTGTGATTGACGTGAACCAGGCCCTCGACGGCGAAGGCCCGTTCTCTCCCGAGCGCTCTGGAACCCTCCCGATGAACCAGATTATCGATGTTTGCTTTAGCGGTAAATACACTTATGAAGAAGTGAAAAAGATGATTGTGGGTCAAGGCGGTTATGTGGCTTATTTCGGTGTTAACGATGCATACGCTATCGAAAAAGCCGCACTGGAAGGCGACAAGAAAGCCGATTTGCTGGAAGAGGCTATGGCTTATCAAGTGGCCAAATATATCGGTGAAGCCGCTGTGGTACTGAAAGGCAAGGTGGATGCAATCATCTTGACGGGTGGTATCGCCTACGGTGTGCCCGTGGTGAACCGTATTAAAAAGTATATTTCTTGGATTGCTCCCGTGGCTGTTTATCCAGGCGAGGATGAGATGAAAGCTCTGGCCATGAACGCCAATATGATTCTGGATGGCGAAATCCAAGTGAAGGAATACGCATAGTGAGATTCGCGGTCTACAGTCGCCATGGCGACGGGAATGATACCCTTTTTATAAGGGAAGTGCTTGCAGCCCTGCACGATAGGGGCTGCAAGTTGTTTCTGCATGAACACTGCAAAGAGGTGGCAATGTGGGCAACTGCATCCCGCAGTTGCGAGAAACAGCCCTCTGACGAACATAGTGAGAATCATGCTATGGTCAGCGGCTATTTTAGCAACCACGTGGAATTGAGTCAGTTGCATCCTATAGATTTCATGCTCTCTTTCGGTGGTGACGGTACCTTTATTGATGCGGCTAATCTGGTCGGAAACCTGGGTATCCCTATTGTGGGTATCAATATCGGAAGGGTGGGTTTTCTGACCGCCATCAACCGTGGTAACTACACGGAATGCCTCGATTTGCTGCTGCAGGGACGCTATGTCGTCGAAAATCGCTCGCTCTTGCACTTGGACTGTACAGGTCCTCTGGATATTGACTGTGATTTTGCCCTAAATGATATCACAGTCCGCACTTCTGACGAGAATTCCATTAATGCTATTAAGGTATGGGTGGGCAAGAAACCCGTTAATACCTACTGGGGAGACGGCTTGATTATCTCTACGCCGACGGGCTCCACGGCCTATTCGTTGAGTTGCGGAGGGCCCATTATTGTGCCTGATGCCAACGTGAATGTGCTGACCCCCATTGCCTCGCATACATTGGCTGTCCGGCCAATGGTCATTTCCGCCGACGAGGATATCCGGATTGTGGTGGAAAGCAGGAACAACACCTTCTCTCTGGCCCTCGACTCCCGTCGTGTGGTGGTGGAGAATCCAGTGGAATTGCATATTTCCAAAGAAAATTTCCAAATCAAAACCGTGTTGTTTGAGGATACCGATTTTTACCGTACGATCCGCGAGAAACTGCTCTGGGGCATGGATAAGCGGAATCTGGTATAGAACGGGAAGACACTCACTTCGTTCGTTTGGGGAGACGCTCGCTTTGCTCGCTCGGTCAGACGTTCACTTCGTTCACTCGGGAAGTCGCTCACTGTGTTCGTTCGAGGAGTCGCTTACTGCGTTCGCTCGATTATACGTTCATCCTCTCCCCGTCTCCTCGTCTCACCTTCTCACCGTTTAACCCTTTAACCGAATGCACGTAGTGCATGTCTCCCCGAGCGAACGGAGTGAGCGTCTCCCCGCACCCTAAAAATCCCTTCCTAAAACTTATTTTAAAATAATCCTTGCGCATATCAATATTTTTTGTATATTTGCAAGCTAAAATTTTACGATGGTGAATAAATCTAAATTATTAATAATCAAATAAATAAAACAATGCGTAACAAAGGTTTAATTCTGTTTTTTACAATACTTCTTGCATTAGTGTGCTTGTATTGTTTGTCATTCTCCTTCGTAACATGGCGTGTGGGACAGAAAGCCAAGGCTTTCGCCAATGATCCTGCTGCTATTGAAGAAGTGAAAAAAGCCGCTAACGGTGACGTGATGCGCGAGAATTACCTGGTTGACTCTTTGTTGTCCAGCAGAGAACAGTATTATCTCTCTAACATGAATGACTCTGTCATTTATCTGGGAAATACTTACAAAGACTGCAAATACAAAGAAATTAACCTGGGTTTGGACTTGAAGGGTGGTATGAACGTGACCCTCGAAATCTCTATTCCTGACGTGGTTCATAGCTTGGCCGTCAATACCGAAGACCAGTTGTTCACCAACACCTTCGAAAAGGCTAATGCCAAATATACTGCCGATGGTGGTGATTTCATTGACATTTTCGTGAATACGTTCAACCAGGAGAAAGTTGCCCTCGGTTTGGAGAACGCCAATCTTCGTACTTATTTCGGAGAGCGTTCCGGTATCAAGAATGCCAGCGATGCACAGATTGTTGAATTCATCAAAACAGAGTCCAGCGAAATCGTTGACCGTACTTTCAAGATCCTCCGTACCCGTATCGACCGCTTTGGTGTGGCCCAGCCTAACCTCCAGCGTCTGCAGGGTGGCCGTATCCTTGTGGAACTTCCTGGTATCAAGGAACCCGAACGTGTGACCGACCTGTTGAAGAGCACCGCTAAACTGGAGTTCTGGGAAGTGTATAACGACCCGGTGAACGGCAAGTCTATCCAACAGCGTTTTTACGAAGCTGATGCACAGTTGGCCAAGGAAATGAAGTCCAAAGAAGCCGCTGCTGAACAGTTGGCCGCTGCTACTCAGACTGCCGAGACAGCTGAAGCAGATACTACTGTGGCAGAAGTGAATGCTTTGGAAGCTCAATTGGGCGCCGCTGAAGAAGATGAGGACGAAGACGAGGAAATTGACACCCGTCTGGGTGCTATCATGAGCAAGGCTGTGGCCGGTACCGATGGTTTGGTAATCGGTTACTTTAAAGAAGCTGATGTAAAGGCTATCGATGCTATGCTCCCCGACCTGCAGCGTATCTTGGGTGACAAGAGCGCCGTTTTCTATTGGGGCTCCGCTGAAAAGCGTTTCAATAACGCTATGCCTTTGGTTCCTTTGAAAAAGAACAACGACCGCGTAGGTCCGAAATTGAGTTCTGAGACTATCGGTGGTGCTCGCGTGGTGCGTTCCGCTCGTCAGGATGTGGACCAGAATAACCGCGTGGTGGTGACCATGTCAATGGAAGATCAAGCTGCTGACGAATGGCGCAAGATTACCCGCGCTGCCGTAGATAATAAATCTAAGGTAACCTGCATCGCTATCGTTTTGGATAACTTTGTGTATTCTTATCCGAGCATCCGTAGTGAGATTCCTAATGGTAATTCAGAAATTTCTGGTAATTTCACCATCGATGAGGCTAAGGACTTGGCTACCGTGTTGAACTCCGGTAACCTCGAAGCCCAGGTGAATATCGTGCAGTCTGAAGTGGTTGGTCCTACCCTGGGTAAGGAATCCATCCGTTCAGGTTTGCTGTCTTTCGTACTGGCATTCGTGCTCGTGTTGATTTACATGGTTCTCTACTATAACCGCGCTGGCTGGGTAGCCGATATCGCTTTGTTCACCAACGTGTTCTTCATCATGGGTGTGCTCGCTTCACTGGGCGCTGTACTGACCCTGCCTGGTATCGCTGGTTTGGTGTTGACCTTGGGTATGGCTGTGGATGCCAATGTGTTGATTTTCGAGCGTGTCCGTGAGGAAATGCGTGCCGGCAAGGGCAGCAGAGTGGCTGTTGAGGAAGGTTACAAGAATGCTTACTCCGCTATCATCGACGGTAACGTCACTACCTTGATTACCGCTATTATTCTCTACATCTTCGGTTCAGGTCCTGTTCAGGGTTTTGCTACTACGTTGGCTATCGGTATCCTGTCTTCACTGTTCACCGCTATCTTCGTTGCCCGTCTGATTTTCGAAAGACGCTTGGCTAAGGGTAAAGAAATTACTTTCGGTAATCGGTTCACCATGGATACTTTCAGAAACGCTCATTTCGATTTCTTGAAAGTGAGAAAAATATGCTACGCGATTTCAGGAACTTTGATTGTGATTTCTATCATTTCATTCTGCACCCTGAAACTCCAGCCGGGTATCGACTTCACCGGTGGTAGAAACTATGTGGTTCGCTTCGACCAGGATGTGAAAACTAATGAGGTTCGTGCTGCTGTGGCTGCTGAATTCGGTGGTAATCCTGAAGTGAAGACCTTCGGTGGCAATGACCAGGTTCGTATCACTACCAACTACAAGATTGATAGCAATGATCCCGCTGTGGATAAAGAATGCGAGCATAAATTATATAATGCATTGAAGGGTTTCTATCAGAAAACTTCTATTTCAGAGTCTGAATTTACCCAGCAGGTTGATCCTCGTGGTATCCAGAGCTCTCAGAAAGTACAGCCCACTATCGCAAGCGAATTGTTGTGGGATGCTATCTGGGCTGTTTTGGTATCCCTCGTGCTGATTTTCATCTATATCGCTATCCGTTTCAAGAACTGGCAGTTCGGTATGGGTGGTGTGATCGCTTTGGTTCACGACTCCTTGCTGACCATTGGTCTGTTCTCCTTGTTCTACAAGGTGATGCCGTTCTCCATGGAAATTGACCAGTCCTTCATCGCCGCTATCTTGACGGTAATCGGTTACTCTATCAACAACGTCGTAATTATCTTCGACCGTGTTCGTGAGAACTTGGCACTGTATCCGAAACGCGACAACTATGACAACTTCAACGCCGCTATCAACAGCACTTTGGGCCGTACGGTGAACACCGGTGGTACCACCCTCGTGGTGTTACTCGCAATCTTCATCTTCGGTGGTGAGGTGATCCGCGGTTTCGTCTTCGCTATGTTCGCCGGTATCCTGATTGGTACTTATTCAGGTATCTTCGTTTCCAACCCCTTGGCTTACGATATGCTGAGGACAAAGAAGAACGTCAATAGAGCGAAAGTGGAGTTGAAATAAAAAATGAAAAAAATAATTGAGAAGACGCTTGTTTTCTCAATTATTTTTTTTAATTTAGCACCCTCAAATTTGAAAAGTGTAATTTTATGAAAATATTCAGGTCATTCGTTGTTTTCTTGGCGGTTGTTTTCATGACTGTAGGGGCTTTGAAAGCTCAGACTTTACGTGATGCCGACAATGATTTTAGAAACTGTAAGTACGAAAAGGCACTCGAGGAATATAAGAAAGGTATCAAGAAAATCAGCAAAAACCGTATTGAGGTTCAGCGTGTAACTTTCCAAATTGCTGAGTGTTATCGTATTATGGGTGACTTGAAAAAAGCGGAACAACAATATTTGCGTCTGGAGAAGAAAAACTACCAGAAAGATAATCCGATTATCCTTTTCCACTTGGGTAGCATCTACAATCTCAGGGGCGAATATGATTTGGCACTGAAATATTACAATAATTACAAAAAACGCGCTCCGGAAGACACTCGTGTTGATGTGCGTATTCAGGGTTGCCAAAAATCAAAGACTTGGTCAGAGAATCCTACCCGCTACGAGGTGGAGAACTTGAAAAAGTTCAACACCAAGCAGGATGAGTGGGCTATCAGATGGGGTAATCCTGAAAAACAGAACCAGCTGATTTTTACTTCCAACCGTGAAGGTTCTACCGGAAAAGGTACCGACCAATGGACGGGTGTTTCTTTTTCAGATATATACAAATCTGATAAACCCAAAAGCAAGAACACCGAATGGCCGGGTGAATGGTCTCCCATTACGCCGCTGGATGAAGGTGAAACGCTGAATTCGGGTGTTAATGAGGGTGAGGCTTCCGCCAACAAGAAAGGTACAGCACTCTATTTGACCAAATGTCCGCAGGATAAGAAAGTGGTTTATGGTTGCTATATCTATGTCTCTCAGAAAAAAGGCAAATCATGGGGCGAGCCGGAAAAAGTGGTGCTTGGTCCGGATTCATTCAACTATGTGCACCCGTTTATTATGCCGGATGAGTTGACCATTTATTTCGCATCCAACCGTCCAGGTGGTTTAGGAGGTTATGATATTTACAAGGCTACCCGTGCGAAGAAATCCGCTAAATTCAGCAATATTACCAATTTGGGCCCCAATGTGAATACTCCCGGACAAGAGGTATTCCCGACCATGCGTGGTGATAATGAGCTGTATTTCTCTTCAGATGGTCATCCGGGTATGGGAGGTCTTGACATCTTCGTTTCTGAACTGAAAGACGGTCAGTTCCAGCCTGCTGAAAATATGATGGTGCCTATCAATTCCTGCTGGGATGAAATCGGTATGATTTTCGATGATAATGAGTCTTTGGATCCTAAGTCCAAATCTCCATACCTCGCTAAGGGTTATTTCTCTTCCAACCGTCCTGGTGGCCGTGGTGGTGACGATATCTATTATTTCGTGCTCCGTCCGTTGGTCTATACCCTCGCCGGTTATGTGAAGGATGCGGTGACCCTGCAGTATATCGATGGCGCTGAAGTGGAGATTATCGGTTCCGATGGTACTTCCTATAAGACTACTACCGATGTGAAAGGTTATTATTTCTTCGATAAGACCAAGATCTTGGGTAATACTACCTACAATATTCGTGTTACTAAACCGAAATATTGGGAAGAGAACAACACTGCTACGCAGACTACTATTGGTTTGAGCGAGAATACTGATCTGAAACAGGATTTCGTCCTCGACCCGATTCCAACCGAACCGATTGTACTGCCGGAGATTCTTTACGATTTGGCAAAATGGGATCTGAAACCGCAATATAAGGACTCTCTGATGTACTTGTATGACATCATGGTGAAGAACCCGACCTTGGTGGTTGAGTTGAGGTCACATACTGACTACCGTGACTCTGACGAGAAGAATGAGATTCTGTCTCAGAACCGTGCCCAGACTTGTGTGGACTTCCTCGTTAACGAGAAAGGTATCGCTCCTGGTCGTATCGTGGCCAAAGGTTATGGTGAGTACAGCCCCCGTAAGATTGAGAAAGATATGCGTGGCACTTACCAAGGCAAGCCTTATTTCTTCCCCAAAGGAACGGTGCTGACCGAGGAATACATCCTCTCTCTGCCGAAGGCTGAACAAGAGGCTGCCAACGCACTGAACCGTCGTACTGAGTTCATCGTGCTGCGCACCGACTATGTGCCTTCAAGCGATGAAATCGCTGCCGCTCATGGTACCAGCAGCGCTATCGCAGTGGTACAGCGTCGTACAGTGCCCGTAACCATTACTGACAATGTTGTTGAGGGTAATTGTATTGCCAATAACAAATCATTCAAATTCAGAATCGGTGAGAATTCCGATGAGGTGGCTATCAGCTATACTTTGGCTTCTCGTTTGCTGAAGGAGATGATTATCAAGGCTAATGACTTCGAGGATGTGGAAACCGCTATCAATAAGGAAGACGGTTCTATTACCGAGAATGCTATCCTGTACCTTGAAGAGTTGCGTGTAGGTGACGACTATGATGAAAACGTGAAGGTTGTTGTTAAGAAAGGCCTCCCCGTTGATTTCGTTATCGGCGATGCCTACATCACCGACGCCTGGGGCAAATACTCCATCGACAAAGAAAAGAACATGATTGTTTATGATAAATAAACAAAACAAGAAAAAAAAAGAGCTCGCGACCGCGAGCTCTTTTTTTTATCCCAATTAACTAATTTGCTAATTAACTAATTTGCTAATTGTCTCAATTCCGTTCTTCACACGTACAATCACCTCGTCAACACCGAGAATATCAATGATTTCAAATAAATCCGGACCTTTGGCATCGCCTACTAAGGTCAGACGGAAGCTGTTCATAATCTGTCCCATGTTCAGCTCATTGCCGCGGATGTAATCCATCACTTTGTCGTGAGCGACGGCTTTGTCAAACGGCACCGTTGAGGTTAGTATTTCGGCAATATGCATCAGATGTTCTGCTGTGCCTTCTTTCCATCTCTTCTTGATGACCTGCTCGTTGTATTCGGTAGGTCTTGCGAAGAAATAGTAGCTCTGTGGCCATAAATCGTTGATAAAATACAGTCTTTCCTTGATTAATGCCACTACACGGATGATTTTGTCCATGTCCGCATCAAGTCCCTTGTCCTGCAAGGTCGATTTTAGGCTTTCTGCGAGCTTTTCATTGGGATAGGCTTGCAGATAGTGGTGGTTGAACCATTTGGCCTTCTCGAGGTCGAATTTGGCGCCAGACTTACTGATCTTCTCCAGAGAGAACAGCTTGATCATCTCGTCCAGAGACATCACCTCTTGGTCGTTGCCAGGGTTCCAGCCCAACAAGGCCAGCATGTTGATGACGGCTTCGGGCAGATAGCCTGATTCTCGATAACCTGAGGAAATCTCGCCACTCTTGGGGTCTTTCCATTGCAGCGGAAATACAGGGAAACCAAGGCGGTCGCCATCACGCTTGCTCAGCTTGCCGTTGCCGTCGGGTTTGAGTAGCAGGGGCAGGTGGGCGAAGCGGGGAGCTTCCCAGCCAAAAGCCTTGTACAGCATCACATGCAAGGGGGCGGAAGGCAGCCATTCCTCGCCACGAATCACATGGGTGATTTCCATCAAATGGTCATCTACAATATTGGCCAAGTGGTAGGTGGGCATGCCGTCAGATTTATACAAGACTTTGTCATCCAATATGTTGGAATTGATTCTGACCTCGCCTCTGATGATGTCGTTCACCAGAATCTCCGTATCAGGTGTATGTTTGAAACGGATCACATAGGCATCTCCGTTAGCCAAACGCTGTGCCACTTCTTCTTTGCTGAGTGTCAGAGAGTTGGTCATACTTTCACGGGTATGCCAGTCATACTGGAAATTCTTTTTCTCTGCTTCGTATTCCTTGCGTTTCTGTTCCAGTGCTTCCGGAGTGTCGAAAGCGTAGTAAGCCCAGCCATTGGCAATCAGCTGGTCGGCGTATTGCTTGTACATCGGCTTGCGTTCGGACTGTTTGTAGGGACCGTAATTCCCGCCAATACCAACGCCTTCGTCAAATTTGATGCCTAACCACTGGAAGGCCTCGACGATGTATTCTTCTGCACCCTCCACAAAACGGGTCTGGTCGGTGTCTTCGATTCTCAAAATCATGGCGCCACCGTTCTGCTTGGCGAACAGATAGTTGTATAAAGCGGTTCTCACTCCACCGATGTGAAGCGGTCCTGTGGGACTGGGAGCAAAGCGTACTCTTGGTTTCATTTTGTTTGTAATTTATTGAATATGAATATTTTCCTTTTGTATGTCAATAGGTTCGTTTTTCAAAGCCTGGCGCAATTCTTTGGAGGCTTTCTTGTTCTGGATACCTCTCACCATGGCCTTGATCATACCTCCTAACTGGATGCTGCCACCGATGCTGACCCCGCCAATGGCTGCCCATTTGCATATATCTTTTTTTGTATTCAGACTTTTTGCCTCTTTCTCATCGAGTGTCGCTGATGTTTCGTCATACTTTTTTTTGTAATCCTTGTACAACACGTATGAAGCAACGGCTCCTCCGTAGAAAACAAGTGATAATGCCATACATGCCGCACCCTCTTTCCCTTGCGTGGCGATTAATGTACCCAAGCCAGGAAAGAGACCGTAGAAAAATGCTTCTCCTCCAACGGTTTTGTATTTGGTGAGACTGATGTCCTGGAAATTCTTGTTGTTACAGTGTTTATATTTTGTCAGGAAATGGTAGGTGCCATAATGCATTTGGGGATCATTGGCCAGTTTGTCTTCTACTACTGGATTGATGGGATAAAGGGATTTGTTGACTATCTTTTTCCTTTTTTTGACAATAATCTGAGAATAACTGCCCCATCCCAAGTCAATGTTGAAAATGGAAGCGGAGCGTATGGGAATTTCCTCGCGGTAGCTGGGTTGTAATGCTGAATGCCCTAACAGGCTGGACATACGGTTTTGCAATACGGGGAGATTTCTTTCAACTGAAATAGTGTTGAAACTGATGATGTTATAGAAGGATTGATTGATTCCCATCGTGTCGAAAATGATGGAGAAATCCATGCGGAGAGAGCCGTTGTCAGTGCTGTTTACCAGTTGATTCAGCTCATTTTCAAGGGCATTGCGAAAATCGGAATATTGCTGGGGATTGCTTTCACTGTACTCGTAGGTGACCTGGCCGCGCTGCTGCAGGATGTCTAGTTTTTTGTTGATATTGGAAATGCGTTCAGTGGCATTTTGGTTATTGAGATCTTCTTTCAACACCTTGGCATACATTTCTTTAGCTCGTTCATAATCACCATTTTTGTATAGCCTGTCCCCTTCTTCGGTGTAGTTTTTGATTTTTTGCTCCTTGTATTGCTTTTTGATGTTTCCCAATTGTATGTCCACCCGTCCCATATATTCCGGTAGCAGGTCATAAACCTCTTCAAGCAGCAGGATAGCTTCGGGATAGGAACCCAGCTGGGCCAATGAATCGGCTGCGGCCATGTTCTTAAGAATACTCTGTTCTTTGATTTGTCTGGCAATGCCCAGTTGTTCTTGTTGAGCTTTGCTGTCGAGTATTAGTTGCTGCAGATTGTCGGGATTGTAGCATTGGATGAGGAATTGCCCGTTCCCTTTTCTTTCTTCGGGGAAAACAATACGGTGGCCTTCGTTAAAGTCGAAAGTCAGTTGTGATGTTTGTTTATCCGGTTTTGAAATGTTGAAAGTGTTGGGAGTGGCAATACTGTCAAAGGTTCGTAGGTCTTCGTTCTCATCGTACTGCTCCATGTATATTTCTTTGCATTCTTTCAACAATTTGTTGGCACAGTCGGCGGTGGTATTGTATTCCACGATATTGTAAAAACCTTCTTTGTAAAAGGCATTGACATAAATGTCGTTGAAACCCTGCGAGAATTGCCAGTTGCAGAGACTTAACTGCAAAGTGTCGTTCCCCCATACAAAAGAGGTGTTGTTCTCATTGGAAACCATAAAGAAGCGTTGCCTACCCATCATTTGCCCCATGCTCTGCACGTTACCGCTGTAGAGCTTGTACAGCTGGGCATGGCTGAGACATCCGTCAAAGTTCTGCTCCTGCCCCATGGCACGGTAGGTGCAAATGAGGATGAATAGGAGGAAACAAGTTCGGAAAAGTCTCTTCAGCATGCTTAAGTGTTTTATTTACAGTAACGTTTTGGTCTGCGAAAAATTTTGCAAAGATACTAATTTTTATTGAATTGTGGTATGCTGAATCCACGCTCGCCATGTCGGCATTGCCTACATACGGTCGTCATTGGGCTAATGTCGCCACGAAATTGAGCATCGCTGATGAATGCAGGCCGTAGGTCTGCAGGGTTCGGTAGCCCAGGGCATCACCCTGGGGTAATGATTGATGTGGGTGTATGTCCGCGGCTCGGGTTAGATCTGCCCCGAAGCACAGGAGCGAAACGCTGTGGAAAGGTCACACCAAAATAGATGGTGGAAAATTGTAGGGACGCGATTCATCGCGTCCGTAAAAATAGATGGTGGAAAATTGTAGGGGCGCGATTCATCGCGTCCGTAAAAATATAGAGGAAAATTGTCTTTTTTTTGGTATCTTTGCATTTCTTTTTTCTAAAGAGATGGATATGAAAAACTATGCCGCTTTGATTTCCCAGGAACTGGGACTGACCGAACTTCAAGTGAAAAATACACTGGAACTTCTGGAATCAGGTGCCACAATTCCCTTCGTGGCTCGTTACCGTAAGGAGGTGACCGACAGTATGGACGAAGTGCAGATTGCCGCTGTACGTGATTTACATGCCAAGTGGGTGGAGCTGGACAAACGTCGCGCTGCCATTTTGGATTCCATAAAGGAACAGGGAAAGTTGACCCCCGAATTGGAGGAGAAGATAAACAACGCTCTGAAAATGAGTGAATTGGAAGACCTTTATTTGCCGTATCGTCCCAAACGGAAAACGAGGGGATCCATGGCGGTTGAGAAAGGTCTGGAGCCTCTGGCCAAGATGATTATGCGTCAGGGCCCTATTGATTTGAAAGCTACTGCTGCCAAGTTTGTGGATATCGAGAAGGGAGTGCGCACTACGGACGAGGCTTTGGCGGGTGCTCGCGACATCATGGCCGAATGGATTAGCGAGAATATCCATATCCGCGAGTCGCTCCGCAATAGTTTCAAAACATATTCGGTCATTACATCTAAAGTGGTGAAGGGCAAGGAGGAGGAAGGAGAGAAATATGGCATATATTTCAATGCTTCGGAAAAATTGGCCAAAGCGCCATCGCATCGTGTGCTGGCCATGCTGCGTGGCGAGGAGGAGGGCTATTTGCGCTTGTATATTGCCCCAGATGAGGAGCGTGCCCTCAAAATGATGGAGCATTATTACCTGCGCGCCGATAACGACTGCTCCAAACAGGTGTCTATGGCCATTGCCGATTCCTATAAGCGCTTGCTGCAACCCCAGATGGAGACGGAAATGCGCAAGTTCTACAAGGAGAAAGCGGACACAGAGGCCATAAAAGTGTTTGTGACCAATCTGCGTCAGTTGCTGATGGCTCCACCGTTGGGACAAAAAACGGTGCTGGCACTTGACCCGGGTTTCCGCACGGGCTGCAAGTTGGTGATTCTGGATAAGCAGGGTAAGTTGCTGCACAACGAGACTATTTATCCGCATCCGCCGCATGCTCAGTACAAATTGGCATCCGACAAGCTGAAACGCTTGGTGTTGCAGTACAAAGTGGATGCCATCGCCATCGGTAACGGCACGGCTGGCAGGGAAACGGAAAATTTTGTCCGCCATATTCCTTTTGAACGCGATGTGATGGCCGTGGTGGTGAACGAAAGCGGTGCTTCAGTGTATTCGGCATCCGAAGTGGCACGCGAGGAGTTCCCGGATTATGATGTGACCGTTCGTGGAGCGGTTTCCATTGGCCGCCGACTGATGGACCCTCTGGCCGAGTTGGTCAAAATCGATCCGAAGTCCATCGGAGTGGGGCAGTACCAGCACGATGTGAACCAAACCCGTCTGCAGGATAGCTTGCAGGAAACCGTGGAGAGTTGCGTGAATAAAGTCGGTGTGGAAGTGAATACGGCCAGCAAGGAATTGCTGTCATATGTTTCGGGTGTGGGACCGGCTTTGGCGAAGAATATTGTGGATTACCGCAACGAGAATGGGCCTTTCCCGCATCGCAATGCTTTGAAATCAGTGCCTCGTTTCGGTGCCAAGGCTTTTGAGCAGGCTGCCGGCTTTTTGCGTATTCGTGACGCCGAAAATCCTTTGGATGCCAGCGCTGTCCACCCTGAAAGCTATGGGGTGGTCAATGCGATGGCGAAGAAAACGGGTTGTACGGTTTCTGAATTGATGCAGAATGCTGATTTGCGTAAGAAAATCAATCTCCATGATTTTGTGACGGATAAGGTGGGTATACCCACACTGACCGATATTATGCAGGAACTGGACAAGCCTGGCCGTGACCCGCGCCAGGATTACGAGGTGTTTGAATTCGATAAATCCGTGACCTCTATCAATGATTTGAAGGAGGGAATGGTGCTGCCGGGTATCGTGACCAATATCACCAATTTCGGCTGTTTTGTGGATATTGGGGTGCATCAGGATGGCTTAGTGCATGTGAGCCGCCTCGCCAATAAGTTTGTGAAAGACCCTAACGAGGTGGTGAAACTGAACCAGAAGGTAATGGTGAAAGTCATTGCCGTGGAAATCGATAGGAAACGGATAACACTGTCAATGAAAGATGTTTAAGGAATTATGCGGTTATACGGTGAGAAGGTGAGAAGGTGAGAAGGGGATTCCTAATTGGCATATTAAAAACTCCCCTCGAGCGTAGCGAGACTCCCCTTGAGCACGAAGTGCGAAACTCCCCTTTAAATTAATTAGCACACTTGCTAATTAACTAATTTGCTAATTTAATTGGAGTAGTTGTTTGGCCTGGGTAATCAGTTCCTCGTCAATGTTGAAAATTTCGGCAATGCTGATGGCTTCCATCGGCACGTCGTCCTGCGTGGTTTCCACCAACTGGTAATCCATGTAGCGGTTGATGTTCTCCGGCGTGATATTCTTTTCGTTGTTCTTGATTTTCAATCCCTTGACACGAAGTCTGCGGCAGTCGGACTGCAAACCACCATAGTGCGTGGTGATCAAGGCATCGGTATGGTATTGCTGCATAATTTGGATAAAGCTGGAAACCAATGCCTTGCCTTCCTCTGGATTGGTGGTACGGGCCAATTCATCCACTAAAGCTAAAATTTGTTGTCCTTCTTTCACTGCCTTGATAATCTTGTCAATATTGAGGATTTCAACGGCAAAGGAGGACAAACCGTTCATCTCCGACTGTTGGTCTCCGATGCTGAACAAGATGTCATCTACCAAGGCTATTTCAGCGGAGGCGGCGGGCACGAAAAAGCCGAATTGGCACATGGTTTGCGCCAAACCGATAGTCTTAAGTAACACGGTTTTGCCCGACATGTTAGCGCCTGTGATGAGCGTTGGTTCGTGCTTCAGTTCAATGTCAATGGCTTGGAAATTACCCGTGGAGTGTTTCACCAGTGGATTGAAAAGCCCAGTGAAGCTGCTGTTACCCTCTATGTTGCTGGAATTGTTTGGCTCACTTGGAGTGCTGTTGTCTTTTTCGGCCGAGCACGAGCAACATCCGGTAGATTTGCTCTTATCCTCTACGATGATGGGTTTGCACAGCTGCCATTTGCGAATCTGTTCAGCATGGGCTAGTAGCAGGTCCAGGTAGCCAATCTGGTCCAGGTTTTGCTGGATTTGCAGGGCTTTCATGGATAATCTTTTGCTCAATGCCGTGCGGATTTTGTCCTCCATCTGCGACTCTTCCCACTTCAGTTTTTCGATCTCCTCCTCATCGGTGCTTTGGTCAATTTTCTGACGGATTTCGGCCAATTCAGGCTTGTAGGAGGAATAGATATGGAACTGCGGTAGGCGGTTTTTGTCAGGATCCAAGGTGTCAATTACTACGGTCAAATCGTTGAAGGGAATCCAGTCAAAACCGTTGTCCATCAGCAGTTTTGATACTTTGTCTGAAATCAGGCTGAATTTCTTGATTTCGAACAGTTGTATGTCGTCTAATACGTTGCCATCGACCAGGTTGACCACCGAATTGCTGATATCGTTCACGTGGCAGAGTTGCTCTATCAGCTGGGCCATCACCGCGGTGTTGTGGTGTTTCTCCGCAAACTGGCACACGGCTTCTTGAATATCCAATTCCATTTTCAATTCAAAAGCATTGGTGTAAAATTGTCTGTGCATCAGTTTTTTGCGTCCCACTGCCGAAGCGAATTGCAATTCGTCGGTCATAAACTTAAAGGCGCTTTGCTGTTCTATATGTTGTTTGATGTTAGCCATGATTTCTTTTGATTTTTCAGAATGCAAAGGTAGTGAATTTTTCTTTTCCATATACTCTCGCCCCTCAGCGACGGAATGTTCAATCTGGGAAAGCTCAATAACAGAAAGGAGTTCTGATGCTCACACCCCTTGAGTGTGGTGAAATTCACCATTCTTAACTCATTGACACATTATCGGCTGCTACATTGTAACAGCTCTACTACTAATTCATTAGCACATTAACTAATTTGCTAATTGAGCACATCATCTTCACGCCCGTGGCGATAATTTCGTCGGGGAAGTCGAAGTCTTGGTGGTGGAGCGGGGGTGTGTTGGTGCCACTGCCCAGACCGAAAAGGGCACCAGGATAGTGCTGGGTGAGCAGGCCGAAGTCCTCTCCCCAGGTGAAAGGCACTTCCTTTTCAATATAAGTCAAACCGTTATCGCTGGCAGCTTGTTTCACTATTTCGACGGCATCCGTTGAGTTCTGGCCACCGGCAAAGTATTCCAGCCAGCGTATTTCGTGACTTAGGCTAGGTGTTTTGGCGACTTCTGTACGGACGATACGTTCGGTGTCGCTTTTCAGCGCTTGCAGTAAGGCTTCGCTTTTGGCCCGCATGGTGAAGCGTAGCACACCGTGCCCAGCTGACACACCGTAGGCCGTTTCTCCGATATGGGATTCTACCAGGGTGACAATCTGGTAATTGTCGTCTTTTAATTGTGGATGGTTGAGTGCCAACAACTGTTCGGTGATGCTTGTGGCGGCGCAGAAAGGAGAGATGCCTTTTTCCGGTTCCGCCGCATGGGAGGTCTGTCCGTCCAACTTGATCTCGCAGCTGATAACGGCGCAGGTGAAACTGCCCGCCCGGCAGGTGATGCTGTGGAGGGGAATGCCGGGAATATTGTGCAGGGCAAATACCATATCTATATGGTAGGACTGTAGGAAGCCACTTTGAATTAATTGCCCGCAGCCTTGGCCGGTTTCTTCCGCCGCCTGGAAAAATAGCAAAACTTTGCCTTTCTTAACAGGATGCAGATGTAGTTGTTCCGCCACGCCCAGCAGGATGGTGGTATGACCGTCATGGCCGCATTTGTGGGCATAACCCGGAGTGCGGGAGGCGTAGGGTAGGGCAAGGTGCTCATCCACCCCCACCGCGTCCATGTCGCCACGGAGGAGCAGGGTGGGGCCCTCCACGCCCGAGTCGTAGATGGCGATGAGGTTATGGCTGTCGGGGAAGGTGTGGATATGCGTGGGAGCGAAGTCCTTCAGCAGGCGCATGATGGCTTCCGAAGTTTTCTCTTCTCGTCCTGATGCTTCTGCCAGTGAATGAAATTGTTGGCGTGTTTCAGCGTAGTTCATGTTTTTCTTTTTTCAGAATGCAAAGATACGCTTTTTAATGAGCCAACGTGTCAATTGTTTAGTAAACGAAATTTAATTTGCACATTTTCTAATTAACTAATTTACTAATTGAATTTTTTTGTATCTTTGCACTTTCTAACTTAAAAATCTAATACTATGAAAAAATCAATTGGAATTTTAGTGTTTTTGTTAAGCACAGTTGTTTTAATGTCTTCCTGCAAGAAAGATGTAAAGTATCTTCCGGGTACTTGGAAAGTGACTACCGCTACCATCAATGGTGATAGTGAGGATGATTTGGATGATGTTTGGACTTTCACCGATGGTGGTACTTGCGTTGTTAATTGCGACCTTGACGAGTATTTTGATAATATCCCAAACAATTACGATGTCATCACTTTTAATGGTACCTATGTTACCAATGGAAATAAGACTTTGACCATTACAAGTAATAAATTCAACGATGCATTTGGTTATTATGAACAAATTATTTATGATCTGGATATCCTTGCGCTGAATAAGAAAACAATGATGGTTTCCGGTAGCATTAAATACATCAGAAATATGGAGAATGTCGCTGATACGAGAGTTTCTGACATATCTCTTACGCTTTCGAAAAGATAAGATAAATATAGTATGCTAAAGAAAGGAGATGTGCTTCGGTGCGTCTCCTTTTTTATTTTGGGGAAATTTCCGCCGAAAATATCAGATTATTAATTGATTGACCCCTGAATTTCTGTTCAGGGGCTTCTTTTTTGTAAAAATCCATCCCCATAAATCCGACTTTAAGAATTTATTTATTTCCCATCCATAATATTAATTAACATCAGGCTGTTTATTCCCTCTTGAAAATGCCTTGTAACACACTTGAACATCAGTGTTTTCTTTTTTTTGAAAAAAAATTTCAGTAAAGGTGTTTTTGTATGAAAAAATTTAGTATTTTTGCCGCCAATTTTGATAGATAATGAAGAAGAAAAATAACGGTTGGTCTATCAGATTGAAAATTAGATACTTAGAAAAATAAAATAGAACAAAAACAATGGGAGCAAGAAAAAGATTAGCAGCAGATGCGCGTAAAGAAGCCAAGAAAAATGTCTATATGGCTCGTTTAGTCGATAATCCGACTTCTCCGCGCAAAACCAGAATCATGGCTGACGTGATTAGAGGAAAAGACGTTGATTATGCAATGAACGTGTTGAAATTCAGCAGAAAAGAGTCAGCAGAGAAACTTTTGAAATTATTGAAATCGGCCATTGCCAACTGGCAGGTTAAAAACGAAGGTGCCAGACTGGAAGAAGCCAATTTGTATGTGAAGACCATCATGGTTGACGGAGGCAGAATGCTGAAGAGAATCAGAACTGCTCCCCAAGGCCGCGCACACAGAATCAGAAAACGTTCCAACCACGTGACCATCATCCTTGATAGCCGCGCTCAGGAAGTTGCAGTTGACAATAATAATACTAACGAATAATATTAATTACAAAAAGTATGGGTCAAAAAGTTAATCCGGTAGGTTTAAGATTAGGAATTATCAGAGGATGGGATTCTAATTGGTATGGCGGCAAAAATTTCGCCAATAAATTAGTCGAGGACGACAAAATTAGAAAATATTTGAACGCACGTCTGTTCAAAGCCGGAATCGCAAAGATTTACATTGAAAGAACACTCAAGCTTGTAACGGTTACCATTAACACCGCCCGTCCCGGTTTGATTATCGGTAAAGGTGGTCAAGAAGTTGACAAACTGAAAGAAGAGTTGAAGAAGATTACCAACAAGGAAATCCAAATCAACATCTCCGAGGTGAAGCGCCCCGATTTGGATGCAGTTTTGGTTGCCCAGAACATCGCCAAGCAGATCGAAGGCCGTATCTCCTACAGAAAGGCTGTTAAAACCGCCATCGCTGCCACTATGCGCGCCAACGCAGAAGGTATCAAGGTTTCTTGTTCAGGTCGTCTCGGCGGCGCTGAAATGGCAAGAACCGAACACTTCAAGGAAGGAAGAACTCCTCTCCATACTCTGAGAGCCGACATCGATTACGCTCCCGCTGAAGCCCATACCACTTACGGTCGTATCGGTATCAAAGTTTGGATCTGCAGAGGTGTGGTTTATGGCAAGAGAGACCTCTTCGCAGCCAACAACGAGGCCAAGGAATCCAAGGGCTCAGCCAAACGCGCTCCCCGCGGTCCCCGCAAAGAGAAAAGAAGCTAACAGCGTTGACTTCACAAAATATAGTATATAAACAATAAAATTATACAGCAATGTTACAACCAAAAAAGACCAAATACAGAAGACCGCAAAAGGGCAGAATGAAACGCATCACCAAACGCGGTTCTGAAATCGCTTTCGGTTCTTTCGCCCTGAAAGCCCTCGAGGAATGCTGGATCACCGGTCGCCAAATCGAAGCCGCCCGTCAGGCTATCACCCGTCACATGAAACGTGAGGGTCAGCTGTGGATCTCCATCTTCCCCGACAAGCCCGTGACCAAGAAGCCTGCTGAAGTTCGTATGGGTAAAGGTAAAGGTACCCCCGAATACTTCGTGGCCCGCGTTAGCCCCGGTAGAATCATGTTCGAAGCCGACGGTGTTCCCTTCGAAGTAGCTAAGGAAGCCCTCCGCCTCGGAGCCCAGAAGTTGCCCATCGCAACCAAGTTCATAGTTAGAAGAGATTATTCAGAAGAAATTTAAGAGCAATGAAACAGCAAGTAATACGTGAACTCTCCACTCCCGAAGTGAAGGAAAGATTAGTGGAAGAACAACAACAGTTGGTGAAACTGAAACTGAACCACGCCATTTCTCCTATCGAGAATCCTCAGAAGATTAAAGAGCAGAGAAGAACCGTGGCTCGTCTCAAGACCGAATTGCGCATGCGCGAATTGAAAGAAAACGTGAAATAATTAATCCCATGGAAGAAAGAAATAAACGAAAAGTCAGAGAAGGTCTTGTCACCAGCAACAAGATGGACAAAACTATCGTGGTCAGCGTCGAAAGAAGACTGAAACACGCCAAGTACGGTAAGTTCCTCAAAAGAACTACCAAACTGATGGCTCACGACGAGAAAAACGATTGCAACATCGGTGACAAAGTAAGAGTTATGGAAACCAGACCCTTGAGCAAAAGCAAGCGCTGGAGATTAGTAGAAATCATTGAAAGAGCTAAATAGTTATGATACAGCAAGAAACAAGAATGGCAGTGGCCGACAACAGCGGCGCAAAGGAAGTTTTGTGTATCCGCGTTCTGGGTGGTACTAAAAAACGCTATGCCACCGTTGGCGATAAAGTGGTCGTCACCGTGAAAAGCGCCATCCCTTCAGGTAATATCAAAAAAGGTTCTGTCTCTAAGGCAGTGGTCGTCCGTACCAAGAAACACGTCCGCAGAAACGATGGTTCCTACATCCGCTTCGACGACAACGCAGTCGTCCTGCTGACTCCCGCCGACGAACTCCGCGGTACCCGTATCTTCGGCCCTGTTGCCCGTGAACTTCGTGAGAAACAATATATGAAGATTGTTTCCCTCGCTCCGGAAGTACTTTAATTGTTGCCCACACAACAATTATACATATAGGACAATTGACAAAGACCAATTGAAAAACAATTAAAAATCAAAAAGCAATGAAAATTCACATCAAAAAAGGCGACATCGTTAAAGTTATTGCCGGTGACTCCAAAGGCTCACAGGGCAAAGTGCTGATGGTCGATGTCGAAAAATACCGCGCCATGGTGGAAGGCGTGAACTTGGTGTCAAAACACACTAAGGCCAACGCTAAGAACCCTAACGGCGGTATCGTTAAGAAAGAAGCTCCGATCCATATTTCTAACCTGATGCTGATTGACGCTCAGGGTAACGCTACCCGTATCGGCAGAAGAAAGAATGAGAACGGCAAATTAGTTAGATATTCAAAAAAGTCAGGAGAGGAGATTAAGTAATGTACACACCAAGATATAAAGAAAAATATACAAAGGAAGTTCTTCCTGCACTGAAAGAACAGTTCGGATTCAAATCCGTGATGCGTATCCCGAAAATCACCAAGATCTGTCTGAACCAGGGTCTCGGTAAGTTCGGTATCGCCGACAAGAAGTTAATCGAAGCAGGTGTTCAGGAAATGACCATGATCGCCGGTCAGAAAGCCGTGGCTACCAAGTCAAAGAAAGATATCTCCAACTTCAAGTTGAGAAAAGGTATGCCCATCGGCGTGAGAGTGACCCTCCGTGGCGACAGAATGTACGAATTTCTCGATCGTCTGATCTCTGTTTCTATCCCTCGTATCCGTGACTTCCGTGGTATCAGCGATAAGGGTTTCGACGGCAGAGGCAATTACACCCTCGGTATCCCCGAACAGATTATCTTCCCCGAAATCGACATTGATAAAGTGGCTAAAATTAACGGTATGGATATCACCTTCGTTACCACAGCCCATAATGATAAAGAGTGCCTCGCACTGTTGAAAGAGTTTGGATTACCATTTAAAAATCAGAAATAAGCTATGGCAAAAGAATCTTTAAAAGCAAGAGAAGTAAAAAGAGCAAAATTAATTGCTAAATACGCCGCTAAACGTCAGGAGTTAAAGAAGATCATTAATGGTAATGACTATGAGGCAAAGCAGGCTGCTATCGTGGCTCTGCAGAAACTGCCCCCCAACTCAAACCCGATCAGATTACACAATCGCTGTAAGTTAACCGGTCGTCCGAAAGGTTATATGCGTCAGTTCGGCATTTCCCGTATCAATTTCAGAGAAATGGCCTCCGCTGGTCTCATCCCGGGCGTAAAAAAAGCAAGTTGGTAACATTTAAAATTAGGAGAAAGATACTATGAATACCGATCCGATTTCAGATTATTTAACCCGAATGAGAAACGCCATCAGGGCTAATCATAAAGTGGTGGAAATCCCTACCTCAAAAACCAAACGCGAAATCACCAAGATTTTGTTCGAGAAAGGTTATATCCTGAATTATAAATTTGTCGATGACGTACACCCCGGCATGATCAAGATCGCTTTGAAATATCATCCGACTTCCAAGTTGTCGGCAATCACCGAGCTGAAACGCGTGAGCCGCCCCGGTCTTCGTAAATACGTTGGCGTTGACGAAATGCCTTCCGTAATGAACGGCCTCGGAATCGCTATCGTTTCCACTTCCCACGGCATGATGACCGATAAGGAAGCCAAAGCACAGAAAGTCGGTGGCGAAGTTTTATGTTATATTAGCTAATTAGGAGGAAACAGATATGTCAAGAATAGGAAAATTACCCATTTCAATTCCTTCAGGTGTTGAAATCAAGAAAGACGAGAAATCTCACGTCGTTACCGTTAAAGGTCCCCTCGGTGAACTGCACCAGTATGTTGACCCCGATATCACTTTGGAAGTGGAAGACGGTCATCTGAAACTGTCACGTCCGACTGACCAGAAACGTCATAAAGCCCTCCACGGCCTGTACAGAGCACTGCTCAACAATATGGTGACCGGTGTTTCCAAAGGCTTCGAACTGAAACAGGAAGTTGTGGGTGTCGGTTACAAAGCCGAGGCCAAAGGCGCTCACCAGTTAGACCTGAGTTTGGGTTACTCACACAATATCCTTTTCGATTTCCCGGATGAAATCAAGGTGGAAACCATCAACGAAAAAGGTAAAAACCCCATCATCATCCTCAAAGGTATCGACAGACAATTATTAGGCCAGGTGGCTAACAAGATCCGCTCATACAGAAAACCCGAACCTTACAAAGGAAAAGGTATCCGCTTTGTGGGTGAAGTTGTTAGAAAGAAAGCCGGTAAATCAGCAGAAAAATAATATTGAAAATTTAAGACAATGGCTTATAATAAGAAAGAATTTAGAAGAAACAGGATTAAAAACCGCGTGCGCAAAATCGTTAGCGGAACTCCTGAACGTCCGAGAATGTCCGTTTTCAGAAGCAATAAGGACATCTACGTACAAATTATCGATGATAGAGCCGGTGTTACCCTGGCATCTGCTTCCTCTGTCGTTGCTGACATCAAGAACCAGAAGGTTACCAAGACCGAGAAGTCTGCAATGGTGGGCAAA
>Ga0265300_10000662_pt1 | contig 36034 bp, 58 predicted proteins | sample AusTroGonzalo_MG_FD_193482 | JGI IMG/M metagenome (GOLD analysis project Ga0265300, IMG submission 193482) | Bovine rumen microbial communities from tropical cattle in Woodstock, Queensland, Australia - Gonzalo_03 | ecosystem: Host-associated > Mammals > Digestive system > Stomach > Rumen ...
TGTACATACTTAGGTTCCTATGAAGAAAAACAAGCCTTATTGGACGAAATCAAAGCCACATCTTCTGACTATGTTTCTTCCCGTCCTTTGGAAACTGGCAACTTTGACGGTTTCTTGGGCATTGGTAAGTTTATCTGGATTGGTAAACGTGCCGAAGGTGGCTTGCCTATTTCTTCCAGCAAGCGCAAGAACTTCTTGTGGCATCACGATGCAGTCGGTTTGGGCGAAGTTTTGAACGTTCAAACACGTACAGACTGGGATGCTAAATTAGGTGCTGACTTGGTGCAATCTTACTACTCCGCTGGAGCTGGTGAAATTGACCCAACAGGTATTGTAAGCATTGAATGTTATACAAGCTAATAGAGGAGGTACACTATGGCATTTTCAAGAGCAGGATTGCAAATTGTGAAAGATAACTTTGGCGGTAAAACCAAAGTTTGGAGCTATACCTCTGATGACAACTATGCTGCGTCAAACTACTTTGACCCAGTGATTGATGTGTTGGCTGTTGGCGATTTAATTCTCGCTGGCAAAAAGTCTTCCACACAAACGGTTGACATCTTGTTGGTAACATCTACCACAACACACGTGGCGGTTACTAAAACAGCTGCTTCGTAAAAACCTTGGGGAGAGTCTACAGCTCCTCTCCCCAATTTTATAAATAGGAGAATATTATGTCTATCACATCAGTTGATTTATGTTCAAAAGCATTACTCTTGGTTGGCGCAAACGCCATACAATCATTTGAAGATGGTAGCCGAGAATCAGATGTTTGTTCTTCTATTTATGAATTAGTAAGAGATACATTGATTGCAAACAGATTGTGGGGCTTTACTTTAGAACAAAGGAACCTTGCAAGACTAAACGAAACTCCACTAAGAGATTGGAAGTATTCGTATGCAATCCCAAATGATATATTAAGAATTAAGAAAGTAAGTAACTCTAAAGATTTTGAAATTGTGCGTGGCAAGTTGTATTCAAATATGCCCGCTGTTTCGGTTGATTGCCAAGTCGCTATTGATGCGGACGAGATGCCCCCATATTTTCAGACTGCGTTAATATCCGAGTTGGCATCCAAATTATCTGTGTCGTTGTTGGGTGATACATCTAAATATAATCTGTTCACACAAATGGCACAAAGGGATTTAATAAATGCTAGGTTGGCTGATAGCCAGAATAGACCTAACATAAAGTTTGGTGAAGATTCGTTCTGGATTACTGTTGCGAGGTAAAAATGCCGTTAAAAGTAATACAAACAACAATGAGTGCTGGTGAAGTTTCGGAAAGCGCAGCTTCCCGTATTGACCTAGAACTGTTTAATAAAGCGTTAAAGAAAGCCAACAACGTATATGTGAACTGGACAGGTAACGTTATTAAGCGTGAAGGCAGCAAGTTAATCGCCAACGATGATGATGTGTTACGGCTTGAAGGTTTTATGTTTAATGGCGACCAAATATATCTGTTGGCCTTTAAAACAACGGGAATTGACATCTATTATGACGATGCTTTGGTTACAACAGTAAGCACAACATTCACAGAAAAACAAATCAAAGAGTTCCAATATACACAAAGTGGTGATACGTTTATTATATTCCACACATCGTTTAAACCAAAGAAGTTGGTAAGACAAGCACATTCTACTTGGACGATTTCGGATATTACGTTTAAAAATATACCATATTATGCGTATGGAACGATTACAACATCTGCCCCAAACTCAAACCTTACATACACCCAAACACGAGGAAACACAAAGATTACGTTTGGTTCTAGCGTTGCACAAGCAACTTGGGTTGGACAAAAGATTTATTTGGACAAAGGTGGTGCGTTAGAGATTTACAAATACACATCTGGTACGGTTGTTTGGGCTAGATGGAAAGTAGAACCACCAGATTCTGCAACGGTTGCTTCCTATGAATGGGAAATTGATACTGGGTATGAACAAGTAATGAGCGAAACACGTGGGTATCCTTCCTGTGGTTGCTTTGGTAAATCAAGATTATATATGGGTGGGATACGTGATTTCCCACAATGTATATTAGTGTCTAATGTTGATGACTATTTCAACTTTGATGTTGGCACTGGGTTGGCAGATGAAGGTATAATGTATATCCTTGATACGTTTAGCCCTATTAAGTATATGAAGTTTAATCAGACATTGCTTGCTTTTACGACAGATACAGAACACTTTTTGAACTATACAAACTCTGGTGTGATTTCTCCAGAAACATTTAATATGTCTTTGGCCTCCAAACACGGTTCTTCGTGTGAACCAATTGACCTAGATGGTGTTACAGTGTTTTCTGAAAAGAGTGGACACATCTTGCGTTCCTTTGTATATGATGATAACTCCCGTAACTATAATGCAGAGAACGTATCAGTGTTGGCACCACACCTGATTAAAGGTGTAATTGGTATGGCCACACGCCAAAGCTATGACAAAAACCCAAATAACCTTGCATATATCTTGAACAACGATGGAACGATTACGTTGTTTAACCTGTTGCGTGAGCAAAACCTGAAAGCGTTCTCAAGATGTGAAACAGATGGGTTCTACGTTGATTTGTGTGGTATAGGAGATAAGGTTTATTGCTTGTGCGACAGAGATGTTGATGGTGTAACAAAACGCTTTATAGAACGCTTTGATACAGAATATCAATTAGATTGTGCTATACAGAAAACATCACCAACAAACCAAACAGAATGGAGTGGGTTGAGTGTTTTTGAAGGCCGAGAGATGGATGTTATCGGTGATGACGTGTTCTATTCTGGCAAATATCCTGTTGAAGATGGAGAAATGCACGGCGTGTCTGGACTTGATGGTGTGCAAGAAGACGTGTTGGGGACTGGTGATGGGTTTAAAAAGATAGAAGTTGGGTTCCCATTTATTCCAGAAATCACCACAGTCGGCCTTGAATATGAAACACAGGCGGGAAATTCCTTTGGAAAAGTAAAACGTTTAGTCTATTTTAATGCAAAAGTAATTGAAACGTTAGGAATTAACATTTATTACAAAGACAAGAAATTTATTATCAACTATCTGCAATTTGGTTCAGATACATTGAATAATAAATTAAATCTTGAAACTGGTTTCAAAAAGGTGTATGCTGGTGGGTATGGAGATACGTTAGAAATAACGATAACTCAAGATTTCCCAACGAAGTTTAACTTGGCTGGATTTGAAGTAGGAGTAGAATAATGGGCGACCCAGTAGGAACAACGTTAGAAGGTGGAGCAGCTTGGTTAGGTGGAAGGCAACAAAGAAACGCCTTTAAAATGGAAGCGGCCCAACTACAAACAGAAAAAAAAGCAATAGAAACAAATGCGGCATATTCTCAAGCAGAAAGGATGAGAAAGCTAAAGACAATATTGGCAACACAAAATGCAGCGTTTGCTATGACTGGTCAGACAGCTGGTGTTGGTTCAGCAGAAGCAATACAAGCTGCCAGTATTAGTGATGCGAATAGAGAGCAAAGGTTTGAAAATATCCAAACAAAACTTGCCACAATGTCTGAAGACTTTAATATATGGTCTGCGAAACAAGCTGCCAAACACGCAATGACAACATCAATGTTAAACTTTGCAGTTGACCTTGGTTCTCGTTCATATTCTGCTGCTATGAAGGGTGCATCAAATATAATGAAGAAGAAGTTCACTGGTGGAATGATGGGTGGAGGAGGTGGCTAATGGCTGGAATACCACGTTTTAGTGCGCAAGTAACCGCTGTTTCTGTCCCCAAAATGAGGGATTACGAATATGAACAAAATCGTTCTATCTACCAGACGTTGAAGAAAGCGGGTGAAAGAATAAACAACACGTTTTTTGATATGGTTGCCCAAGGAGAAATTGGCAAACCAAACCAAGACTATGAAACAAACGTCAAGAATTATGAAACGGCTGTTGCAAACAATAGGCCAAAAGAAGAAGTTGATGCATTGAAGAAAAAGGTTGAAGAAACTCCAGAATATAAGTTTAATCATTTTGTCGGATGGGGGTTTTAAATGGAAGAAATACAAAAACAAAACAAAGAAGAACTAACAACTGAATACACAAGGAATTTCTTTCAGGGAACTCTTGATAAGATAAAAGAACTTAGCGATTCAACCGAGGACAACCCAGCTGAATTTAATATGATGTGTACTGCCACCATTGATGGTATTTCAAGCGAAATACCACAAGAAGATATGATGCCAGACACAGAACTATTTAAAATCGTTGAAAAAGCAATTACGAAAGATAAGGCACAAAAACAAGTAGAAAAACAAGTCGCTGCTGCAAAAGAGAACAACGATGTATCTGTGCAAAGGGCTTATCAATCTGCCGTTAAATCTGCTGAAGATGGCGACCCACTTGCCTTGCAAGCTGCACGTTCTGCTATCTTTTTGGACACGGTTGACAGCGAAGTAAGTCGTGGAAGGATGTCGGAAAAACTTGCTCGCTCAACAAGGATAGAGTATGCAAAAGACATTATGATGAAGAATATGACGGCCGCACTGTTGTCGCCAAACACATCTGTTGAAAACAAAGGAAAGATGGTCAACCTTTTGTTGAATGGGCATACTGGTGAAGATGCCTGGGATAAATATATGAGCCCAACCGAAAAAGCAGAAGCCGTATTGCAAATCCTTGGCGTTGTAAAAAACATAGACAATTATAATGAAAGCAACCAAAAGGCAGCAAAAGAAGCTCGTGCATTGTCGTTTGAAGCAAAGTATAGAGAATATTTAACAGAACTTGCGACTATGCAATACAGCGATAGTTCAAGGGTTGACGAAATAAAACAAGACCTTTATAGGATTGCACCGCCAGAAGACTTTGAAAAAATTGCCAACATAGAAGATGTTGTAACACCAAAAAAGACATCACCAATTGTGATGATTGAATTGGACAAAGCCAAAAAGGATGGCAACTATAATTCTGATTTAATTTATGATTTGGTTTCTCGGCGTATTCTTGTTGGGGAAGATGCGAAAAAAGCGCTGCAAGAGGCGGCATCACCTTTAGGTGTAAACCTTAACTCAACCGCCGCAAAGGTTGCGATAGCAAACGCAAAACACGTATATGATTATAGTGATACAAATCAAGCAGAATGGCAGAGGTGGTATGCTGGATTTCAAAGCAGAATTGGCGATAGGGTTATGACGGAAGCAGAAATCAGAGCTGTTGCAAACGAAGCACAAAAAGATGCTGCACCAATTCATAGTACAACAAAAGAACAGGCCGAACAAAAAGCATTTGAAGAAGGCAAAAAGATTGGTATCCCGATAAAGCAATTAAACCAGTATAGGGCCAACGCAATACAAGAGGCCGATGGGAATACTGATTATAATGTTATTGCGCCAAAAATAAGACAAAAGGTTGTTGAAAACATCAAATATCAACAATCTATTGGGCAACCAATTGTTTTGTATGATGCAGATGGAAATCAATTATCAGATAAAGACATTATTGATATTCAAATGTCAAAAGTAAAAGAAATGGTTGAAAGGATGCAATAATGGAAGAAGAATTACAAAGCACACAGGTACAACAAAATATAACACCACAACAAGTAAGTCAGATTGTTGAACCAAATATACCAGAAACAATAGACGATACATACGCCCAAATGGATGGGTATGCGAATGCCTGTACGTATTATATGGCAGATTTTGAGAATGATTTGAACGAAACAACACACAGAAAAATGTTGGGTGGACAATTTGGTGTTGATTTGGAAGACTCTGAGTGGTCTTCAAAAAGCACATTCGCAAACAACACGGGCTCTTTGTCTGGCAAAAGCATAGAAATGGTTGCTGACTTGAAAGAAATGTCCCCAAACAATGTGTCAGTAATGAAAGATATGTTGGAAGGGTTCGCTGCTGGTTGTTATGAAGCGTTGCGTTCTTTACAAGAAATAGGTGCGTGGGGTGGTGGCAAAATAGCAGAAATGGTTGCAGGAAAGCCAATAGACTTTGACCCAATGAAAGATACGGAGGGATTTGGTTTTAATCAAGGACAATCTCCAGAAATGAAAACATCTTGGGGAAACGCAGCAAAAATTACAGGGCAAGTATCTACTGGGTTGTTGCTTGGTGGAGCCGCAGCAAAAGCAACAAAGCTTGGCGGTCTTGCCAAATATGCAAAAACTGGTTGGGGTGCTAAAGCAATAAACGCATTAACGGCTGCAGCGAATGGTTTTATGGTAGATACAATATCGTTTAACTCTAACGAAGAAAATTTAGCAGATGTGCTAAAGTCTTTAGGGCTTCCAACAATAGAGATGATTGCCAAATCCGAGGACGATTCTTTTTGGACGAGAAAAATAAAAAATGGTGTTGATGGAATTATGGCTGGAGTTTTGATTGACTTTATTGGAAAATCTGCTAAAATGATATATAAAGCAACACCTAAAATTATAAAGGCTGGAGTAATTGCTGGTGCTGTTGGTTCTGATGTTAAAGGAGAATAGAAATGAGCGCACTTGGAAAGATTGTAAAATCTGTTGTAAAAGAGATGCCAGATGATGTTTTAAAAAAGGGCGTAAAAGCAATTAAAGAGGTTGCAGAAGAAGAGCTTGGCACTTCTATTCCTAAGATAACAAAACAAACCATAAAACAAGAAGCAGAAGAAGGCATTGTTAAAACAACCCAAAAACAGGCACAACAAGCGGCAGAAACAATGTTCACACACGGTGCTGAAGCACTACAAAAACAAAAACAAGACGTGAAGGGCCTTATTGAGTTAGCCACAGAGTTTGGGCAAAAAATGGACTCTGGAGAAATGACTGCAACGCAAGCAATGAAAGCGTTTGACAAGAAAAGAGAACTTGGCCAAATTCGTGCAGAAACAAAGGCTTCGTTCTCTGGAGCGGGACAAACAGAAAAACTTGCATCTGAAGACGAATTAACAGTTAGGCTTAATCAGCTTGTTCCAAAAATTGAAGAGTATAAAAACAAAAACAGTTTTAGAAATTATTTAAATGTATTATCCCATATAAACGACTCAAAAGAACTGGAAGCTTTGGGACTTATAAGCAAAAACCAACAAAGCAAAGGAACAGCCGCTAAATTTTTTGAAAACTCTATGACGTTTTTTAAAAACGCATTGCTTATTGCGCATCCAGAAAACAGATTGCTTGATGGTGGCGCAAACTTTTTTACACGTGGTGTATCTCTGCTTGATTTAAAGGTGGCGGAAACGTTAAGTGGTACAAGAGCAAAAATATCAAAATTGTTTCCACAAGGAACGGTTAGAGAGTTGTTAGGTTCTCAAGGATATTATTCAGGAGAAGCTGCTGCAAGCCTTAATGGAACGCTTGTTGCGATAAAAGATACATTGGTTGAAACAGCAGAAAACGTTAGAAGATTTGCAAAAAACAAAAGTACAGAGGGGTGGAAAGAAACGCCAATAGGAAGGCATGCAAGAAAAATAAACGCAGAATATCAGTGGCAACGGTTCCACGAATTTGAAGATGCCGCTTTGCCAAACGATATAAAAGGAACAATTGATTATCTTGCAACAAAGTCTGGATTTGCATTGTCAAAAGGCGTAGATGTTTTTGGTGGTGGTGCATTTAGGGCTGGTGATGTTGCACAAAATGCATTAGCGCAAGCCGCAAGGAGAGCAGAAGAAATAGGAAAGAGTGGAGATAGAAACTTTATTGATGAGTTTTCTCGTTTCTTGATTGCTGCAGATAACGGTGAAAAATTACCAGCATCCCAAATTAAGAAATACCAATCCTTGTTTGGGAACAAAGGTATGGATGATATGCTAACATCTATAGCTGAAGAATCAAGTGAAAGTGCTGCAAGAGATACATACAGAAAAGAAGCCTCAACATTTGTTGGCAGAGCTCTTGCAAAAGCCGATAAAGCAATAACAAAAGTTCCAGTTGTTGGAAGAATTTATGATGCGTTTTTCCCGTTGGCACGTACTGGTTATAAAATTCTTGATGTCGCTTTTTCTGAAAATCCAATATTGCAAGCTAGAGAAGCTGCCAAGGCATTAAAGATAGCAAGGAAAGAATTAAGCGAAACTGGTACAACAAACCTAAGGAACCTTGATAAAGCAGCCGCAAGATTTTTGACTGGTTCAATGGCTTATACAGGTGCTTCGATTCTTGTTTATAACAACTTCCTTACTGGGAAATTGCCAACTGGTGCTGAAGGAAAGTTGTGGAAAGAAAAAGGATATAAGGCTTATTCAATAAACTTACCTGGGATGAGTATTCCTTATAGACGTTTGGGAAAAACAGCGGATGTTCTTGGAACAATCGCAGATGTTATAAATGATTGGAAAAAATTTAATGATGAGTATGAAGACGTTTCAACAACGTATGGCCCCGTTGAATATGGTCTTGATTTGGTTGGAATGTTTATGGCAGACCCACTGTGGAGTGTTTCTTTTGGAGATATGATTTCTGATTTTCAACTTGGCAAAGTAACAAAAAAGAAGCTAGAAGGTTATGCATCTTTGTTCCCACAAATGTATGACAACTTAAAACAATCTTTAGGGTTTGAACCAAGCGATTATTTGAGAGAAATGGTTATAAACACTGGTAAAAAAATATCAGACTACAAAGGTTCTGGTAAGTTTAGACCACGGCTTGACATTTTTGGTGAAAAAGTAAAAAACAATTACGAAGTAAAAGAAGACAAACTTGCAGATGAAATGTTCTTCCAAAGCGCCTTCCCATCTGAACCTGGCTACACAGCTACGGTTGATGGCGTTGAAATAGAATTAACTGGGGATGAACGCTATGCTTGGCGAGAAATGATGTCGCATATACACGACAAAGAAACAGATATGCATTACTCAACAAGGGATAAGCTGAAATCTGTTATATATGATATTGATACAACAAAGAAAGGCTCTTATTATTCGGCCCTTGATAACCTTGAACTTGATGATATGGGATTAAGGAAAGAATACAAAAGAGGTACTCTTCTCGGAACATATAATGAATGCAAGAATGCTGCTCTAGAAACATTACTTGAATATAAAGATAAAAGTGTTGCAAATGGCAGAGAAAAAGAGTATGCTAAATATGCAAACGATATGTGGAGAAGAGCCCGAGAGGTAAAACTTAATAAGATGGAAATGCCCGTCATAAACAAGAATTTACCGCCGAGCTTCAAAAAACCAACGTTGCAATAGGAGAATAAAATGGCAGACACACACATTAAGATTAAACCAGTAGTACCGAGAGTGCAGTATGTTGGTAATGGTGTTACCACTGACTTTGCATATTCTTTTGCCATCTTTGATGAAACAGATATGGAAGTTTATATTGGGAATACTAAGATTGACCCAGATGCTACGGTTATTATTGGTGAAGGTGATGATGCTGTTGAATATCCAGTTTATACAATTACTGGGGTTGGAGAAGAAGATGGTGGTGAAGTTGTATTTACAGTAGCCCCAGAGAACGATGCCATTATTACACTTGTAAGAAACGTACCAGTAGAACGTATGACAGACTTCCAAGAAGGTGGTACGTTTAGACCAAAGAACTTAAATGATGAGTTGGATAGACAAACAGCTTTCTGCCAACAAATAGAAGAAGCATTAAACAGATGTGTTAAAGTGGATGTAACAAGCCAAATTGAACCAAGTGCTATTCTACCACAAGTAGAACGTTTGTATGAGTCTGTTGATAATATTGATACAGTAAGTGAACACGTTGATGAGATTGATACTGTTTCAAATAATATGACAGATGTAAGTAACTGTTCTTCTAATATGGCTGCCATACAGGATGCACCGACACAAGCAAGTAATGCAGCAAGCTCTGCAGACGCTGCTGCATTAAGTGCTGCCCAAGCCGCAATTAGTGCAGCTGGAACACATTTTAAACTATTCCACCACGGATGGTTTGATTATGAATTAAATGATATGGCGTGGTTAAGAGCTGATACATATAGCTGGCAAGATGGTACAGTTTATTCTAATGCTTATAATCACTTGGTGGCAGACATAGATGGAAAGACAGCATCCACTGAAACAGTAAATGGTACAACCGTTACTTATTACTTAGCAGATGATGGACATAAGATTGTAAAGGTTGCAGATGTAAGTGCAATTGAAACCGTTTATAGCTCAACTGGAGTTGCTTGGTATTATGTATTAGATACAGCAAATCAGAGATTCAAACTGCCAAGAACAAAGTATGGTTTTACAGGGTTAAGAGATACTGTTGGTAAATATGTTTCAGAAAGTTTGCCTAATATTAAAGGAACTAGTAACTATGCTGCAACAACAAATTCTTCGTTCCCTGTTGGTGCACCTTTTTACAATGCTACACCTATTGGAAGTACATTACATTGGGCTGCTGGAAGTGAGCCGCTAGCTTTGGGTATTGATGCATCTTTAAGTTCTCCAACGTATAAAGATAATGCACCAGTTCAACAAAGAGCTACACAGATGTATCTCTACTTCTATGTTGGACAGTTCTCACAATCTGCTACAGAACAAACAGCTGGGTTAAATAGCGAGTTGTTTAATGGGAAGCTAGATTTAGATTTGGGGAACGCATCTAACACGACAAAGGAAACAATAGTTGGTTGGGGAATACCTGATTATAGTGCTGGTTTATCCAAAAGCTGGAATACAGACAATACCGCTGAAACCAATGGTTATGTAATTGCTCATGATAGTTCTGGAGGTTCATCCAGATTGAAGGCTATTGTTAATAGTTGTACACTTCCGTTTGATGATATTGCTAATTATGGCCGAATGACTATCTGTTTTTTTGTGGCTAAAGGCGATATCTGGAAAGTGTATGGTGGAGATAATGATGGACGCAATGTAACTTTTTATCCGCTGAAAGGAAGTGCAAATGATTAAATATGCAAAAATTATTAACGACCAAACAAAACAATGTGAGGTTGGATTAGGAACAAATACTAAATTTTATCAATCTGTTGGAATGGTAGAAATGGATGTGGAACAAGCATATAATGGAAACTGGTACTTAACAGGTTATGCACCTGCACCTACATACGAAGAGCAAAAGGAAGCTCGTGAAAACTATCGTAAAGAACACATAGATAGCAAGACGGCTATGCGTAGTCGCAAGATGGCTAACGGTACGTGGACAGAAGAAGACGAGCAGGCTTATCTTGAATTAGACGCAGAGGTAACAGCTTGGATTGAAGAAAATCTACCTTATCCAGTAGGAGAAGAAAATGAGTAGAATAGACGAGTTCCGCCAAGCCAAAAACTCCTTCGTATTATATGTTGCAGCTTTATCTACAATTTGGTTCTTGGCGGTCTGCATTTTATTTGGTGTATATGTTTGGTGTTCTTTTCACAATACATCAAGTATAACACAAGATATTGACGGAGATTACAATATGCAAAAGGTGGTTAAATAATGAAAGCACATCAACAAGTTGTTATTCCAATGTTGCACGGAAATGCTCCAAAAAACCTAGCAATGGTTATAAGAAAACCTCGTGCGCCAAATGGGCCTATGACTTTTAATTCTTTTAAAGATGCAATGACATACATCAAGAAGAAGCAATTAGAAGATGAATACTATGAAGGATAAGATTATTCGCTTTTGGCTAACACATCACTATCTTAGAAAGATAGGGAAACGTTATCCAGAGTTCTTTGTAGGGCTTATAAATGATGTAACGGACTCTGCACAGGAAGTTCGTGTTATGAAAGAAAGATATATTTATAACAAAAAGTTTGAAGTAATTGCTATGGATATGAACATAGATGTGAGATACGTATTCAGGTTACATAGACAAGTCATTGACGAACTTATAAAACTGTAGTTCATAATTATTACCATAAAACAATTTGAAGCTCTTTGCTATATTATACACAAGCAAAGGGCGTTTTTAACTGCTTGCCCTTTGTAAAAACGCTGGGGTGGGTGCTATAAACGCACAAAAACCCACCCTAGCAAGCAGAAAGGAGAACAAATGAACTACGGATATAATCCATACGCAGTTAGGCAGGATATGTATAGCCAGCCATCAACGATACAGAACTTAACACAAACAGTTCCTACACAAGCACAGATATATTTTGTTAGGTCGCCAAAGGATATGGAAGGGATAACACCTAATCTAAATGTTGTGTATATCGGAATTAACAGGGATAAGAACGAAGTGTATCTACGTCAAATGAACAACGGCGGCTTGATAGATTTTAACACATACACATTAAGCACTGGTGGTCAAGAAAAGAACGACTTTGCCAAGCTAATGGAAAGAATAGATAAATTGGAATCAAAAGTTTTAATGAAAGGGCAGACAGATGAACGGACTATTACAGAATCTGGTAAATCAGATGTTGCAGGGAACGTTACGCAATAATCCGCAAATGCAACAATTTGACCAAATGATGTCAGGCAAAGACCCACATCAACAATGGCAGACCCTTATGAACTTGGCTAAATCACGTGGGTTTGACGTGAACGCCAAGATGTTCAGCGAAAGCGACTTACGGTCGTTAGGCTTGAAAACATCTACTTGGGGGAGATAGTTCCTCTTTAGTATTGATTAACTTTTTGCTAAAGAAAGGAGAATTAAAATGGCAGAAGGAGGATATAGTTTAGCCGACATCGGTGCTTTAATGGGCAAGGGTGATGGCTTATTTGGTGGAAGTGGATTAGGCTTTATAGCCATCCTTTTCTTGTTTGTGTTGTTAGGTGGCAACGGTGCTTGGGGTCGTGGTGCAGAACAGTACGCTACTTCCAATGAAGTACAACGTGGCTTTGACAACCAAAACTCAATGGCAAACGAAAGAGAAATCTTGGGTGCTGTAACCGCTGGCACAGCTCAATCTGTTGCTGCTACTAACCAATCTTTCCACGACACATTGAACGTGTTGCAGGATAAGTATGGCGAATTAGTACGTGATGTTTCTGGTGTCGCTGGTTTGGTGCAACAAGGCATTGCTAACCAATCTGCGTGTTGCTGCGATACAAAGATGTTGATTCAAGAAACATCTGCACAAAACCGCTATGATAGCTTGCTGAATACCAATGCTATCAATGCGACAACTATCGCCCAAACACAAAAGATTTTGGATGCGATGGCTCAAAACAAGATTGAAGCCTTGCAGAGCAAGGTTAACTCTCTTGAATTGGCACAAGCCACTGGTAACGTTGTGCGTTATCCTAACGCTTGGACATATAACGCTGGACCTTCTCCGTTCTGTAACGGATGTGGTTGCGGTGTGTAATCAACTGGGTGGGGTAACACCCACCCTTTTTAAGAGGAGGTAATTATGACTTGTAATTGCTGTGCTAATTTGCACAAAACAATAGGTTTAACAGCGGCGGGAATTCTGTCGGTAACCAATTCAAACAATATAGGCAACTTTGACCCGTTCTGTTTGTTGCTAACAATTAACCCTGATAGTGTTATCACAACAACACCAGTTGCATATACTGTAACTGTGAACGATGCTAACGTTCCGTTGGTAGATATGTGGGGTTACCCTGTAATGTCAGATAGACTTCGCACGCGCAAAGTATATCGTGGTAGATATATCGTTGTGGGCGATACGCCACATATTACGCTTGTAAATGTTTCCTGTGGTGCAACAGATGTGGCCGCCACTGTTGCTGCAACTTCTACTAATGGAGGTTAATAATGACGACAGAAGAACGTAAAAAACTTTACGATGATTTTCACTCTGGTGTCCGTATGATGATGGACAAGATTGAAAAGATAGCTCGTGAAAAAAGCTCGTGGACCTTAATGGAAATGGGCGAACTTGCAGATATTATGAAGGACTTGTCTATGACCGAAAAGGGAATTGCAAAGGCCCATCACATATACTGCGAGAAGTCAGATGAAACGTATTAAGTTTTTAGTTGACAAATACAAAAAAGTGGGCTACCATATAGATAATGGTGGCCCCGTTGTATTGGAGGGCAATATGAGAAAGGCGTTGAGGATGAACTTTGAAACCATTATGTCGTTTGTCGGATGTATCGTAGTACCGATACTGGGTTGGTTGCACAAAGAAAGCTCAAACATTAAGAAAGACCTTGCAGACTTTAAAACAGAAGTTGCAAAGGAATATGCGATGAAAGAAGAATTTAAACGCCTTGAAGACAAACTTGATGAAATGTATAAATTGTTATACGAAAGGCTTCCTAAAAAGGAGGGTTGATGGCATACTATGCTTTGCTTTTTATGCTTTATGGTGCTTTGTTTCGCCGTATGTTGGGTACTTCTATATATATCGGAAAGTGGAAAGTACATAGGTTTTTCAAGCTTGTACTACTTGCTTTATTTTGTATGGCTTTGTACGTGGCTGGTGGTTCTTTTCCAAAGGATGCAGTGGGATATTTGTGTATGGCTTGGGCTATAGGCTGGACTATACGCTATAACTCACATACGCATTCGGACTATTGGGTACTTGACGACACAACACCAGATAAAGGTAAGTGCAAGTGGGTTGATAAGATACTTCAAAAGATATTCGGTAAAGGCAAGTATTATAACTTTGCTGGTAACTTTATCGGCTTAACATTGGGGTATTTAGTGCCTGCTATATTTGCCAGTATCACAATGCCACACCATTGGTTTTGGGTAGCTGGGTTCACATCCCCAATAGGGTACACATTGTGTGAACTGGCACTGGGTAAGGAAAGAAACACAGAATATGCTGAATATCTAAATGGGGGTATGATGTTCCTTATATTCTTTTTAAACGTGGTGGTATAAATGACATATAAATGGGGAAAAGCATCTCAAGATAGATTAGCAACGTGCGATAAACGATTGCAAGATTTAGCCAATATGATGCTGGAAAGAAGTGATTTTGATTTAACTGTAACCTGTGGATATAGGACAAAAGATGAGCAAGAAGAAGCATTTAAGAATGGGAAGAGCCGTGCTGTATTTGGCAAGAGTAAGCATAACACTTTCCCAAGTCAAGCGATTGATATTACGCCATACCCACAGAATTGGGACAAGAACGATATTCGTTGGTGGAAGATGATAGCTTTAGCCTACGAAGTGGCTAGGATAAAGAACATTAAGATAAGAAGTGGGGCGTTCTTTACTAGTCTTTGCGATTATCCCCACATAGAAATTGTAGATTGAAAGGATAAACTATGATTGATTGGATTTTAACACACTGGGAAAGCATTTTCTCTTGGATTGGTTTGGCCGTAACGACCTGTACTGGTGTTGCTGGCCTTACAAAAACGAAGAAAGACGACACTATTGCTGGAAAGATTGTTAAGTTGGCAGATTATTTGTCTGTTGTTAATACACCAGCAAACAAGGCAATCTTGGAAAAATATGCAAAGAAAAACAAATAGTGTTGACTTTGTAAAATTATTTACCTATAATAATATTGCCGTAAATGGTAAATTTTTTTTCATTGAAATATTCCTTGGCCCACTCTTAACGGGGTGGGTTTTCAAATAATACTTGATTTATTAGAATAAATGATTTATAATTTTAACAGAGGTGGCAAATGATAAGAGCAGATGAACAAGGGAACCTTTATATTTTATCAGACAATAGTGGCTATTTTAAAATAAAAGAATTGCCAAATGTTTCTGGGAAACTTGATATTACCTTCTATGGTGATATGGAAGTGAAGAAAGAATTTGATGTTAATGGCCAGCAAGAAGTTATTGTAAAGTTATCAAGAAAAGATGTAGAAGATATAGGCGTTGGCACACACCAATGGATTGCTGATTTAATCCACGATGATGAAAAAGATACTATTGTTTATCAAATGATAACCGTTATTGAAAAGGAAGTCTAATGGTAAAAGTTGTTGGACAAGATAATAAAGTTGTAGTTACATCTGAAACGACTAAACAACTTGTTGACCCTATAATTGTGTTAGAGGGTAAAAACGGTGCGGATGGCAAAGATGGAGAACGTGGGCCAGAAGGTTTGCCAGGGCGTGATGGTATTGATGGCCGTGATGGCAAAGATGGTCGTGATGGTATTGACGGTAAAGATGGCAAGGATGGTTTTTCTTTTTGGATAGAATATGATAAGAAAACAAATGAATTAGTATTTAAGAACGATGGTGGCAAAAAGAACCCAGCGCCCATTAAACTTCCTTCAGCAGCAAAATGGTGGGGATTTGGGGCTGGACGTGGCGGTGGGCAAGTACAGGCCGACTGGAACCAAACAGACAAAAACAGTCCAACGTATATTAAAAACAAGCCTGCGGTGCATAACATCAGATTTTTGGTTGTTGAGGAACTGCCAATCGTTGGTGACCCTTGGACAATTTATATGATTCAAGAAGGCGAAAACCAAAGGGGTGGCTCTGGTGGAAATATTTATTCTGAATGGGTGTTTGTTGAAAACGAAATAACACATACGCTTAGCTGGGAAAAGTTTGGCACAGACGTTGATTTGTCTGGTTATGTAAGAACAGACAATCCTAGATTTACAAGTTTAAACGTTCAATACATAAATCAAGGACAACCAGCTCACGATTTGGATTTGTCTGAAGTGGAAGTTGACAAAGGCGTTGCTACATACGGATTTTATTATGATTCTGTTTCAGAAGCCATTGTGTCAGAAAATACTGGTATAGATGAATCTTATTCGTATGGCAAGATAACTGTTACAGTTCCATCAGATACAACAATGACGGTGTATTTTAGACAATCATCAGAAATAGATTATGACTATGGAGAAATATCGTCTTTAGATGAAGAGCTTTCTTATTCCGAAGATGAAGATTATGACTTAGAATGGACAGGTAAAGCTGAAGGAGAATATGAAGGAAGCGTAGAATATTCCTTAACAGCTGGAACTCACTTCTTTACATTTAAGTATATAAAAGATACTTCTAGTTATAGTGGAGATGATACATTTAGTATTACAAGAATAGAAGTTGGAGATACACAACTTAAAAAACTTATAGATTATGACACCCAAGAAGAAATTGAGGTGGGTTCAGAACCAAACGATGGAACAATTACATTACAGGTTGGTGGTTCTACTGTCGGTAGCTTTACAACAAACCAAAGTGAGGACGAAACAATAAACATAACTGGTATCCCAACTATAAATCCTACAAATAACTACGTTCCATATAAGGCTAGTTCTTCTGGTTTTAGTGATTCATCGTTGATGTACAACGCAAGTGCTATGGCTTTTACGAGCAAATTGCACATTGGCTCAACAACTCCAGCTTCCTATGCAGATAGAGGTCGTTTGACCATTTATGACTACCAAGCTAGCACACAGGTGTCATCCATTGCCTTGCTAAACTATGGTGGTGGTGGTGGATGCGGTGTTGCTATTGATATGTACAACACTGGTGCAAATAACGGTATTCCATCTGGTCGTATTGGTATTTTGGACAACAATAGCTTCTCTGCATATATGCAGTTGATGGCAAAGAAATCTGGTGCACCAGGAAACCCATTAATGCCGATTTGTACATTGACACCAATACCAGTTTCAAACTGCGAAACAGTGACGATGGGTGTTGGAGGCGACCATAAGTCAAGAAGTGTATTGGATGTTAAGAGAAACAGTGCTGGATGGGTTCAGGTTGCCAATAGCGAAATAAAATTGATTGGCTCTGGTACAACCTATAGAACAAACGGAAGCCACCCGAACCATTTGTTGCAGGCTTATTTGACATATGCAATCGGGGACTATTTAGCAACAAATAGCTCTGGTGCTAACAAAACAACAATTACAAATATCACCCAATACAATAATAACTCAATCCAAATTACGACAAGCTCGTCTTTAGGAAATTTATCTGCTGGAAGTTCTGTATATTTCAAGAAGGGCGTGTTTAAGGTTTCTGATGGCGATAACAGTATCTTTATGTTTGTAAACCCAGAAGGGAAATTCGGTGTAAAGACGGCTACGCCAGCTTATGACTTGGATGTAAATGGTACTGTTAACGCTTCAACCGATATAAAGGTTAATGGTAACAGTATTGACCCAACAAAATGGACTGGGTATGACGCAACAAAAACACAAACACTTAAAAACATTCAGGGTGTTTTAACTTGGGTAGATGATTAAGGAGGAATAAATGGCACTTAAAAAGAAAATAAACAGATTTGGTTATGACTTTGAATACAGTATGATTTCTATTTTGGGATATTCAAAAGAATTAAATAAGACTCACATTACTGTTAGTCTTTACAAAGATAAAGCAACTCGTGACGAAGATATAACAAACTTCGGGCATAGTATGGATTTTACAGCAGATGGAAATAAAACCGTTTCTGAATGTTATGACTTTTTAAAAACAACAGAACAATATCAAGACGCAGAGGATTGTTAATATGTCTGGGGAAAAGTTAGAAAAGAGAAGAGAAATGCCTTTGGATAGGGAAATACCAAAAAGAAGGTTTGAACAACCATTTTTAGATGGCTTTCTCAAGGCAGATGCAGAAGCGAGGGAGTCTTTAATAAGCGAAGAAGAAAGACAGTTGCATTTAGCTAAAGAGTTCTGTCGGTATGACAAAGCTCAAAAGTTATGTAAGAACGAAGCAACTAGGAAACTTCTTGAACGCTGTAAGATGCAAACAATTAAACTAATGGAGAGATAGACTTTTCTTCAACGGTTTCTATTGAGGCCCACGTTGTGTTTTTCTTTAATTTGTTTTCTTTGTAGTCCACATACTCATAAGTCTTTTTCACTTGAAGTATATACTTACCATTCTTTGTGTGTAATAATCTGTATTCGTTTGTATTACTCATTGCTTTACCTTTCCAAAGTTCTTAACAACCCAGCTTTCCATCTGTGGTTTATGCCTTACTATAAATGATTTAAGTATCTCTCTATCTTGTTCTAGCTTTTCAACTTTACTTGATGGTATCAATTCTTCTTTAATAATATTTCCATTGCCATCAGTTGTGTATATCGGCATATTGTCTATCATTTTATACCCCACTTATCTTCATAATGCAAGATTCTTGTAAATGTTTCTCTTTTCATTGACCCCTGAATAAAAGGTCGCATATCTTTAATAATAGAATTAGCATCTTTCAGCTGTTCTTGTATCTTTTTATACTCATCAAACAATTCATCTAATTCGTATTGAATATGAACTATTTTCTCTGTAAGTGATTTAGTCATTCTTCCTCCTTTATTACATAGTATTCTTTTGTTTCAATTTTCTTTTGGCAAAAATCATAAGCACCGTTTGATTGCTCACAGCGTTCTATAAGTACTTCGTTTTTTTTATATTTTGTTCCCTCTGTGCAACCGAACAGTATTCCGAATAAGAAAGCTGATAGAACACATATACAGGGGAATACACCTTCTGATATTTTCATACTTCCTCCATTTCTTTTAGGGCTTTGCGAGCTATTGTAAATCCTTTGTTATATTTCATAAAAGCAACACCCCTTATATCCCAGTTTAATTTATTGTCATATTCTTTCAAAGCCTTTATGGCTATGGCGAGTTGCTTTTCCAACTTATCAGCTTTACTTACAAGTTCCTTATGCTCATCATAGCTAGGAACAGGTGCTAGGACTTCTTTAATATGACTATCATCATATTCATAAAAATCTGAGTATGGCTCTAATTGGCTATAATTTGTCACACATTCTGATATTACTGGACAATTTGCCAATTCAGATTTAACTTTAAGATAATACCAACCATCATCAAGTTCCCCATTCTTCCATTTCTCTGTAAGCTCTTTACTCATTGTTCCTCCTTATGTTCAACTTTGATTAGTGAATCTTTCCAATCCCCGTCAAAGGGTTTGATGTTAAATGGACAACACTTACCAGATATATTATAACCATCACCAATGCGTATCATCCAACGATAATCATAATCAAGTTTATCTAATTTGTATTCAGGTTTATTTGTAAACCAAGCCCAACCATTACCATCACAAGCCACCCAACCTTTTTTCAATAGTGGTAATAAATCATAAATCGTTATCTGCTTCATTTGGACTCCTTTTCAAAGTATTGTTTAAGAGCATAGTATAATTGCCTTATATCTTCAATGTTACCAAACACCTCAACGCTTTTGTTTGTATATTTGTTATACGCAACGGCGTGCATTTCACATTTGTCAATGTTCTCTCTATCCTTATGGTCATATAAAGTTATTGTGTGATTTATCATATTACACCTCCTAAAAATCTAGCGGTCTTTCCCAAACAATCTTCTGCAACAACTCTTTCAAGCAATCACGGAAGTTACTATCGGCCTTTAATATCTCAATAGCCTCATCAACATTCAGGTCGCTTTCCATTTCCTCACGGAACTCTGTTTCAGAATCCTCGTCAATGAACTGGGCTACTTCTACTTCGGTATCGCCATACGCTTCGTATTGGTGTTCCGTTTTGAAGGAATGTTCTCTTGTTGCTTTGTCAAACTCATAGGTAATGGAATCGTAAATAGCATCACCCACATCTTTAATTGTTTGTTGTAAATCGTTTTTGTTTGTCATATTATCTCCTTTCCCTAATGACTACATCGCTATTATACATTATATTTAATTTAATGTCAATAACTTTTTTATAAAAAAATACAAAAAAATCAAACTTTTTTATAAGTGCTTGTTATTGTTATGTTATTTATCACTCAACTTTGTGTATTGAACGTTTGGTTTTATCCTTCTAGCGAACGCTTTAAGCACTTTTTTATATGCATTACGCAATTTGTCGTTCATTGGATAGACGTGATTCTCTACTGCATACAAATACATTGGGTGGTAATTACTCCACTGGGCAATGATTGGTACGGTAATGTGATACATCTTACGTTTGCATTTCCAAACATCAATTTCTCTTTTTTCTTCATCTGTTAAATTATTTCTTTTTCTCATTTGGTTCTCCTATTGTTTCTAAATCAACCCACTTACTTTCTCCATCTGGCAAATGTGGAAAGCAGTAATCCGTTCCGCATTTGTAATAATAGACTTCGTTTTGAAGGACGTAGGTTCCGTTCTTTTTCTTTTTAAGACGGTAGTTTATTGTTTTTATTTCAGTTCTATATCTTGCCATTATTATCTCCATAAAATAGGTGGGGTACGCAAGGGAGATTAAAGGGGAAAATAAAGCGCACCCCATAAGTTCCTAAAAAGGAATCTCGTCATCAAACGGATTGTCGTCCGTCTTTGGTTGTTCCTTCTTTGGTTGTTCCCCTTTTGCCTGTGCCAATTTAATTTGGCCAGACATATAGTTTGTCCCATTTGCCGATGTTCTTTTCCATAGGGCAATTTCATATTCCTTCCCGTCAATCAAAGCACCACCTTTAAATGCTGGGCGTTTGTCATTGCCTTCTGTCTTGTTTAAGAACAGCGTAATATCACCATCTTTTCTTTCGTATGCCATTGTATATCCTTTCACATAAATAATCTGACAACTCTATACCAGCGTTCTTTATCTTCCAATTTATAACGGGCGTATTTAACTGGCTCGTCATATCTGTTTCTTGAATATACCCACTCACTGGTTATTGGGTATTCCTTCCGAAGTCTATGGATACAAGCAGACAATCTTGTAATTCCATATTCTTTGATGGCCTCCCAACTTGTAATCCCACGGTGTGTTTGTAAGTGTCGTAAGATTCTATCATCTTGTGTTATTGCTTTCTTCATCATAGCCCCCTTTCTTGACTACATTTTGTTTTCACTTGTGGCTTTAAAGCCTGCTTTTTTCCACTGAAAGACTACGCCACCTTTTTGGTCTTGAATAACCAAAGCAGCCACTTCGTCTTTATCATCGTACCAAATACCCTGTACGAAGAACTTTTGGAACTTGTCTTTTAATTTATAAATAGGTTTCCCCTTGCTATCCACTCCATCCTGTACCGTTTCAACGTTAGCAAAGGTGAACGGGCTGGTGTATAACTCACGGCCGATGCCCCATTTAAATCCTGCACGTTTGAAAGCATCAGAGGCTTCACCCTTCTTTTCGTTGCCATCACCATCGGCACGGCTTTCAATACCGCAGTCCCATTTCCACACCCACTCTTTTGTTTCTTTATCACGGACGCCAATACCACAATACAAGTTATCCTTGACAACTTTGTAATCACATTGCCAATTTGTCGGCCCGAACTCTTCATCCAAAATATCCATATCCACACGGGCCGTTTTATAAAGTAATAATACAGCACCTTTGGCAGTAATTTGTTTGACCTTAACATCAATTTCGTTGCTAGTAAGTTTTCTCATTTTAATCTCCTTTTTTTGTTGTTATGATTCGTTTCCCCTTTGGAAACACCCCTATTATACATTAGGTTTAATTAAATGTCAATAACTTTTTTTAAATTTTTTAACATTTTTCTAAACTATTTTATAACTCACTGATTATATTCAGTTATTTTTATGTGCATCATAGGCGTATCGCTATACATTTTTACAATATGTAGGTCAAAAACCTGTGCATCATCGTTCCAAAACGCTAACCTAGTGAAACAATCTAGTATTTGTTTGACTAGGTTATCAACATCGGGCCGTGTTGTTATTGGCATCTGTCCCTTTGCACGATTCTTTTTTGTTTCACTCTTTCTCCAAGAATAGAATAGGTCTATTTCCAATTTTAAGGCACCTTGCAGGGGTGTTTTAGGTTGGTAAGGTAGGAGCATAGCCAACAGGTAGTTTTTATCTTGTATGGCCTTTGAATTTGATTTCTTGCCAATAAAGAATTTTCCTGTTTTAAAGTTTTTTAAGATTGTGCTACTACCTTGTGCGGTGTGTTTGGGTGGTTCACAATGTAATACAAACTCAATCATCTTGATTGTCCTTTCAATAATGGTTCATACTTTTTAAACATATCATTCAAGGAAACAATTTGTTGTTTGTTTCGCAGAACCGCTATGTTGTTTTGTCTTTTCTGTGGCATAATAACACAGCGCCCGTTGTATTGTGTTCTAACAAACTTTCCGATTTGTGGTTTTCCACATACGAAATATACTACGAAATCCCCCACTTGCATTTTATACCTCCTTCTTTTTAAAACAACGGCAACCACACACGCCTGTTGACATAATATCAGCCATACACTTTTCGCTGATGCAGTATCTGTCCTCATCATTTTGAGAGCAAGGACATTTGCTCATAGGCAACTGTGTTCTTTCTCTAAATCTTGCTATGTTGTGGGCGTTTTCTGTAAGTTCTACGCCATACTCTTTGGCCATTTTTCTAATAATGTTTTCATATTCATCAAGTGTCATATTATACCTCCTTTGTTTTTTCAAAAAACACTCTGCCATCTGTTAGTGGCGTGTGAATAAACCAGCTTGTATTATACCAACAATTACCCTTGCCGTTAAAGTCAATGCGCTGGTCTAAAACAACAACACCCATTCCGTTCTTTCTAAACATTTCGCCCCGTTTAATTCCTTCCAAGGCTGTCAATGGAAGCAAGAAAGCAAACGGCTTGCCCAGTTCATAGGCCCTTGCCAACATCTTATCTTTGGTGGAGTATGGTGGGTTAGTGATAATCATATCACATTCAACATTGGATGTTAAAAAGTCAAATCCGTATTCAATATGTGTAAAATAAACATCATATCCAGCGCTTTGGAGTTTTTTCACAACCTTGCTTTCATTTGTATCGCACGGACACCAAATCTTTTTAACATTTGCAGGAATATACTTTAACAAAGGTTCAACTGCATATTCAGGTGTGTATAACTCGTCAAATTGTCTGCTATTTTTCAATGCTTCTTTCATTGTTGCCTCCCTTTCATTTGTAAAAAGTCATTGTTTGGTTGTCAAATTGGCACTTCATATTCTTGCAAGCACCGTTTCTGTTTTTCTCAATAAGGATTTCGGCCTGTTCATACCTGTTTTGTTTTCCGTCTGCTGTTTCAATCGGGTTATAATACTCATCCCTATACAGAAAGAAAACACAATCGGCATCTTCTTCAATCCTTCCAGAGTCCCGCAGGTCTTTCAACGTGGGTCTTTTATCATCTTGATTTTCGGCCACACGATTCACTTGCGATAATACAACAATAGGGATTTCAAGTTCTTTTGCAAGTGATTTAAGAGCTGATGTAATCTTTCCAATATTATGGGCAAGGTTTCCCCTATCATCAACGCGGATAAGGCCAAGATGGTCTATGAACACAATCTTGCACCCATCTTTTACCATTTGGCGTATTTTAGAACACACTTGATAAGCATTTAATCCGCCTTTGTCATAGATTTTAAGTTGGTTTATTTTATCAAGTGCGCTGGCAACCTTATCGAACTGGTCGTCTGTTGCTCTGCCTCTATCAATCACCCAGTATGGGATGCGTGTTCTAACGGCACAAACACGGTTATACAACTCCTCACCAGTCATTTCAAGTGATATAATACCAACAGGAACGGACTTTTCAATGTTGGCAACAACGGAAGTCATAAACGCTGATTTACCCATTGATGAACGCCCAGCGCAGATATACAAGCAACCATTATTAAAGCCGTTGATTGTTTCATCAAAGTCATCAATGCCACTAGCAATACCACCCAGCTTGCCTTTATTTTTCATTCTTTCGTCAAGGCGTTGAAGTGTTGATTGTTTAAAGTCTTTGATTTCCTCTTGTTCATAGGGTTCAATTTCGGATATTGCTTTAAACACATCAAACAATGGGTCGTTAGCCTTTTCAATGATGGATTTCATTTTTTCAACGGCTTGTGTTCTTTGCCCATCTTGTTTTAAACATTTGACAATATGTTTTAGTTCTTTCTTTGTTGGAGTAATTCCAACAAGGCTACCCAAAAACTCCTTTACTTCATTGCCAAACTTATCAACAACCTTGCTGGGAGTTATTTCAAGTCCGTTTTCATAGCAATCTTGAAAGAATTTAAACAAGTCGCCATATCCTTTTTCGGAAAAATAGGTCGGTTTTATATCTGTGCAATCATTCATTGCTTTTGTATCAAACAAAATCGCCGACAACAATTTTGCTTGTTCTAGTAATTTAACATCTACCATTGAAGACCTTACCTTTCATTACTTCATTTCCCCAGTTCCACTTTAAGATAGCGGAATTAAAATCAGAGTATTTTAATCCCTTTGACTTACAACCAAGAATAAACTTTTCTGTTGCCTTTTTCCAGTCAATTCCCTTTTGGTCAAGTTTATAGATTGTCTGTTCGTTTGGAGTCCAGTCATCAGATACGAGTCTTTTTTGTGTTCTCTTTTCATCTGATTTTTTTCTACCAGAGCCAACTCTCTTGCCTCCATAGTTGTTGCTAAACTCTTTGCATATAATATTCTTTGAAAGTAAGTTTATTATACATTTACCTAAATCAGATACAGATTCAGATACAGATACATATGCGCAATCATTTTGATTTTCATTTTGATTTTCATTTTGATAATCAAATTGATTAAATGCATTCAGAACAGCACAATATAAAACTTGTGCCCTTTCATTTGATGGTAATTGGTTTATAAGTTCAATTTGTTCTTTAAAAACTCTGCAACAAATATTGTTTTTATTGTTCATCATTGCAAGCCTCCGAGTCAATGTGGCACTCAATGTCCTTTTTCAGTCCATAAAGCTGTTTTTTGACAGCATCTTTGACATTTTGTTGGCAACCCGCTAGTTCCAACTCACTCATTGTCTGTCCGACTCTTTTGCTTGCTATTTTATCCAGCAATAATTTAGCTGGTATTGATATATGTTTCATTTTAAACCTCACATTTTTGTTATTACACTTCACGCAAGAATCATTTCTTGCAATTTCATTTTTACACATTTTAATCCCCCTTGTCAAGTAATTTTTTTAAATCATCATCTTGAAAAGTTAAAGCCTTTTTCAAGTCTGTTTCAAGGTATCTAAATTCCTTGCTTATAGCCGAATAAACCAGTGTCGGCAGTGAAAGTTCAAGCAATTTGCTTTCAAGGCGTTTAAAATGCCTGCCTGCAATGTGTTCTATAATTTCATCCGTTGTCATTTTATACCCCTTTAATTACCAACGCATCAAAAAAGCGGTTGGTTCATCGTCATCATCTGCGGACTCAATGAAAGAGTAGCCGACATCATCGCAAGAAACATCACCGCAACCGTTTTCTTTAAAAAGTTTTTTGATTTTGTCCCAATTTTCGTCCGTTTCATCAATCACCGTGCAATAATTCACCCAATCATTGTCCACGATTACCATCGGGTCAAATTCGCAACCATCAAAACAACCGCCGTCAACATAGGATTGATACATTTTTTCGTATAAGTCGCACGTTTTCGGGTCTTTAGTCCATACGTGCAAGCGTTCCATCAACATTTCAACAGCTGTATTTTCATCAAGTTTTATATTTAACATTTTAAGTTCCTTTCGTTTTACTTTCTTTTTTGGTCTGCCATCGTCGGCGCGTGGGCTACCACTCCGCGCGGACGGGTTTGGGGCTTTCGCCCCGTTCCCGTTTCGGCTTTATTGGTTAAAAAGTCCTTGCTTTTGGCATTCTTTCATTTTTTCGCATTCTGCACAATGTCCGCCGTGGGCGTTCCAGTATTTTGTGCAAATTTCTTTTGCTTTATAGCAATCCACAACAGCTTGACGGCGTGCGCCCTCTTTACACGCATAATGTAAAAGACAAAGCAACCCAAAGCAAGCACAAATTGTCAAAATGTTTTTCATTGTTTCCCCCTTTCTAGCAATAAATCCCTTGACCTTTTTCCGCGTATTCTTGACTCCAGCGTTCCGCCGTTTCTTTGTCAAGAAAGTTGCAATATCCACGCTTTGAAAATCCTATTTTTGTCCCTTTCATTTTTTTAAATACGGGGAAAAACGAGTATTGCTTGCTCCCGTCATTATAAGAAACTTGAAAAATTGTGGAAAAATTGCAGAAAAATCCGCCTTTTTCGTATGCTTGTTTCAAAAAGTCTTGCGTTTCGTGTGTTTTTAACATTGTTTTTTCCTTTCTTTTACTTTCTTTTTTTGGCTCGGGCTTATCCCTTGCCTTTACGCTTTTGATTATACCTTAAAAAGATTTTAATGTCAAGAACTTTTTTTAAAAAAATGCAAATACCTAGTAAATAAAGGGCTTTCTTACTATAAAAGAATCATAAAAAAGACTCAAAAATCAAGAAAAATATCCAAAAAATCACCCAAAAAACACCGAATCGCCCCAAAATCCAAAACAAAATAAGAGAATCGCTTTAATCACTAGGACGAATCGACCTCAACCGATTCGTTTTTCGATTCGTTTTTCTTTCGCTAAATATACGCCACCAATCCGCGCGCGCGAGACTTCTTCAAATGGATATAGTCTACACAACCGATTGAATGCTATCCTCATAGCGTTCTTTTTGTCGGAAGCATTTACTAGCGCTTTTTTTGTTTCGCTGTGGGAATTGCTAAAACATACTAAAAAATTATACTTATGATTTGTTTTTAAATCTTTTTTGTATGTCTTTTTCTCTTTCATATACGCCTAAAATCCTTTGTTTTTCGTGTGTCCATCACGATTCGTGCCAGTATTCGCAACGATTCGCCTACTTTTTTCGGGGACCCACCCACCGAAATCGCGCCCTTTCATTTGCGTTACCTAGTCCTTCTATAAAAAGCTGTTCATCACGGGCTTTGGTGAACAGGCCTAAGTTCAGACAAAGCTGAACATTAGGATATAGTAATCCCTATGAGGAATTGGTGTATAATAGTATAGTTCATATAATCTTTTGGATTAAACATCTGGTCAGCCTGTAATGTATTCTGAACTGGTAATTACTCTGGTGGGAGAGTACTGGCGGTCGGGGAGGTCCCCTCTTCTTTGCCAAGCAATACTATCTACCTAGCAAAGATGGATACGACTTAGGTATCCGTCAGGATTCTTTGTGATGCATAACAACTTTGCGTAAGAAGTGGTACTGCTTTTTCCCACATTTTCAAAATGTACTTGACATTCTCACAAAATCAACTTACAATATGTACGTTGTTATGTTAATGACAGGATAGCATAATATCGTTATCCTGTCAATATCTAAAAGGAGAAAAATTTTATGAACAACACCGAAGCGAAAAGAATGTTTAAGAGAGTCAATGTCTTAGGTTTAGATTTTTATGTAGATTGGATGGATAAAGATGGGTATTGTGAACGGGTAGTTTCTGTAAAAGATGTTCACGGTGGACGTACCTTTGTCTATGCTGGTCTTGAAAAAGACGGAACTCCTGTTGAAGAATTATTATTGGAAGCCTGTGGGATTAAGAAAAAGCCCATTGAAGAAAAAAAAGTTGAAGTCGCACCTGCGGCTCTGGAAACAGAACAACCAAAGGAAGAACTGAATGCCGAAAAAGGAAAAAACCGCACTAAACGAAGTAAAAAATAGTGCGACAGTTGTCTATGAAATAGGCAGTACTGTAAAAAATGGGGTGGACTTTATAGGCGATTTCTATTTGTTCAATCCGAGAGAATTACAATTCTTGGAAGAATTTGCCAAGGACCTTAATCCTGTAAGGGCCTGTCGGGATGTTGGATATAAAGACCCTGAACAAGCCGCTCAAGATATGCTGAAAAAAGAACCTATTAAGGTTGAATGTAAAGCTATCTATGATGCAAGGTTTAAGGCGTTGAGAATGACCCAAGAACAAGCCGCCGCTAAACATATTAGTCTAATGCAAAAGATTGAACAAGATTATGATAGCTCTGACCAAGAAACAAAAGCTAAGTTTGCTAACGCTTTGTCCAGATTTAGTGGCGATTATCTAAGAGCCGCTGGATTATTTGGCAAAGAAAACAAACAAGCACCAAACGTTGTAATTAACCTAAACATTGCTGATAAAGATAAGGGGGTAGTAATAGATGGTAAGGCTGACTGAAGTTTATAATGCCGATTGGTATATTGATACAAGGGATGCTAGACTAACAATGTATAAAGCATTGAACTGGATACCCCCACACCTGATTGGACTTGAAAGAAGATTAAAGATGCCACCAGTTGTTGTGTATGAAGGTGAAACCTATGTGCTAAAAGACGAAGATTCTTTGCTAAGACACTATGAGGTAGATAATGGCAACACCAAGTAATGGATATTCTCTGGATTATAACGCTTCTAGAATAGGAAAGTTGTTCCACGCAAGCAAGGCATTCGTCCGTGGTGTGATGGGACCCGTTGGGTGCCTACGGGGCGATGTAAAAGTGTTAACCGAAAAGGGGGCTATCCCCATTTCAGAATTGACTCGGCCAGTGCGTGTTCTATCGTGGAACGAGAAGAAGGGTCAATTCCAGCTTTCTTTAAGTGGTGGCTCGTTCCCAAAAGGTAGGGACTATCTTTACCGAGTTTTAACAACGCAAGGAGAATTTGTCGCAAGCGGACATCACCTGATTTTAACCGAGCAGAATAAGTATCAACGGGTTGATACTCTTTCCCCAGGTCAGAACGTGTGCCTATGTTCTTGTAACCACGCTCAGACCAACGAATCTTCTTTCCAGAAATGGTTTTCTTTAGATGCTCAGAGTTTGACGAAAAAAGACGTAGATTCTCTGGTGCATTATGCAGAGTTAGCCCGTCAATATGGTCAACAACTTCTGTCGGTAGAAGATAACGGCCAAGCTTCTTCTCCATCACAAGACGGTGTTCTGGATACATCTTTACAAGATGATGCCCATAACGCCGACCGTAAGGATGCTCTGGTGGAACAGTCACCATCACATAACCATCACGACCAATTCTGCGACCAGAAACAAATTGATGGTTGTCCTTGCCAAGACGAGCTCCCTCGTGAAGACGTGGCAAGTTGTACCGAAGTTGTACCTTCCGAACATAACGAGCAGAAAGCCCAACAAGTTTCGCAATTTCAACAGACGAACGAGTGCCGTCAGAGTAAAAAATTATATTTTCCGTGTTTTGATTCATTTTTCAGTTGCTCCTTTACCAACGGGTCTATTATATCAGTAACAAAATTAGATGTCAAGGAAATTTTTTATGATATGCAGGTGGCAGAAACAAACAACTATGTAACAGAAGATGGTGGAATACATCATAATTCTGGTAAGTCTGTGATGTGCTGTATGGAAATATTCAACAAAGCTATCTCCGCAACACCCTGCAAAGACGGTGTTCGCCGTTCCAGATGGCTCGTTGTACGTAATACAACACCACAACTTGAAACCACAACCATCAAAACTTGGCTTTCTTGGTTCCCAGAACACGTTTTTGGTAAGATGAACCTTAAACCACCTATAAATCATTTAATTAAATTTAATGATGTTGAGTTGGAAGTGATTTTTTTGGCTTTGGACCGACCTGAAGACGTAAAAAAGTTGTTATCTTTGGAATGTACGGGGATTTGGTTCAACGAAGCTAGGGAAATTTTGAAAGAAATCGTGGATGCTGGGACAATGCGTGTGGGCCGATACCCGAGTAAAAAGGATAAACCCGATGATGTTCCTGCTGAAAACTTTCCAAGTTGGTATGGTGTGATAATGGATACAAACCCACCTGATGATTCCCATTGGTGGTATAAATGCGCCGAAGAAGATGAGTGGACAAGAAATGAGTTTGGTGTGTTGGTTCCTAAGGAACAATTTCCAGAGAATATGCGCTGGGAGTTTTGGCAACAACCAAGTGGATTATCACCCGAAGCCGAGAATATTGAGAACTTACCACGTGGATATTATGAAAGAATATCATCTGGTAAAGATAAAGAGTGGGTAAATGTGTATGTCCACGGGCATTATGGGTTTATTCAGGACGGACAACCCGTGTATGTCCACGAATGGAATGATAATTTGCATACAAAAGACCACTTAGACCTTAATCCATACTTGCCTGTGTATATTGGTCTAGACTTTGGATTAACGCCGTGTGCAATATTTGGCCAAAGGGATAAACGGCTGTCGTGGAATGTGCTAAAAGAACTCATAACAGATGATATGTCCGTCAGACAATTTGCAAAATTGTTGAAGGCTACTATATTAGAGTTCTGCCCAAAGAATGACATCTATATATATGGCGACCCAAGTGGTGCTTTTAGAAAAGATAGTGATGCCGATACGTCTTTCCAGATACTTCGGTCAGAAGGTTTGATTGCAAGGCCAGCGCCAACGAATAATATTGTGCCAAGATTGGAAAGTGTACGTGAACCATTAAAGAGATTGGTGGATGGAAAGCCAGCATTTAATCTAGACAAGTCTTGTAATGTACTTAGGAAGGGATTTAATGGTGGATATAAATATAAAGTTGTGTCTTATTCTGGGGAAGCAAGGCTTGCAATGGAACCAGATAAGAACCAATACTCACACCCACACGATGCTTTACAATATATGATGATGGGTGGCGGAGAATATAAAGTTGTCCGTGGCCAAGGTAGCAAAAAGCTAAGGACTTACACAATGAAATCTAATTGGAGTGTGTTCTAATGAAAATATATTACTGCTTTTGTGATGGAAAGACTAAGTGGTTGAATATATTCAAAAAAGGGTTTAGGCATTGCTTTGTTGCGCTGAATTATGGTGATGTATTTATGATATTAGAAGATAGCTTTAAAGGGTTCTTTCCAAACTTACTTTTGGAAGAAGATTTTTTTCGCTTTACAAAACTAAATAAATGTTCTATACTAATAATGGAAGGTATAAAACCTGCCGATAAACGATTTGGGATTTGGTATTGGGCGCCAACCTGCGTTAATTTCTGCAAGACTATTGGGAGCCTAAGGACGAAAGCCCAAACACCGTGGCAATTATATAAGTACTTATTAAAGAAAGGTGCTAAAAAATGGGTGGATACACACGACAAATAACTGGGCAACAGGCTGCCAAGAAAGCAGAATATACGGCTTTGCAACAACAAGCTGAAATGGAAAAAGAAAAGCAAGCTGCACACGCCGAAGCTCAAGAAATCGCACAAGAACAATCAAGAAAGTTTAGAGGAAAACAACAACGTGGTATAAAATCACTTGTTGAAACATCTGAAACTGGAACATTAGGATAGGAGGAAAAAATGGGATTTAAATTTAAAAAAATGTTTTCACTAAAAGGGTTGGCTGGTTTAGTGGCGGCGCCATTTACAGGAGGGGCATCTTTAGCTTTAACGGCAAAAGAAGGTATGGACGCTCAAAAACAAGAACAGCAAAAAAAAGCGCAACAAAACGCTTTGTTTGAAGAACGCGCTGGAGAAATAAGAGAGGCTGACGCAACAGAAGCACGCCGTAAAAAGAAAATGGGCGAATTAGAAGAACAAAGAGAAAAGGTTACTGGCTTTTCTTCTCTTATTGGTAAAGGTGATTCACTCGGCTAGGAGTTAATATGAACGCAGAAGATATTTTAAAAAGATTTAAAAAGAGTGTCGCATATCGGCAGAACTGGGAAAACCTTTATTCTTCTGCGTATGAACACTTTATGCCACAACGTTCAAAGAACTTTAAAGACAACACATCAGATGGTCAAAATAATGACGGCAAAGATGTAGTGTATGATTCAACGCCGCTGGATTCTTTGAATAAGTTTGTTTCAAAATTACAGACAAGCCTTGTACCAGCGCAAAAGAACTGGCTAAAGTTGAAAGTCGGTACGTCTTTAAAGGATAAGGCTGACCAATTGCAACCAGTGTTGGACCAAATTACTGAAATATTCTTTTCTGCTATTAGAAATTCTAACTTTGATGTGGAAGCATCCGAGTCTTTCTATGATTTGGCAGTAGGTACAGCCTGCTTGATGATGCAAGAAGGCGATTTCTTAAGCCCGTTTAGGTTTAAAACGGTTCCTTTGTCCGAATTATACCTTGAAAAAGTTGGTAATGGCCAATATAATTCTGTATATCGTAAGCATAAAGTTATCCCAATGTTTGCACAAAAGGTTTGGCCTGATGCAAAAGTGTCTTCTGAAATGCTTTCTGATGAAAGAGAACAAGATTTTGTGGAAGCCGTGGTACAAGAACAGGGTGTTTGGAAGTATTACGTTGTATTTTCACGGGCAAAACAAATTGTTGTCGCCAGAACACTGCGTTATAACCCATTTATCGTGTTCCGTTGGTCAGTAATGCCTGGCGAAGTCTATGGGCGTGGGCCAGTGTTGTTTGCTTTGCCAGATGCTAAGTCCTTGAACAAGACAAAAGAGTTAATTTTAAAGAATGCGTCAATGGCTGTGTCTGGTGCTTGGACTTGTGAAGACGATGGCGTTACAAATCCTGAAACAATTAAGATACAACCTGATGCAATTATCCAGGTGTCTTCAAATGGTGGTTCAAACCGTGCTGCAACACTGCAACCGTTGCGTACTGGAACCGATTTTAACGTTGGAGATATGGTAATAAGCGATTTAAGACAGTCAATATCCAATATTATGTTCGCAAATCCTATGGGACCTGTTGACCAACCAGTAAAAACAGCGACAGAAATTGAATATAGACAGAAACAATATGCCGATGAAGTGGGGGCGCCGTTCGGACGTTTGCAATCGGAGTTTATCAGACCGATTATTCAGAACGGATTATTGATACTTGATGGCTTGGGCAAGATTGACATCAAAGATTTCCGAGTAAATGAGGAACAAATTGCTGTTGATTATGCTTCTCCGTTGTCTATTACACAGAATACGGAAGATGTGAACAAGTTAATTAAGTTTATGGAGGTTGTTGCTGGTATATTTGGCCCGCAAACACCTGCTATGATTATGAACACGGATGTCATTCCTACGTTGGCGACAAAGATGGGCATTGACTTGAACAATATCAAGTCTGCCGAAGAAATTGAGCAGATAAAACAAAATGCTGCTGAAGTTGCGCAACAACAAATGGAAGGACAAACGGATGGTGTTCAATAAAGACCAAAAAGACAAACTTAGAAGCGTGTTTAGAACAGAGGCTGGCAAGAGTTTGCTTGCTGATTTCAAAGATATAATTGTCAAAACAGACAATTATCCCGTAAATGCAACAGATGGGGTACTGTTTGCTGTGCTTATGGGCCACAAAGAAGGGGAATTATCCCTTTTAAAACAACTTATAAAGATAGGAGAATCTAATGACTGAAACCACTGAAACTACAACCGAACAAACGGCAGTTGAAGGGGCGAATACAACCGAAAATGTTGCTATGGAATCCCAACAACAGAAAACTTTTGACGATGGATTGAACGAACTTCGCCACGAAAACGGCAAAATCTTCGGTAAATTTACAGATGCTAAGAGTGGATTGTTAGCATATAAAGAATTACAAAAAGAATTTACAAAGGCACGCCAAGAAAACAAACCAGCGCCAGAAAAGTATGTGTTTGAACTTGATGAAGACATCAAAGACAAGTTTGAGGTTGATGAAAACTCCCGAGAATACCAAGCCTTTGTACCATTGCTAAAAGAGATGAATATCTCACAAGAAAAGGCCAATAAGCTAATGAATGAGTACGCCAGAATGCGTATTGCCGAAGAAGAAGGCATTGATTTTGAGGCCGAAATGGACAAAATTGGTGGTGTAAATGGGCCAACTGTACAAGGGTTGGTAGCATTTGCAGAGAAAAATCTTGATAAAGATGGAATTGATTGGCTTTCCAGCAAGGTACGCACGGCCGAGGATGCCCAAATGATGGACCACCTTATTAAGAAAGCACGTGGTGCAAACGTTTCTATCCCAGAAATGAGTATTGAAACGACAGCTGATGCACAAAAGACAGCACAAGACTTCGCTGATGAGGCTTTCCAATACCAGCAAGAGCATAAACGTACTATTGGATATAACAAAGAACAGCAAGACCACTATATGCGGTTGATGCAATTAGCTGCCAGTAAAAAATAGTGCTTGACAATATAAAAAAAATATAATATAATAAGTGCAAGAGGCTAGGACCAGCTCATTACTTGTCCGAAAGCCGTCCGTGTAGGGTTGCCTCTCGCTTTTATACACGGGTGCTACACGGGAAATAAATATCAATCTTTTATTTTCATTCTAGGCGTTAGCAAGGGTTTTAGGTTATAAGAGTTGTGCCCAATCAAAAAACTCTCGTACTGGTGGTCCTGACGACCAGAATAAAATAAAACAGGTTGGTTGTTTGCCTAATTGAGAGAACGGGCAAAAGTACATAGCAGGTGTACAGTAAACAGGTTCTGCCAAATTGGCACTCTGCGTAAGGGAGAGGTCCCAAGGAATACGATAAGTTCCACCTGATAATAACAACCATAAAAATACTGCATATAGATTGTACGTTGGGCATACCTCTGCTGGCCATAAGGTATGTTCTCTCACTATATCTAAAATAATCTGTTGACAATTTAATATTTATGTTCTAAAATATAGGTATCAAGTTATAAGGATAAGCGTTAGCCCCTTAATAATACGATTGCTTTAAGGCTTAAAGAAAGTCTAGAACAGCCCCGATGGGATAACTGGTCGCCAAGAGTGTCCTGGTTATTTAATCGGGGCGTATTATTAAACTAAAATGAAAGGTAAAACTACTATGGCAACTCAATTGTCAAACAACCTGATTACTATCTTTGACTCTGAAGTCAAACATATTTATCAGTCCGAAGGTTTTACGTTAGATGGAACAGTCCGTAAAAAGACTGGCAACGCCAAAACCTTCAAATTCCCTGTGTACGGAAGTTTACGTGCTGAAGAACACGTTCCTGGACAGGATGCGTTAATCCAAAATGCTACACAACGTCAAGCTACGGTTATTGCTAATGACCGCCGTGTTGTGTCCGCTGTGGATAAATTTGAAAACCTGCAAGTCAACTATGATGACCGTCAAGAAGCTGCTAAAGCCCAAGCTATGGCTATGGGCCGTGATAGCGACCAGATGATTATTGATGCGTTGGCTGCTTCCACAACCACAAAAGCCATTACCGAAGGCAGCACTGCTAGCTTGACATTGGCCAAATTGAAACAGGCTGTGGAGAAAATGGAAGAAGATGAAATTGACTTAGGTCAATGTACATACTTAGGTTCCTATGAAGAAAAACAAGCCTTATTGGACGAAATCAAAGCCACATCTGCTGACTATGTTTCTTCCCGTCCTTTGGAAACTGGCAACTTTGACGGTTTCTTGGGCATTGGTAAGTTTATCTGGATTGGTAAACGTGCCGAAGGTGGCTTGCCTGTTTCTTCCAGCAAGCGCAAGAACTTCTTGTGGCATCACGATGCAGTCGGTTTGGGCGAAGTTTTGAACGTTCAAACACGTACAGACTGGGATGCTAAATTAGGTGCTGACTTGGTGCAATCTTACT
>Ga0265300_10000665_pt1 | contig 35944 bp, 26 predicted proteins | sample AusTroGonzalo_MG_FD_193482 | JGI IMG/M metagenome (GOLD analysis project Ga0265300, IMG submission 193482) | Bovine rumen microbial communities from tropical cattle in Woodstock, Queensland, Australia - Gonzalo_03 | ecosystem: Host-associated > Mammals > Digestive system > Stomach > Rumen ...
CGGAACTTCATGTCAGGAATCAACGTGTTTCCTGCATCCATGCCAAGGCTGCACACAAGCAGCAAAAGAGTTAATAGTTGTTTCTTCATACTTTCTTTTCATGTTTGTCCGACGTTCCTCTGATCACGAGTTTCTGAGGCACGATCTTCTTATATATTTTGGTGTCACCACTGATGCGCTTCTGCAACAGGTCATAGGCCACGCTTCCCATCTCTTGGGCCTGATCCTCGATGGCCGACATCTGCGGCGTCACATACTGGGCATGCAGATCATCCGTAAAACCGATCAGCGCCACATCCTCCGGGATATGGAACCCCAGTTCCTTGATAGCAGTAAACGCCGCGAAGGTGATGGTATCATTAAAGGCCAGGATGGCGTCCGCCCTGTTCTCCATCTGCAGCACCATCTTGGTAGCCTCCACGCCCCAGTCGAAATCGACCCTCTCACACTTCACCAACTCCCTGTCGATCGGAATACGGTTTTCGCGCAGTGCCTCCAGATAGCCATGCTTACGGCGCCACACCATATCCAGATGGTTCGGTCCGCCGATAAAGGCGATGCGCCTGCTGCCCGTGTCGATCAGGTGCTGGGTAGCCTCCTGCGCGGCAATGTCGCCATTGGCAATCACGCATGAGAACTTATCCGGCAGACAGGTTCTTCCGAAAAACACGAGGGGAATGCCCATCTTCGCAATCTCCTCGAAATGGGAATAGTCGGTCGTATTCTGCGACAGACTGGCGATGATGCCCTCCACGTGCAGATTGATGAAATTGTCGATGGCCCTCACCTCGTCCTCACAGTTCTCATGGGCGTTGGCACTGATCACCGAGTAGCCCCCTTTCTTAGCCTCCTCCTCGATGCCGTCTAGCACGGCAGAATAATAGTGGGTCACCAAGTCAGGCACCACCACACCGATCACCCGCGGCGCCTCTTTTCTGAGACTCTGTGCAAAAGGATTGGGACGATAGTTCAGTCGCTTCGCCAGTTCCTTCACCTTCTTCTGCATCTCCTGCCCAATCTCAGGAGAGTTGCGCAAGGCCCTACTGACAGTTGCAATGCTCACGCCTAATTCTGAGGCGAGATCCTTCAATGAGGTACGTTTCTGATTAGCCATAATCCTTCATAAATTGTGGACGCTGCAAAGTTACGTAAATATTTCGAAAACCGCAAACGTTTACGGCTTTTTTTGCACACAAAATGATATATTTTCTTCAAATAGTTCGTACCTTTGCACCAGGAAAACCGAATGAGTAATGAATAGTTGATAATAAGTTAGTTAGAAAAGTGGAAACCAAGACTGTCGTGAGGACACTCTTGGTTTCTTTGTTTTGGGATATTGCTCGTTGATAGCGGGAATACTGCTCTGCCGCAACAAGCAATGTATAATATTTTCACTACATGTATTAAGAGGCAGTTTTGTGGGCATTAATAGTAACTATTGCTACCATTAATGGTAATAATTGCTACATTTAATAGTAGCAATTGCGGGATTTAATTGCGGAATATACATCATTCCGAAAAGCAGCTAATACTATCAAATAATTTCGTAATTGGCAATAGGATTGTTGCGACGTTGCAACGTTGCAGAAGGACTATCCCACCCCTATGATAGAGTACCTAAGAGGTACTATTTCGAGATTATGATAAATAGAATAGATTAAAATTACTATTAGACACCTTATACAACATTGCAACACGGCAACAATGCAACAATCAATCGATCGGCTCGTCTGCAGGGTAGCCGCCCATTTCGCGGAGGGCGTTTTTCAGCATGGTATATTGCTGATAGAGGTGGTTGACAGGCTGCTCTCCTACCCGATAATCGTGCATCGGACTCTTCATGAAGAAACTCAAGAAGCGCTGGATACCGTAACAGCCTGCACGGGCGGCGAGATCGATGAGCAGACAGAGGTCGAGACACAAGGGAGCTGCCAGGATGGAGTCGCGACAGAGGAAGTTGATCTTGACCTGCATGGGATAGCCCATCCAACCGAAGATGTCGATATTGTCCCAGCTCTCTTTGTTGTCCTTTCGCGGCGGATAGTAGTTGATGCGCACCTTGTGGTAGTAATCGCGGTACAACTCGGGCTGCGACTCGGGATCCAAGATGGTCTCCAAGGTGGAGAGCTTCGAGACTTCCTTCGTGTGGAAGTTCTCAGGTTCGTCGAGCACGAGTCCGTCGCGGTTGCCTAAGATGTTCGTAGAGAACCAGCCGCCAAGTCCGAGACAGCGGGTGCTGATAATCGGAGCGAAGCCCGACTTAACGAGCGTCTGACCCGTCTTGAAGTCTTTTCCGGCTATCGGCATCCGCATCCGTTCCGCCAGTTCCCACATGGCAGGGATATCTACTGTGGTGTTAGGCGCGCCCATGATGAAAGGCGCCCCTTCGGAAAGGGCGGCATAGGCATAGCACATAGAGGGGGCGATACGCGCGCGATCGTCGGCCTGCATGGCGGCTTCCAGATCAGCGAGATGATTGTGGGCAGCAGGCTCGACAGGCACATAGATCTCCGTAGAGGCAGCCCAGAGCACCACGAGGCGAGAGCAGCCTTTTTCAGCCTTGAAACGGCGGATATCATCACGCAGCGCCTCTACCATCTGCCAACGCGTCAAACCTGCCTTCACATGATCACCTGTGAGGCGCTTGGCGTAGTTGGGGTCGAAGGCGGCAGGCATGGGCACGATCTGTTCGAGTTCAGCACGCACGGGTTCGATGTCCTGCGCTTTGAGCACCTCGGCAAACATGGCCGCCTGATAGGCATTCTGGGGATAGACATCCCAACAGCCGAACACCAGGTCGGAGAGACGAGCTAAGGGAACAATCTCCTCATATTTCAGATACTGACGGGCATCGCCGCTGCCAACACGGATCCTGTCGAACTGCGTCATAGAGCCTATCGGCTTTGCCAACCCTTTACGGGCCATCAACACACCCGTGATGAACGTGGTGGCCACTGCGCCACAACCTACTACCAAGATGCCTAACCGACCTTCTGCCGGACTTACTTTCACTTGATTCATATCGTTTTGCTTATTTTTTGATTCAACCATACGGCACGACAACCCAACTGACGGGCAGGCAGAATGTCGTTTTCCAGACTGTCGCCCACCACCGTCACTTCTTCTGGCGACATGCCCAGCGCCTCGATTCCTAACTGGAATATCTGAGGATCGGGTTTACGGATACCCACCACCGCCGACTCGATGACCTGTTGGAAACAGCCATCGAAGCCAAACTCATGCAGCACCACTGAGAGATTGCCATAGAAGTTGCTGACCAGTACCTTAGGCACATCGGGGAGCTGACGCAGGACTGCCACGCTATGCGCCGTCTCGCGCTTGGCTAAGGCGTAAAGGTCATCGACCAGAACGGCGTGATACTGCGCCATCGCTGAGGGCTCCAAGCCCTGCCCGATGAGGTATTCCAACTGCAGGCGCACCTTGAGCTCCAACGTCTGACGGAAAGTGAAGTCGGGCTTCACCAACGGCTGCGCACCCAACTGGCGTTCGACAGCGACGTAAGCCTCGCGGAACTGCTCCGAAGTAACGGGTACTTGATGACGCTCGTAAGCCTGCCAGATGACCTCGCGCCAATGTACGCCGCCCGTATCAAGCGTGCCGCCATAATCGAAGATGAAACCCTGATGCGGGGTCAGCGAACGGCAGAGCGCTTCATGCGTACGATGCATATAGACATACATCGCCTGGAAGACGGTGATCTCCATGAGCGGATAGACCCACGGACAATCCAACAGACAGGCGACATAGAGGGTGATGGCACGGGTGTTGAAGGTGAGCAGGTTCGTGTATTTCATCAGCGGACGGCTGCCCTGCAGGAACTGTTCACGCACCTGGGCGGGCGGCTGCTGGTGCAAGCGGGCAAAGAACTGCTGGAAACAGGGGGTGCGACGCTCCTGACTCTTGCAGTAGTTGGCATAATTATAATAGAACACACGCGAGAAAAGCGCACGCTTGGGCAGCTGTTCGTAGATGGCACGTTGCTGACGATAGCTGTCGAGTTCGCTACCCGTCTTTCCCAACAAGAAATAGAGATGGATCTGACGGTAGTAATCCGCCAAAGCACACTGGGGCGCGTGGCAGCAGAGACTCGCCACAGCCGCCAACAGAAAGGCACCGATGCCCCATGAGAACGACAGGCCAGGAACGGGCTGATGCCACAGACGCACGATGATGGCGATGTAGATGGCGGCAAACCACACATCGCCTGAGAAGCCGTCGAGTACACGCCCCACCAGGGTTTTCTTGCCTGTAAGGCGCGCCATTTGTCCGTCCGTAGAGTCGCAGAAGTTGGCGAGCATCAGCAGGATGACACCATAGAGGTTATGAAGCAAGTCGGTGAAGTGGAACATCCAGCCCGCACCGATGCCTAAGAAGATAGAAAGGATGGTAATGGCATTAGGATGGACGCCCAACCGATTCCAAAACAGGGCGAACACCAAGCCGACGGGACGCGTGAAGTGGACATCCAACCACTCCTCCGTGTCCTCAGACTTAAACGACAACTGTAATAATTCCCTGAATGTAGCCATACCTTTATTAATTAACCAGACTCGCGATGGCCTCTGCAGCCTCTTCCCGACAACGGGAGAAACTCGGCCAATCGTTGAAATCGATCATAAACCAATTGCCATCGGCAGTGACGATACAGTCACCGCCATAGACCTCCAAACCCACCGCTGCTGCCAGCGCCTCAGCTTTTATCTGCAGGTGGGCAGCATCAAACGGATAATGATGCGCCTGTCCGTTCCGATGTTCCAAGCCGAACTTCGACAGACCGTCGTCCGTGGGATAGAAACAGCGGAAGAACCCAGCGGCTGGAACACCATAGAATTTCACCAGATCACCCTCGACATGCGGACTGATGATATAATCGCGGATGCCACGGGCCCGCATGGCAGCCTCCACCTCAGCGAGCGCCTGACTGTCGGACACAAACACCACATCGGCCTCCGTCTGGGCAGCGGCATCAGCCCGTTTCAGCCAATAGCCGTGAAGCCCCTCGCCTGCAGGAAACGGGATGTGGAGTGACGTCATGAGCGCCTGCACCTGACGGCGGGCGCACTGCGAGACACCCTGAGGGGTATTGACAACCCTCACCCCTGACGCCCCTAATAGACGGAGCGACTCAGGCAGACGGGCCATGGAGAAGATGAAGTCGGGGGTATCAGCAGCCAGGACGGAGGCGAGCGCAGCCTCATCGACCTGCGTGACAGCATGGCCCTGCTGAGACAACCGCAAGGCCACTGCCTCAAGGATCGCCCTGTCGTTCTCCACCGAATGAGGCGAGAACTGCTCTGCCCGTCGTATCATCAGTATCTTCATACGCTCAAGAATTGTTCTGCCTGACGGATATCTGTCACATGATCGATGTCGAGTACCTTCGAAAAAGGCCACGCCTGCAGGCGAAGACCGTCGGCTACTAAGGCCCGTTGGAAATTCCGCATGCGCTGTTCGCCTCGGGCTATACAGCGGCCTAAGGTGTCGAAGCACTGCGGCATCAGGCCATAGATACCCGCGCTGATGAAATGCGGCTGCTCCGAGGTGTCGGTAAAGTCGGTGATCCGCAGTGTATCGTCGGTGCAGACATAGAGTGGCCGCTCATCGTCGATATAATCCGTCACCCCCATCAGACCATCGGCAGTCGTCTGACGGAAGGCCTGTACATAGGCTGCGAACGTTTGTTCCTGAAAGATGGTATCGACAGTGGTCAGAATGAAGGGCGCATCGTCGAGCCACGGGCGGAGTTCCCAGAGGCTGTGCATGGAACTGGGGGGGGATCTGACCATGAAGCGCAAGGGGATCTGCCCCGCGAGGCGGAGTGATTCCAGATAAGCAGCGACTGCCGTCATCTGTGAATTACAGATAACGGCAATCTCCGTAGCGTCGTTTGCCATAAAGACACGCAACAGCCGGTCTATCAACGTCTCACCACCCACACGGATGAGAGGCTTGGGGCGCGTTTCACCTTCCTGCACCAGTCGCGAGCCATCACCCGCGGCCAAGATTGCATATTTCATTCCGTCTAATTTATTTCACTATTTGCAAATGATCGATATCGATGTCGCCTGAACCCGTCTTCTGCTGAGAGAACCGGCTCACGACACCACGCAGCGTGATATCACCAGAGCCTCGCAGTTCACTGTCAACAGCCTGACAGCCCTCGTTGAAGTTCACTTTGATATCGCCGGAGCCTTTCAGACCCAAGCGGGTAGAGAGCACCCGCCACTGGTTGATGGCAATATCGCCAGAGCCTACCAGCGTTACATCCGACTCTTTGGTCTCCAGGCGATCGATATTGATATCGCCAGAGCCTACCAGTTCAACATGACAGGCATCACAGATCAGATCCCTGACAGTCATATCGCCAGAACCACGAAGCACGACCTCCATCTGATCGGTATCGATGCGTTTCTCTGAAGTGAAGTCGCCAGAGCCATTCAGACGGACACTGATCAGATCGGGCGAAGTAACATAGATTTCAGCCTCGTCTTCATCATGAATCACGATGTTCACCACACCCATTTTGCCGCGATTGCGAATGGAGAGCGTGCCGCCATCTACCTCTGTCAGGATATTCTCCATAGCGTCTTTGGGTCCTCTCACCTTCACGGAGAAGGTGTCGGCCTGGGTATAATACACATTCGGCGAACCGCTGATCTCAATTTTCTCGAAATCCTTCAAAGGACGGTATTCTGTGGCGATATCACCACTCAAACCTACCTTCATATTGACACAAGAGGTGGATAACATGGCTACTACCATCAGCAGAATACCCATTAGGAATAATTGTTTTCTTTTCATCTTTCTGTCTTTTTTTGGTTTTACTTCCTGTACATTTGACGAAAGCATGGACCTAAAAGTTGCAAGAACAGATTTATTTATAGATAACATGATCAGCTTAACGGCAATTCTACCCAGAACGTAGAGCCCTCGCCTACCTTTGACTCGACACCAATCGAACCATTCAGGCTGAGTGCATGCGATTTGGCCACAGAGAGGCCAAGACCTGTGCCTGGGACGTATTCATCCAGTTTCACGAAACGTTCGAAGATTCTCTCCTGATCAGCTTCAGGAATACCCTTACCCGTATCCTTCACCCAGATGCGCAAACGGTCGCCCAGAACATCATAGCCCAAAGTGACGCTACCAGCTTCGGTAAACTTCACCGCATTCTGTACCAGATTGTCGAGAATCTCAAACAGTTTCTCTCTATCGGTCTGGATAGGCAGCTCCTCTAACGGACACTCTGTCATGATGGCGAGCATGGTGGTGGGCTGATAGGTATCAACCATCTGCTGGAGCATATTGTTGACATCAACCTTTGCCATCAGCAGGCTCTTGGCACCTGCCTCAATCTTCGCCATACTGACAAGACCGTCGATGATACGCAGCAGCTTATGGTTGTTGTTCTGGATCTCCTGAATCAGCTGGTTGCGGTCTTCCTCACTTTCAACCACAGGCAGCAAATCGGCAAAACCTACAATCGCATTCAACGGGGTACGGATCTCATGACCCATGTTTGCCAGGAACGCTGTCTTCAGGCGATCGCTCTCCTCAGCCTTATTACGGGCTGTCACCAAAGAAGACTCCATCTCCTTTCGTTCGTCGATACGCTGGGAGGTACCTACGATCTTCAGCGGTTTGCCGTTCTCATCACGTTCCACGATGGTGGCAAAGCTATCCTCCCAATAAGAGGCGCCCACCTTAGGATCCACCCTGTATTCCTCGTGATAGAAATCCGTACGTCCCTCTAAGATATCGCTGAAAGACTTATTGACACGCTCTTTATCAGCCGGATTGATCGCAGAAAGCGTATCTTGGAATTTCTCATTATCCGAAATCACATAGTTGTTCATGCCCTCACGGAAGTCGTTCTCATAGGCAAAAGACTGATCCCTGGCATCATAGCGCCACACAGCAATCTTCATGGCCTTGAGCACAAACTCATATTCAGTGTTGTTCTGCTTGATTTTATCCAATTCCTTAAGCTCTTCCGCCAAATGTTTGCCTTTCTTACGCTGAACGAAGATCGCACTAACGAATATGAAAACAACGACCGCAGCCAACGCCCAGAAAAGGAGGACGAAGACATTCGTCTGAGGGGATGATATGAGAAGATTCACCATAATTCACACTAGTAGATGTGCGCAAAATTAATAAATAATTTGGAATAACACAAAAAAGCGCATCTTTTTTTGCGAAATATTTGTTTTTTCGCCCGACTTCCATTAACTTTGCACACGCAATTCCGCAAATTGCCCAATATGCAACAATAAAAATGGAACAGAATTTTGAATTGATCGCCAAGACGTTTATGGGACTGGAACCTGTACTGGCGAAGGAGCTGACCCAATTGGGGGCTAAAGATGTGAAGATCGGTAGGCGAATGGTATCGTTTACAGGTGATAAGGAGATGATGTATCGTGCCAACTTCCAGTTGCACACAGCCATCAGAATATTAAAACCCATCCGACACTTCAAGGCAAAGAGTGCAGATGACGTTTATGATGAAATCAAGAAGATAGAATGGTCACAATATATCGGACAAGACAAAACCTTTGCCGTTGACTCGGTGGTCTTTTCCGAAGAATTCCGCCATTCGAAGTTCGTATCTTACAAGGTAAAAGATGCCATTGTCGATCAGCTTCGCGAGGCAACAGGCAAGCGTCCGAATATCTCGGTAGCCAATCCGGATATCCGTCTGAACATGCATATCGCTGAAGACCATTGTACGCTCAGTCTGGACTCCAGCGGTGAGTCGCTTCACCGTCGTGGCTACAGACAGGAGAGCGTGGAGGCGCCTCTGAACGAGGTGCTGGCAGCAGGTATGATCCTGATGTCAGGTTGGAAGGGTGATACGGATTTCATCGACCCCATGTGCGGATCCGGTACACTGCTGATCGAGGCCGCCCTGATTGCCAAGAATATGGCACCAGGTCTGTTCCGTCACGAATATGCTTTTGAGAAATGGCCCGACTTCGATGCCGAGCTCTTCGACAATATCTATAATGATGAGAGTCAGGAGCGGGAGTTCAAGCATCATATCTATGGCTATGATGTTGACATCAAGGCCGTGAATACGGCACTGCTGAATGTGAAGGCAACTGGTCTCTCCAGCGACATCACCATCAAGCAGCAGGACTTCAAGGACTTCACACAGCCTCAGGAGAAGAGTATCATCATTACCAATCCGCCCTATGGAGAGCGTATCTCTACGCCCGATCTTCTTGGAACCTACAAGATGATTGGTGAGCGGTTGAAGCATCAGTTCAAGGGCAATGACGCCTGGGTGCTCTCTTATCGCGAAGAGTGTTTCGACCAGATCGGCCTGAAGCCCAGCATCAAATATCCGCTCTATAACGGGTCGTTGGAATGTGAGTTCCGCAAGTATCAGATGTTTGACGGCAAACTGAAGGATTTCCGTTCTGAGGGTGGTATCGTGAAGACGGAAGAAGAGAAGCGCCAGATGGCAGAGAAGCACCGTTTCAAGAAAAACCGCGAATTCAAACAACGTCTGGAGGAGACGGAGCAGAACGAAGAAGCGGACATCCGTTCGTTCACCTTCCATCGCCACCAACTGGGTAAGCCGAACCGTGGCGGACATGAGCGCTTTGACAGAAGCGGTAAAGGTAAGTCTTTCGGGAAAGGAAAAGATTTCGATAAGCGGAAAAGGAGATTCGATGATGACGATGAATAAGTTCAGACTAACCCTATTAGCGATACTGACCATATTGGTCTCTACAACGATGCGTGCACAGGACAAGCTTTTCACACTTGAGGATCTGAACTACGGTGGCACCAACTACGCCAACCTGCGTCCTCAGAACATGTGGCTGACATGGTGGGGGGAGCAACTGATTCAGACAGATGTTGAGGAGTGCTTTACCATCGATACCAAGACGGGCAAAAAAGAAAGCCTGTTCACACTCGATGACATCAACAAATGGGCTGAGAGTAACGACGAGAGATACGTGCGCCACCTGATGAATGCCACCTTCCCCTATCCAGACAAACCTATTGTGGCTGTAGGCAACAGGAAGGCTTTTATTCTGATAGACTTCAAGGCTAAGAAGATCGTCTGGCAGGACAGTATCTCTGGAGAGAAGGCCAACGACTGGAACGCAAAGTCGCGAGCTACCGCCTACGTGGAGGATCACCAGCTTTTTGTGGTTGACGGTCAGGGACAGAAGCACCAGCTATCTACGGACGGCAGTCGAGAGATCGTATATGGACAGGCCGTGCATCGTAATGAGTTCGGTATCAACAAGGGTACCTTCTGGAGTCCTGACGGCAACAAGCTGGCCTTCTACCGCATGGACCAAAGTATGGTTACCGACTATCCTCAGGTTGACATCTTCCCACGGGCGGCCACCCACGAACCCGATAAATATCCTATGGCAGGTATGACCAGCCACAAAGTAACGGTTGGCGTCTATGACCTTCTGACATACCAGACCGTCTATCTGCAGGCTGGCGATCCGACTGACCGTTATTTTACCAACATCAGTTGGAGTCCTGATGCCAAGACGGTTTATATGTTTGAGTTGAACCGCAAGCAAACCGACTGCCGACTGGTTTCCTACGACGCTACTACGGGTCAAAAGATAGCCGAACTGTATCGTGAAACCTCCGACAAATATGTGGAGCCTCTGAATCCTATTCAGTTTCTACCCTGGGATGATACAAAGTTTGTGATGCAGAGTCAGAAGGACGGCTACAATCACTTGTACCTGTTTGATAAGAGCGGTAAGGAGCTGAAGCAGATCACCAGCGGCAAATGGGTGGTGCAGGAGGTCGTTGGCTTTAACACCAAGACAAAGAGTGTGTTAATTCTCAGCAACGAGGTTTATCCATTGAACAGCAATCTGTATGCCGTTAACATCAATAATGGTGATCGCAGACTGATGGGTAAAGGCATTGGAGTGGTTCAGAGTGCCCAGCCATCAGTATCAGGACAGATGGTTGCCCTGAAACTCTCATCTTTCAACAAGCCGCGCATCATTGACGTTATCAATACTAATGGCTGGGGAAAAGTGACAGAGTTACTGGATGCCGAGGATCCCTGGAAGGACTACCAGCAGCCCATTTATTCCAATGGTTACATTACAGCAGCAGATGGCATTACAGACTTATATTTTAGGATGGTAAAGCCACACGACTTTGACCCCAACAAGAAATACCCAACCGTCATTTATGTATATGGTGGCCCTCACGCCCACAATGTAGATGCATCGTGGCACTATGCCAGTCGATCTTGGGAAACCTATATGGCACAGAAAGGCTACATTGTGTTCGTATTGGACAATCGTGGCTCGGAGAACAGAGGTAGGGACTTTGAACAAGCCACCTTCCATCAGCTGGGTCAGATTGAGATGCAGGATCAGATGAGAGGTGTGGAATATCTGAAAAAGCAGCCATACGTAGATATGGATCGTTTAGGTGTTCACGGCTGGAGTTTTGGCGGATTCATGACTATCTCGCTGATGACCAACTACCCCGATGTATTCAAAGTCGGTGTGGCAGGCGGACCTGTCATCGATTGGAAATGGTATGAAGTGATGTATGGTGAGCGTTATATGGGAACGCCAGAGGATAACCCTGAAGGTTACGCCAAAAGCAGTCTTATCGACAAGACCAAGAACCTGAAAGGCAAGTTGCAGATTATCACAGGCTATAACGACAATACGGTAGTGCCACAACATTGTCTATCGTTCCTTGATGCCTGTATCAAGGCTGGCACCCAACCTGATTTCTTCGCCTATCCCGGAGAGGAGCATAACATGCGAGGACATGCCTCAGTGCATCTGCACGAGCGCATCACGCAATATTTTGAAGACTATCTGAAATAATTGAGAATAAAGAATTAAGAGAATATATGAAAATCTTATTGTTAGGAAGTGGCGGACGTGAGCACGCCCTGGCTTGGAAAATTGCTCAGAGCAGCAAGTGTGAGAAACTGTATATTGCCCCAGGTAACGCCGGAACAGGCAACTGTGGCGAGAATGTCGCCATGAAGGCTGATGACTTCGAGGCTATCAAGGCTTTTGTCGTAGAAAAGGGAGTCAACATGGTGGTTGTAGGTCCTGAGGATCCTCTGGTAAAGGGTATCTACGATGAGCTGAAGGCAGATGTCCATACGAAGGATGTGCCTGTGATCGGCCCCTCGAAGGCAGGCGCAGTGCTTGAAGGTTCCAAGGATTTTGCCAAAGGTTTCATGCAGCGCCACCACATCCCTACAGCCCGCTATCAGACATTCGATGGTGAGCATCTGGAAGAAGGTCTGAAATTCCTTGAAACCCTTGAGGCACCTTACGTACTCAAGGCCGATGGTCTTTGTGCAGGTAAGGGCGTACTGATTCTCCCTACCCTCGACGAGGCTAAGAAAGAACTGAAGGAGATGCTGGGCGGTATGTTTGGTAACGCTTCGAGTCTGGTGGTGATTGAGGAGTTTCTGAGTGGTATCGAGTGCTCTGTCTTCGTTCTGACAGACGGTCAGCATTATAAGATTCTGCCTGAAGCCAAAGATTATAAGCGTATCGGCGAACACGATACAGGCTTGAATACTGGTGGTATGGGCAGCGTGACCCCTGTACCATTCGCCACTAAGGAGTGGATGCAGAAGGTGGAGGATCGCATCATCCGTCCTACCGTAGAGGGACTGGCAGCTGAGAACATCGATTATAAAGGATTCATATTCTTTGGTCTCATCAATGTGAAGGGTGAGCCGATGGTTATTGAGTACAACTGTCGTATGGGTGACCCCGAAACAGAGAGTGTGATGCTACGTCTGAAGAGTGATATCGTGGATCTCTTTGAGGGTGTAGCTGCAGGTGATCTCGATAAGCGTGCCATCGAGTTCGATCCCCGTTCAGCCGTCTGTGTGATGATGGTTAGCGGTGGTTATCCTCAGGCTTACCAGAAGGGCTACCCCATCACAGGTATCGATCAGGTGGAAGGAAGTATCGTCTTCCACAGCGGTACAGCCCTGAAGGATGGACAGGTAGTGACTGCCGGAGGTCGTGTGATTGCAGTCTCTTCATACGGTAAAGACAAGGCCGAGGCCCTGCAGAAGTCGTTTGAAGAGGCACAGAAAATACAGTTTACCGATAAGTACTTCCGTCGCGATATCGGTGCTGATCTATGAGCAAACGCATACAAAATAGTATTGCAGAGAGCCGTTATACATTACCTATAACGGCCATCTATAGTATTTTCATCTGGCTCATTGCGGGGCTGGTGTCCCAGCAGTGGTGGATTCAGTTCGGCTGCTTTGTGGTGTCTGCGTTGATGATGATGATGCTCAACAAAGAGAATATGCTCATCCGCATCTACAGCCGTTTGGTGTCGAGCGCCTATCTTGTGCTTTCCTGTGCGGCAGTATTTCTTTTTGCATCACGTTCAAGTGCGATCATGCAGATGGGTGCTGCTATGTCACTTTTCCTGCTCTGGCATAGTTATCAGGACAAAAGTTCCGTAGGATGGACGTTTTATACTTTCCTCTGTTTAGGTGCTGGCAGTCTTGTGCTGAGTGACGTGCTTTATTACCTGCCTATCTACTGGCTCATGATGGCATGGTTTATTTTCTCTCTGTCGTGGCGCACTTTCTTTGCCTCGATTCTAGGACTTATCACGCCATACTGGTTCTGTCTGCCCTATTTTGCTTTAAAAGGAGAAGACTGCTTTGCACTTCTGATCAATCACTTAAGCTCACTTCTTAACATCGTATCACTTCCGGATTACTCGGTACTCAACTTGTCAGAGTGGATTTTCTTAGGCATTCTCATACTACTGATGGTTATTGGAAGTTCCCATTTCATCGCCAACAGCTACAAGGATACAATCCGTGTGCGGGAGATATATTACAGCTTTATCGTTACAGCGGTCTATTCACTGTTTCTGTTGCTAATCCAGCCACAATGCTACGATATGGTGATACATGTACTGATTCTGGTTGTCAGTCCGATGATAGCCCATTTCTTTGCACTCACCCACTCCAGATTCACGAATATCCTGTTTATCATTACGCTGACAGTCATTTTGCTCTTCACTGGCTATAATCTATGGATTTCATTATTTCATTTCTAACCCAGTATGGCTATTGGGGTATGCTGCTGGCAGCTTTCCTGGCAGGCAGTTTCTTCCCTTTCTCCAGTGAGGCTGTATTAGTGGGGCTCATGGCAACAGGCTTAGATCCCTGGCAACTGATGATCTACGGTACCATCGGTAACGTCATGGGCAGTGTGGTAAACTACGGCATTGGCAGAATGGGAAAGATGGAGTGGATTGAGAAATATCTGCATGTGAAGAAAGAAGACCTTGACAGGGCGCATCGTTTCTTAGCAGGTCATGGCGCCTGGATGGGATTCTTCGCATTCTTACCAATCTTAGGTAGTGCCATCACAATTGCTCTAGGTCTGATGCGTTCCAATATTATCATTACTTTCACCGCCATCACATTAGGAAAAATATTCCGCTATGTTATACTCATCTATGGGGCGGGGCTGTTTTTGTAACGTTAATTTATGTAGAGCAACCATAATTTCTTAATTCATCATTCTTAATTCTTAATTTTAAGTTGTACCTTTGCATCCGACATTCGGATTTTAACGTTAGATAATATAATTCTTTAAATGAAACAATTCAAATTGGTGGACAATATGCTCGGTTGGCTATCTTTCCTTATAGCCGCTATTGTCTATTGTTCTACGATTGAGCCGACAGCCAGTTTCTGGGACTGTCCGGAGTTTATTACAACAGGTTACAAACTGGAAATCGGTCACCCTCCTGGGGCACCATTCTTTATGCTGACAGCCAATCTGTTCTCGCAGTTTGCCAGTGATCCGACACAGGTAGCGAGAATGGTTAACATGATGAGTGCGCTTCTTTCGGCGACATGTATTCTGTTCTTATTTTGGAGCATCACACACCTTACTCGAAAGTTGCTTATCAGCGATTGGAATGAGCTGACACTCCCCAAGACGATAGCCATCGAGGCATCCGGTCTGGTTGGAGCCCTCATTTATACTTTCAGCGATACTTTCTGGTTCTCTGCTGTTGAAGGTGAGGTTTATGCCTATTCGTCTGCTTTTACGGCAGTGGTTTTCTGGCTGATCCTGAAATGGGAGGATCATGCAGATGAGCCTCATTCTGACCGCTGGCTGGTGCTGATCATGTATCTGACAGGCATCTCCATCGGTGTCCACCTGCTGAACCTTTGCTGTGTTCCGGCCATCGGACTGGTGTATTACTATCGCCGCTTCCCCGATGCCAATCTGAAGGGTTCTATCGTGGCATTATGTGTCTCAGGCATCATCTTAGGAGCAGTGCTCTATGGCGTCGTTCCTGGTATTATCACGGTTGGAGGTTGGTTTGAGCTGTTCTTCGTCAACAGTTTAGGCATGCCTTTCAATACGGGTGAGATCATCTATATTTTCCTGCTCATCGCCATCGTCATTTGGGCTGTCTATGAGACCCAGACACAACGTCACGGACAGAAGATTCAGAATATCGCATTTCTGCTCTCCGTAGGTATGCTTGGCATCCCATTTTACGGTTATGGATGGTCAGCTTTCATCATCGGAGTCATTGTATTAGCAATTCTCTGGTTTGTACTGAACCTGAAGAAGGAGAAGCAGCCGCTTATTACAGCCCGCATCAAGAACACCATGTTGCTCTGTATGCTGATGTTGATGATCGGTTATTCAAGCTACGCTCTGACTGTTATCCGTTCTTCTGCCAACCCCCCGATGGATCAGAACTCACCTGAGGACATCTTCACTCTTGGTGATTACCTGGGTCGCGATCAGTATGGCTATCGTCCACTCTTTTACGGACAGGCATATACCTCACAGGTTGCCCTTGAAAGCGATGGTCAGTACTGTCGTCCAGTCATGTCGAAAGGTAAACCTGTCTATCAGCGTAAGGAGAAAGCATCGGCAGAGGAAAAAGACTCTTATTTTGTGGTCCGTACCAAAGATGAATACAAATATGCTCAAAACATGATTTTCCCGCGCATGTATGATGCAGGTCATACAGCTGCATATGAATCATGGATGGGTGGTGTTGATGGTTCTGAGGTTCCTTATGACCGTTGTGGTGAGCCGATGATGGTTAAAATGCCTTCACAGCTTGAGAACATCCGTTTCTTCCTATCATACCAATGTAACTTCATGTACTGGCGTTATTTCATGTGGAACTTTGCCGGACGCCAGAATGACATTCAAGGTAACGGAGAACTGGAGCATGGTAACTGGCTCTCAGGTATCCCATTTATCGACAATGCACGACTTGGAGACCAGGATCTTTTGCCTGACGAGTTAAAGGAGAATAAGGGCCATAACGTCTTCTATTGTCTTCCTTTGTTGCTGGGTCTGTTAGGTTTGTTCTGGCAGGCATGGTACACCAGGAAACGCACCATCACAGAGAATGGACAGGCTAAGACTGTTGACGATCCTATTGGTATTCGTCAGTTCTGGGTGGTCTTCTTCCTCTTCTTTATGACAGGTCTGGCCATTGTCATCTATCTGAACCAGACGCCTATGCAGCCTCGTGAACGCGATTATGCCTATGCAGGTTCATTCTATGCATTCGCCATCTGGTGCGGAATGGGTGTGGCAGCCATCATCGACTGGCTAAACAGAAAATTGAAGAAAGAAAATCTTGTTCTGGCATCTCTCGTAGGACTAGTTTGTTTGGCTGTTCCTGTCCAGATGGCATCTCAGACTTGGGATGATCATGATCGTTCTGGTCGCTATTGCTGTCGGGATTTTGGTCAGAATTATCTGATGACCCTTCAGGAGAAAGGAAATCCGATTATCTTTACCAATGGTGATAACGACACCTTCCCGCTCTGGTATAACCAGGACACAGAAGGCGTTCGAACGGATGCACGCGTTTGTAACCTTTCCTATCTTGCAACTGACTGGTATATTGATCAGATGCGACGTCCTGCCTACGACTCACCTAGTGTGCCTATCACCTGGAGCCGTCTGGAATACTGCGCAGGTACGAACGAATATGTTCAGATTGACCCATCGCTGAAGAGTCAGGTATTAGAACTCTATCAGGATAATCCAGAAGAGGCGCGTAAGCAGTTTGGTGACGAGCCGTTTGAGCTCAAGAACATCTTGAAGAACTGGGTACGTTCGAAGCATCAGGACTTCCACGTTATTCCTACAGATACTGTCTTTGTTACCATCGACAAGGAGGCTGTACGTAAGAGTGGCATGATGATGGCCAGCGACTCTATCCCTGACAAGATGGTTATCTCTCTGAAGGGCAAAAGTGCACTCTATAAGAACGACCTGATGATGCTTGAAATGATAGCCCAATGTAACTGGACCCGTCCTATTTACGTGGCACTCACTGTCGGCTCAGAGAACTACATGAATCTCGGTGACAACTTCGTCCAGGAAGGTCTAGCCAACCGCATCACACCGTTTACAACGAATAAGTCTGGTGTCAAGAGCTTTGATACAGAAAAGACATATAACAATGTGATGCACAAGTTCAAGTTTGGCGGTATTGACCAGCAAGGCATCTATCTCGATGAAACCGTAACACGTATGTGCTTCACCCACCGTCGTCTGATGGCACAGTTGGCGCTGGCACTCACTCAGGAAGGTAAGAAAGAGAAGGCTAAGGATGTACTCGCTAAGTGCGAGAAGGAAATTCCAGCCTATAATGTGCGGCACGACTACCAGAGTGGTTCACTTGATCTGGTACGTGCTTATTCCTTTACAGATCAGAACGAAAAGGCACAGCAGATTCTGGATCAGCTATGGAAAAAAGCGGGCCAGTATGTTACCTGGTATTGCTCACTCGACAACACATGGTTTGGGAACTCTATGCAAGATTGTATGATTCACATCTATATCATGCAACAACTGCTCGATGTTCAGGATCTCATCAATCCGAAGAAAGCAGAGCAAATGGAGAAACAGTTTGAAGGATACATGCGTCTTTACCAGTCAAAGGGAGGCACATTCGGAGAATAAAATATAGATTATGTTTATTGAGCAACCAGCAATCTATCTCCGCTGGCTCTACCCAAAAGCCTATTGGAGAATGGACCATCACGACAGGTCAGTCTATCTGACCTTCGATGATGGTCCCATCCCCGAGGCAACCCCTTTTATTCTCGACACACTTAAGGAATTCGGTATTAAGGCGACCTTCTTCATGGTGGGTGACAATGTGCGAAAACACCCTGATCTTTATGAGCGTATTATAGCTGAAGGCCATCAGGTAGGCAATCATACCCACAACCACATTCAAGGACTCACCCACTCTATCAAGGAGTACAGCTATAATGTTGAAAAGGCCAACACCTATATCAAGAGTCACTACGTACGTCCGCCTCACGGTTGGATGCGCCTGGCTCAATATGCTTGGCTGAGTCGCAAGTATAAGATTGTGATGTGGGATGTTGTGACCCGCGATTATTCTAAATGGATGACTGCAGAAGACATCGTGGCAAACGTAAAGCGCTATACCCGTAACGGTTCTATCATCACCTTCCACGATTCACTGAAGTCTATTGACAAACTGAAGACAGCCCTTCCAGAAAGCCTTCGTTGGCTACGTGATGAGGGCTATGCATTCAAGGTATTTCCTTAAAACATCATAATTTTTAACCTCTCAAAACAATGAAAAAATTATTAATTACTTTGATTACAGCAACTTTTGCTATGACAACAAATGCTCAGCCCCAGCTCCGCGCCGATAATATCGACGAGGTGCTCAAAGCAATGACCCTTGAGGAGAAAGCAAAACTTCTCGTGGGAGGTGCCAACAATTTTTTCGGTGCAGGAGCCGTAGTAGGAGGTGAAGCCGATCTTGTGGCAGGAGCCGCAGGTACATCACCAGCCATCCCTCGTCTTGGCATTCCTGCCACTGTGCTCACTGATGGTCCTGCAGGTGTGCGTATTGATCCGACACGTAAGGGTACGGATAAAACCTATTATGCCACAGCCTTCCCTATTGGTTCCTGCCTGGCTTCTACTTGGAATACCGAGCTGGTAGGTCAAGTTGGTGAAGCTATCGGTAACGAAACCAAGGAGTACCGTTGCGACGTGATCCTTGGCCCTGGCATGAATCTGCATCGTAATCCACTTTGTGGACGTAACTTCGAGTATTACTCAGAAGACCCTCTTCTCACTGGTAAGATTGCTGCCGCCTATATCAATGGTGTTCAGCGTCAGGGTGCTGGTGTCTCTGCTAAACACTTCGCTGTCAACTCCCAAGAAACTGATCGCACCTCTGTTGATGAGCATGTATCTCAGCGTGCAGCCCGTGAACTCTATCTCAGAGGTTTCGAGATTGCTGTCAGAGAGAGTGATCCCTGGACAATCATGGCCTCATATAATAAGGTAAACGGTGAGTTCTCTATGGGTAACTACGATCTGCTTACCAACATTCTCCGTGAGGATTGGGGATTCAAGGGTATCGTCATGACAGACTGGATTGGAATCCGTGAAGGACTGCCTACTACCCGTGAAGTGCATGCTGGCAACGACCTGATGGAACCAGGTCAGCCCGCTCAAGTACAGGAGATTATCGAAGGTGTTAAGAATGGTAGCCTCGACATTGCCGATGTTGATCGTAATGTGCGTCGTATGCTCGAATATATCGTGAAGACTCCAAGTTTCCACAAGTATCCCGCTTCTAACGCTCCCGATTTCAAAGCTCATGCAGCTATTACCCGTCAGAGTGCTGCTGAGGGTATCGTGATGCTGAAGAACAATGGTGCCCTGCCTTGGAAGAACGGTGCTATCAAGACCGTCGCCCTCTTTGGCGAGAACTCTTACGATTTCCTTTCTGGTGGTACAGGTTCTGGTTGCGTACATCCCCCCTATGTAGTTGACATGCTGGAAGGTCTGAAGAATGCTGGTATCAGTTCATCTGAGACCCTCACTGATATCTATCGCAAATACATCGCCTATGCCCGCGTGAAGTTCCAGGCAGAACGTCATCCTGCCAAATGGTTCCAGACAGAGATGATGGGTCAGCAGAAGTATCCTGAGATTTCTATTGCCCCCATCGCCATCAACAAGGAGGTTCAGGGCGCAGATGCAGCCATCATCACCATTGGCCGTCAGGCAGGTGAGGGTATCGACCGCGATGTTGATACTGAGTTCAACCTCATTCCTGAGGAGCGTGCTTTGATCACTGATGTCTGCAACGCTTTCCATGCTGCTGGCAAACCTGTCATCGTCATTATCAACTCTGGTTCTGTCATTGAGACCGCCTCATGGAGTTCTTATCCTGATGCTATTCTCTGTGCTTGGCAGCCAGGTATGGAGGGTGGTAACTCTATCGCTGACCTGCTCACTGGTAAGGTCAATCCTTCTGGTAAGCTTACAATGACCTGGCCCATCGCAGCCACAGATCATCCCTCTACGAAGAACTTCCCTGGTAACATCGATGATTATACCTTCCAGATGATGGTAGGCATGAAGATGCCCGTTCCTGGACACGCTTATACCAACCACGAGGAGGACATCTATGTAGGCTATCGTTACTTCGATACTTTCCAGAAGAATGTCGCCTATCCTTTCGGTTTTGGTCTCAGCTATACCACATTCAGCATCTCTAAGCCCGTTGTGAAAGCTAAGGGTAAGGATGCCGTTGAGGTTTCTGTAACTGTCAAGAACACAGGTGCTGTTGCAGGTAAAGAGGTAGCTCAGGTTTATGTAAAGGCCCCCAAGGGACGTCTTGAGAAACCAGTACAGGAGTTGAAGGCCTTTGCCAAGACCCGTGAGTTGAAGCCAGGAGAGGTTCAGACCCTTACGATGGTTATTCCTGTTCGCGACCTTGCCTCATTCGATGAAGCCAATAGTCAGTGGATCACTGAAGCAGGTACTTACACCTTCTGCATCGGTTCCAGCAGTCGTGACATTACTGCCACCGCCCAGCTGAATCTTGCAGAATATACAGAGAAAACCACTAATGCACTTGCTCCCCAGCAAGAGCTCAACCTGCTGAAGCAACAATAAACAGCAATTACATGATTAAGATAACATTAACCGCCCTTCTGATGACAGCCGTCCCTGTGACGGCTGTCACTGAGGGGAACTATGAAAGACCTTAGTGATAAATCCTCAAGATCGTCAGATTCTACTGCTGGCTCTGCCCTCCATCGTTTCGAACATCACCGTTCCACTACTTGGAATGATTGATGTAGCTATTGTGGGGCATATGGGCAGTGCCGTCTATATCGGTGCAGTGGCAGTGGGTTCTATGATCTTCAACCTCGTGTATTGGCTCTTCGGATTCCTACGCATGGGTGCCAGTGGCATGACAGCTCAGGCATTTGGTCGCCGTGACTTATCCGAAGTAACATTGCTTTTATCACGTTCCTTAGCAATTGCCTTAGGTATTGCTTTCTTACTGATCATCCTACAGATTCCACTTAAATGGTTGATGTTCTGGCTGATCGGGCCGACGGCCGATGTTGCTCCATTTGCCTCAACCTATTTCGATATTGTCATCTGGGGTGCCCCTGCCTCATTATCTTTGTTTGCTCTCTCAGGTTGGTGTATCGGCATGCAAAACACCCGCATTCCGATGATAGTGAGCATTATGCAGAACATTGTCAACATTCTGGTATCACTGACGTTTGTCTATGGTCTTAATATGAAGATAGAAGGTGTGGCCTTAGGTACTGTTATCGCCCAGTATATCGGTTTTCTGATGGCTGTCGGACTGATACAGAGATTCTATCATCGTCTGCGTTCTTATTGGAAACTGAAAGGCACATTCTTACGTCAATCCATGATGCAGTTCTTCAGCATCAATCGGGATATCTTCCTCCGTACACTCTGTCTGGTGGCTGTCAACCTCTACTTCACATCAGTTGGCGCCCGATACGGGGCTGTGATTCTCTCTGTCAACACCGTACTGATACAACTCTATCTGCTTTTCTCTTATTTCATGGATGGTTTTGCATACGCAGGCGAAGCCCTTGGAGGCCGATACTATGGTGCTCATAACAACAGTCAATTGAACATGATTATTCGTCGTCTTTTCGGATGGTCCTTCATGATGACTGTTGCCTTTACCTTATTATATATAATAGGAGGCATGAGAATTGTCAGTATTCTGACAGATGAGCCTCATGTCATTGAGACGGCTGCCGAATTTATCCCATGGGCCTGGTTCATCCCTGCGGCTGGTGCTGCAGCCTTTATCTGGGACGGACTTTTCATTGGTTTCACTGCCACCCGTGGCATGCTTGTCTCATCAGTCATCGCAGCCCTGATTTTCTTTTGCACTTATTTGCTTTCAGTCAACCTGATGGGGAACCACGGACTTTGGTTGGCTCAAATCTTATATCTCTCTACACGAGGTATCATACAAACCATCTGGTATCATTTTATCACAATATGTACAAACCAAGATTCAACAAGCGCCAGGTCTTAGTGTTCCGACAGTTCGGAAACAAAGGCTACTCGCTCTTCAGTTGTCTGGGGCGCGAGGTTGTATGTAGTGTGCTCTCTGTAGCCACACTGACGTATGCCTCCGCAGAGAGTGTCTCGACTCATCCTGTCGTGACAGACTCCACCGCCATGACAACAGCACGCGAGATGCAACTCGAGGAGGTCAGTATAACTGGCTCGAGGGCGCCCCTGACGAGAAGTCAGGCAGCGAGAATGGTCACTGTACTGGAACGCACAGATATTGCGCAGGCTCCTGTACAAAGTATTAACGATCTGCTGAAATACGCCGTCGGCGTAGATGTCCGTCAGCGAGGTCCTATTGGTGCTCAGACAGACATCTCCATCAGAGGCGGTACCAGCGAACAAATCATCGTCTTACTCAACGGCATTAATATCTGTGACCCTCAGACAGGTCATAATGTGATGGATCTGCCCATCGACCTGAGTGAGATTGTGCGCATCGAGGTGCTCGAAGGACCAGCAGGTAGAATTTACGGCACTTCATCACTTGTAGGAGCCATCAACATCGTCACCCACCCTGCTGCAGAATCCAGTGCCGACATCTCGCTCGAAGGTGGTTCCTTCGGCTATGGCAGAATCAGTGGCAGGGGCAATCTGAAACAAGGCAGATGGAACAACCAGATCAGTGCAAGTTACAGCCGCAGCGATGGTTACAGCCGATCGGAGAGTGGTTCACTAAACACAGACTTCAGTGGCGGTAAAGCCTTCTATCAAGGGCAATACGAAGATGATGCCGTGCGAATAAACTGGCACGTAGGAGTTTCCGACAAAGGTTGGGGATCCAGTACCTTCTGGGCTTCTCCCAAATGGCAGGCCGATAACCAATACGAACACACCACCAAGATTTTCACCGCCATTCAGGCTCAGACAAAATGCGGCCGTCTGCGATTTGCCCCCAGCATCTATTGGAATCAGAATCAAGATCGCTACGAGGGGTATCGTGGACAACCAGAGAAGATGAAATTCAACCGTAACCGAACAGATGTCTATGGTGTGAATCTCAGTAGTTACTTTGACTGGATAGCGGGTCGTACAGCGTTTGGCGCAGAGTTGCGTAATGAAGATCTGGTAAGTGGCAACTTGGGTGAGCCACTCTCACAGCCTGATGGCGATTATACGTTAGGTGTGAACCGTACGAACATCAGCGGTTATCTAGAACATAACCTACTATTCAAGGATTTTACCCTCTCCGCAGGACTGGTAGCCGTCAAGAACACTTGGAACAACAAGCATTTTACAGTCTATCCTGGTGTAGATATCAGCTATCGCCCCCATCAGGACTGGAAACTGCATGCCTCCTATAACACCTCCCTGCGGATGCCTTCATTTACGGAGATGTACTATAAGGTTCAGGGCTATAGCGCCGATCCGCATCTGAAGCCCGAGGAGATGCAAGCCGTTGAGCTGGGCATCAACTATCAGCACAAAGGAATCTATGGCACTGCTGTCATTTGGCACCACCACGGTAAGAACATGATCGATTGGATTATGGATACTTCCAAAGGTAGTGATGCCATCTGGGAGAGTGTCAACCACACGACCATCAACAGCATCGGTGTTGAGTTGACTACCAAACTCGATTTTACCCAGTTGCTACCCTACCAACAGTTCCTGCGCACCTTTACCCTTAATTACAGCTACATCAACCAGGATAAGAAACAAGAGGAAAACATTGTGTCACAATACGCACTGGAGTACCTGCGGCATAAACTGGTGGGGCATGTCATGTTGCAATTGTATCATCAGCTCGACCTCAGTCTGAATGTCAGATGGCAGGATCGTGTAGGTTCTTATACCGACTTCGACGGACATATCAACGACTATCAACCCTATTGCCTGACAGACGCACGACTGACTTGGCAACAAAGGAAATGGAAACTCTATGTGGAGGCCAATAATCTTTTCGATATCAGTTATCATGACTATGGTTTGGTGGAAGAACCAGGCAGATGGCTGATTGCAGGTGTCAGCATCCATCTATAACAATAATAGCTCGCTAGTTGGCGGGCTATTATCTTATTTCTTCAGCATAAACGAATTTTCGATGCTACTCAGTTCAGCAGAGAAGGCATGATCCACTTTCAAACGCTGTTCTACGGTGTTACAGCTATGAATCACTGTAGAGTGATCTCGCCCACCAATCAACTGTCCGATACGACCTGCAGGCATCTTCGTGTATTTCTGAGCCAGATACATCGACACCTGACGCACCTGAACGAAATTGCGCTTACGGCTCTTGCTGAATACGTTCTGCTGGCTCACGCCGTAATGGTTGCAAACCTTCTCAAGAATATCATCGATGGTCAGCGGATGGTTGTCCACCTTGACGGCACGCTTGATGACGCGCTCAGCCAGACGCATATCCACATTCGAGTTATAGACAATCGAATAAGCCATCAACGAGTTCACCACACCTTCCAAATCGCGTACACTGCCATTAGCCGTCTCTGCAATATACTGAATCACCTCTGCAGGAATCTTCAGACCATCACGACGGCACTTCGCATTCAGGATATCCACGCACAACTGCACGTTAGGCTTCTCAAGCTCAGCAATGAGACCGCAGGAGAAACGTGTCAGCAGACGGTCTTTCATACCCTGAAGATCCACTGGCGGACGGTCGCTGGCAAGAATGATCTGCTTGCCGCAACGGAAGAGATGATTGAAGATATGGAAGAAGGTGTCCAGTGTCTTCGGAGAATTCATCCACTCCTGAATATCATCGACAATCAGCACACCAATCGACTGATAGAAGTTGATAAAGTCGTTCGTCGTGTTATGACGCACTGAATCCGTAAACTGCACCTGAAACAGACGAGCTGAGACATACAGCACACGTTTCTGAGGATAAGTCTCCTTGCAGCGCACACCGATGGCGTTGATCAGATGCGTCTTTCCACAACCAGAAGGACCATAGATATAGAAGGGATTGAAGGTGGTCTTACCTGGATGCTCGGCAATCGAAAGACCGACGGTGCGAGGCAACTTATTACTATCACCTTCTATATAATTATTGAAAGTCTTCTTGGGATCCAACTGAGGATTCAAATCCTGTGGTACGGCTGCATCCAGTGTTGAAGGCGCCTTGTTGCCGCCATGCAAGGGTTGTGGAGACTCAATCTCTGCAGGGCACTCACTATCAACATCCTGCACAATACCATGTCCTTTATCTGTTACAATCCTGTAACGGAGGGTCACATTGGCATCAAATACCCGCGCGAGTACCTTACTTAATAGTCCTACGTAGTACTGCTCCAAGTACTCGTACACGTACATACTTGGAACCTGCACCAGAAGCGTATGCTCTGCCTCAGAGTATGACTCGAAGACAATTGGCGCAAACCACGTTTTAAACTGCTGCTCTGTAACGTTCGCCTCAATCAGATGAAGGCATTTGTCCCAAAGCGCCTGATGACTATTCTCCATTCGGCGGGTTATTATTACTTCAATTTTTTAATTTTCTCTATAGGTACAAGACTTAGGCTTGTAGAGTTGATAATTGTGAGTGCAAAGGTAGATGTTTTTTTTCATTCCTGCAAATGTCAAGAATTCGGTGTCGTGTGTACAATCATCATCAACCTCCTATTTTTGTGGCAGTTAGAATGTTTCACGGGGTATAACAATTATGACCCCTCTTGCATAATTCAAATTCCCTATAATTAGGCGATTGCAGACGATATTTTCTATCCTCAAACAACTTGTCATTCTTTCAGAACAACTTCATTTACAGGCTTTTGCGAATAGATATCAGTTATCAGCCTGAATTTTGAGATTGATTTTTCTATTTAGACAAAATCTAAATTACTTATCTTTTTTGCCGAAAATCGAGAAGTGAACGTAACGTTTGGGATGCTGTTTCAGATCAATCACCAGTGAGTCGGCATGCATCATCGTAGAATTCAAGTTGTTATACAATTGCGGGTCGCGCATCAGCAGTCCGAGTGTGCCATCGTTGCTGTTCAACTTCGCTGTCATCTCCTCCACATTCTGAAGGGTATTGTTAACTTTCGCCATCGTGACGGCCAGATCGAGTTCGTTCAAATTACGGGTCAGATCATTGGCATTGGCGAGCATCCCATCGGCATTTTTAAGCATCGACGGCATCTGATTGTTTATACTGGCAGTCAGGGCATTCAACTCATTCGATGTCTTTACCAGATTTCCTGTAATCTCATCGACATGATGCAGCGAGTTCCTTAATGCGGGATCAGATAAGAGGATGTTGACATTTGCCAGGATAGAGTCCAGCTTCGGCAGCATCTTCTGAATCTGAGGCACCATACTGGCAGCCATACCCATCACACCACTTTGTAAGCCACCAGTAATCGTATCACCAGGCTCAACCAGATCATAGGCATTCGGACCCAGCACCAGCTCCATTTTAATGTTACCCAACAGATCGCTGACAATCTCGGCTGTACTGCCTTTCGGGAGACGCATCTCCTTATTCAAGCCAACCACAGCCACGATATGATCCTGATGCTCGTAGTCGTAGATGATATCTTCCACGACACCAACCCTGAAACCGTTGGCATAGACAGGACTTGATGCTGAAAGACCTGTGATATTATCAAACTTCACAAAATATTTGCTATCTGATGAAAACACGGTCAGCCCCTTGAGGAACTGAAGGCCGAAATACAACACGACAACTCCCACTACGGCCACAAGACCTATCTGGATTTCCTTACTGATCTTAATCATATCTCTATCTTTTATTTTTTCGACTTAAACTCCTTGATTGCTTCCACGACGTTCATTCTGCTACCATCCTTAAAGGCAATGATGAATGCCTCTGGGAAGTCGGCAAGCAGCTCCTTGCGGAGGCGGTTGATGGCATTATAGTCCTCCGATGCACCAATCGTGTATTTATACATACCGCCTTCCTGATAGAACACGGCGTCCTTATGCTTCTTGAAGCGGGCATCGTTAGCCTTCAACTTCACCGAACTGGCGAATATCTGCACCTTGAACACTGGTCCTGCAGGTTTCGGAGCCACCTTGACTGGCTCGGGCTGCTGAGGTTGTTCTTGTTGAGGCTGTGGTGTTGCCTCTGGCACAGGTGTAGGTGCTGGCTGTGCAGACTGCGATACTTCCTGCACAGGACTCAGGTCTATCTGTTCCAAGCCCTCAGGCGACTCGGGCACTACGATGGTCTCGACCTTCACAGGCTCTTCTTTCTTCTCCTTAGCCTTTTTCTCTTTCACAGGCTCTTCCTTCACCTCATTCTGAGGCACAATCTGCGGAATGACGATTTCTTTTTCCTCAGGCTCAACCTGGAAAGGGATCGTGATATTGCCATCATGCTTCTTCCGATAGGCAAGGAAGGCATTGAAGATACCGCGGGCATAAGCCTCCTCGGCTGCCTTCGAGTTCATATACTGCTCTTCGTCGCGCGTAGAGATGAAGCCAAGCTCAATCAGACAGCCAGGCATCGACGAGAGGCGCAGCACAGCCAGATTATCCTGCTGAGCACCCATATCCTGACGCCCCGTAGCCTTACAGACGTAGCGCTGCATATACTTTGCCAACTCCACACTGTTCTCCATGTTCTTATCCTGAATGAACTCAAACATGATGTTACTCTCAGGCGAATTGGGGTCATAGCCATGATAAGTCTGCTTATAATCTTTCTCAAGGAAGATCACAGAGTTCTCGCGCTTGGCCACCTCAAGGTTCTGGGTTACACCCGTATTCTTTCCTGTGCGTTTGCTGGAGCCGAGGGTATATGTCTGGAAACCACGTGCCACCCTACCCTTCGGCAAGGCATTGATATGCAGGGAGATAAAGAGGTCGGCCTTGTTGCGGTTTGCAATCTCCGCACGCTTATAGAGCTCTACAAAGACATCAGTCTTACGGGTATAGATCACCCTCACATCAGGACAGTTGCGCTCTACCATCTTTCCGAAGGCTAAGGCGAACTTCAGCGTCAGGTTCTTCTCTTTCGATATAGCGCCTACCGCACCTGCATCGTGACCACCATGACCAGCATCGATGACAAGGGTGAATTTTTTGTTTGCAGCATCGGCTGACACTACAAAACAACATATAGTTATCAGAAAAAATACAATCTTCTTACGCATACCTTATTATAAAAGCGGTGCAAAATTACGCATTATCTTTTAGAAACCCAACTTTTATTATAATCTTTTATCATTTATTAAATGTATTTCCACGCCAGCCCCTTCAGCATCTGCTCCCATCGGGGGATTCTGTTTCATCAGCGTTAAGTCTATGGATGTCACTAAAGGAAAGTGTTTGCTGATGGTCTTCACAATGCGACCCGCCACGTGTTCGAGCAACTTTGAAGGCTGTTTCATCTCCTGAGCCACCAAGGCATAAACCTCTGCGTAATTAAGGGTATCGCCCACCTCATCGCTCTCCATCGCCGTTCCGAGCGGATAGCCGATGCGCAGGTTGACAAGGAAGTCGGCTCCCACTTTCGTCTCCTGAGGCATCACCCCATGGAAGGCATGGAAGCGTACATCCTTCAATATGACATATCCTTCAGTCAGTTTCACTTCTCACTCCTCGTTTTTCACTTCTTCCTCACTACCAGGGATATACTTCTTCAAGGCACGCTCGACACCCGTCTTCCAGGTGTTGATACTCTCATCCTTCAACGATAGCGAGGCCACAAGCTTGATCACATGTTCGAGCGGCATACGGTAGCGCAGCACACCTGAGATCAGCTTCGCATAGTTCCAATACTCTGGGTTAAACTTCTCCGAGAGGCCTTCCACGGTGGTCTTATAACCGCGTTTGTTCTCAAACTGGAAGTCATAACGCTTCGATCCGTCGGGATTCACCTGCTTGATGATCTTGCCGTGAGTCACCGTCTTGGGCAGCATGATCCCCTCCTCATCGTCCTGAAGACCAGTAAATATCTCATAAGGATAGCCATCCAACAAGCCTACGAGGGCCACCCACTTCTCCTTATTATTCTGGAAACGCACCACATCGCACTCCAAAACCTGCGGGCGCACCTCGGTCACCTCGGGAATCACGGTCATCAGCCGCTGCTCCAGCAGTGCTATAATCTGTTCCTCACTCAGCGGGGCATTCTGTTTCTGACCAGCCACAGCTAACTCATGCGCCACACGCTTCAATGTCTCTTTACGAATATCTTCTTCCATCACTTGATTGATTTTTCCGATGCAAAGATACAAAAAATAATCCGAATGAGCAAATTTCACCTCACTTAAAATGTTAAAAGTTACCCGTTTTGGAAAACTTTTTGTATCTTTGCAGCCAAGAAATGATTCAAAGATGAAAACGATACTCACAAGAAGGACGATCCGCAAATATGCCGACCGCGAAGTTAGCGAAACGCTGCTAAACCGTTTATTTTCAGAGGCTGCACGCACGCAGACAATGGGAAATCTGCAACTTTACAGCGTGGTTGTAACCCGTTCAGAAGAGATGAAAGCAAAGCTCTCGCCTGCACATTTCAATCAACCGATGGTGAAAGAGGCGCCCGTTGTACTGACCATCTGTGCCGACTTCAACCGCACCAGCGTGTGGGCGCGCAACCGCCAGGCGACACCCGGTTACGACAATTTCCTGTCGTTCATTAATGCCGCCACCGATGCGCTGCTGTTCACCCAGACACTCTGCAACCTAGTGGATGAGGAAGGACTGGGCTACTGCTATCTCGGCACCACTGTCTATATGCCCCAGATGATCATCGACACGTTGCAGTTACCAAAACTCGTGATGCCCGTAGCCACACTCACCATAGGCTGGCCTGCGGAAGAGCCTCCCCTCTCCGACCGTCTGCCCAACGCTTCATTCATCCACAGCGAGACCTATCAGGACTACACCCCCGCCGACATCGATACCTATTATACCGCCAAGGAGCAACTGCCCGAGAACCGCCACTTCTGCGAGATCAACCAGAAGGAGACGCTGGCGCAGATCTTCACTGACATCCGTTACACGAAGAAAGATAATGAGGCAATGTCAGCAGGTCTGATCGAAGCGCTGAAGCATCAGGGATTCCTGTAAACGTCACACCGCCACACGTCCCATCGTCCCATTAAGGTCGATGCGAAGTGTTGGCGGTAAAACCTGATAGTATATAGAATATTATTATATTATAATATAATAATATTTAATAACCTACTTATCCATTTTCTGGAACCTGCTTAATGGGACGATGGGACGAAGGGACGCGTGACGTTTTCGATTCGCACATCTATTAACAGAATTTTACACTGCAGCGGCATCAAAATTTGGAACCGCAATGAAAATTTAGTACCTTTGCACTGTCGGGTGGAAGTAGTGCATGGGCGGCATATTAAGGCTAAAAATTGCGGGAATTAATAGTAGAAATTGCGCGCATTAATAGTAGCAGATTTTTCCATTAAAGAAACTACCCAGCAGTGACGGGAGGTCAACCGCTGGGCAGCGAAATATCTTAACGCAGTTGCGATAACCGCGTATGATCAGATTAATCTTCTTCTAACACCACAGGCTTGTACTTCGGCACCAAAGTCTTCATGATGCACCAGCCGATGAGGTAGGCAACGGCACAACCGCAGAACACCACCATGTAGGCAGCAGGCTTACCTTCAAATCCGAAGAACTGGAAAGCACTACCCTGCTCAAGCGCCCAGGTAAAGAAGTAACCAGAGCCCATGTTGATTGCCATCGAACCGATACCGCCAACAGCCGTACCCAAACCTACGAGTGTACCGATGGTACTCTTGGGGAACATATCACCGACGGTTGAGAACAGGTTGGCACTCCAAGCCTGATGACCAGCACCGAGCAGTCCGATGAGGATAGCAGGCCACCAAGCACTGTAGGCACCGAGCGGCTGAGCCAGCAGTCCGAGCACGGGGAAGCAAGCGAAGATGAACATCGCACGCATACGACCCAGATAGGGATTCATACCACGCTTCTCAACGAAGAACTTGGGCAGATAGCCACCACCGATAGAGAGGATAGTAACGATGGCATAGAGCGTAAAGATAAGAGCGATACCCATACCAGAGTCTGAGGTGTAACCATACTGGTCAGAGAAGTAGGCAGGCGCCCAGAAGAGGAAGAACCACCACACACCATCCGTCATGAACTTACCCACGATGAACGACCAGGTCTGTCTGTAGGTGAGACACTTGAAGAACGGGATAGCCTTCTCCTCCTGTTTCTCAGCACCACGGTCCTGACACTCTGCCAGATCCACATCCTGCTCGATATAGTTGAGTTCTGCCTGATTCACGCGCTTGTTCTTGCGGGGTTTGTCATACAGCCAGAGCCACAGACCCATCCACACATAACCCAGCACACCGATGATGATGAAAGCCATCTCCCAGCCCCACGCACGAGCCAGCAGGGGAATCGTGGCAGGTGCAGCCAGCGCACCAACAGAAGCGCCACTGTTGAAGATAGAGGTGGAGAAAGCACGATCCTTGGCAGGGAAATACTCCGCCGTAGCCTTGATGGCTGCAGGGAAGTTACCAGCCTCACCGACAGCGAGGATCAGACGACAAGAGAGGAAGAGCCATACGGAGACGGTGGCGATCGCCACAGCAGCGTCGGAGCCAGCCTGTACCAGTCGCAGGGCCTCGATACTAGGATAACCCTCGATGTTCATCGTCACCCAGCCACAGCCGGCATGCAGGACAGCACCCGTTGACCACACGAAGATCGCAATGAGATAGCCCTTCTTGGTACCCATCCAATCGATGAACTTACCAGCGAAGATGTTGGCGATGGCATAGAATAGCGAGAACATACCGGTAATGAAGCCATAGTCGGCATCAGTCCAGTGGAAGTCAGCGGCAATGAAGTCCTTCCAAGTGAGTGACAAGACCTGACGGTCCATATAGTTAACGGTGGTTGCCAGGAAGAGCAACGCACAGATGACCCAACGAAAATTGGACATTTTGGTAGTTTGTACAGGTGTCATAGCTTATCGGATATCAATTACAGGAATATTATCTTTATCATTATAGAAAAGGTTCTCGCCAGCCATACCCCAGATGAAAGTATAGTAGTAAGTACCGGCAGCGGCGTGCATCGACCACTCGGGGCTCATGATGGCCTGCTCGTTGTGGAGCCATACGTTACGGCTCTCCTGAGGCTGACCCATCACGTGAGAGATCGTCTGACCCTCGGGCAGGTTGAAATAGTAGTAAGCCTCGATACGACGACCATGAGTGTGAGGCGGCATGGTGTTCCATACAGCACCCGGATTCAACTGAGTCAGACCTAGCTGTAGCTGACAGGGGCCTTCTTCCAACACATCGTTCACAATGAGTTTATACACCGTACGGTTGTTGGCTTCCTCTACAGTGCCCACAGGTCCCCATACGGCAGCCTTCAATGACCCCTTACGGCCATCGAGGGTGATCCACTGGGTCTTATAGTGCTGATGAGCCGTTGCAGAGTTCAGATAGAACTTAGCGGGGTTCTTGGGATCCTTCGAACGGAAAAGCACTTCCTTGTTCACATCCTGATCCTTACCGATGTGGCCACGTCCGACGTAAAGGGCCTCCTTCGGAGAGAGTGCATACTCTTTACCATCGACAATCACCACACCATCACCAAGACCGCAGTTCACGATGCCGATCTCACGGTTATAAAGGAAATACTTGTCCTTGATGGTATTGTCAACATCGAGTCCTAACTCCCAGAAGTTCTCCAGCTTCAACGTGGTGTTCACGGGCATGGCGCCACCGAAGATGAAACGGTCGTAATGTGAATAAGTGAGCAGGATTGAGTCAGCCGCCATCACCTTCTCCATGACAAAACGCTCACGAAGCAGCTTCGTGTCGTAATGCTTCACGTCCTCAGGATGGCAAGCCGTCTGGAACTTCACATGCTGAGCACCGACGAATCTGTCAGCCTCCTGTGCATGAGCAGCAGATAGCGAAAGGGCAAAGGCCCCAGCAATCATCAGAATTGTTTTCTTCATTTCTTTATTTGTTTTAAGTTTATTGTTTACTTCGAAGCCTTCTCATCAGCCACGATGAGTTTACGGTTCCATAACACCATGCCGATGGTGATGAGCGTCAGGACACCTGCACCTACATAAGCCAGACTATCCACGCACTTATAGATCACCCAACCGAAGAGACTGGAGGCGAAATCGAGCGCACCAGCCTGGAATCCCTCGGGGATATGGGCAGCAGGATCGTTGGTCTGAGCATAGACCGTCTGGGCAGCCTGCGTGAAAGCTGACGCCATATCAGTGACGAACCACAAGCCGATGCCGACGGTGACGATACCGACAATCAGTGTCTTCACCACGTTTCCCTTCGTATAGGGCAGTACCATCACGAAGACATAGAACATTCCAGCGAGCGAGGCCAAGGGCAGGAACTCATTGCCAGGCAGGGCGACAGCCATCAGCAGTGCCAAAGGAATCAGGATCAGTGAGGCCACAAGGGTGGTAGGATGACCAATCACCAAGGCTGGTGACATACCGATATACACCTTCTTACCTGCCCACTTCTTCTGCACCACTTCCTGTGTTTTCTCAGCAATCGGTTTCAGACCGTCGATGAAGAGTTTCGTGATACGCGGAATCAACTCCATCACAGCACCCATCGTCACACCTAAGAAGAGCACCTTCTTGATATCCAACTGAGCCACCGCACCAATTAGGGCACCTACGATGACACCCAGCACAATCGGCTCACCCAGCACACCGAACTTCTTTTTCAATCCCTCGGCATCGATGTCGAGTTTCGAGAAGCCGGGAATCTTATCAAGCAGCCAGTTGATGGCGATGGCAAAAGCCGTGAAACTCTGACAGAAAGGCTGCGGGATGGAGATTCCTTCCATATCCTCATAATAACCCTGGAACTTCGAGGCTGTCAGGTCAGCCATCACCAGTGTGATGATATAGCAGACGATCGCAGCGAAGTAACCCCATGCCAGCGACTGATCCATCACGAAATAAGCCACAGCGCCGATGAAGGCGAAGTGCCAGTAGTTCCACAGGTCGATATTCACCGTGCGCGTACATTTTGTAATCAGCAGCAGGAAGTTCACACCCAGGCAGATCGGGATGATCAGCGCACCTACAGCCGTATTATAAGCCACAGCGGCAGCGGCAGGCCAACCCATGTCGAAGACACCCAACTGCAGATCATACAGGCGTGATATCTCTGACAGCGGACTTCCGAAGTTGTTGGTCAGCAGGGCGGTAACGATACCGAGTCCCACAAATCCGACACCCACATAGAGTCCTGACTTGAGCGATTTTCCAAACTTCATGCCGATGCAAAGGCCGATGATGGTGAAGAGGATTGGCATCATGACCGAAGCGCCCAGGCTGATAATGTAACTGAATACTTGTTCCATTTGTCTTATCAATTAGTTCTTTCGTTTTAGCGAGTTGCGACTGCAAAATTACAAAAAAAATGGCAAAAGCATGATGTTTTGCCACTTTTTTTTAAGCAATCGTTTGCGTTCATTCCCCTTCAATGTTCTTGAAATAGCTCGGCATATCTTCGAACTTGGGCAGATTAGCGAGATAGGTCTTACCTGCCTCCGCACTGATATCACGACCATTGAGCGAGCACCCATCGACTTCGCCAGCCACCAGAAGGGCTGTGAAAGTCTCGATAAGCTTACCTTTCTTAAACGCATAGACCTCAATATACTGCGAGGGACCACCAGCAGAGCCTGACAGACGGAGATAGCCCACATCACCTTTCTGTACCTGATAAGGTTTCATCTTAGCCGTCTCAGCAGCGATATACGTGAACTTACCGTCCTTCTTTAGGAAGAATGCACCATTCTCATCATTCTGGTCGCGCAGCCACAACCACTGATTGTCGTAGTCGAGATAGAAGAAAGCATACTTGGTGAATTTCACATCCTCACGCTCATGAGGATTATCATCTACATACAGCTTCTGCATTTCTGCGATATCACGTTTCCAGACGGGGACATCCTCATCAACCATAGTCTGGAACATCTCATACTCATGTTCAATCAGCTTACCGTCTCGCAGATAGATCATACCGACACAGTAACTTTCAGGAGCGCCATGGGAGTAGCAGAGCTCTAATCCCTTAGGACCTTCGAAGGCAGCAACGATATCGTTGGAGATATAGCCATCGGCATCGGCATTCCAAGTTGTGCCCCATTCAGGAGAATAATAGCCCAGTTGCTCAAGCTTATAGACCTTGGCGCTGTCGATCAGCACCTCAACGGCAAGGCCGAACTTACGCTCTTCATCATACGGATCCTTGGGCGCATTCTTATATTCGCCCTCAAACTCCACCGTACCATGAATATAACGGTTGTCGATAATCGCAATCTTCGAAGAAGCTTTGGCCTTCATGCCGTACTCGTTCTCCAACTGCTTGACAACAGTAGCATCAAGTTTCGGATACTCATAGTTCTTGGCACACGACTTAAGAGACAGCAACCTGCGGGAGTTAAGATAGCTGTCAGTGACGATTACCGTTCCCCAATTCGCGCCATCACCTTTCTTATCC
>Ga0265300_10000666_pt1 | contig 35906 bp, 39 predicted proteins | sample AusTroGonzalo_MG_FD_193482 | JGI IMG/M metagenome (GOLD analysis project Ga0265300, IMG submission 193482) | Bovine rumen microbial communities from tropical cattle in Woodstock, Queensland, Australia - Gonzalo_03 | ecosystem: Host-associated > Mammals > Digestive system > Stomach > Rumen ...
TATCAGCTTCTCCTCTTGGAGGTATTCAGCTTTAAGTTTTGGGTCCCTTACCAGGTTCTCAAAGAAATTCTGGTAATAGCCATCAACAAGCCCACCGTTAAAGAACCAACATCCATGCACCTTGCATATATCACATCCTTCAGCTATCGTTCCTGACTCACTTGAATATGCTTTCTTAAAGATAAATTTCTTCATTTCGTTTAAATCATCCATAAAATTATTCTTTTTATAACTAAAATATAAAATAAATACATCAATAAACAAAAAATGACCTCCATGCTGTTCTTGTGGAAAACATGAAGGCCCTGATGATAATATACAATAAAAAAGGCGGTATTTTCGTTTTACAACTCAAAAAAGGTTGAATTATTAATTTTATTATATATATTTTATATATAAATCTGAAAACATTATGTCAAATTCCCTAACAGGAGGTTACGTGTACCTTATTCAGGAGGAAGGTAATAATGACCTTTATAAAATCGGTGTTACCCGTTCCAAAGACGTTTCAAAAAGAGTGTCAGCCTTACAGACTGGTAACGGCAATAAACTGATTCTCAAGGATTACTACTATTCCTCAAAGCCATTCAAGATGGAGATGATGCTCCATAACAAATACTCCCAATCAAGAGAGGAAGGTGAATGGTTTGCCCTTTCCGAGGATGACGTGAACGGTTTCAAGGAAGCATGCGACCTGTGTCAGAAGAACATAGATGCCCTAAAAGACAATCCTTTCTTTTAACAGTCTTCTGCAATTCTTTTCTGTGCAATCTTCTCCCTTATGAGTTTCTTCTGTAGCTCTTCTGCTAATACGTCCCCATGACAAGGCAGAGGGGCACAATAACAACCCAGATACACATCCTCGTTGTTTTTGTATCTTTCGTAAATTTCGTTGAATGCTTTGGTAAGACTTTCAAACCCTGGCTTGTTGTATGCCATTTTGAAATACTTCCTGTACGCCTCAACGCTTTCTTCTCTTGTTCCAAAAATCAGGTTTTTTTTGGAACGTTTCTTTTCGCTGAACGAGAAGGGATTGGCTAATGGATTACCGTTTTTTGATTTTCCGATATAAAAGTAATTCTTCATATTGGAACAATCGGTAGTGTGAATGTTTATAACATGAATTTTGCCCATAGTGATATGAATGTTTAATGGTGAGGCTTTTTAGTTCCTCACCATTTAATTAACGAATGATACGTTTTATAATTCTCCTACCTGTAGTACGCTTTTGGGATGTAGTCGTGTTAGTTGACCTCCTTACTATTACCTGCCTTTGTACAACAGGTTTCTTTGCACAATTACACATAATTATTCTCTTTTTAAGAATAAATATGCATCAAGAAGGAAAATTAAATAACTTTATCTACAATACCCAACTTCACAGCTTCTTCACCGATAAACCAATTATCTCTATCACAGAGAGTTTCGATTTCCTCGTAAGTTTTACCGAGATTTTTTGCCAAGACACTATAGACATCTTTCTGGCATTTTTTCGTTTGTTCTACCTGAATTTCGATGTCTTTGGTGTGGCCCTCATACCCAGAACTAACGGAATGAATCATAACCCTACCATGTTTGAGAATGGAACGTTCGCCTTTTAAGCCGTTACTCAAAAGCACGGCACCCATAGATGCACACATACCGATACATGTTGTACGGATTGCGTTTGGGACGAAATCCATAGTATCAATCAAAGCAAGGCCGTTAATCACACTGCCACCTCCACTGTTGATGTACATGTTAATGTCTCGCTCTTTGCTGACGTTTGACAAGTATAGTATCTGTGCAATGACAGTGTCGACACTGTCCTGATTCACTTCACCAGAGAAGTAGATAATCCTATCTTGCATGAGTCGACTAAAGACGTTCATTTCGGTCATTCTCATAGCTGAACTTCTCTCTTCTATAATTCCTGGGTATGCATTTTTGACTTCCCTGGAATCTTCAACATTACGAAGAAAATCGTCCAGATAACTCCTACTTACGCCCTTTGACAATGCGTATTTTCTAAAATCTGTAACTATATCCATTGTTTATGATTAATTACCTTTAGCAGCTTTCTTTGCTTCTTTAGCTGCCCTCTTCATTTCCTTTTCTTCCTCTTTCTTCTGTCTCTCCTCTTCCTCGATTGACTCAATCACAAGAGAAGCGCATTCAAGGACTTCATCGTACTTATCAAGATACTCATTGCCATTAGCATCCTTGGCATGGCGCATGTTGAAGAGGTCCTGATATGGTCTTGTGTCGATATTAAGTCTTTCTTTCTCAGTATCATAAGAGATAAGAGAGAATAAACCTCTGAGCAGGAGAATCTGCTGTAGCTCCGTCAGTCTGTCCCATGCCTCTTCGTAAACAACCAGTGTCAATACATCCTCTTCACGTAAAAGATACTCTGTTGTCTTACTTGCCTTTGATAGTTTGAGGACTTGCTTTGACTTGTTAGTGCTCATTACCTTAAGGATGATGCCAATTTGTGCCATGTTCGTGTTGTCCCACTCGTTCATGATTGTCTTGAACACATCCTCGTTTGTTGTGAATAATTTTGCCATTTCAAGAAATTTAAAGGGTTTAACAATATTTTTTCTAATTCTCTTTGCAAAGTTATGTATTTTTTTTGAAACGACCAAATTTTTAGGGAAGAAATTTACGTCCGAAGCAAATATTTATATTATATTATACTTACCATATGAACTATATTAACGAAAACAGACTTAATTTCATCATAGAGAATGCCGTCGATAAGTTTATCATGGAGAATGCTGTTGACGAGATGACAAAGAAACAAGTCCAGCATTCCACTAAGAGTTTCGTCAACAAGATTAAGGATAAACTTGAGAAAAAATCGGCCGATAACAATTCCGACAAGGATAACAACTCTAAGGATGATGACGAAAAATTCGGACCAAAGGACATCAGGAAGAATGCGAAGAAACAGAAAGGTGGTTCCAGAGGCAACTTTAACGCCAAGGCCGATGCTATGTACAATAGCAAGATAAACGACTTGGAGCAAGGTAAACTTTCTGATATTCTGAACAATGGTCCATTCAATATCTCTAAAATCGCCCAAGAGGTATTCCCAGACCATACCAAGGAAGGTGCTCAGTCTCAGTTGAGAAAAGAGCTTAAGGGTGAACATGCTGATTCGGGCTACAAATATAGATTGAAGAAGCACCACCTCCAGAGACTCAGAGCAATATTGTCTAAGTTGCTTAACGTGTAATTAACATGAAAAGGTTTATATTGGATTATCTGTGTCGCTTGGAGGCATATAAGACTGCCATTAAGAGCCTTCATTGGGACAGTAAGAACTTGTCTCAACACGAACTTTGCGATAAAATTGCCGATTCTCTTGCCGACTTCCAGGATTTGGTTGCCGAGGTGGAACAGTCACTTAGTGGCAACCTTCCGTTGAACCAGCTTAGTGCTTCCAGGTACAAGGTTAAGAACCTCAAGCAATTTGTCAATGATGTCATCCTGACCACTACCAAGTTTTACAACAGGCTTAAGAGAAAGAGTGACGAATATATCGGAATGAGGTCTGAATGTGAATCATTCCTTGCACAAATGCAGAGATATAACTATCTCGTTGATTTCACCCTTAAGGAGGATTTCAAGAGAAATTTTGAAAATCTCATAAAGGAACAGAAAGAACCTGTTGAACAACTCTATGAAATTGATGTAAAGGCACTACCAATGGCATTGGATGAGGCTATTAAAAGAGTATTAAACAAACAAAAGTTTTGACATGAAGAAAGTAATAAGAATAACAGACGGCGATATCTGTAATATGGTCATGGAGTCTGTCATAACATATCTGGAGGAATCTCTCGGTCAAGATGATTTCTTTAACGAAGAGGATAGTAACGGCAACTATGGACAGCCTGGCCAGGTGAAATCATACGACATTGGCTACTATTCAACGGCAAATGCCGAAGAAGATGCACGACAAAGCGGTTTTGACAATCTTGGAGACTATCTGGCATTCTGGTGGAAAGAAGTTGGTTCCGAAGTACCATTTACATGGCAGACACTTGGTAGTGGCTATGGATTCAACGGCAAGACAATAGCACAGATGGGTAATGTCCAAATTAAAGAAATTTTTGACCAGATTATGGTAGATGAATACCCACCGATGTAGGTAAAATAACAAAAAAGAGCAACCTTAAATTGGCTGCTCTTTTTTTTGTTAGGAACGATATATAATCAAATCGTCACATTCCGTATAGTCAGGGAAATCAAGTTTATTCCACATCCCTTCAATCACCTCTGGCTTAATCTGACCTTTTCTTCTTTCGATACAGGTCCTATACCCACCATTAGCTTCGACGTATACGTAAACTATATTGTAGTCTGGACCATAACTGAGAATTTTATCTCTTAGTTCCATTCTACCCTTTTTTGTCAAGGATGTTTGGTTGATAACGATATTCCTGTTGTTCATGCAATTGTCTTTTATTGCCTCTTCAACCATTCTTGTCACCTTGTTTTCACCAGCCTTGTCAAGCAGTAGCTTCCTACCTTTGATTTCCTTATCGACAATCAATTCCCTGTAATCGTCTCGGCAGATACATATGGGCTCCAAAAGATGTCTCTTTATAAAAGTATCTTTTCCTGCACCTGCAAGCCCAATCATGATATATGCACAAGGTCTCTTAGTCTCAATGCTTCCTTTCTTGTAGGTAGAGAACCTGTCCTTGGCAATACCTTTGATGGTGGCCACCCTGTTCTGTAGGCTTTCTGTACTATCCTTGTTGTTGATGGAACCCTGACTGTCGGCAATATTTAGTGCCAGCAGGTTTTCGATAGTGGAAAGACCCTTGGACAGTTTGTCTATGATGGCATCCTTTTCCGTAGGACTCTTCATGTCAAAATAGTGAAAGACCATATGATTCCTTACAAGCCAGACAACCTCCTCTCGAAACTTTATACTCTCGTCCATCAGGAGATTCCTTGCTATCTTTGAACCAGCCAAACCATGGTCTTTACAGTGCCATTCGTTATCGGCTTTGTCGAAGTATGTGGTCGAAGGTTTTCCGAGGTCATGGAATAGGGCAGCAGTCATGAGGATTCTTGCCCTTTCCCTTTCATTGTAATCGTCAAGCACACAGTTGTTCATGACATACTCCCTCATGGCTTTCACCACAAGTTTCGTATGCTCCCACACGTCGCCCTCCCTGTGATATTGCTTGGACTGCTTACAACCTATCATATCATGGAACGGCTTACACCTCTTTATTTCCTTCCAATTAGGATTGAAATATTCATTAAACATCCAGGAGGTATTCTTGGGATAGCCCTTGATTTCATCCTTCTTATGGAAGACATTCATTATCTTGTTAATAATATTTGCCATAAAACCTACAACATTTATTTGTTAAGCCTATAGTTTACAACATCCAACTCATGCTTCGTCATTTCAGTAATGAAATCATCTTTGGTGATTTCTTCGAGCTCAAAGTCATGTGTTTCGTCTTCAAAATCAATTATCTCATTACAAATCCCAGCATGCTTGTCATCAAGATTCACACAAAGACAGAAAACATAATGGCCTATCTTATTGATATCATAAGGGTAAAGTATGATGTTCTCTTTACCATATTTACCCTTATAGAATTTCTTCATAAGTTTTTCCCACGCCTCAGTAAGTTCATCAATGCGTGATAAGGAGTTATTTATGTTCTTATTTACCTCATCAGCAATCTCTTCGAGGATAACTTTGTGTTTCTTGTCTGCACACCTTATCGCTTCTTGTATGTTGTCAAAAAACTTATATTGTCTATTCAGGGAATCCGAATCCTCTTCATAGTGTTTCAATATTATTTTACTTTTCTTCATTGTCTTCTGCTTCGGTTTGATAATTATCATCGAATGAGACATCACCACTATCAACAAGAATAGCCTCCTTGAACTTGAATGCCTGAGTTTTCAGCTTAAAGCACTCATTCTTCTTGTCACCGTCAATTCTTAGGCAAAAACCTTCTCTAGGGACTTCGTTTGTACAAAGTGGTTCATTCTCTTCCATGCCGAATGATTTCTCGTTAGCAAGCTTCTTATGCACCTCATAAGGCCATTCAGGAGCACTTGTGTCAAGGTCTGGATACAAATCCTCAAGAGTACCACTATAAAGAATGTCAATCGGGTGAAGAAGGTCCTTCATCTCCTCAGAGAACTTCATAGTGACAAGTGTCCAGGCTCTTACGTCCTCTACGTCCCACTCGAACTTCTCGCCATTGACAGTAGTTGTGATACGGTAAGGCATGAACTTATATTCACCTGGCTTACAGCCATAGTCGTAGTGTTTCTGAATATATGCGTTGCCGATATATCCAAAAATCTCACCATATACAGTCATACCTTCTCTGATGTATGGATATAGCCTCTCGCCTACCTCACTCCAAATGTCGGCATTATAATAACCACCATTCACACCCTGATTGATGTAACGGTTCTTAATTACGGTTCTGGATGTGAATACAGGGCCATACTTTTCGTCATAATACTTACAATCGAGCGAAGGGAGATTAAAACGCTTTGTAAAATTATGCCAAAGCTGCCTAACCTTTCCATTGAAACCCTCCATAGGCTCCTTGATGAGAAGTCGACCAAAACAACCGCTTGTACCGTGAATCTTTACAGACATCACCACCTTGTCAGTTGGCTTGATATTGTATGCAAGAATACGAGTATCCAGAGGTGTAGTATCATAATGGAAATAGAACTGACCCTCAATCATTCTGTCGAATCTTGAGATAGCTTTATTTCTCTTGCTGTTCTTATCACCTCGTGGGGTTGTTTCCTTAACTCTTGGTACATAAGCCTTTACGAAAAGCTCACCATCGATGGTATCGAAGTTCTGGTTAAGGTAAGATTCCAGATTGACATCGAGGATACCTGGCTTCCACTTTGCAATTTCCTCTACACGGAATAGACAGCCAAAAGATGGCTCACCTTGTAGTGTGATACAACGTACTCGGCCATATTCATTGAAGAATCCGACCTTTTTCTTAGCCTTATCGACAATATGCTTACCCGAATTAACAATTTCGTCAATCTCGTTCTTGAGGTTAGCGATTTTTGTTGTCAGTGCCAGTGCACTCGCAGTATTCTTATCTCTTTGCTCTTCGGTTGAAGCAATCTTATCTTTGATTTCCTTGATGACATTCTCATCCTGCTCCTTTTCGAGCTTCTTTGTAAGCTTATCAATAGAGCTTTTCATTGTCGCAGCAGATTTGGTAAGGGAAGAAACTGTCTTCTTGTAACTCTTCATCTTAGCCCTAAGAGGCTCTGCCTTGGACTTATAGTTTACTTCATAGTCCTGCATGATAGCATTAACCTCGTCGGCGTTGCTATTCTTTTCTCGGCATCCGATTTCATACATGTTGTTTACCGAGAGGAAATCACCGTTCATCTCAGTTTCATTCATGGCATAAACCAGAATATCACCTTCCTTTACTTGGTCCTTACGTACCACAATCTGCGTACCAAACACGTCTGTAGTTGCAAGGAAATCCGACTTTTCAATTGGTTTAACTTCACCAATCTTCACGACACAGCAGCAATACTCCTGTGACATTTTCTCACTCTGTGAGAGATAGTTATTCACTTCCATTTTTCAAATATTTAAAACTTTTTACAATACGTTTCTTAACTTCTTCTATGAATTCCTCTTGGGTTATCTCTTTGAGACGTTCATCAAAATTATAATCCAGTAAATCTCTTGTACTTTCAAATAGGATTACTTTGATACTACTCATGTTGCATGCCAAGAATTTTACGTTAGCCACGGGTTTACTACCTTCTTTGGTATACATCTGATACGGGAATAATAATATTTCATCACCCTCATACTTTGTTTTAAAAACAAGTCGTGACCTGAAAAACCTACCTTGACATTTTTTCCATAAGTCAACGTTTGTACTCTTTTCAGATACGGGATGTAACATTGATGGGAATAATTTCACCGAATCTTCCTTTATTTTCTTCAATTGATACATGTACGAACTGTTCCACTCAAGGTCCGTCTCTATCAACTCTATTCGGGACTGTATTTCCCATAACGCCATGTCTAAACAATTCGGAATTTGAAAACATGAAGTGTCAAATTCTTCCCCTTTGAAAGGTTTTACATCGTCATTAAAGGATTTGATATAATCCTCTGTCTTATTCAATGCAAGCTCCGTGAACTCTTCTTTTGTTATCTCCTCCAATAAAAAATTCCATGCCATGGACCAGTCTTTACTAAAGGAGAATTCCCTGCTTTCTACTGTTCCGTCAACCAACATTAACTTAAGGCTGGTGTCCGATACGTCTTCAATATATATGAGTATATCACTTGTCTTGCTTGAGGTCATATACCCTTTGAAGAATTTATGAAGACCAGACTTCCATTGGGATGTATACTCACGAGTGGTGGCCTGGTATTTCTCGTAAGATGACTGTACCTTCCCTATCAGGTGGTCAATATATTCAGTATTGAACTCCTGTTTGATATAATTCTCCCTAATTTTTTCGAGGTGCCTCTGAGCCCTACATAGTTTATCGGACCTTTCAAAGGCCTTTTGTATAACGGGGGTGTATATAATCTTTAATGTCATAATTTCGTTAATTTTGCCACAAAGGTAGTAAAAAGTATGTATTTGGCAAAATAAAGTAAGAATTATTTACATTTTTTAACTAAAATTAAAGAAAAAGCCTATATTTTATATAAAAAAATAATGAAAACATGTATAGTAACCATCATTAAAAATGAATTGGATTACCTCGAAGAATTCATAAAATACCACATTGGTATAGGTATTGACCAAATTTTCATATTTGAAGATTATGGAAGCTTGAGTCATCAAGATATAGCCAACAAATACAAGGATAATGTAACCGTGCATAGTATTGATGTGGTTCTCGATGACCATACTCGCCAGACAACGCAAAAATACAGGAACCTGGCACATGGTGTATATTATAATAAGGCTTTATGGTTTATCAAGTCCAATTATGACGGTGTCTATGACTGGTGTTTTGCTACGGATATTGATGAGTTTATCACTTTAAGGGATATTGAAACTACGCCTGAGAATATCAGAACCTATCTTTCCGCTTATAGTGACTATGATGCAATTTGGCTTCACTGGCAGAATTACAATTCCAATGGGCATATATATAAACCAGACTACACCAAGAAGGGAATACAGGAGACGTACACTCAGGAATGTGGGGCATTTAGCCGTAGTGGTATTTGGACTAACAGTAAATTCGTCTACAACCTTAATCGGTATAAAAGATTTTTCCTTCAAAACCAGCACAGGATAAATTGGAACTGTCGTTATTTTGATAGTGATGTATTATATTTGAGACATTACATTCTCAAGTCATGGGAAGAGTTTGTCTGGAAAACCAAAATCAGGGGAACCTTTTCCGTTCATCACAGACCAATTGACGATTTCTTTGAATTGAATCCTGACCTTAAACCCCAGAAGAAAAAACTCATTGACATAATGCATAAAATGATTGAAAATGAAAAATAGTATTTGTATATGTTCTTTTATCAAGGACGAAATCGAATATCTCGATGAATTCCTAAAATACCATATAGACTTAGGAATCGACCGTATCTTTCTTTTTGAAGACTATAACAGTTTATCACACAAGGAAATTACGGACAAATATCCTGGCAAGGTGACTTTACAGAATATCTGTTCTATCATTTCAGAATCTAATGTCCTGAAACTTGCTGAAATAAGGAACCATAGACACAGACAGCCAGAATACCTTCGTAGCGGATTGTCTTACATACGGCATAATACAGATTATGAATGGTGTTTGCCTATTGATATAGACGAATACCTCACTTTAGGGAATTCTGATTTATCTGCCACGTTAAACGCTTTCAAGGATTATCAAGCAGTGAAAATCCAATGGCAGAACTACAATGCCAACGGCCACATTCTCAAACCCGACTATTCCCAGAAAAGCATACAAGAAACATATACTCGGACCTGTGGCTTTTCAAGGACTGACCATGTTGGCTATGGAATAAACAAATTACTTCTCAATTTAAAGACATTCAATATGCATCATATCTATAATGTACATTCTGTTCATTTAGATTGCCATACGTTAGAAAAAACAGACAAACTATACCTTAGACATTATATAACTAAGTCATGGGAGGAATATGTATGGAAGTTAAAGGTGAGAGGCATGTTTTACATAGAACATAGAGACTATAACGATTTTTTTGACATGAACCCCGAATTAAAGGATAACGAAAACGAATTGTTGGAAATAGCAAAAAACATATTGGGAAATCATGGAAAAATATAAAAACTATGTATTCTCTGTCGGCTATATGACAATGGCCTCAAGCCAATACAGAAAACTGATAGACCTGCTCGAATCCTATCAGCCTAAAAATATCATTGAATTCGGATGTGGTCAGTCTACTGGCATATTTGAATGTTACTGTGAGAGGACGGGTAGTTCCTTGGTATCTATTGAAGATAATCCGTCGTTCAAGCATAAAGACACTGTATTGTTTCCTGTTGTGGAAAATGATATGCTTCACATAAGTGATACATTATATGGCACTTGTAACTACTATGACGGACTTGAGGAATGGTTGTCCCAATCCGACACCAAATACGATTTCATACTAATAGACGGGCCTAAAGGATATGGTTTTAGGGAGAGCTATGATTACGGCAGGGTTCAGTTGCTGTCATTGCTTTTACTTGGTAAAATATCAGATACGGCAACAATTCTCATACATGATGCACAAAGGTTAAATATGAAAAAGACCATTAGTGAATTCCAACATCATTGCGAGACTAAGGGATACAAACTATGGCAATCAGAAGTCTTAAACGACAATATGGACGAACAAAAATTACTTAAAATCTTTCATATAGAGAAAAAATAATGAGGCTGCTTGATTGCAGCCTCATTTGCTTATGTCGGATTCAATGTTGCATAGTTTGCTCCCCAAGGGAAACCTGTTGCCGAACCTGTGTAGTATATTGCAGTAAGATTGTCGCAAGCCCTAAAACAATCCTCTCCTATTACCGAGACTGTTGATGGGATGGTTATCGTTGAAAGGCTTTCACATCCGAAGAAAGCATACATTCCAATCTCTAATAGTCCTTCATGCATTGTTATACCTGATAAGTTTTCACAATAATAGAAAGCAGAAGGATTTATGAGTGTTACACTTGCTGGCACATCAAAGTCTCTTAACGGACTATGTGGATTACCAGAACTATTATCTTGCCACCCAACGAGATAAGCTGGTATTTCCGTTATATTACCAGTTATAACAATTCTCGTCAAATTAGGACAATTGGCGAATATACCGTCTCTTAATGATGTCACACCACTACCTACGGTAACATCAGCAAGGGAACTATATCCAAAAGTGTTAGTTATACTTGAAACACTGTCTGGTATTGAAAGACTTACTCCTACTGATTCAACTCCGTAGTAACTATTTGGCAGAAGGTTATATGCATCTATACTTAGTAAGCCTTCATGAAGTATAATGTTTGATATATTACTACATGAATTGAATGCATAGTCCCCTAGATGTGTTATGCTGCCTGGAATTTCGACACTCTCCAAAGCCGTACAACTGTCAAATAAATGAGAAGGTATCTCACTCATGCCTTCTCCGAGTATCATGTTTGTCAGATTATCACAACCCTCAAAAGGTCCAGTACCATAATTGGGGTATCCAGTATCATAGACGGAAGTAACACCACTTGGTATTACTATGCTTCTTAGTCCTGTACAGTTCTCAAACAATCCTTCATTGATTTCTGTCATCCCCCCTGGCAGCTCTATACTTGTCAGACTTGTACAATTAGAAAAAACAAAGTCACCAATATACACATTATCAGCACTGAATGTGATGGAACTTAATGACGAACAGCCATAAAATGCGTAACCAGCAATATCCGTAACACTACTGCCTAAGCTAACCGTCTCAAGATTACTAAGGTAGGAAAGACTTCCGTCAGGAATGCATGTGACACTGTCACCAATCGTCAGAGATTTAAGACTACCAATAGAACTCAGACCGATATCACTAATATTTTCCATGCCATTACCTATGGTGACATACTGAAGATTATCACAGTCATAAAAGACATCATACGCCATATAAATTACTGAGTCTGGTATGGTAATGGAACTTAATGAATCACACTCTGCAAAAGCATTTTCTCCTATACCACTCACTGATTCTGGAATTGTAATTGAAGTAAGACCAGTACAGCCTGAGAACATATTATCACCAATATTCTCAAGATTATTTGGTAATTCTATATGTTCAAGTGTTGTACAATTGCTAAAAAGGTCATTTGTGTCTCCATATAAGAAAACGGTTTCATCGGGCAGTATCAGAGATTTTATACTGTCAAGACTAATGCCGTTTTCAGAATCTACTGTATAACCACCTTCATTGCAATCATCCCACTTTGGAGTGCTTATATAACCATATCCGATAATAGGACTTCCAACCCTCAGTGTAGAATCATCAGCGAGTATAAGGATGGCAGCAGCAATTCTCATATATGCTACTGCTTCATCCATTTCAGCGTAATATACTGTATCACAGTCACTTGGAGGTACAAAATCACTTCGATATTGTACTCTCTTTAATCCGTTTGCCATTTCAAACAAAAAAATTAATCAAATAAGTCCATGCCTTTAGGTACTTTATTCATCCTCTCGTTAATGGAATCGAACTTGGCCTTGATAGCCTCCATCATGTTAGTTTCTTGAGCTATCTGTGCCTTGCCTTGCCTGTATTGGTCTCCCATACCAACCATTTCAGCAACTTCCTCACCTGAGATTGCTGCACTACCAGCATCTTCCTTTAAAAATTCTTCGTTTATCATTGCTTATTGTATTTTATTTTCTGTATTATTATCTGTCTGGTTGAATTCCTTTGCACTTGCCTCCATGTATGCGCCTATCTTGTTTATTATAAACGATGCACAATTAGCTACAGTGTCAAATACCTTTGCACATGTCTTGTCATCCAAGCCCCAGCTTGCAGTATAATTCAAGCTTTCGATTCTATCCAGATTGAAGTGTTTACAAACAATCCAAGCCGACAATTCTGCCTGTTGTTCAACCATAGCCCTGCCCTGTGCCTTACCGACAAATAATTGGGCATATTCCTCTGTTCCTGACTTGGATAGATACTTCTGATGTAGTAACTCATGACTGAATTCATGAACCATTGTCGAAAAATAGTTCTGTGTATATACAGGCTTATCCGACAATTTGATTTTTCCACTGCATGAAACACCTAAAGCACCACCCATGGATTCAAGCGGTACGTATTCAATCTTAACACCACTATCCTGTATCATTTTGATGCAGGAATTGACAAGAAGCTGAGTGTACTCATGCTCATCGGTTGATTTGTTGTACCATTCCAATTCCTGATTACCTTTCGGGTCGACAAGAGTGTCTTTACCCTTCATCTGCTCAGTGAACCTGATGTCATAGGCGAAATAAGGCTTGAACTGTATGGCACTATCTTTTAGTTCACCGCCGTTCAGTTGAACCCTTAACTCTTCTTTCTGTCCAGGATTCAATTCTGCCTCTGATTTTACACCCAAAAGTCTGAGAAATTGCAGTTTCTTCATTTCCCTTTCCTCTGGTGTAAGAGGCTCCTTGTTTGGCCTGAAAAGGATTATTGCATGGCTTTTGTCCGTGACAATCCTGTTCATGTTCTTCCATGCAGTCTCGGACTTAACCATAGTAGCCTGTGGGTCCTGGAATATAATCAGAATAGCATTTCTAAAAGAGCACCTATGACCTTGTGCCTGTTGGAACTTGATAATAGGCTCAAGCTTTGCCTTAAACTCCTCACTCGACATACAATTCATCAAATCTGCCTTGAATTGGGTTAGTTCCTGGAGAACATTCTTTGCCGTTGGCATTTTGATTGATTGTATTGTACCTGACAATTCTTGGATTAACTGGTCAATGATTTGAGTTACCTGGTTCTGTCTGTTACCTTCCCCGTTATCCTCCACGGTTGTAAGATACTCCAAACATGGTTGGATATACTTACGATACACACCTTCGGGGTCCTGACCTAAAAACCAACCCCAGGCCTTTAACTCTGGAAAGAACTTGGCATTATACCTCTTGATTGATTCCCTAAAGTTGAACGTATTTTCGCTTGTTGCTGGGTCAATATAAGCAATTTTGTATTGATGCCCATCTTTTGCTGTTGCCAAACCGTTCTTGATGTTAAACTCTTCATTAATAATCTTCATTCTACGTTTGATATTTTTAACATAAATATCTGATACGGCTAGTTTTATATTAAATAATAGCTCAACAGCATTAATTTCAAAATAATCGGGGGAGGGGGGTCGGGCGCAATTTGGGGGGAGAGGGCAAATATAAAATTTGCATGAGAAGTTGGGCTAGATTATATATTTTCCACTACTCTCTTTTTTCTTTTATGTATTTTTCCCCTTTTTTCTTTTAAGTATTTTCTTTTTTATTATATATTATTGACCTTATAGGGTAAAGTACCTTATTGGGTAAGGTGTTTTTTCTTTTATATAATTTTCTTTTTTATTTTATTATATATTATTAATATATTTTTATAATTTAATGATATTCTAAAGTACCTTAAAGTATAGGTACTTATATCAAAGATAAGCAAAAGGCTGTTGTAAAATACAAAAAATCAGTAATTTTCTTTGCTATTCCAAAAAAAATGCATACCTTTGCAAAGTATAAATAATTTCAGGAAATGTTGAATCCGAAAATAGATAAGGCATACGAGATATTAAGAAACTATACTGGTGAGAATGGCTATATAGCAATCCTCAAGAAAAGTGTGTATATCCAGAAGAACACACTCAATGACTTCCAGGTAGAATTCATTCTCGATAATCATAACTTCAAACCTGTCTTTATCGGCAAAATAGTCAAGATAGCCCAATGGTTCGGTAAGAAGAAGCAAGAAGAATATGGCTTTGAATTCACACCAACCAAACTTGAAATGGGCTATTATATGGGCCAAGCTATGGGCATGTACGTCTTCTATGCAAGATACAGACAATCCCAAGAAAAGGGTTTTTTGACCATTTGCACCAAGGATGCTATACTCACAGACTTTCTTACACCTGATTTCCGTAATATCCAAATTGATTTTAGCATATACAATTCAATGGCCAAGGACGGAAAGACACTTAGACCTCATCAGGAAGAAGCGGTAAAGTTCCTGATTGCAAGAAAGAAGTGTGTGCTTGCCGACGAACCAGGCAGTGGTAAGACCAAAGCAGCTACCATTGCATCATTAGTTGGTGGCTTCAAGAAAATACTGGTAATTTGCCCTGCATCAGTCAAGCCAACGTGGAGGAGGGAAATCAGTGCATATGTCCCAGAGGATGAAATTAACATTATTGAAGGCTTCAACGGCATGAAGAAAGAGGAGTTGGAGGCTTTTTTGGGATATGAGCCAGGCAAGAGTGGGTTGAAGAAAGAAGAACTACTCAGAGAGGCTAAAGACAAGGGAAAATGGAATGATAACGGTAAGTATACAATCGTCAACTATGATATTTTGAACGAATTTTACGAAATACCAAAGGAAACAAAGACTTTTACGGAGAAAGCTGCTGACGAAAATGGAAATGTGTACAATGTAGTCAAGCAGAAAGTAGTTAAATCGAGAAAAAAGGATGTTGTCTTGAAGGCAATGAATAATTCCGACTTGTTTTTGTCTCAATTTGACCTGATTATCATCGATGAGGCTCACAGATTGTCCAATATGGCATCTGACAGGTATAAAATTATATCTGATTTTGTCAAAAGGAGCAATCCGAAGGCTATTTTCTGCCTTACTGGTACTCCGATAACCAATAATCCCTATAATTTCTATAATATCCTGAAAATTATAGACTCTCCTGTTGTATCCAACTGGCAAAAGTATGTCGAAGACTACTGCGATGGTAAAAAAGTGTTCGTAAAGGGAGAAAAATACAAGTGGACACAGGTTTTCCTTAAAAAGAATGGCATTTCAAGCTGGTATGACCTTAATTTTCAACAAAGAGAGAAATTGGATAAGTTCCTCGACAAGAACGCCAAGAGTATTTGGGTACATAGTGGTAGTTCCAATCTTGATGAGCTCAATGAGAGGGTAAAAACCTGTTATCTTAGGCGAGAACAGAAGGATTTCGGTAAGATAGTTCAAAAAACAGTCAAGTTACTTGAATATGAACTTACTAAAGAGCAAAGGGTTGGGTATGAAGAGGAATATAATGCCTTTGTGGAGAGACAAAAGGGAGCAGGAAACGGCTCAGTCACCTTCATGATTGAGGGTGTGGCCATGAGACAGTGGCTTGCCAGGGAGATGATACCATACACCAAGAGAATTGTTGACAGACACTTGTCAAACGGAGAGAAAGTTATTGTTTTCTGTTGTTTTGACAATGAATTGTATGCCCTCAAGGAGATATACAAGGATTGTTGTACCATTTTCAACGGCAAGTTAAGCCCAAAGGATAAGATAAAGGCAGAAAAGGACTTTATGGAAGACCCTGACTGCAAGGTAATGATTGCCAACATTACAGCCTGTGGCGTAGGATTGACTCTTACAAGTGCCAACATCTGTGTGTTCAACAATTTCTCTTGGCAGAGTGGTGAGAATGAACAGGCAGAGGACCGAATTTACAGGTTGTCTCAAAAACGGGATGTCTTGATTTATTATCAATTATTCAAAGGTACGTTCTTTGAGAGGATGTTTGAACGTGTAAAGGCAAAGGAAGATGTTATCAGGCAAATCATCATTAACGAAAAGGAGAAGTAATTTGCTTTTGTTAACGAATTAGCTATATTTTAATTGATTTAACCGAGAAAATATGAATGAGAATATAGATTTCAGGGAGTTTGACATCAACCGTGAAGAGGATGATGGCTACTATGAAGGTAAGATGGATAGTGAGAACGTCTTCCCTAACGAAAGGAGTAGTGATATAGAGGATGAGATTGACACAGAAGACTTGAAGCTTGGCTTCGTAAGGTTGGTAGGTACTGAAACTGGAGGTATGAATATCTATGAGTTGATATTCACTTATTTCATTGATGAGTTCTGGGGAGAAGGCTTTAACTATCAGCCAGCAGCCCTCTGTAACAACCTTGAGCCTGAACAGAAGTATATATCAAGAATCTATAAGATTAAGACAGGAATCAAGCTGAACACCATTGGCGAATGTGGTTGTTTTTCAATGCAGGATTGTATGGACGGTGTGGTTTCACTTGCTTACGAGTCGCTGCTTGGCCTTGATGCGTACCCAGAAGAGGGTAGGCTTGTTCTTCAATTCGGTGACACATTTGCCGAGGTGAGGGAAATGTTGGCTAAGAAGAGGATTTTATTATGATAGACATATCATTGCAAGCGAATTAACTTGTATTTGGCTAAAACAAGTGATAGAGCTTGTATTTTATGACAAACAAGTCTATGAACTTGCACATAAAATATTGAATATATGCATACTACGAAGACCAAGACATGGTGCTGGTGGGAAGAAGAAGATGCCTTATGGACGGTGGCACTGTCGGGAAATGCAAGAAAATGTATAGAGGCATTGATGAAAGAGGAAAAAAGTGTCTTAAACATGATTAAACCATTGATTAAATGCGATTACTATGTGGGCAGCAAGAAATAAGAGTGATGGGAAAGTCATGGTATTTTCTGGAAAACCAAGAAGGTATCATGATGGATATTTCCTGCAAGGAAATCTAAAAGGGGTGAATGACTCAATTACAGTAGGTGATGGAAAAGACACTTATAGTTATTGGGTTGACAGAACCTTTCGAGGCTTGGATTTTTGGGGCAGTGAAGAGAAACTTCCAAAATGTCTTAGTGACTTAAAGTGGACAGATGAACCAAAACGTATAAGCTTAAATATTGTGTGAATTATGGGAATTGTTTGCTCGTCTTTAATCAACAGGTTAGGTAATCAATTAAGTTTGATTGCTGCTGGAATGTCTTTTGCCAAGAAATACAACCATGAATTCATGGTAACAAGTCATGTCGTGAATCATCCAAATCCTACTGTGTGGAAGCCATACGAATTTATATACGATAAGTTTAAGTTCCTCCCGATAGATGTAGCACGTAGTTTTACTAAAATCGAAGACCCATATAGTCAGATTGTTATCGACGTTGACCAATATAAAGATTGTAAATATACAATGTTTACTGGCTATTTTCAATCAGCCGAATATTACGATGACGAACTTGTTCGAGGTGTATTCGGTAACACAGAGGAAGATAATAAGAGAATCAAGGAGAAGTACGGCGATTTAAGTGACACTGTATCTGTTTCTGTCAGGAGAGGTGATTATCTTTGTTTACCTTCGATATTCATTGTACCCGACAAGAAATGGTATGAAAAATGCTATTCGGAGTATTTCAAAGGCAAGGATGTCTTGGTTAGTGGAGATGATTTGGGATGGTGTAAGGCTAATTTGAATTTTGAAGGTGCAAATGTCAGATTCTTAGATGAACCTGACGATGTGGAAACCATGAGAATTAAAGCTTGTTGCAAGAATCATATTATCCCTCCAAGTACCTATTCATGGTGGTCAGCCTATCTAAGTGGAGACGATGCAAAGGTAGTGCTTCCTGACTTATGGTTCAATCCGAAAAGTGGTATTGACAGCAAGGCAAAATATTGTAAAGGCTGGATTAAGGAAAAATTAACTTGATTGATATGGAAGAAAAATACAAAATTGACGTGTATTGCCTATGTTGGAATGAAGAGGCGATAATACCTTTTGTCATCCAATATTGGAAAAGATTCGCAAGGCATGTCTATGTCTATGATAATGGTTCTACCGACAAGAGTATTGAATTGTTATCACAGTATCCTGATTGGATTACGATTGAACACTTTGATTCAGAATCAGAGGGCTTTGATGACATCACAAACCTGAAAATCAAGAATGATTGTTGGAAAGGCAGTGATGCTGATTGGGTAGTTGTATGTGATTTCGATGAATGCCTTTACTCAAAGAACTTGACCGAATTCTTAAGCAATTTAGACAGGAATGACTTTAGTGTGATTGCCCCACAATGGACGGATGTTTGGACCAAAGACTTCCCAGAATACGACGAAGGTAAACTATGCCACGAGATTGCTGGTGGTGTTGTTCCAGATAAAAGAAACCACTTGCATAAGTGTATTCTATTCAAGCCAGGTGCCGTAAAGGAAATGAATTATGGTGCAGGATGCCATTTCTGTAGGCATGTAGGTGAAGGAAAAATGGGTATGCTCAATGATGGGATATATCTGGTTCATCTAAAAAACCTCGGTATCGATTATAGGATAAAGCGATACGGTCAGTTAAAGGAAAGGCTCAGCGAGAGGAATAAACGATTTGGATTCGGCGTTCACTACTTCCAGAGTGACGATGAAATAAGGAAAGAATTTGAGGAAAACCTTGAAAAGGAGAAGTTGAAGATATGAAAATAGCTCTTTTTACACACGAATTAGGCTTAAGTGGTGCTCCAAGGGCATTATTTAACATGGCAAAATGTCTCAGGAGTTTGGGGCATGAAGTTGTCGTGTACAGCCCGTTCCGTGGAGAATTGAAGGACGAGTTTGAGGAAGAGGGTATTCCTGTTATATTCAAGCATGATTTACTCGGAGAGAAAGAAGTCACAATCGAAGAGAGTTATGATGTGATTATATACAACACAATCGTATCATTGGTTAGTGCCAAGAATACACAAAGCCTCAAGGGGAAGAGAATAGCATGGGTACACGAAGGCTTCTTTGCTTATGAGTTGTTCAGCAAGACAGATACTGCTTACGGTTTGGGCAGAAAACTGAATTTCAACGAACTTTTTAATTATGTTGACGAGGTTTACTGTGTAAGCGACTATTCTGCTGAAATAACGGAAAATTATACAGACAAGGAGATAAAAATTCTTCCATATTATATCGAACATATTGAACACGAGAGAAATCATAGAGAACATTATGATTTAACCGTCGGCATGATAGGCACTGTCGAACGAAGAAAGGGTATTGACTTAGTAATGGATGCGGTCAAAAACGCCAAGTTTGATATAAAGGTTATTCTGATAGGTGGTATTGATAGGGGTTATGCAGAGAAGATAGTCAATAAAAATCCCAAGATATCATATATTGGACGTATGAGCCACGACGTTATAATGAAGTCCTATGATAGGTTCGATTTGGTTATGTGCCCTTCAATGGATGACCCGATGCCGATTGTATGTGCAGAAGCATTCATGATGGGTTGCCCCGTCTTGGTAAGTGAGAATACTGGTACGTACTCATTAATTGACAACAAGAAGAATGGAATTGTCTGTGAGTATAACAATAATTCCTTATTGAAAGCCTTGGAGTGGTGTTATAAGAACAAAAAACTTTTGAAGGACATCGGAGTGAGGGGAAAGGAAATCTATAAAGAGAATTTCACCTACAATGTGTTTGAGGAAAATATTAAGCAAATGTTATGAAGTTTTGTATCGTAAATTTTAATACGCAAAAGCTGACGGATGCGACAATCCAAAGTGTGAATAAATGGCATGATGATGCCGAAATCACTGTTTTTGACAATAGTGACAAAGAGCCGTTCGTTAACACCTTTGACAATGTCAAGGTCATTGATAACACCAAAGGCCAGGTTATCAATTTTGATGAAGTGCTATCACGTCATGAGTTAATCGATAATACAGGAAATAATTTTGGCAGTTTCAAGCATTGTCTGACAATAGATAAATGTATTGAAGTAATGGATGGGAATTTCATACTTTTAGACTCGGATGTACTACTAAAAGGTAAAGTTGATATTATTCATAACGAAAATTTCTGTACCGTGGCTGAAATCTGGCCTCCGTTTAATGAATGGAGGGGAAGGGTAGTGCCTTTTATATGTTTTATCAACAAGAAAATGTGTGAAGAACACGGCGTACATTTCTGTGATGAAAACCTGATGTGGGGAGTGAAGCACGATTTCCCTTACTATGATACAGGTTCATATTTTCTTGAGGACATTATGAAAAAGAAACTACCTATCGGTGGTATAAAGTTTCAGAATTTCATAGTTCATTATGGGGCTGGGAGTTACAGAGACTATGCGGAAAAGACAGGAGGATACAAGCATTTAGATGTTGATGATTGGTTGAAAATGCATGAGTGTCTATACAAGTAAAGTAGGTGAGAAATCACCTACTTTTCTATTTATAATAAACAGGGTGTGATGACAAAGAGAGAGATATTAGATAAAGCCATATATATTTGCTATCCATTGGATTATGACCGTTATGTGAATTATAATGTAGAAGGTAAAACAATACACAGACTGCCATTACCTCCGAAGGGTATGATGTATGACCGATGGCCCAAGAATGAAAACCATTTCATTAACCCCTATCACAGGAAATATTCTCTACCATTACTCGAAAAACTGTTGAAGTTCGGATATAAAGAAGATGACTTCTTTTTACAAGAAAGATATTCGGGAGGTTTTGATATTTCCATGTTACATCCTAAGAAAAAGTTCAGTTTTGACGTGTACGGGTATGAGAGGGGTGAATACAAGGAAAATATCACATTCGATGAATTAATACAGGATAAGGAAGGTGAATTGACGGAATATCACTCGTTATACAGGTACCCTCATGAGTGTTCAAGGATTATAAACAAGGATGTCGATAGTAATAGAATCTTGCTTGTAAGCGGCGATTCTCAAATGATTCCTGATATTTCAGTTTTAGCGTGTTACTTCAAAGAGGTGTGGTATTTTGATAATCGAGCTAACGTTAAAGCCGAGGATATATTAAAGGAGGGTGAATTTACCGATGTCCTCATTGAATTGAATTGTAATGACATTAAACAGTATACCGAAACAAATATAAGTAACAAGGAAAATCTGATAGCAAGTAGAAAAACAATTCAGAAATTCCAATATTACTATTAATAAAAGACATTGAAATGATAGAATATAAGGTAAACCAGCAAAAAAGAGTACCCATTAAAAGGAATAGTTTCTTTTATGATGATGTACAGTTAGGGTTCGATGTGGAAATGGCAAAAGAACTGCTTGAGCAAGACATGGGTCAGACCGTAATCTTGTTCAGGGTGGATATTTCCAAGACTAATAAGGACGAATTGTATGGAGAAACGTCGAAAGATAATATCAATTACCTTCCACCTGTAGAGGTACCTTGTAGTTATCAGATTGATGAAGCTCAATTACGTTCTTACGACAAGACAAAGAACCTTGGTGTTTATCAGAAAATGGGTAAGCTCAAGGTAGGTGTAATGATAGCTACATTAGTTGAACTGGACATTGACATAAAGATTGGTGATATTATAGGTGTCAGGGTAGATGAAGCACACATTGAATACTTTCAAGTCGAGAACGACGGAAAGAATAATTACGATAACGCACACACACTTTTCGGAGTTAAACCAATAACAAGACACATAATTTGCTCTCCAGTTGAGAAAAGTGTGTTTGATGGATAAAAAAATCAAGAAAATATTTGCATATTTCAAGAAAAAGTAGTAATTTTGCAACGAAATCTAATTTAATCATTTAAATAAAAATAAATTAATATTCTTAGGAAAGGGAACTGGCTTGTGAGAAGTCGGTTCCTTTTTTTTGGACAATGGATAGAATGGCATATTTATTATATAATAGTGGAAATAAATAATGCAACAGCAACCTAAGAACATATTCAAGAAATTTTCGGTCAGAAATCATAGTATTGGTAAGGAAAGAAGGCGAAATCTAACAAAACAGACGTTAGATAGGCGAATTCATTTCCCGAAACCAGTGACATATGCCGACATGGACCAATGTGTGTTCGACTGGCTGGACAAGGAGTTGTATTTCGAGTACGACGGTTACAAATACCCTACCTATAAACTATATTCAACACAAAGAATCAATGAATATGGGCAAGGATGGGAGAAAATCGACGATAAGGGTAACTTGGAAGTAAATTTCAAGACTATTACGAGGGAACCCAATCCACAAAAAGGCGATAGTCAAGGTAATTTTATGAATATCCCAGGTTACAGAGACTATAAGATATTCGAGAATATAGTAAGTGATGAGAACGGGTACGACCATAAGGAAATATACACCATGAAACAACCAACGGCGGTGAATATGATGTATACAATAAACCTTGTCACTTCGTCATATAGAGCACTGAATGAATTTAATCAGTTAATGCAGATTCAGTTTAATTCAATTCAGAAATATGTCTTTCCAAACGGATTTGCAATGCCTTTGACGTTAGAGAGTATTAGTGATGAATCGGATTGGACACTCGATGACCGTAAATTCTATTCCCAGACCTATCAAATCAAATTAGCTGGCTTCATGATAAGAGAGGAAGATTACAGTGTCAAGATAGTTCCGATAAGGGAAAGGATGCAGTTCGTTACAAGCGGTACAAGAAGAAAGTCCGAAAATAAATGCCCTGTTGAGTTCTTAAAGACAGAGGAAAGCACATACAAACTGGATGTTGTTAATGATAATGAATGTAACGAAGATGTCTCAATGACCGTAGAAAAGGTGGAAATCCCATTTGAAGAGTTATACAATCCTATAAGCGGACACAGTGAGGTGGTAGAATACGAAGAGGAAGGCTTACCTGTATGTGATATGGAGGGCAAGGACGAACACGAAAATAATCTCAGAATGAAATTGACATTCGACTTCGGACCATGTAACAACACAAACGAATACACATTTGAGAGTGAGGGAGAGGACTATCAATGGATATTAGAGAAAGTAGAAACAGATAATATCAAGGATTATACTATCAAGTTAAAGGTCAGAAAGGAAGATGGAGAAGATGAATACGAAGAAATTGACATTCAGAACAACGATGTTGAGTTTGTTGATGGTGATGAGTTGCTTATTAACGTTACCCCTGAAAATCCATTCAAAGATGGAAGAGTTACAATTATCTGTTATGAGCCGAATTTGTTAGATGAGGAAAAATAATATAATAAGGAGGTAGATAAATATACTACTTCCTTATTTTTTTGGGGTTTTAATGGATATTTATATATAATTGGTAGTTTGGCTATTATATTATGTATAAGTCTAACGAATTGAAAATTAAGAATTTAAATTAATATATTAAACATGGCAGATTCTATTAACAAAGTTCATGTATCTCCAGGTGTCTACGTTAGTGATGCCATCGACATGAAAGAGGCTTCAAATTCATTGGGAATTACCAAGCTTGGTATAGTCGGTGAGACACTAAAAGGCCCTGCTTTCCAACCTTATTGGGTTCATTCCCAAATGGAATTTCAGAGTGTGTTCGGTGGAACCAGCCCAGAGAAATTCAAGGGCAGCAACTTCCCTAAGTACGAGCTTCCATACATTGCACAGGAATATCTCACTAAGAGTGACCAGCTTTGTGTTGTAAGAGTACTCGGTATGTCTGGTTACAATGCAGGTCCAGCTTGGGCTATTACAGGACAGAAGGGTACTGGTGCAGATAAGCAGAAGTATGTTATCGCTGTACTCAGGGCAAAGGCTTCTTACAAGTTCCGTCCTGAATTTGTTGTTACTACTGATGGTGGTTGCCAGTGCACTACTGCATACGATTCGCTGACCTATGATGTAAGTGAGGTTGGTAATATCAATCACTGTGGTGAACCAAAGGAGTACAACATGGCTGCAATCGAGCTTAAGCCTTACGCTTCATTGACTGACAATGGTAATAGCTGTTCTTCATACGAGTTCGGCGAGGGTGAACTGGGCAACTTCTTTGCATCCGCAGGTAATCTTGGTAGGTTCACAATTAGGTGTGTACTTTATCCTCAAACAGATGGTACTACTCCAACTTCTGTAGAGAATAACGAGAATAAGGTGATTGTCACTATTCCTGTATCTCTCAATAGGGCAGATAATGATTATATCGAGAATGTACTTGGTAATAATCCTAACGACGGTGCTTATCCAATTTTCCTTGAGACATTATATGATGTCGCTTGGGAAAACCTCGTAATGGGTGAGGGTTACAACTATATCAACAGTGGTCTCACTACTTATGAGCCAGCAAGTCCTGCTGACTATTCAGGTCTTGAGGGTGTAAATGGTATTCTCACCAAGTATGACAAGGAGATTTCCAAGAAAGACCTCGGTAAGAGATTCCTCTATTCTGTTGCACAGGGTTCACCTGCTAACATCGATGGTAGTATTTCTTCTTATGTGTTTGATTATCAATCAAATACAGCAAAGAAGGCAACACCTACAGTTACTATCAATTTTGAAGGTACAACTTCAAGCATGACTGGTAATCGTGTAGAAAAGAATGGATTGCTTGAGGTTACTGGTGATAGCAACCTAGTTGGTTTGTATATTAACGAAACTGGTAATGTCGTAAGTGGAACTAGCAACATTGCTAATAAACTCAAGGATTTCAGAAAGATTGGCAGGGACGGTGTTGATTCATACGTTAAGGCAAGTGGCTTGACAGAGGGCCATATCTACACAGTTGCTCTCTTAAAGGATTCTGAGGGTGTAAGACACTACGTTTACAGGGAGTACGAGAAAAACGATGTACATAATGTACTTGGTACCTCAAGTGCTGACCCTTCAACATACGAAGAGTTTGTAACAGCGTTGGATACTCTTGATGAAACACACAAAATTGCAGGTATCAATAGTAAGTTTGGTTCTATCGTATACAATTACGAAGACGGACTATTCTACAAGTACAGCAATGGCCAAGTAGTTCCTGTTCTTTGTGACCTCAACGACTATAAGAACGGTTTCAGATACTCATCTACTCCTTGGGTTGTGTCAAATGCAAAGGGTGATGCCAAGAACATAGAAGTTAACAGATTGTTTAGGTTCCATACTATCTCTGATGGTGCTGCTTCTGTTACAGAGGTTAAGGTATCTATTGAAAATATCAGGCCTGACAGTGGTCAGTTTGATGTTGTAGTAAGAAATTACTATGATTCAGATTCTTCTCCGATTGTATTGGAAAGATATGACAAATGTACAATGGCCAAGGGTAAGAATTACATCGGTACTGTGATTGGTACTATTGACGGTGAGTACGAGAGCAAGTCTAAATATATCACCGTTGAGGTTGCTGAATCAACTGCTGCTACAAATTCTGTACCTGCTGGTTTCCTCGGTTATTCAATTCCAAGATACGATGCTGCAACGATTGCTACAAGCGGTGAAAGTAATGTAAGCCTCGCTCCAATGCAGTATAACCTTATGTATGATGAGGATAAGCCTAAAAAGAGACAGTATTTCGGTATCTCTGATATCGTAGGTTACGACAAGGATTACTTCACATACAAGGGTAAGATGTCTGTCATTGAAGACCCAGACTTTGTTTCACATGGTTTCCACCTTGATTGCAGACTTAGTGAAAAGTCTTATACTGGTGGTGAATTACCAAATATCAAGGTAGACGGTGAGAAGGGTTATGTATTTGATACAGTAAGTATTAATGCAAGAACTTCTAAGTTGAACCAAAGCCCTGTTATTGCTGACGAGGATAGCATGATTGGTTGTATCTACGAAGATGTTAAGGTTCGTAAGTTCACCATGGTATTCGCTGGCGGTTTTGATGGTTGGGATATCTATAGAGACCAGAGAACTAACACTAACGAGTACACTGCTGCTGCTTACAAGGGTTATATCAACAAGAGCAATGGTATCGGTTACGCTTTTGATAGCTTTAGCACATTCAACGATGCTTCAATGTATAACATGGAGGGTGGTGCAATCACTACTGACTTCTATGCATACCTTGCAGGCGTTTCATTGCTAAAGAACCCTAACGAGGTTGATATCAACTTGCTTGCAACTCCAGGTATTGACACCGTAAACAACTCAAGACTTGTAAGTGAGGTATTCGGTATCCTTGAGGACAGAAATGACATATTCTACATTACTACAACACCTGACAAGGAGAGTGGTAGTGGTGATTATGATTCAGATATCCAGCCTGTAGAGTATTCAGTCGATGACTTCACTGACCAGGATATTCACTGTGACTATGCTGCTACTTACTATCCTTGGGTAAAGATTGAGGATAACGGTCAATACTTATACCTCCCTGCAACTAAGGACGTTGTAAGAAACATGGCAGAGAGTGATAATCGCAATACAACTCAGAACCTTGCACCTGCTGGTACTACCAGAGGTAAGGTTAAGTGTATCAGGGCAAGGAAGAACCTGAAAGACGGTGAGGCTGACTTGCTTTATGAAAACAACATTAACCCTGTAAGGACATTCTCTCAAGAGGGTGTAGTTGTATTCGGTCAGAAGACTCTTAGGGAAGAGGACGATGTAAAGAACAGAATCGATATCATGAGAACACTTATCAGAATGAGAAAGCTGTTGTCAATTGCAACACTCGGTCTTGAGTTCGAGCCGAACGACAATGCAACAGTTAAGTCATTTAAGAGTATTGTAAACGGTGTGATGCAGACCTTCATTGACAACCGTGCAATCGAAAAGTGGAAGATGAATGTTGACTTCTCTGAGGAAGCAAGAGAAAGAAAGCAGATTAATGCGGTCATCTACTTCAAGCCAATCCAGGCTCTTGAGTACATCAACTTCTCATTGGTTGTGACTAACAAGGAGACTTATTTCCAATAAGTTAAGATAAACTAAAAGAGGCAGTGAGCAGAAATGTTCACTGCTTTTTGTATTTATATATATGAAACAAATAATTAATGAGAGTATAGATTTATCCGAGGTCGGTGAAATCTGCTTTGAATGGGATTTTGACCGTGAGGAGTATGAAGAATGGCTAACCGAAGGGGAGATAGAGGATAACCAGGAAGCTCTGATGGAGTATATCAATGACAATGTTACGTTCGAGGTAGATTGCAAAGATGTAGAGACTTATCATTCCATGGGAAGGCCAGAATGGATGAGTTTCGAGGATTTGTGTGAAAACTTCGGGGAGAATGGTGCCGAAATGATACTAAACCAATGTAGGGAAAACAATGGCAGTGGACGTTTGGAAACCATGGAGTTATTGGATGCGGAAATTGATATAAACAACCCTCTGGAGCTTAATAATCAAGCCAAGAAGTTATTACCCCACGGAGGTTACACAAAGGGTTGCAGGGGCTTTATTCTGACTGATGGTACAGTTATTTACACTCCGAGTGAGCACAATGAAATTCAGAGAATAAATGGTATTGATTCCAAATTTCAGTTTATTAGGCTGGGTAATATAAGAATCATGCCACAGTCAATAGACTTGGCTAAAGAGCCAACACAAGAACAGTGGGAGGTAATGAGACAAGTCATTAACTCGTATTCAGACCAGCCTTTCTATATAGACATATTCGACGGTAATGCAGAGATTGGTGCCATGTATGGCAGAGGTGACTGGCGATATATCTGTGGTGAAATAAACAGATGGTTTAAAGAGGGAATTAGACCACAAGGCAGAATAAGATTTGAAAGCAAGAATAACGTAAAGAGTATCATTATAACAGAATCTCAATACAAAAGGCTATTCGAAGCTATGTTGCCTTCATTCTCATTGGAGGAACTGGATGATATATGGGATTATGAGGATAAATTCGAGTATTGTTGTGAGCACCTGGGAGAGCCAATAGGGGAAGGTAGTTCAAGGGCTGTTTTTCAGATTGATGATAACAGAGTCCTGAAACTTGCTTCTGACAATGTCGGGACAACACAAAACGATATAGAAATTAATTATTATGAGAGATTTGAGCATCTTGGTCTGTTTCCAATGATATACGGTAACAGTGAAGATAGTGAATGGATTATATCAGAATATGTTTTACCTTTGAGTAAAGAGGATGTTTGGCAACTATTAGGGGTGAAGATGAGTGAGTTTTATAGTATTATTGTAAGTATGGAATACTACGAGAGAGGACAGACCAAATATGACCAGTACTATAAAGTCATGGAAAGAAGCACTCTCAACAAATATATACTAAAATATCCATTCTTTAAGGTATTGAATGAATACATACGTGAATCAGATTGTTTTATTGGGGATTTAATATCATTAGACAATTTAGGTTTGGCGAATAGAAATCAAAAGCCACACATAGTCATTCTTGACAGTGGATTAGATAACGAAAATTATTATAACATGTATGCATAAGAATATCATTATAACAGAATCTCAGTACAAGAGATTGTTCGAGGCTGCAATGGATACTTTCTCATTACAGGAACTATCAAATATCCCAACCTTCAGGGGAAGGATGGAATATTGCAAGCAACAGTTAGGTCCAGTAATAGGTAAAGGTAGTGGAAGGATGGTTTTTCAGATTGATGATGAAAAGGTATTAAAGTTGGCCATGAACCAAAAAGGTGTTGCCCAGAACAATGAAGAGAGACCAGATTATTACAAAAACAATATGAGCCTATTCCCTAAATGTTACGAGATTGATGAGAACGAGGCATGGCTTGTTGCAGAATATGTCCTCCCAGCAAAGGCAGAGGATATTAGAAAGGTGACAGGGATGTCCCCCAAGGACTTTTTCAATGTAGTGTATAACTTGTGGTACGAAAGACAAGGCTACAATTCATTATGGGATAGGTATTTTACAAAGATAGACGATGATAAATTATGGGGGTTGGTAGAGGATTACGATTCAATATTCTATGAGATTAACGACTACCTAGGTAATTATGATGACGTGGGTGTGGGTGACCTGGTGAGATTATCCAGTTGGGGCCTTGCCATGAGAGGTGGGGAACCTTATTTAGTGATATTGGATAGTGGTTTAACTTCGGAAGTCATCAATAGCTATTACAGGAGATTCTAAGAACAGGGGTGGAAAATTTTTAAAAGGTTTTCCACTTCTCCATTTGTTTGTAGTTCAACAGTTTGAGATATTTATATATAATGTTATAAACAAAATTGCACATGTCAAAAAAATACGAAGAATACGTTGGACAATGGCAGAGAAACGCCATTAAAATCAATGAGGCCATGCAGAAAGGCGATTTTGAATTAACGGATAAGTTAATGAAAGAATCTGCCGACATATACGAGAAGTTCAAGGCCATTTCAATGCTTCCAGAACAGTACAAAGGTATGAGTTTTGGAGAGCTTAATCATATCGTAGAGAATCAGTTATTGGATAACAAAGAGGTACTTGATGAATGTATCAAACAAATCAAGGGAGATTCAAACCTTTTATCACAATTCAGATTTATCAATTCGCTCCGCAACTACAATTGTGAGGGTAAGGCTGTAGAATATGTTACTGAGGCTCTTAATATGGCAATTGAGAAGATTGACAGAAAGACAATCAAAGAATCTACTGAGAAATTTTCAGAGGTGCTTGTTGATAATGATGTTGAGAACGTCAAAATCAATGAAGACGAGGTGAAATTTTACAAGAACTGTGCAAAGCTATTGTCGGAAAGAAAGAAAATGAGTAACCTTAGTGATTACACTAATACCTTGAATGAGGTGGCAGATTACGTGGAAAAACACAAAAGGGAAAATATCGACGAGATGGTTCAGAAACTTTCTGATAAGATGTCACAGCTTACGGAAGATTCAAGGGAACTTGTTAAGGACATTATCAACTTCAAGGCTCCAATGGTTGAAGAGAGACACAAGAAGATACTTGATAAGTTCAAGAACGAATGCTTGTCTGGAATCAAGAAACTCAAAGAAGAGACCACAGACCCAAAGGAACTCCAGAAACTTGATGGTATCAAGGAAATGATTGAAAGTAAAGAGTATTGCAAGGAAACTATCGTTGAAGACCTGGCAAAAATGCTTGAAATCAGAGATATTTTACTCGAAAAGTAAAAAAGTGTTAAAAAAAGTTGAAATTTGTAAAATAGGTTGTATATTTTAGGTATACAATCTATTTTTTTTATGACACCTACAAGAACGAATAAAAAAGATTTATCTGACATGACCAATGACCTTCACATGGCGAGGGGTATGGTAGTAAAGTTTAGGACTGGAGACAAAACAACTCCTAAAGTTATCGAAGTCATGTTAAGTTGTTATGCAACACCTACCAAAGACAAAAAGGTAGAAGAATACGAGAGATGCATCAGACATATCAGGCATAGGTTCAATATCATAACAGATAAATATGTCACGAAAAATTCGGATGTTGTACTGGACAAGAAAATATGTGATGTTGTTTTCACGTGCGGTAATCTGAAAAAGGGTTATAACAAGTCAGTGAATATGACATTGTATGTACGTCAAAGATATAACCTGACATGGACCAAAGTTAAGAGGTTGTTGAAGAACGGTTTATCTGACATGACCAAAGAAATGGTAGAATGTTTCAAGGATGAAGATTTTACTTGTAAAAAGAGTAAAGCGGTTAGAAAGATTAATATTTCATAAAAATGAGTTATAGTGTAAAAATTGAGGATGACAAGGTAGTAAGAATCTACGAGGATGGCACAAAAGTAACATTAGCCCAGACTGCTGGTGTACATAATTTCAAGCCAGACTCCATAACAGTGACATCCAAGGAATACCCTGTTCAATATACAGGGGACGAGGTATCAGCCGAAGAGAAAAGGGATATGCAAAATTTCCTTGCAAGAAAAAAGAAAGAGGCGAATGAATCCGAGAGTGGCTATTCCTATTATATTGCTGAGAACAAACTGTTTAGGGTAAGCAAGTTTGGTGAGCCCCTGCCACTTATGGTAGCCTCAAGGGGTTACAACGGCCAGGTTGACTATCAGGAGTATATGGTATCATTTGACAATGGAACTCTCTTGCAGGAATGTAAGGAAAAAGGAATACCTTCCTATGACAGGAGGGAGCATGTTTTCTATTGGCCCACAGGTCTAGGTCAATACAAGGCAATGATGGAATTGGGAGACGAAATAAGCAATGAGAATGAAATTGCAGAAAGCCTTAAAAGACAAGAGGAAAGCAATCTCAAAGGTGAGATTGAAGAATCAGATTTGAAAGAGGTTGATGAGGTGGATGAGGAAGAAACTGTTCCTTATATGTGTGTGAATTTTGTCAAAGCTGGCCCTATGCCTGATATAAAGAATGGAGACAAATTTTATCAGGATGTGGCAATTACCAGTATGGACGGAACACGCAATTATGTTCCTTTGAATATGTTCAAGGAGATGTTCATTCCAGTACAGAATCAGGAACTTGCAGATACATGTAAACAGATGATATCACCTGATTACAAAGAAAGGTTCAAGGCAGAATATATCCAGCTTAAGAATCGTCTTGAGGGACTGACGAGGATGTGTGACAAGTGGAACAAGAATGAGCTTAATTTCAAGCCGACATGTCCAAGGCAGATATACGACGAACAGATGAAAGCCATGAAGGAATATAAGAGGATTCTGGAAAGAAGGGCTGAAATGGAAAAGGTTGATTTAAACCAATCAAATTTAATTTTAACATAAAAAATGAAGAGGCAAGATTGTCGGTTATGACTTTCTTGTCTCTTTTTCTGTTATAGTCCTTTTTCGACTTGTGAACCTTCTTAACAGCAACCCAACGACCGCCATTACGTTCCAGTTCAAGCTCCCTGTTGATTTTTCGCTGGATTTTGACGTAATCCTGACCGATAACAATCGGTTTTAATTTTTTCTTTGTCATGGTGAAATAATTTTATTATGTGATTTACTATTAAATAATTGCAAATATACTAATAATTTTTTTGAATAGGAATATTTATATATAAAATTTAACAATTTTTATGAAAGATAACTCAATACAAGAGGCTTTGAATACCCTCCTTGACGTTCAGACAATCCTAAAGGAAGATTTAGGGTTTGGAGGTCCTATGGACGGTTACGAACAAGCTGGTCCACAGGATATAAGCCATTATAGGGGTGACGAGGGTGTTCAACAGGTTCAACAAGAAGAGAACACCGATATGGACCTCTCTAAGAGTGACGAAAGAATAGCACAAATCAGACAGATTGCATTGGATGGCCTTCAAGATTATGCAGAGGATGTAGATTCTGAGGCTTATCAGTTCTATAAGAAGATATGGCTAATGTGTGACAAGGCTGTATCCGAGAAGGAAAGTGCAAGTAATGGTGGCAGTGCTGCATAATTAACAACTCAGATAATAAAAGAATATAGAAAATATGGCAGATTTACTTCTTAATGCTCCTATTCAATATGAACCCTTGAAGCAAAACCGATTTTTGCTTCGTTTCCCAAGCGACCTTGGTATTCAAGAGTGGTGGGTATCCACAGCGAATAGGCCACAGATTAACATCGAAAAGACAGAGATTCCTTTCCTGAACGCAAAAACCTATGTTGCTGCTAAGTATTCTTGGCAACCTATTCAGGTGACTCTCAGGGACCCTATTGGCCCAAGTGCTTCCCAGGCTGTTATGGAATGGGTGAGATTGCATGCCGAGTCTGCAACTGGTAGAATGGGATATGCCGCAGGTTACATGAGAGATGTAGAGATTGAAATGTTAGACCCTACGGGTGTGACTGTATCAAAATGGATTTGCAAGAACTGTATGCTTTCAGATACAGTGAACTTCGGTGAGCTTAGCTATGCATCATCAGACCTTGCTAATATCACATTCTCAATGCAGCCACAGTATTGTATTCTTGCGTACTAATCAAATACTATGAAATATAAGAGGCCATCCACAAGAGATTGTGGGTGGTTTTTTTATTCTTTTTGTTTTTCAGTTATTTATTGCTATATTTTATATAGCATGAAGCAGGTTTCGAGAGTAACAAATAAACCCGTCAAGAAAAAGACGGCCCAAAAAAAGGTGTTGGACGGCAAGCTCCCCAAAATGGCAAAGCCAATGAAGGAGAAAGGCCAGAGAAAACACCCTCAATTTGGTACCTCAAAATTAGAGATTGACTTTGCTAAGAACTTCCTTGACAAGTTGGGTGTGAAATACACTTGGCAATTCGAGGCAAAGGAGATTAAGAGGTTCTTCGACTACTATCTACCAGAGCATAATCTGATTATTGAAGTGAATGGAAGCTATTGGCATGCCGACCCAAGGTTGTATGAGGATGGTAAATTGACAAGAACACAGAAACATGACATAAGAGTGGATGAATACAAGAAAAAGTGGGCACTTATGCACGGTATCCCTATTTTCTATGTATGGGAGAAAGATATAAGAGAGAACCCATCCGATGTCATGAAGAAACTAAAGGCGAGACTTTATATCGAGAAAGAAAAGGAAGATAAGAAAAGGGACATGAACGAAAAGAGACATGTCAATAAACTCAGAAAGAAAAATAAAGGGAAATAAGTATGTATTTTGAATTGCACATGCCATACGAAGCTTCGGCAGAATTTGATTCGGAAGACAGGAAAGGGTATTATAAAACCGAAAAGGACTACGTTGATGCCCTTGATGGTGAATACATCTCGACAAACCAAGATGTGTATTATTACGCATCCCGTATGGACAACAATCAAGAACGCCAAAATGCCTATCTACAATCGGTAGTCGGGTATAACAGTGGACTTGGAAAACGTATGGATTTAGCTGGGGTGTTCAGGAGAAGTGCTGCACCAGAAGTGGTGGGCTACAGCAAGATAAACGTTAGACTGGAAGACCCTGATAATAACATACCAGAAAATGTGGATAGTATCGTCACGAGGTTTGCCGAACGAAGACCTTATCTAATCGAATTCGTCATGCTATCAAATTCAAGTGACGGGAGGTTTGAGGAAGAAATGAAACAATGGTGGATTGACAGTAAAGCCATTTTAGAAGAAGGAAAGAAAAGAGGCGGTGCCTGGATTGACCAGTATATACCGAAAAAGACGATGAAACTGTCATTCTTGAACAAATCAAACAAAAGAATCACCTTTTCCCTTGATGACGTGGAAATAGAAGAAAGGGTGGCTGACAGAGATTATATTTTGTTTGTTAAAAGTATGTCTTATATACAATAATTCATTGAATATTAAGTGATTATGGAGAAAAAACTCAGCAAAAACGACCAAAAAGCCCTGCTTTTATATAAAAGTAATTACCAAATGTATCTCAAAACCTTAGAAGAGGTAAGTCTGAGGGGTGATGAAGATAACATTGAGAGAGTTGAGGCATTATGTATGGAATGTTTGCATAAAATGGAAATGATAGACCCTGATTTTGCAAAACAATGTTATGAAAGTACTCATAAGAATAATAATGACATGAGCTACGAGGCTTTCAAGGACAGCAATGCCGATATTTTCAGTCAATTAAGTACTATGGAGGGTGAGGATAACACACAAACCCAAAGTCAAAATGCTAATTTTGCCGACGAGGTGATTGCTACATATGAAGGTACAGGCGTTTTTGACAGAATTGACCCCAATAATGTGAATTTTGACGATTTAACAGAGAATTGGGGTAAGCCAGAGAGTGTTAAGGTGGAAATTCCACTGGAAGAGGCACAGGCAGAACCTAAAACTGTGACAAATACAGAAGACAGTAGCGTTTCTTACGACATTATTCCACTGCCAAGCAAGGGAGAGTGTTACAGAAACAAGAAAGACAGGATAAAAGTAGGATACCTAACGGCAAGTGATGAGAATCTTATTACTTCACCTAACCTCTACGAATCTGGAGAGCTCATAAATGTGCTTTTGAAGAGGAAAGTCTTAGATAATGACATTAATACCCAGGATTTGGTCAGTGGTGACGTTGATGCTATCCTGTTATTCCTCAGAGCGACGGCTTATGGCAACGAATTCCCTATTGAGACCACTATTCCAGGTACTACCAAGGTTATAAAGACCGTAGCGGACTTGTCACAGTTAAAATACAAGCCATTCAGCTTGACTGGTGATGAGAACGGCCATTTTACCTTCAATTTACCAGTTACAAAGGCCGAAATCAAGTTTAAGTTCCTGACTAAGAGGGAAGAAAAGCTCTTGGAAAAGCTCAAC
>Ga0265300_10000668_pt1 | contig 35737 bp, 28 predicted proteins | sample AusTroGonzalo_MG_FD_193482 | JGI IMG/M metagenome (GOLD analysis project Ga0265300, IMG submission 193482) | Bovine rumen microbial communities from tropical cattle in Woodstock, Queensland, Australia - Gonzalo_03 | ecosystem: Host-associated > Mammals > Digestive system > Stomach > Rumen ...
TTCCTGAGTAGTCTGTACTATAGAGGCGTTATTACCACTTACACTAACTGTAACCACAAAAATAGGAGACTCCGAAGAGCCCCCTCCTGAAATATCCAGCTTGTCAACCTCTTTAGCTATATCGTTGAGGTATTTAGCCTTTGTGTTAGGTCCTGAGTAGATCGTACCACTGCTAGATCCAGAGTTCTTCTTCCTCAGAACATCACGTATCTTTTTTAAATATTTGCTTTCTGTTTCCATAGTTTACTCCTCGTTTGCGTAGATTCGAACACCGGTAACTGTAAAATTACCAAAACCGCCAGCTGAACCTGTAGATTCTGCATTTCCTATATAAAATGCTAGACTATTATTTGCGTGAAATGTACCTCCCACATATAAATCTTCGTTATTTACTTGTACTGTTAAATTATATATATCTGTAAATATTAATTTAAAAGTAACATTTGTAAATGAACTATTTGAAGATGTTTTTGTATATTGTTGGGTGGAATTATTCTTTTTGCACTTATAATTGCTATTTTCTATATCATATCCAAAAAAGTTATTTGAATTACGTCCCAAAACACGAACCAATCCACTCGATGCCGTTTTAGTCAAGCTTTTATAATCTATTTCCATGGTATTACCAATTAAATTAATACTTCCGAATAATTTTATATATGCATCTGCAGCACCGCTAACACCAATACCTTCTTCAAATGTTGCATTAGATAATGTGGCTACTTGTCCTTGTACTTCATCAGTCAATGACTTAGTAAAGTCCCATTTATATAGATATGTAGGTTCTGGTATCAGTTTCTCAAAATAACATACTCCATTTAGCATGATTTTGTCTGGTGTTACGCCGTTGAGTTTAATATCATCTGGTTCTGAGCCATTAATCATTATTTTGTAGGTTGGGTTTGGGTTTGGAATATGAATTCCACCCGCACTATTTCCAACATCACCATTGATATATAAATAATTAGCTTGTATAGTATGTCTTGGATAAGATCCAACAAAAGCACCAGTTGTAGCTAACACTTTATATACTGGTAATTGTATATATGTAGATGCCCCTCCCATACTTTGGACAACTGTTATGTCAGTTCCATCAAACTTGTATAGGTATGCTGTGCTATTCTGAAGAAAACTACAACCATAATACTCATTAGAATCTGGATTACCATTCCAACAATAAGAGCTATTAAATGTGAAATATATATCATCGTCATTTTCATATGTAAAAATGATCATATCATAATGATAACTAAAACCAGTATCATTACTAAAGTCGTACTCTTTATCAAACAACGCTACTAATGCAGATCTATAGTTTTCAACAGCATTATCAGGCCAGAACCAGTTACTATTAAAAAAATTAGAACTCACATTATAGTAACCGCTCTGACCATTGTATGATTCGGCAGTTGTACGGTCAAATAAGTCGTTAATAAAATAGTAATCTTTTAACTTACTCATAAGCGTTCACCACCTTAACTGTTATCTGTTATGAAATATATAATTCCATCGGAGTTCTTTGAAGCTGGTAATAAATCATAATCAGCTTGTGAGATTTCACGGTAGATACTATCTTTTGTCCACAGACCATTAACAGCCTTTAATACTTTTCCTTCGTCAGCCGCAACCAAACTAGGAAGTTCCTGAACAGTTTTACCATGTTTAATGCCCTTATAATATGTGCTATCATCATATATCACAACATTACCTGTATATGCATATATTTCAGCTATAGCAAATGTGACATCATTATAATAATTAACCCTATTTAAAAATCTAAAGCGAATATAATTTACAGTTACCGTGTTATCTATTGGTATTACATTCTTTATGAATTCGGATTCTTTAGAACTAAGAGTAAAACTAGAAGCACCATCAGCTAAAATATTAAACCAAGTTGTACCATCATTAGATCCTTCTACTATAACCGGAGTAGTCCAAGTGGTTTCTGGTGAAGATGTAGCCATATTCCAAGCATAAACTTCAAGAGATGTTAAATTTGATATAACTGTATCAAATTCGTAACTAACCCAAGCACTCTCCACGGTTTCTCCATAACCCGGAGACCATCCCGTAGCATCGCCTACTTGTCCAATGCTATAATAAGGCGTATTCATAACACCATCAAAAGCTAATGTAGCACTAGTAGCGTAACTGGTTCCATCAGTGTTATTTCCTATTTTACTACTAGAAGGATTTCTTGGTATTACTGAAACAGGATCTGTAATAACTCTACCAGCTTTAACAAAATATACTTTTGTAGTGTCTTCCTTCTGTGGGGTTGTAAGAGCGTGATAATCAGCAGCCTCAATTTCTACTGGAGTACAAGTTGATGGAATATCACCTTTATCCCATTCACCATCAGCGTTTACTTGTAATATCTTTCCAACGTCTGCCATAGTAACTTCAGGAACTGGTTCATACATTGTTGAGTACTGTCTATCCATATAATAAATTGAGTCATAGGTTAAAGTTGTGACATCAGCATCAAACTCGGCAAGTTCAAATTTCTGATAACTCTGATTATTTATGCGAAGTCGGATATACGTGTAACTCTTACCATTAGCAAATTCATTAAATTCAACAGAACTGCTACTTCTAGCTGGTAATTCCGTTGTGATACTTTGCTTGGTACTTAATATATTTTCCCAAGTAGTATCATCATTACTACCTTCAATATAAATAGTTCCAGACCAAGAGGTAGTATTCCTACTAACAGCCTTGAACATTATTTTGTTTATTGGAGTAGCCGATGCAAACTGATACTTGATCCATTGATTATCACCATTATTTGGAACCCAACCATCATTATCTGACCCCGGTGTATGATCATTACCGTCAAAAGCTAACCATGCTTGAAGTGTGGATCCACTTCCATTTTGAGAACTAGCAGTTATCTTGCTATCTGCCCCACTTACTCTAGGTATGCCACCAGTAAATATGGAAGCATCAATCAGATACATCTTGCCATTTTTCTTCTGAGCATCGGACAAAGAATCATAATCAGTCTGCGAAAGTTTAACTACTTCCAGACCAGTTGGAATAGTATCCGCAGCCCAATAGCCATTAATATCAACTTTTAACACCTTGCCGGCATCAGAATATGATACAGCTGGTAGCTCTTTAGGGAAAGTGAAGTCGGTATACTGCTTTCCGCCATAGAAAATAACCACATCATTACCAAGATCATACGGCTCAGACCAAGCGTTGGACTGCATACCCTGATATGCGTTGGTTAAGTCTATAACACTATAAGCCGGAGTTGTGATAGCAGATTTAGAACTATGGTCACCATTACTAAATGAAACACCACTATGGTTAGCATCGATGTATACATATGGCGTATTAGTTGTTAGTTGCTCTTTATTAGAATCATAACCTATACTACCAATATAATAGTAAGTTTTTAACTCACGTAATTTTGAGTCAATTAAGCTAGGCATATTATTATTAATAGCATCACTTGTAAAGCCATTAACAAATAACTTTATTTCTTCAGAACCAACCTGACTATTAACTCTTAAAATAAGATTATCAGCCTCATAGAACGAATAATAAGAAACATAATAAATCTTACTAAGGTCTTTTCTTTCAGCGTCAGTGAGTTCAGCATAATCAGTTATCGAGATGTAAACTTTCTCTAATCCAGGGAATCCTGACATATTAGCTTTCATCAGAGTACTATTTTCATAGATCACAGGTGGTACCTGAACGGCATTAGTTCTAGATTCATCTCCCCAATCATACTCACCAACAGCTGTAGCCTTAAGGACTTTTCCTACATCACCAGCTACTACCGGTGGCACTTCGTCATATGTTGGAAGAGCATTAGCCTGCCATGTACCATCATTTCCAACCTGCATTACTTTACCAGCATCACCAGAATCAACAGGCGGAATAGTCTGTAATGCTGCAGACTTAGAAAATCTTGCTACCGTGTCATTATCCTGTGTATTGTAAATTATAGAATCATTATATACGTTACTTTCATAAGTAACAGAATCCATATAACTATAAAATCTACCCCATCTGATCTGAACGAACTGTGTAGTTCCGGCAGACTTATTCACTTCTCTAGGTTCAAATATAACACTATCAGATGTAATAAGATAAGTTGGTACTGGAGGATTACTGTAATAATTAGCAAGAAGAATGGTTTTAATATTAGCCGGAAGAGTTACAGTACTACCACTGCTAAATGATGCATATGACACACCAAGCTGAACTATAACACTATCACTCTTATCATCACCAATGTTCCACTCTCCACTTACAACCTTCAATACCTTACCATTGTCCAAGGAACTAACAGGAGGAAGATTATCTCCGCTGACGTCCTCGCCTGGCTGCCACTCACCATCAATAACTTTTAATACTTTACCATTGTCTGTATCATCTACTTTTGGAACCATAGCTCCATCCAAAAGCAGTTCTTCGATACGCGACATAGGCTTCTTTGGCAAATAATCTTCGCCTGATAAAATATCTTCCATACGAGATAATTCTCTACTATCGTCGCTCATTTAGTTTCCTCCTATTAGTTTATGTCGTAGGTGCAATATAAACCACACCAGCTTTCCAAGTTACCATTTTTCTATTTCCTGTATCTTGTTTAACATTAATATTAAATTTTACAGGATCGGTTCCTGTATAGTTAACCATTCCGCTAACAGATAATTTAGTCCAAATCGATACTACATCATCATGCATAACCGACCTAGCATCTGTAAAATATAAAGAACGATAATACAGATTTGATGGGTAATTACCATCTACAATATCTCCTGTATAACCATCCTTACGTACTTCTAATATAAATTTAGAACCGGCAGCTTCTGAATCACTATATAGAGACTGCAATGCTACTTCAACCTGTATCCAGCAATAACCATCATTTGGCTGTACATAAAAAGAACCTAGTTTTGTAAATGAATTAATATTACTGTCTACATATTGACTACCACCATAATTACCGCCTAAATCGCAAGTGAAAGGATTATTTGATCCACCACCTGTAGCAATATCAACATAATACGATCCTGTTTGAGAGTCATAAACCTTGTTTAATGCAACTCCATTCTTCTTTATAGTATCAATACAGTCTGTATATAGTACATTTTGATGATTATTATCACCATCATTTATGGTATAGCCAAGTTGATTTGCTCCAGGACCATAAAAATATACATGATTTCCACCAAATACTTTTTTAGGAATAGAACCTTTAGCATCTGAGGATAGATCCAATTCTACCTTACCAGCATTCGCACTATAACTACTGCCGTAAGGCCTTACTTCTCCATGTACCAAATTAGTACCATTTAAGAAATCAATACTATTTTTAAGACGAATTTCACTTCCGGAAGTACCGTCATATCCATCAACAATCTCAAAATGAGCACCTCCGCCATCGAGTATTTTTATCGTCTTACCGTTTAATCCTGAAATATCAAGACGCTTGTAAACGCTATCATAAGCGGCTTCAACATCTACTGATCCTCCACCGCCTCCTCCACCAGAGGAAGAAATAACCGGATTACCGTTCTCATCATCTTCAATGGTAATACCTTCACCTTGTATAAGCTTTCTTTGGTATTTATTTTTTACTTTTTCGCCATTATCATAAGCATCACCCTTCAAATATAAAGAGCCTTCTATGGCGTCAAGATTGTAAGTCTCCTCATATAGATTACCCTGTCTATAAAATCCACCATTAAGAGCGCTTTCGGATGTAGCAGATATCTCTGAATGTATACCAATAGTATCTGATGGGAACAACGGCTTAATGCCTTTAAGTCCCAACTCAGCAAGAACTGCTTTACCAATATTCTGAATCTTATGATAAGCATTCTTTAAATAGTCTTCCTTTAAACTTACTAATTGTTGTGTTAAATATCCATGATACTTATATGTCACTTCTTGAGTATCTGGATCACGATATTGGCGTTCAATAATATGTGGAGTAAAAGCAATCTTGTCATCATTTCCAAGTCCATTATATACGGTATGATCCTCAACACCATCATAACACCAGTGATCCATAGCCGGAATATTTAATGCTGTAGGATACTTATCAAATTCCTGAGGTAATGATGTTATAATTGGATTCTGTGGAACTCCTTCTCTTGAAGAAGGCCATTCTTGATACCACGGACTTGCATTTTCTCTAGTTGCACCGGTTAGAATAATATACCAAATAGTACCATCATCATCCTGGAAATATGCACCACCAAAGTCTGCTTTATCCCAGTATGTAGCCATATGCATTGGTGCTTGAAGTGCATCGGCATAAGTTGTGTAATTTAATCCATCAGGTCTTGTATATGGGTCATAAGGATTATTTACACCATCATAAACATCATCATAATATTCAGGTATTGGTACAACTGTTTGTGGGTCACTATCATAAATAGGGGTAAAACGTAAATATGGAGAAGGGAATATATAACCTGTATTCTGATCTTTATAACATACTGTATCTATATATCTAGGGTTTATTAGTCCATGACCCCAATGTATACCATCACTACCATCTAACAAATCTGGATAACCATAATATACCTGTTCATCATCCATAGCAAAATTTATGTAAGAGCAATCACCAAGATAAGAGCTATCATGTAACAAATTTCCTTCGCGCATTACTGTATAGCTTCTGGCAAGCTGCCAAGGATAATATCCAACTTCTATAGTTGGTTCAAGATGCAATTGATCTTTCGCAAATAAAGTCTGACCTGAAGTTTTAGGATTTCCTATACAATATAATGTAAAATAATATTCATAGGTTCCCGCTTTAGGGTTTCCAACGCCTACCATTGAATTGTCGGCCATAGCATGACCATTAGCTGCTAAATCTGCTTCTGCTTCTTCTCTTGTGTCATAACCATCTGGATGATCTTTATATGTTGAATATACACGCCAACCTTCACCTTCAACCCAACCACCCATTCTATTAAATGGACTTGTTTGATGAACGGCATTCAGATTAATCTTTCCAAAATATACACGATCCTGACCCATAGCATATATACGGTCATATTCAAGGGTTACAAGACCTTCTTCCGTGAAACCAGGAACTCCATCTTTACTACCCATGTGTACAGCTTTAACAAGTGGATTTATGATAACATCCTCAAATGTTAACTTAGTATCCAACTGTGAAAAGCATTTTGGACTTAATGCATCCTTATTTAAAACATTACAATAATATGCGCTATTTGGCTGTAACAAGCTATCATTTAATGCCGGATATCTAATAGTCGATAAGGCATTTGTCAATATACCATACTTAGACTGTGTAGCTCTTGGATATGTCCAAACAGTTCCTGATTGATCAGTATAATCAGGTAAGTAAATTTCAGAAGTACTACCAAAGTTAGAATGATATCCATTTTCATTAGTTACACCGGTCCAAGTCATTTGTCCTGCACATATCAAATCATAAGCAATTGGCGCGCCACCTAAAACTAAATAACGCATTTTTCTTACATCAAAAATGCCTTCTTCTATAATATCCCTAAATATCCTTTCGGATTCCTCGTTCCAATAGAGAAGGCCACCGCCGCCATCACCATCGCCTCCTCCGGTCATGACGACGCCTATAGCCTGAGCAAATTCAGCTATAGTCATTTTATATGTATGAATACCATCATCAGAATATATAATAAATCCATCCTGAGTGACAGCATCTATGCTAGGCATATTGCCAATACGCATGCCCTGTTTACCTTCAACAATAGCCATAATTCACTCTCCTTTATTCAGAATATATCTGAGAACTGTCTGGGAATCCTGTATTAATATATCCACCATAACCATCTTCAATACCAATGTATGGACTATACAGTTTAACAGTTCCCTTCTTATTAAGTTTTGCGGTTCTTTTAACAAATGAATTGACAGGATATCCAAGTGTTAACTTAGTCTTCTGACCTGTAGTACAATCCACTTCTATAGCTACAACTCTCAAATATCCATCATAGTTATGGAAAGAACTCACAACATGGACATAATCGCCCAAATATAAATCTTCGAGGTACTTAAGTTGCTCGTATCCTCGATAGTTTCTAAGGTCTACAAAGTCTACTTCTACACTTATAGACTCATTTCTAAGTTCTCTAAGATCGTTTACTGCAGCTTTATTAAGCCTTTCTCTTAGATTTTCCCAAATATAAAAGTGCTGTTTAAGAATCTCTTTCTTAAGTTCCTTAATGAAACCGGCCTGAATCCAAGCCTGAACACCATCTCTATTTGAGTTAAAATTAGAAGTTGTCTCAGCACTTTCACTGTCTGATCCAGTACTAATCGATCCAACTCCTTCTCTATTGTAATCGGTTTCGGGATGTTTATTCGTAGTATTGAAGGACTGAGCGTTAGTATCAAAGTCGTCTGTAGTCTCATCGGCATAACCATGCTCATTGAACCAATACCATTTGCCATCGATCTTAGCCCACTGACCCCATAGATACTCTCCATGACCGTCAGTATATCTCCAGCCCTTCTTGTATTTCTTCCACTTCCAATTCTCATTAGAAAGATAAGTACCCTGAATAACACCTTTAACTTCGAAATAATACCAAGCCTTTCGCTCAGCACAATATAAAAACTGGCCTGCTTCTGGGTAATTGTTCTTCTCAAAATTCCCATACTTCCAGCCAGTTATACGATAACTATTTCCATCGGTACCAGTTCTGAACGTCCATTCGTCATCATCCTCTTTAGTTCTCCAGCCTTCCTCATTAACATAGTAATGACGATTCTTAGATTCTTCGATCCAGCATTTCTTCATCATTTTGCCATTGCTGTCTTTATACTGGAATTTCTTATAAGGATATACTTTGTACTTCAGTTCATCATAAGTACCTTCTTCTTTTTCTTGTTTCTTTTGTTCATCTATTTCTTTCTTCTCTTCTTCAGTAAGATTTACTTCGGTTTCAACCCATTTGTAATCCTCGTAGTTGAGAAGATCTTTTGTTATGTATCCACCAGTATATCCAAGCTTTCCATCAGTCTTTTCTTTGAGTTCACCATAATTGAACCAGTACCAAACATTACCAATCTTATGGTATGCATAAAAAATACCGTCAGACTTATTCTTCGTACCATAATACTGACCGGTTCCATCTGTATGCCAAGACCATTTAGCAACGTTAGTCTTACCACACCAAGCAAACCCATCTTCTATAGCCTGACAAAATATATTGGCCTCTTCTTCATTAGTACACCAAGACAAGACTGCCTCATTTTTAAGGTATTCTATAGAATCTTTAAACGAGTAGAAAATATAACCGTACGGCAAAGCAACCCTATCCCTTCTAGGATAGTAAGGTTTAGTGTGCATATACTCCCAGTTATTATGTGTGATCTTCTTGTCTTTGATCTTGATCCTCTTTTTATGATTCCATGAACCTTTTCTTGCTAGAGTTAGGTATGATTTTGAAAGAGATGCAGTTTTAGTCTTAATAGCGTTAGCTGCATCACTTGTAAGCTTCTGACTTAGTGTCACTTCATTAGCAAAATCGTTTGGATCAGTTTCAGAAGTGTCAATCAGAGGAATATCATACTTAATTGATCTAGCATGGACGAATGGATACTCATCAATGTTTGGTGCATCCTGATACTTTGGAATACTTGATGTATTAGTTATCTGAACACGCTTGTAAACAGTCTTAACAAATGAGCCAGCACTAATGTCGGTTCTCATCATAGCGACCTGATCTAGGAATTTTGGAGGATATGCCAATCCACCAGCTACATCAGTTTCTCTAATGATAAGATTCTCACTACCTTCACCGTAATCCATAATAGGATATACAACAATGTCTTTTGTCTGTTTAAAAGGTAGGTCTTCATCCATAGCATCAATTGCCCAATACATCTGATTAAGGTATTCTGATGTTACTGGACTACCATTACGTGTCTTAACAGTAACAACATTAGCAAGAAGTAGGAAGTTAACAAATGTTATAGCCTCCAATGTAATCTTCTTTGAAGCTGTTCCTGTATTAGGTATACCTTGTGTTTTATTGGTTATTACATCTGTATATGTTGTGAATACGGAAGTTGAAATTTCTCCCTGAGGTCCTAATTCCTGAGATGGTCCAAATTCACCTTCAAGACCAATATCCGAACCAGAACCCATTTTACTGTTATCATTAGCTTCCAAAAATAAAGCAAAGTCAAACAAATTAAAGTAGAAATAGTCAACCTGCCTCTCCACAAATTCACCATAATTATCGGTGTACTGTTTAAGAGCCATCTGAATATAATCCATGTCATATCCATCCTGTGATGTAGGATAGATTCTAGTTACCACATCGAATGTATTCTCATTAATTGAGATACCTGACATGTTAGATTTATACTGAATTAGATAGTTGTCAGCATCCTCTACAGTATGACCGGTATTCTCAAGCAACCTATAAATATAATTGTCATATACTACATCACCGCCAAACATATTAATGAAAGTTGCTTCATCTGTACCACATATTATCTGCTGCATGTTACTGTTTTCAGCATAGATACAAGCTGCTGAACTATCTATATCAGTTTCTATAGCATACTTCTCTGGGTAAATATTCATTAGTTTACTAGCAACATCTTTTGCAGTAACATTTTCCCAATATACGGCATTTACAGGACATTCAAAAGCTGATTCCTGAGCTACAGGATATCCAACAATCTCTATCTTATCGAAATTTCTCTGAATATCATAGACTCTCCATAGCTGATTAGGGAACTTCTGCTCTCTGAATACTCTAACAGGGACACTAATTATGCATCCCTTCTGAATAAAACTGTCGGTTCCATCTTCTCTATAAGACATAGATAAAGATAGTTCCCAGTTAGAATTTATTTCAACACTCTCAACGCATGTATCAGGCTGTATAACGACATCACCATTGCATTTGAAGTCGTTATAGTTAACACCCACACAATACATTGAGTATCTAGATTTCAAAATATCAAGGTTTATGATACGATAGTTACCCTTTACAATCTTGAGTACATTATCACTTACCAGATCATCGACAAACTCCTGAGGTGTGTAGTCTCCAACATCCTTACTTCTCATTATATCTGCAAATTTGTTAACAAGAAAATAATGCTGAATTGTACTGTCGTTTGTAATACCAAATAGCTCATAACCTAAAAGTTTACCGCCCGGAAGAGACTCGTATAAAGTTCCTGTATCATAGGCTTTACCACGATCCGTATCATCATAAATATAAGTCTCATTCTCATTAAGACCAACCCATGGTGATCTATTCTTTGCAAGTATGAAACTATAATATAATGAAGGCCACATTTCAGCCGAAGCTTCAATACCACTTTCAGTATCGTTAATGATCTTGTTTACCTCAGTATCGTCGATTTTAAAGTTGTTCTTTATAGCTTCTTTAAAATTATCAAGTATAGTGATCTTAGCTTTAGATATTGAACTATTAACTATAATTCCTGATTCATATAAGCTATATACCCACTGCTCTATAGCTATGAAATTCTGAACACGCTGATCTGGTTTAGTAGGATCTATACCATAACCTTTAACCGTCATATAGTTCTTGAATGTCGGAATATCAACGAAATAGTCCGTTATAGAGACCATGTTAAACCAGTCTTCAAGAGCCGTTATAAGATCATCATACTTCAGTATTTCACTTTTAACATCGCCTTTAAGAATTATCTGATTATCATTAAGATAGGTAAAGAATTGATCAACACTTTGATAAATAGATGTTGTGTATTCTCTATACTCAATATTAACTAAGCTTGTTATCTTATCCTTAGAAATGTACCAACGAGATTCAGTAGGACTAGATACACAACTATAGTATACTGAATCAATCGCATAATCTTTGAAAGCTTCAGGACTGAATACTTTTATCATATAGCAATTCCCCTTCTTGTATACATTGTTATGTTTCTAGTACCGGTGTTTTCCACGGTTACATAGCTATTTCCTGGGATTCGTAATGTATCGTATTCCCCAGTAAAATATTTGTTTATAGGATCTGAGTTATTATCATAAGCCTGCATATTATTTGTATCAATTATTGCTTTCTTTCCATTTAAAGCAGTTGAAAAAGCAGCTTTTTTAGAATTAGGGACCTCAACTTCCCCTTGAGACTTTAATGTGTAAGTAGTCTGACCACTTACAGTAACCTTATCATAACAAGCCACCATCAAATGAATTTTTTCATTAGCGTCTCTTATGGTGTCACTAACAAATATCGGCCAGCACTCACTATGAGGTCTTAAGTTTATTGGCTGGTATTCATAAAGTGCATAAGGTACTATGTTTATAGCCTGATTACCACTGAATTCGTACTTAAATGGGAATATCTCCATTGTACATTTTATTACTGCTGCCTTCTCATCTGCATCTGAAACTTCATTAGTAACTGATACAACTTCAAAGTAGTCATATGCTGTTTTACCCGGCTCTTTATAACTTACTCTCTTAGCGTTGTTTAGAATGTCCAAAATATAAAACGTCCTGTTATAGACGTTATTCAGCCAATCATCATTACTAGCCTTGAGTTCGGCAAAGGGCCAGGCATCAGCAACTAATATCTCAAACTGTATCTTAGCATTCGAACGCTTCAATACAGTAGAATATATCTCACCAGGTCTTCCCGGTATCTGTTCTTTTGTAGAGCTGTTAGTAGACGGCGTTAATGTCGGTCTTCCTCGCATTAATCCATAGAGCGAGATCTGTTCCCAGTTGCTATTAATGGCAGTTTCGCCGAGCTGATTAGGTTTATTACTGACATACAAGTCTATCAGGTTGTATTTCCACCCGCTCATTATTCTACCTCCAAAAAGTTTACTCTCATTTTGAAATTACTTTTGCCATTGATAAAGACCGAGGGCCGAACTCTCCATCGACACTAATTCCAGTTCTTTTCTGGAAGTCTCTAACAGCAGCATCTGTGTATTTACCGAATTCTCCATCGACAGCTAACCCGTATCCACCAAACCAATTGAGGTAAAGCTGGAGATTTTTCACCTGTTTACCTGACGAGCCTTTATAAAGATTTGGTGGGATAAGCGGGTAAGTGCCTGTATAGTGATGAGCATTGGTAGCTTCTGTTTTGCCTGTCGCTGACCAGTCAGGCCTACCGTACCCATCGATTTTTGATGATGACAAAGAATACTTTTTCTTGCAAACCTCGCCACCATTCGGTACCACACCTGAAGTTGAAGATGTATTTCCCTCAACAGTGTATACATATGTTTTAGAAACTTTGTAAACAATGCCTGTATGTCCTAGTTCATTGAGTGAATCTAAGAAGAAAATCTGATCTCCAACTTTTGGGCCTGTTTTGTAGTACCTTCCTTTGTTTTTAAAGAACTGGGCTGAAGTTGGACAATAAGCAGACCAACCTCCAAGCATTTTTGCTGCTCTTTCAACGCCATAAGCTTCGATAAAACACCAGTCTACGAAGTTATCACACCAGTAGACACCGTTGGCATAAGGAGAACCTATAGCATCAACCAGGTCTCTAGAATACTTTGTATAATTGTTGTATCCTGCGTTGGCCGTCTTGCTATCGAGATAAGCATCACTAGCCTTTTCACAGTAACCAACTTCATCTAAGGCGATGTTGACCACTTTCTTAGGATCTAATTTAGCCATAAGTTTTACCTCCTTAATATCTTCCGCCTGTAGCCATCATGTAACCCATTTCTTCTTTATTAATCTGACGTATCGTGTAATTGGATGCCGTCTTTCTAAGTACAGTTCCATCTACAGTCGTGTCAGCATTAACATTTATGTTAACACCATCCATCATATGTTCGAAGTCGGTGTTAGCGAGTTTATCTACACTTGCCTGAAGTGCTGCCACTTGGTTAGCAAGTTGTAACTGATTATTGTCCTTTATAGCTAACTGTGAATCAGCAGCTAACTGAACAGTTGTAGGATTATTTAAAATATCCATAAATCCACTATATTGACCCATATTATTTGTATCTAATACAGGACGTATAGTCGGTGTATAAGCCATGGTATTATCAGCTAAAGCACTATTTAATGAATCAGCAAGAACATTCGCAGTACTAGCAGCTGCAGTTGTAATCTTACTGGTATTAGAAGCACTCGTAATATAAAGCAATCCTTCTATAACAGAATTTGCACTATGAATAGCTTTCTTAGATGGTGAGTTAACGTCAATACCTTCTTTAGAATTAACGCCCTCATCGATTGTAGCTCCTATTTCAGCAGATACATCCAATACCTTTCCGAGATTCTCACTACTTCCTAACGAACCAACAAGACTATCAATATAAGTATTACCAGTTGCATCACCCTGATCACCTAAATCAGTATCGAACGATCCAAATATGCCCATAAGACTATCTGAACTTGCATTACCACCAACACCTAAGAAATTCATAAGTGATGATACTGTATCTTGACCTTCTTTACCTTCAATAGCTTCTGTAGCGCCTGAAGACATTTCTTTAACCCAATCACCAGTAGCCTCATTAAGCCTATAGCCGTCAGCTTTCATAGCTTCAATTGCAGCGTCATCCATTTTTTCAATATCTTTAGCTAATATAACTTTAGCATTGTCTGTTGCTTCTTCTGAAGATCCGGTTAACATACCAAAGAAATATTGCTTTAACTGTTCACCATTTCCGTATTTAGAAATATCAATACCATCTAAAGTACCAAAGAAATTCTCAACAGTATCTTCAGCCGCTTTACCTGCTGTATCAGACTGATTTAAAATTTTATTCTGTTTATTAGCAGCAGTTTGCTCAACATTTGAAGTATCATAATTAGCTATTGCATTATTTTGAGCGCTATATAAAGCTTCTGCATCTCTATCAGCATGCTCTTGAGAAAGTCTTTCCCAATCCTGTTCAAATGTATTATGAACTGATTCAGCATTATCACGCATAAATTGAGCTTGCTGAGAAGCGAACTCTTTCCACTTCTTAGGTGCTAATGGCGATTTAGCCTGTAAATCCCAATATCCAGCTGCAAAGTTACTATAAGCTTCTTCTATACCAGATCCAATAGTATCTTTATAGTTATCAAAAGTATCTTTGAGAGCCTTTATAATGGAAAGAGCTAAATATGTAGCCTCATCAACCAATGCGTCAGCTTTTGATGCTAATCCTGCCATTAAGCCTATAGCAAATTCTGATGCAATAATAGCACCAAAATATCCATACATCTGAGCACTCATAGCTAATTCGGCCATACATGCTAATACAGTATTATTAAAATGCCTAAATAACTCAGGAAGAGTCTCTTCAAGCATCTCAAATAGTTCTGTTACACTTTCTATAACTTTTCGTTCAACATCGATCTTAATCTCGCTAATAATATCAATAACAGTTAATAAGAAGTTCTTAATAGCTGTACCAATTATTACTGCTTTAAGACTGAGCGTTTGAACAAATAGAGCAAAGCCAAGAGCCATGCCAACAGCAATATCTTTTATTGACTGTGTTAAAGCATTCGATATAACATGTATACCTCTAGCTATCTGATCAGAAGCCTTGGTAACTCGTTCGAATGTCTTTAATAGACCATCGATCGCTTTAATCAGTACTGCTGCTGATAATAATATAGAAGATACACCGATTCCAACTATAGCTAATGCTCCACCAAGTAATACTAATGAAGCGCTTATAGCTGAAATACCAATAGATGTTACTATTGAAGTTAAACTAAGTTGTAATAACAGTTTTACTAGTTCTCCTAGTTTTTCAATATTTATTTGATCATAATCTATCTTAGCCAATTTACCTATTGACTCAACTACAATATCAATAGATTTTGCTATTATGCGAATGCTTGCGGCTAATAATAATGATAAAACTCCGAATGCAGCGGCAACACCAAACATTACTCCTGCGCCACCACTTTTAGCTATAGCTGTTAATACACCTAAAGCAATTGTCAATGTAATAATAACCGCTGCTAATGAACCAGCCATTCCTAATATATTGTGCCAATCATAATTACCTAATAAACTTAATGCCTGTGCCGCTGGTAATAAAGCTAAAGACATAAGTACTAAGGCATAAGCTCTACCAGACATTGTTGTTGCATTAGCAGGGATCTTTGATAGAGCCCAATATACACCGGTTAAAGCAGCTATAAGAACTAATAGTCCAGCAGCAGCCATTCCTACCGTAGCCCAATTACTCTGACCTGTATAAGCAATTAATGCTATTGAAGCACCAATTACACCCATAGCTATTAATAACCATTTTAAGCATTCTAATTTTTCATTAAGTTCTTTAGTTACTTTGGAACCACCTGGAATCTTTTCATTAATAACCTGAAGCATCTCAGTCATAACATATAAAACGCCAACTATTGATGCACCAGCAGCTAATAATGTAGCCCAATTTCCTTTGGTTACTCCACTAATAAGTGTTAAAACCAAACCTATAGCTCCGACTACAATAGCCATCATCGCCATGGTTTTTGCTACTTGTTGCATCTTAGCTGGTCCAATTCCCTGCTTTGTAAAAGCAGTCATCATCATTTTAGCGCATATACCCAATGCTATTAATACTCCAGCCATAGCTCCAGCTGCGGCTATTAATGGGGCAAAATTATCTTTGCTAACCCATGTTAATCCAAGTAACATAAGTCCAATCATGGTAACCAAACTTACCATTTGCATTAGTGGTTGGACAGTGACTTTTCTAGCGTATTTACAAGCCATAAGCATTGATATCGCAAATGTCAATAACACACCACCAAATATAATAGCAGCTTTTGTTAAAGCTTCTTTATCTTCTATGAAGCTCATTAGTGAGACAAGTAAAGCTAAAGTAGCCATTACTGCTATCATAGCTAAAAATGCTTTAGGGTCTGTTGCTCCAGAGAATTTAGTAGCAAATATAATAGCAACCATTAAAGCTGTTAATTGTGCAACAGCTTCACCACCCTGTTTTAAAGTTTTTTCATCTAAATATCCAAGGAATGCTATAACTAGAGATAATGCTCCAAGTGCTAAGGCAATCTTTAATATGGCTGATCCAGCTTGTTTTATTCGATTTCCTTGACCAAACATTCCTATAACATATATAAGTGCACCCATAGTAACCATCAAAACAGTCAACGCCGTGGTTGCACCTAATAATTTATCAGATGGTATTTGAGAAACTTTCTTAAGAGCTCTGGAGACAGCTATAACAGCTAAAATAGCAGATAATATAGTTGCAGCTACTCCCGTTGGATTATGAACCATATTACCAATAACTATCATATATCCAGCAATAGCACCCAAACTAAGTACGGCTATTATTATTGCCGACACATTTTTCTCAATATCATCTTTATCAACTCCAAATTTAATGAGCCATTTTAACGCTATTTCAAGTGCTATTATTGATGAAACCAAAGCTAATAAGCCAAGTCCACTACCAAATGACATATTAGATGATGCTGCTGCAACCATTCCAACTAGCAACATAGCACCAGCAAGTACACCTAACTTTTTACCTATACCGGTAATATCCATTTTATTAAGAAGATTTAAAGCTCTTACTAACAAATATACTGAACCAGCATAGAATATTAACCATAGTCCTGAAGATTTGATCTCAGGTCCGAGTTTATTTATTACTGCTACAACACCAATAAGTGCTGCCATAAGACCTACTAATACTCCTAAAGATATCCAAGCGTCCTTATCCCAATCTATTTCAGCCATAACAGCCATTGCAGCAGCCACTAAGAATATAGAAGCCCCCACAGATAGCAAAGCTTTAGCAAACGCCTCCATAGTCTTATTAAACTTATCAGCGTCTTCTATTTTATTAGATAATGATGAGATAACGCCAATCATTACAGTCAACAAACCAACAACTAAACTCATTGCAATCATTGGTTTCGTTAAATCGTACTTATGGCCTATAACAGCTAATGCAGCAATTGAAGCAAACAATAAACCGATGGCAATTGCTAACTGAGTTATCATTTTAGCATCACCTTTTCGTTTAAAGTATTGCTGGACACCCATAAGAGCTCCTCTCATACTCTGAAATACTCCAGTTAATTGTTCTGGCAAATTTGCAAAAGCCTGCACTGCATCTGAAATCTTATAAGTAAATACACTAAAAGATACAGAAGCAGCTACTAATGAACCACTCAGTCCAATAAGAGTTAATTTAGCAAGGTCTATGTTCTTAAATCCATTGGCTAATTTTTTTAGAACTCCTTCGCCTTTAGCTAATATTCCATCCGAAGATCCAACGCCAAAAGCTTCACCCATATTAGAAAGAAATTCACCAACACTTCCACTACGAGATAAACTATCTGTTGTCTTCTTAATATTTTCATAACCGTCATTTACTTTTCCAAGATAAATGGCAGTTTTCTCAAGATCTCCACCTTTTTTAAATCTAGCAAAGAAATCTGAGATATGACCTTTAGCATCTCCTGCTAATCCCATCATAGTCTCAAGGGCATCATTAATAGTAGTAAGAATTCTATTCATTGTGGTGTCATCAGCGTCATCAAACACGCCGAAGAAATCTCCGAGCGCACCTTTAGCCTCTCCAAACCACTTAATTAACTGTGATCCTACCCTATCATAAATATCAATAAACTCTTCTTTAAGTTTTTGTACGGCTGGTAATTCAACGAATTTACTAAAGAACTCTTTTAACGTAGACGTAACCTTAGTAAATGTATCAACAACGAATCTACCAGCTCTAACTAAGAGATTATTTGATTCAACAAACTCTCTAAAGCTGTTTATAGCATTTCCGATAAAACCTATGAAAGTCGAAATACCATTTATTATTGTTGGTAATACTTTAGCTAGCAATTCAAAACCACCGCTAACTAATTTTACCAAAACATCTCCTACCATTTTGAAAATACTAAACAAACCTGTAAAGAATGACTCTAAATTACTAGCTCGTTCCTCTGTAAAACCTATAGATTTTACTACTTTTCCAAAACTAGATGTTAATTGACCTATAGAAGCTTTAAGATCTTTGACAGAGAAGACTTTTTTAAATGCTTTTCCGATCGAAGCCACGCCTTTCATAAGGTTACTAAGCACATTAACTAAAGGACTAAAAGCTTGTGTCGTCTTTTCTGCATTTTCAACAGACTCATTACTTACTTTATTAAGTCCAAGACGGGCTTCCATTTCCCTTTTCTTAGCGTCTGTAACCTCATTAGTACTTTCAACGGCCATTTGAGCATAAATCTGATCCGCTTTCTCCATATCGAAATCAGCTTCTTTCATGGCATTAACATAACCTTGTACCTGTTCATACATGTTACCTAATGCGTCTACTCTAGTCTGACCATTACCATATGGATTACCTTGACCGTCTCTTCCAAACCAAATTTCTTTAGCGATTTCTCTAACTTTCTGAACCGATTCATCGATATCGTCAACGGTCTCTTTAACTTCTTCAGCAACTTGCTTTAAGCCTGATTTATGTGCAAATGTATTTATTCTTTCAGTTATACCATCTATAAAGCTGGCAATTTTATTAAAGGCACTAGCTACTTTCTCAATTATTGTAGAAAAGAATCCACCTTTAAAGAATGTTTGGGCATCTTTGTCATAGATCAGTCCTAAAATAGAACTACCAAGATTTGCTATAGCGGTTACGATACTTTTAAAAGGTGCCTCTAAAGGACCTAAAGCTACTACTATAGACCTAATAGCAGCTTTGACGGTTCCGAGAAACTCTATAAGAGTATCATTTTCAATAATACCTGCTGCAAATATAGCTCCTATTCTAGACAATTGAGCTTTAATATTGGTAAGTACACCTGTTAAAGTCTTATCTGCTTTTGCAGCCTGTTCACCAAAAGCTTCAGACATGGCATCTGAAAACTGTTCAAAACTTATTTCGCCTCTAGAAGTCATTGCTCTAACTTCTGATTCTGTTGTATGTAAGGCTTTTGCTAATACAGCAGCTGCATTAACACCATGCGCACTTATTTGGCTTAACTGCATACCCATTAATCGACCATTACCAGCTACAGTGGCAAATATATTACCCATGTAATCAAAATCAGTATTAGTCATGGCCGCTAAACCAGCAACACCTTTAAGAACTTTCTCCATGTGTTCTCCCTCTTTACCGAGTTCAACACCTGAAGAAACTAACTGAGATGCCGTATTAACAGCAGCATCCATTCCATAAGCAGTTCCATCAACAGCTTTACTAGCGGCCGTAAATGCGTCCGTTACATCATCCGCCGTATCAAGAAGACCCTCTAATTTAAATCTAGCATCTGCAATCTTTTGAGCTCTTCCTTTACCGCCTGTTATTATCTGACCAATGGTAATTTGTCCCATCTTTTCAACGAGATTTATAGCACCATTCGTCAATCTTTTTATTACTTCCATTCCAACGATTCCTAAATTAGAGAATCTATTGGATAATACCTCGACACTGTCTGCAACACGTTCGAGATTAAGACTATCTGCTTCTTTCTGTACTCTTGAAAGATCTAAGGAATTTGTGTTGATCTCAAGAGCTTTCTTAAGTCCATCTAAGGAGGTTATTGTCTGTTTAACGCCACGCTCAAAATCTTCATTTTTAAACTGCATCTCGACAACACGATTGTCAACTGTAGTACTCATGTGCCATTAACCTCCTGCCATATTTCTTCAGCCATAGCATCAAAAATGGATTTGAGCGCTGGGTTAATGTAATCAACACCTTCAACCCAGTACCCAGATCCAGTAGCATGACCATATTGTAACATTAAAGCTACATTGAACCAATCATCTACAACGTTATCGTTAATCCAATGAATAGTTATAGTTCCTTTTTCATTATCTTTTTCAATCTCATATCTCCAAGAATTAGCAGTTAATCCTGTATCTCTTGGTGTGGCATTAGCCAAAGCTTCTACCCCTTTCTGTCCATACATTATTAGGTAATGATCGAGATTCATATGTACATTTCTTTTAAGAAACTTTTCAGTCTTCTCAAAATTACCTTTATGTTTAACAGAAATCATAGTCTTTATCCTTTCGAATTGTACTTAGCTCTATTCTTTGCATTTATTGCTTTATTACGAGCTATAAGTTCACTTCTACTCATCTTATTTCCTTCATTGCCTTCTTTAGCACAATAAATTTCAATAAGTTTTATCAATCTATTAATATGCCACTTCTCACACTCTTTAGGAATTCCTAACTTAAACATGTAATAGTATAAAAGTTCTGAGGATAGAATCTCCTTCTTAGTTGGGTTCTTAGATGGTGGCATTTTAACTGTTGTAGCAGACATTGGATCATTAATGTAGTCATTTATCTTCTTGATGTCATCCGGTTTTAAACAATTATACACAATGTCTGGTACATCCTTAGTAATCGTCATCTGTTTTATGTAATCGACACTTTGTTCCGGTGTCATTACCATGTTTTCATTAATGTAAGGAAAAGGTTTATGCCACTTTGACTCCCATTTTGAAATCGAAACTAAAGAATGTTCAAAAACTAATTTGTAATCCTGATTAATGTCTATAAACTCTTTCTTTATGTCGTCATATAGCTCTTGCTTATTTACTGCTATCGCTATCGGCATTTTTATTCTCCTTCTTTGTGTTATCACTTACAATTGTATCTGGAGCTTCTGTTTCATTACCATAGATCATCTTTTCATACTCTTCCTGATCGAATTCTCCATTAGCAAGCTTTGCATTCATCTGTGCTAAAAGAGCTGGAGGCATGATACCATTGAAGAATTCAGTAGCTGCTCCCGGAACTGAAATGAGTTCCATAAGTAATTCACTGTATGCTCTTGACTGTCTAAATTCATCAAGGACTTCCGGATTCTTAATGAATCTCTTACCATCATCAGACTTAACGCCGTATGAATCTGCAATAAAATTCTCAAAAATCTGATATGCTTCAGATGTTTTCTGGGTTGCCAAAAGCCTATTTAATTTACTCTGATAACCATTAGGGCCATCAACTGAAAAATTGTATCTCATAATGTCAGACTCTTCGAGGTTGAAGTAAAAAGGCTCTTTACGTTCAACACCATTGTAGTCTGTATACTTAATAATTTTCTTATACATATCTTTATTTCCTTTCTTTAGAAATTAAGTTTCTCAAAATCTTTATTGATCCTACCTATTAATTCAACAATAGAATCAACATCTTTTTCTGATTCACACTTATTATAAGCTATCATCATTACTATTTTATTGTCTTTTGGAATGACATAACAGACTATATATTGTGCATAATTTCCAGTATTTACTTTATAAGCGGCGCTTAATAAAGCTTTCTTGCCTTTTTCATTTTCTAAAAATCTATAGTCTATAATCTTTCCATTATTAAACAACCAATTATAACAAAGAATATCAAAAACGTGTTTTTTAGTATATTCTTCATATTCTTTAAGTGTGGTGTCAACATAAAATGTTAAAGATGTATTATCTTTAGTGTATATATGCATAGTATCATCTTCGGATTTTAAATCAAATTTACTTGGCACTGTGAATTTGTAACCATTTAAATCTTTTTCCGAAGGAGTTTCTGTAGCTTTCTTAGCTTTTTTCTTATTATGTGCAATAAGAATGCCGCCTGTAATAAGAACGACAGAAGAGATTACTACGATTTTGAAAAAAGTTTTCTTATTCACAGATTATCTCCTTTGTCTTCTTATTACGTTGGCAATTTAATTACTTAGCCTGCTGCATTTACTTTTACTGTACATGTATCATTATATGTTACGCCTGAATCAGTAATAGAAGCAGTTATAATAGCTGTACCAGCTGTCTCACCAGTTACAACACCACCTGATACAGTTGCATATGTATCAGATGACGATGCCCAATCAGCAGTCTCTGTTGAGTTCTTAATTGTTGCTGTAAGTGTTACTGTGCTACCAGCTTCAACCTCGATATAATGCTTATTAAGTTCAATACTAGGAATTGCTGATCCACCAAACAGAGCAAATACTTCTGCCGGAAGTGGCATTCTTGGATCAGCTCCACCTTCAACACCATAAATAATCTCTTCAAATGACTGAAGTGCTACTGGATCAACCTTTGTTGAGTCAATCTCAATATGTGAAGTTGGCTTATACTCGATGTTATTAACTTTTCCAACCTGAATACCAGTTGTCTCAATGTCATAACTCATAGCATCAACATCTGTTGAATCATTAATAGTTCCATATGACTTCTCAACTGGAGAAGCTGTTGCGTTATAGATAAGATGGATCTTATAACCATAATCCTGGAACTTAATGTCGTTACCAATTCTTGATCTGTATGAGAAACCGAAAGCTTTTCTTGTCTGACCTGATACTGTAACACCAGATACTACTTCTTCCTCACCATTACAAGACTTGAAACCATCTGGATATGAGTAGCACTCAATAGTAGCACCAAATTTCTCAGCTGCTCTGATTGAGAGATACTTCATATTATCAGCCCAGATATCGTTAACATCAGCACCCTCAGGCTTATTTGTTACATTAGAAAGACCTGACCATCCTTCACCATTAACGTATGTTCCCTCATCACTAAGCGGATAGAACACACCTCTGTCGACACCTATCTCATAAAAACGTTCGCCGACCTGATCCCATTTTACTGCAAAATCTGCCATTGTCTTATTCTCCTTTAATAATAAAGAACGAGCACATCATGATTAAGATTGTCTGCCACATAGCTTCGGTTATAAGAAATCTCACTGAAATGCTCAATTAATTTGTCAACTACTTCATTATCCGGATCTGTTGAAATGTACATAATCTGATAAGCTTGTCTATATATGTATGTTTTGTTATCAGCTCTTATATGCATTCCTCTATCCCTTGAATAACGAATACATGGGTACTTCATTTTAACGGTACCCGAAGGTTGGAAATACACATTTCTCGAACCTAAGATTGTACATAATTCTTCATGTAGTTGAAGACGTCTCTCCTTCGTCGGCATTGTATTCCTCCCCTATTGTGAGTTTGATTCTAGGGTAAGCTGGCGTTATAGTCTTTACTTTCCACTTAACCCCATGAATTTCAACCCATTTTATATAACTTAAATTGTCCAAAATATAGGTGTCAGCTAAGAGATTTATTTCTTCGCTTAATGTAAGATGGTCATTAACCTCGGTGGGCTGATCCCATCTACGGTCAAGACGAGTAATATCGCCATAATATAGCTTCTCTGTTTCTGACGGCATCCATACTCCTGGACTAGTCTCTGTTGTCTTGACAAAGCCTACTTTTCCATAAAATTTACTCATAGCTGACTCCCATTTTGAAATTCTTAGCCATTAGCCTGAGCTACAGTAGAAATTGTTACAGTCATAGCTGAGAATGGTCTTACAAGTGCTCCAGATCTACGTGTCTCGATCAGGTACTTGTACTGGTTGTAATCGATATCGAAATCATCGAAGAGACCCTTAGCAGCATTCTTGTCGTTACCAAGATTGTAGTCCTTCATGTTAACAATTACACCAACAAGGTCCTTAGAATCGATCTTCTGGCCTTCCATTACCTCAACAGTAACGATCTTGCTTACACGAAGAGCTGTAGCAAGCTCAGCCTCTGTCTTATAAAGTCTATGTCCGATACCATCCTTAAGAAGGAGCATCTCTGTAAGCCAATCCTCTGTTGTATAAAGAGCAGGATTACCTGAACCCTTGTAGTTCTTACGTGCGCGAAGGATTCCCTCAATAACTGCGTCAGCCTTCTCAGCGCCTGTTGCACCAGCTTCAACCTCAACATCAACCTTAATGTTGAACAGAGGAACATCCTTAGCGATTGGTCTGATGCAATCTTCCTTAATCTTATCCTCTGAAAGTGGATCTCTACCATCACCGATGAGGATTGCTCTAGCAAGTTCCTCGTCAAGCATTACTTCCATCTCAGCCTTGATCCAAGGTACGATGTCGAAATCTGTGATGTCAAGAATATCATCACGATCAAGCTTCTGCTTTTTATAGATTGTGCAAGGTCCTGTTACTCTCTTAAGAGTTGTGAATACTTCCTCTTTCTTAAGGCCACCCTTCATATAACCTCTAGCTCTAGCATCATCTTCTGTGATGTTAGCATAGAGAGACTTAATTCTGCTGAATGGAGTCTTGCTAGCTCCGCCAATAACTGAACTAACCCACTCAGTATTTCTCTTTATCCACTCAGGTGGATTGTTGAGACTCTTGTACTCCGGAAGAAGCATATCAACATCGTTGAAACCATATGTCTGCTGTCCAACAGCTACATCCATACCAGTTGTATCGATAGAATGAGCTATGCAAGCTTCCTTAAGTGATCCATACTTCTTAGCGTCAGCAAATACCTGCTGAATCTCTTCCTGAGTAAGTACTTCTCCACCTTCATACTGATCATCTACGTCAAATGCATTGTGTTTCACGTCTGAATCCTCCTTATTAGATCCGCCCTGTGCATCTTCAAGGGCCTGTCCTATGATTGCATAAACGGCTGTCTTCTGATCCTCGTTAAGAGTATCGAATACTTCGCCTATTGTTTTTCCTCCTGAATTCTCAGGCTTCTTAGCTTCATCTGCCACTTTAGTTTCCTCCTGTTTTTTATTTTCGGAATCGGCATGTTCAATTGTTTCTTCTTCAGCTTCCTCTTCTTCCTGCTTAACTTCCTCGATCTCTTCTTTTTCTTCTTCCTCAAGGTCATCGCCGTGGAATAGTTCTAAGCCTTCGATATGACAAGCTATTAAAGCTTCTTCCTCATTGAAATCGTAACTATCATCACTATGCATAAACATAGGAAACTCAATAGTTGCTTCTGGATTTGCACCAGCTAGTACAAGGCTTACTTCTCTTATAGTTCCATGTACTACGTCTTTATTCTTTGTCTGTGTAAGCTTATTGGCATAAATAGAAAGAGAGCCAAGGTCACCATGCTGGACTAACTCCTTGGTAATCTTGGCTTTTTCAGTATTATTAAAGTAGCATTCACACCATACACCATCTTTCTTATTTCTAAGAATGGCATGACCAAGAACCATTTCAGGCTCTTCATGATTATGGTTGAATACTAAAGGGACTTTCTTTCCATCGTCATCCTTAAAAGCATCACGTCTTATGGTACGGCCGTCTGCACAACGAATATCGTTCTTTGTAGCCCAGCCTGCGAAATCATAAGCTGCCATTTTGAAATTTCGTCTCCTTTCATTCTAACTGTTCCTCAAGATCCGGTTCTGGCTCCGCATTTTCAGCATTTTCCATAGTATCAATGTTTGGATTAAGTAACTGATCCGCATTAGCATCATCAGCTGGCTTATAACCGAGAACTCCTCTAACTTCATTAGAAGTAAGAACTCTGTTAGTAATAAACTTCTCTGATACTTCAGCAATGTTCTTAACTGGAGCGAGTTTAAACGGCTCTCTGAAGTACATTATTGACTGGCCCTGTGTACGAGCCGTCTTAGATAGGAATTTACGTTTAAACTCATCGACGATAGCTGAAAGTATTGGCTCAATAGTATTACTAAAGTAGTTAAGCATTGTCTGCTCATCCGCAGTTCCATTAAGTATTGTTTCTGAAATACCAAGCTGACCATAAAGTAGGTTTGTAAGATACTCAATCTGCTTCATGAGATTATTCTCAATTGGTCTATTAAGCTGGGTAATTCTCTCAGTAGCATCAGCATAAGCAATACCATACTTAGATCCTGCAAGCTGCTTTTCAATGTTATCTCTTCTTTCTTCGGCCTGTTTCCTTCTAGTTTCGCCTTTTATTGTATATGGTAACTGGATAATAAGGTCCAGCTTTCCAGCACTTGACTGTTCATCAACAGCATCAAGAAGTACAAGTTTACGTATAAGTCTTCTGAGAACAGAGTTTGGTTCGTTCATAATTGCATAGAATGGGTTTTCTATGATTGCTGTGCTTCTCTTTTCACAGAGGATTTTTTCTTTCTTTCCGGTGTTCTCATTGTAAACTTCTACTTTTACATGATGTGGAAACCATTCGACAATCTTTCCAGTTCTTAGTGAAAGTATGTCATAACCATCAGTATTCTTTGGATTAACGTCAGTGTCTGTAGGAACAACTGCTACACATCCTTCATCAAACATTGACATGACTACATCTTGTATAAATGCTCTACCTGTCTGATCGAGATTAGCACTTAATGTTAGGCAATCGTTTAATCCAGATTTACGTGTTTCCAGATACTGATTGTTCTCATCAACATTTACATGACGCATACTGATCTGAGAGACGTCAAGTGATATACGATTATAGATCGCGGTAATAATAGATTTATCATTACCATAAGATAATTGTGTACGGTCGGGTCTTTGATAGCTCCCACCATAAAGTCCGTATTCCAAATACTTCTCTGTCGGGTCTCTACCCATGAAAGCATTCCAGGCATTACGGAACCTGTTCAAAGGATTTGCTGCCATTTTGAAATTTTACTCCTCTTCATCAGCTGGTACGAGTGTAAGACCTGCAAGACTAAATGCCTGAGACATTTTAACTGTTCCATCAGACTGAATTACCTTGAAGATCTGTGAATCTTTATATGTTACCTTAAAGAGTCCGACCTTATCCGGGTCATTAATGATCTCAACAAGACCAGATCCCTGTGAAGGATCCATTCCACAAAGTACAGATGTAGCATCAGAATCGATGTCATCAAGATGAAGTACTATAAAGTAACCAGGTCCCCAATAATCAACATGAGGTCCCTCAAGCTGCTCAAGAAGTCTACCTGTTATCTGATTTCCAGTAACAGTAACATCTTCCTGAATAGATGATACGAGTGTATGCTGATCATCAATCTCGAAATCTGCAGCTGCTGACTCAACAGTAAGTGGTGACAGAACTTTAGAAGCTTTCTCATAACGATTAATAGCTGCAACCATGCCTGCTATTGTCTGAGAATCGTTTGTGAGATCGGCCTGCTGTCCACCTTTAGCTTTGTACATGTCCTTAAGCTCTTCTCTAATAGTTTTTGACATTTCTGTTCCTCCTAATCGAAATTATCTAAATTAGCTTTATATGCAACCCACGCATCCATAAGTGCGGCTACATTATCGATCTTCTCATCGTATCGCTTCTTTAGAAGTTTTCGGTTTCCATTAGTGTCTTCTATGGTTATGCAATTTCCCATAGCAAATTTCATTAGTTCCTCGTCAAAGAGTAGTAATCTCTCTTCGGCTAAAATTTTGATCTCACCCAGAGGTACGGATTCTGTTCGTGCACCCTGAATAACTTTCTCTATTCCATATGGGCCATTCTCCTGTTCCCATCTAGCTACGAATTCTTTAGCATTATATGGGTCAAATCCAAAAGCCCTTACATCGTAATCTGCATCCAAAATAAACTGATCTAGATCGTCATATACTTCATTCATATTAAGTACATTCCCATCCATGATGATCAGACTACCTTCTTTAATAAAACTGTCGTATAAGACTCGCATTGAAGATTGCAATTTGGATAAGGTTAGATCTGTAATGTAACTTCTAGTTTTAACACCAAAAGCGCCATTACTAAGTGGAAATAGAAAGGTGAATGCACAAAAGTCATCCCCTTGAGATAAGTCGGCACCCATTGCACAAGGCATCGACCAATAATCTTGATGCCTATGAGGTTTAGTCTCGGCATATGTGAAAAAATATGTGTATCCTTCCATTGGTATACCAAATCTCTTAGCTAAAATATCATTTCTAGTTGCTGGTGCCTTTTCTGCTCTGTCAACATCTAGCTGATATGCCTCATAAGATATAGTTTTACCAATATTAGGATTGGCTTTCTCCCACATGTCGGGATCGTTAACTTCCTTGACATCATCTAATCTGTAATACCAGATTGAAGTGTGTATTGAGCTGTCATAATTATCACGAAGAATATTAATCAGCTCCATTTTCATTGTGTCACCTGCTCCATTACGAACTGTTCCTTCAGAACTTGTAGCAACTATTAAATAGTCATTGTTCTTCTGGCAACCTTGTTCAATAGGACCTATAACATCCTCACGAATATCACCTGATAACCACTCATCAACAGTTGCTATCTTGGTTTTAAGACCCTGTAACTTATTTATAGACATAGGTCTGACCTCAAGTAATGAACCTGTAATAAAGTTCTGAATACCTAATTTAGTAGACTGAATCTGTGGTCTAGCTGCTGGATTACCAGTAGTGTTGTTCTTACTACCTTGTGTCCAGTATTTGAATAACGGTCCTCGCGCGCGTGCGATAGCCGTTCTTATTGGTGACATAACCTCTTCTGCCTGTGGCATTGTAGGGGCAACCGTGATCTGATGTGTTGTCTCAGTGTCACAAATTAAAAAATACGCCTGAATACAAGCGGCGTACATTGATTTAGCAGCACCTCTGGCTACTATCAAATATTGTTTGTTAATTAGTCGTTTTTTCTCTTTGACTAATTTGTAGTGACCGGAACCACTACTAGATTTAACATAGACCCTTTTTTGTACGAAGTAATACCAGCCAAATATCTGTTCACCCCATAACTTAAAAGAGTCTAATAGCTCCAAGTCGTCTCCATTGGATAGAGTTAACTCATGCTCACAAAATGCTACCCAGCCTTCAACTGCATCGTCATCATAGAAAACGCCAGGATTATCTATGAGATCCTCAATCCTATCCATTTCTTGCCGAATCTCTTCGCATACTGGTATTTCGCCCCGGTCTACTCGTGCCCTAAACTGTGCATAGTATTTGGGCGTAGCTACGTTGCTTAGCATGCTAGATCACTCCCTATTTTTTATAATCTTCTATGTATACATTCCATATAGCCTGACTCACCAAGTCTCCAACGGTTTGCTTAGAATATGTACCAGTAGAATTTAAAACTTTAACTTTTTTATTTGAATATTTTCCAACTAATTCTTCAACTGCTTTTTTAGTAATTTTTTCATGCTCCTCATTATATTTATCTATATCATTCCACATTTCTTTTTCTTTTTCTTTACTCATATTAGGATAATACTTATTATACTTATCAACCGCTTTAGACCACTTTTTTTCAGTATTAACATATTCATCCATAGTATCTTTAGAAATGTGCTTTCTAACTAAATCTTTATTTTTATAAGTAGATTGATTTACTCTTATCAAACCAGTATCATATCCACCGCTATTTTTTATTTTTCTAGCTATTTTCCTTTTACCAGCATCCGTTAAAGATCCATCAGGATTCTGGTAACGTCTGACACCCCATCTTTGACCTTTTATACCATGATGATAAAGTTCATTATTGTTAAGTCTTCTTACAACCATAATATAACTCCTTAATCACCTATAATAGTTTTTACTATTTTTTTGCCTATTAAATATACAGCACCACCTTTTGTTGTTAATGATACGTCCATTATTTTCTTAACTGTGTTCTTAACTAAATTTTTAATAACCGTTGATGCTGTCTTTTCTAAGTCTTCCTCTTCGGCTTTAGGTGTTTCACCATTTGCTAATATGGTACCCGGTGCTATTTGTTCACTTGAATCTAAATTAGTAAAGGCTGAAAATGGTAGATCTGAATTAGCTAAAGAGGGATCATACGTTAATTCACCTTTTGCTTCTAATGTAGCTATTAATGCATCAGTACCGACATCTGATGAATTCTGAATATTGTCTATTATAGGTAGTAATCCTTCTATAGACTTTTCATTTCTAACTTTCATCTTTCCAACTTTACTACCATCGGGCATAGTAACGTATTCAAATTTTACAGTATTTGGTGGCAAAGACGAATCATAGTCACATCCTATTGATTGGTAATTATGGATGTACTTTGAATTTTTACCATTTTTCTTTTTACGATTACTCTGATCAAAAGTATTGTATTCAGAAGTAAAACGTCCTTCCAAACGACCTTTATACTTATCAGATCTTCCAACAGGACCCGTTCCAAGTCCTTCACCTCTTCGATGTACACCTTTAGATTTTCCAGTTGTGGTTTTTCTACCATTACCAACTCCATATTGCTGACGTCCTCTAGAAGTTAAAGAACCATCTGTATTTTGATAACGTCTTACACCCCATCGCTGGCCTTTAATTCCATGATGATACAATTCAGAGGACAATCTTCTTACTACCATGACTCCTCCTTTTCTTTTAACGATAGGTAAGTACTTATTGTTACACCGGCAACCATTGGTAACGGATTAGCCATTACAGAAGATAGGGCTATTCCTGCAGCAGAAGATCCTACAGAAACAGTAGTATTTGCAATTTTAGACCATGGTACATCCTTAATTTTTTCAACAATATCAGCACCATCTATTATTAGTTTTCCAATAGCAAATCCAGCACCCATAGCCAATATCGGTAAAACCATAGCTCTAACTGGTGATGGAACTTTCAATACTGTCTCTACAACAGCTTTACCCAGGGCAACACTATTAGCTTTTATTGCTGAAATTGCTGTTTTAGCCGCCGCTATTATAGAAGGTGATGCTGTACTAACCATATGACTTTTAGCTTCAGCCGCAGCAATAATTCCAACTTCAGCTAACACCAAAGCTTTTTGTACATTTCGTGCTTTTGGCGGACGATACCTTAAATTTCCTTCACGCGTATAAGTACCATTCAGGTACTGGTATCTTCTTACGCCTTTTTTCTGACCTTTAATGCCTGAATGATAAATATCTGTCATTAGTTTGTCCTCTTTTATTATTTACGTCTTTTCCGTACGTAATCACTATCTTCATACATTTTTGTATATTCATCTAACATTCTAGAACGATGATCATTTTTAGCATTGGCATCTAAATATGGTGAAATGCCAGCTGCATTTACTGGTGAATCTATCTGTTGTTGTAATCTTGCATATAATTTAGATGAAGATTTACTATTTCTTGCTGAGTCAATATATCCCGATGCTATTGCTCGAACTTCTTGGGCTCTTAAACTATCGATTCTAGAATCTTGTAAATCATGAAAACTATTACTATTTAAATAGGATCTTCCTCTTTCATATGATTCCCAACTACTAGCGTCCATTCTACTATGCCTATCATTACTAAATGTATCATTAGTATCTCGATAAGTTACATAACTAGCAGTGGCGCCCGCATCTCGTAATTGTTTTCTAGACATTATTTTTTCGTGTACGTTTGGTAAATCTGGGTCTTTATATGATTCATGATCTACTGAAAATATATCATCATCTTCATTTCTACTGCTTTTGGGTTTAATTTTTGTTTTTTCATTTAATGTTTGGGTTCTTTTAGGTCCATACCCTTGTAAACCGTGTTGATTGGTTGCTATAATATTACCATTTGCTCCAGATTTACGAACCACAACAGATCCGCCACCAACAGAACTAGCTCTTGGTGAACCATAATTATTATTACTTAGTCCACTACGTACATCTGTTGGTAACGTTGCTACTCTTTCCCGTGCTTGTCCAACACCGTAATGAACACGTCCTAATGGAGTCAAGGAACCATCTTTATACTGGTAACGTCTTTCACCCCAGCGCATGTTTTTAACACCAGAATGATACAGTTCCATATCATAAGGCGTTTTTACCCATGATGGTAATCTATATATATCCATTTGTTTTATCTCCTATAAAAAGAGGAGACAGAGCCTAATCAAAGGGAGTGACAATCAACTAGTTCTGGCTCCTCTGTATAAATAAGAAATAGAAATGCGAGCTAGTCAAATTATGTCTCATAAACTAGCGGACTAAAGCACCGATCTTATAATGTTTATCATGCTAGTAATTGGCGATCGGTAAACATCTCGTATTTTCTATTTACTTATTGACTTCATAGTTAGCATTTAAAGACCTCTTTTATTTAATTCTTCAATGAGGTCATCCAAAGTTATACCAGATACTTGTTTTTGTTTTAAATCTTCTCCTGATATAATTCTATTATTTTTGGTAACATCGGCCATAGCTTTTGTTATCTGAGCTTCTCTTTGCCAAGATTCTAATTCATCAGGACGCTTTCTTGATGACTGATTTTTCTGATACTCTAAGTCTTTAATATCCAATTCTAATGACATTTTATCTCGCTTATTTCTAAGTGCTTCTATTACATTAGACTTTTCTTTCTTCTTAATAACACCGAATTTTTCTAATGCGGTATAAACATTAGCAGCGCTACTTGCAACATCGCTTACAGTTCTTGCGACATTCATTGCCGTGTTTAATCTAGCCTGTACTTTAGCAGCTTTTGCTTGAGACTGTGCGGCTACATAATCATTTAAAGTTTGAGTAAGTTGTATTCTTTGTAATGCTTTTTCATATTCTTTATCGCTCATCTTTTCCTGGAATTTCTGAATATCTTTAGCACTACCAGTCTTAATAACTTCAGCTCGTTCTCTTCTTTCAGCTGCAGCCTGTTTAAGTCTCTCTGCTTTCTCTTCATTAATACGTTTCTGTTCTTTAGCTTTTTCTACTTTAGCTTTTCGAACTTTTTTCATTTTTCGGTTATATTGAATTTGTTCAATTAACCCTCTATGTTTTCTTCCAGCAGTGGTTAGTGATCCGTCTTTATTTTGGTATCTACGTATACCCCAACGCTGACCTAATACACCATGATGATAAAGTTCTGAGGCTTCTGGTAATCTTCTTACGACCATTATTACTCCTCCTTATCATCCTTTTCTTCATTGTCATTTTTATCCTCTTCAGTTATCTTCTCATTAGTAACAGCCAATGCTTTCTTAATAAACTTTGGAATTGGAACTCCAAGTTCTTCAAGATTTTCGCAAATACTTATTAATTCCATTACAATAATGTAAATACTTATACCATCAGCAACTAATGTTGTAAGTCCGAATCCGGCAACAAATATCTCACCAATTAGTATTGCAGAAATTTCTCCTAATTTTTTTCCAAGACCTTTCCTTAATACTGATGAATCTAACTCTTTCTTAATCCAGGCATTTGTAATACCCGTTATTATGTCAATACACATTAGAATAACTGGGAGCATTACAGTCCAGATATCATTAGTGAAGTGAATCGAGTTTAGCAATTCTCTAATCTCATCCATTATTCATTCTCCTTAATTCGTCTGCTTCTAAGTAAGCCCTCCAATAGGATTCTTCCGCTTGCTTTTCAAAGCTACTAACAATGAAAGAATTTGATGGGGGATCCCAAAGAAGTCGTGTCTTGCAATAAACGTACTGCTTTGAATGACTCACTATTTTGGTATCGTCGGAGAAAGCAGACCAGGAAGTTTCTGCTGTTACATCCAGTCCGCTTTGTGGTCCGACGCCACCTTGTATTAGCTCAGCAATAGCCGAGTTAATAAACATTAACAGTTCACTATCAAACGCAGTAATAGACTGCTCGACATTGAGCATTGTTTTAATGCTTGATAGTATGTTTTCCATCTGTTATACCTCTTTAATAAACTCAGCCATAACAAAACCAGTTACTTTAACTCCAGGAGTAGCCTCGACTGTGATGTTAAGCCAGCCAATAACGCCATCGAGATCATTGATCACAACTTCAGCACCTTTTCTTATTATACAAATTACATTGTTTCCTTTTTCAGGAGTTGTTCTTACATTAAGAGCGTTGGTATCAACAATACCTTTCTTAACTTTCTTTTTTACCGGTTTCTTCTTTTCTTCTTTTACTTCTTCTTTCTTTAGTTCCTCGGTTGGTGTCTCATCAACTACTTTAGCCTTACCGTATTTACCTGGAACTTCCTTGTAACTCTTTTTACGCTCTGCCATTGTTAATTCTCCTTCCATGGACAAGTGTCATTAGGCCTTCTTGGTTGGAAATTCTTAGCTCTGAGAATGTCATCATTTCCATAATGGATTGCATTGTGCAAATCATGACTTACACAAACCAAATATTCCGGATTCATAAGGTATTCGGATACATTTATTATGTCATCATCTACTATGGGGTTCATATGATGGATTAATATCCGTCCTCTGATCTCATAATCCTCGAGACCCATTTCACATCCATTGTCTCTTACTATGATTTCGTCTCTAAGTCTCTTCCATTCATGAGACTTATAGAAGTTTTGGTTCAAATATCTGTCATACCCGAATGTTGCTTTTCCAACACTACCAGATAACTTTAAGTATTCGAACCTTTCCTTAAATGTAGGCAACTGAATTAGCTCACTGTAATATCTAATCATCGAATTCATCCTCGTAACTGTCTATTTGACCTGTATACAGTTTCATTGCTCTAATTGCTTCAGCGGCAAGCTCTTCTTGTCTCTGAGCAGCGGCAATCGAATCCGCTTTAGCTGTTGCAAGCTTTACATCAGCCTCGAGTTTCTCTTTTTCTAATTGCATGCGCACTGTTCCTTGCCTTAGCCAGTGGATTAATAAGGAATCACTAGCAGTGCCATTCTCAATACGCTTCTCAGCCTCGTCTACTGCTTTAGCAATTAGCTGATTCTCTCGTGCCTCTAAAGTTATTGCTGGTGGTCTTCTTTTAGCAGCATTGGTTTCTTCTTTTTTCTTTGTTGCCATAGAAATTCACCCTTTTTAAATATCACTAAGTACGCTAGAAGGCATTATTAACTGTGTTTTGTATACTTGGAGGTTACCAACACAAAAGATGACTAAAGCGCGAGGTGAGGTACTTATAGTCAATGACAAAATCTATTATTCTTAGGAAGAATTGATTTGGGTAATCCTATACTAGGGGGGACTAGTCATAGTAATATAGAGTGTTAATAATGCCTTATAGTGTACTTAGTGTTACTTTCACTATAGTTTTTAGACCTCGATTTTGGCAAAATATCTGTCATTGAATTAGAACCCATTTCAGAAATATCCCGCCGGAGGAATTTTAAAGA
>Ga0265300_10000669_pt1 | contig 35724 bp, 23 predicted proteins | sample AusTroGonzalo_MG_FD_193482 | JGI IMG/M metagenome (GOLD analysis project Ga0265300, IMG submission 193482) | Bovine rumen microbial communities from tropical cattle in Woodstock, Queensland, Australia - Gonzalo_03 | ecosystem: Host-associated > Mammals > Digestive system > Stomach > Rumen ...
TTTATTAGACTTAACTGGCGATGAAAAGAAGAATTGTAGTTAAAGTAGGTTCAAATGTATTGACCCGTACTGATGGGAAACTCGATGTGACACGTATGTCGGCATTGGTAGACCAAATAGCTTGGCTTCGTAGTCAAGACTATGATGTCATCCTTGTATCCAGCGGTGCCGTATCTGCAGGACGTGACGAATTACGTACGGGACGCGAATTAGATAGTGTAGAGCAGCGCCAGTTGTTCTCTGCCTTGGGACAGGTCAAACTTATGGGACTTTATTACGACCTCTTCCGGGAGTACGATATCCATATTGGACAGGTGCTTACCATGAAGAAGAACTTTGAGCCCGGTGATGAGTATGCCAACCAGCGCCAATGCATGAATGTCATGCTTGACAATGGGGTGTTACCTATCGTCAACGAGAACGATACCGTCAGTATTACAGGACTGATGTTCACTGATAACGATGAGTTGTCAGGACTTATTGCACAGATGATGCAGGCTGAAACGCTTGTTCTGCTCTCTAATATCGATGGTGTCTTCACCAAGAACCCCAACGACCCGACGGCAGAGCTGATACCGGAGGTGCAGCCAGGTCGCGACCTTTCTGAGTATATCCAGCCGGAGAAAAGTGCCTTCGGTCGTGGTGGTATGCACTCGAAATATACCACGGCCACGAAAGTCCAAAAGGCTGGCATTCGTGTCATCATTGCCAATGGCGAACGTGACAACATTCTGGTAGATCTTATGCAGAATAAACAAAACGTACCACATACAGAATTCATACCTTATGGAATTGATTGAAACATTTAAGAAGGCCAAAGTAGCCAGTCGTTCGCTGGCCTTGATTTCAGAAGACCTGCGTAATCAGATTCTTCAGGCTGTGGCCGATGCCATTATTGACTACCAAGAACGCATTCTCTCGGCCAACGAGAAGGACTTGGCCAAGATGGATCCCAAGAATCCGCTGTACGACCGTCTGCAGTTGACGCCTAAGCGTCTTAACGATATCGCATCCGACATGCGTCATGTGGCCGAGCTGCCTTCTCCATTAGGATATATCACCAAAGAGAAGACATTACCTAATGGTCTCCGTCTGCATCGTGTCTCTGTTCCCTTCGGTGTTATCGGCATGATTTACGAGGCTCGTCCCAACGTAACCTTTGATGTGTTCTCGCTGTGCTTTAAGAGCGCCAATGCCTGTGTGTTAAAGGGTGGCTCTGATGCTGACTTGTCGAACCAAGCCTCTGTAGAGCTGATTCATGAGGTATTGCAACAATATGGTGTCGATCCTGCTGTAGTGACATTGCTGCCTGCTACCCATGAGGCTACTGGCGAGATGCTGAATGCCGTTGGTTATATAGACCTGTGCATCCCCCGTGGTGGGCGCCGTCTGATAGATTTTGTACGTGATACGGCCCGTATCCCAGTCATAGAGACGGGTGCCGGTGTGGTAAATACCTACTTTGATGTGGATGGTGATCTCGAAAAGGGTAAAGCCATCATCTGCAATGCCAAGACCCGTCGTGTATCGGTATGCAATGCCTTGGATTGTCTGATTATCCACGAGAAGCGTTTGGGTGATCTCTTTGAACTGATGAAGCCTTTACTCGACCATAAAGTGACCCTTTATGTCGATGGTCCCGCCTATCAGTTATTGCAAGGCCATTACCCAGACATTCTCCTTCAGCCTGCTTCTGATGACTCGTACGGTACGGAGTTCATGGACTATAAGATGTCAGTACGTACCGTTGCTTCACTTGACGAGGCTATGGCACATATCGACCAGTTCGGCAGTGGCCATAGCGAGGCTATCATCACTGAGAATGAAGAGACCGCCCGCCGTTTCCAGACCCATGTCGATGCTGCTTGTGTCTATTGGAACGCCCCGACATCGTTCACGGATGGTGCCCAGTTCGGTCTTGGTGCCGAGATCGGTATCTCTACCCAGAAACTCGGCCCGCGTGGCCCCATGGCTTTGGAGGAGATTACCACTTACAAGTGGATTATCGAAGGCGATGGCCAGGTAAGGCCGTAAACTGACATGTCAAAATAACGATATAACGTTATAACGTAATAACGAAAAAACAATAATTATGAAGAGCTTTATTAATGTTTCCGATATTGGCCCCCTTGACAAGGCGATGGCCGAAGCATTCGAGATTAAGAATGACCGTTTTAAGTATCAGCATCTGGGAAAGAACAAGACCTTGATGATGATTTTCTTCAATAACTCACTGCGTACACGCCTCTCTACTCAGAAAGCTGCCATGAACCTCGGCATGAATGTCATCGTGCTCGACGTGAATGCCGGTGCCTGGAAGTTAGAGACAGAACGCGGTGTCATCATGGACGGCGATAAGAGCGAGCATTTGTTGGAGGCTATTCCTGTGATGGGGTGCTATTGCGATATGATTGGCGTACGTTCGTTTGCCGGACTTACCGACCGTGAGTATGACTATGCCGAGACAGTGCTCAACCAGTTTATCAAGTACAGTGGCAAACCGGTATTTGCTATGGAGACGGCTACCGTACATCCTTTGCAGGCCTTTGCTGACCTCATTACCATCGAGGAGTATTGGAAAAAAGAACCAATAGCTAATAACCAAAAGCCAAAAGTTGTCTTGACCTGGGCTCCCCACTGCCGAGCCCTGCCTCAGGCAGTGCCCAACAGTTTTGCTCAGTGGATGAATGCGGCTGATGTTGATTTTGTCATTACCCATCCTGAGGGCTATGAACTTGATCCGAAGTTTGTGGGCAATGCCCGCGTGGAGTACGACCAGAAGAAAGCCTTCGAAGGCGCTGACTTTATCTATGCCAAGAACTGGTCGAATCCTGGCGTCACCAATCTGGCCGACTACGGTAAGATTACCTCGAAGGATATGTCGTGGACGGTAGATACTGAGCACATGTCGTGGACCAACAACGGCAAGTTTATGCACTGTCTGCCCGTTCGTCGTGGTTTGATAGTTACTGACGACGTCATTGAGTCACCCAATTCGATTGTCATCCCTGAGGCTGCGAACCGTGAAATCTCGTGTTCGGTAGTCATCAAACGCATGCTGGAAGCACTTTAAGACAGTTTAAGGTTCAAAGTTCAAGGTCCATGATTTCCTTTGAATGCGACTATAACAACGGTGCTCATCCCAAGGTGCTTGAGAACTTGGTGCGCTACAACGATGCCCGTCCTACGCCATACGGCTTCGACGAGTTTTCCGAGCGTGCCAAGGACCGCATCCGCGAGGCTATCGGCATGCCCGATGCTCAGATATTCTTTCTGACGGGCGGCACACAAACCAATGCTACCACCATCGACTCAATGCTCTATCAGTATGAGGGTGTCATCTGTGTTGGCTCTGGACATATCAACGTCCATGAGGCTGGTGCCGTCGAGTTTACCGAGCATAAGATTATCACAATTCCTGATGCGTTGGGTAAGATGGAGGCCAAGGCCCTTGACAAGTATCTTGACGATTTCTATCATGATGGCAATCGCGACCATGCCGTGCATCCTGGTTTGGTCTATATCACCTTCCCCACCGAACTCGGTACGCTCTATACGGCACAGGAATTGGACGATATATATCAGGTTTGTCAACGGTACGACATACCGTTATACATTGATGGAGCCCGTTTGGGATATGGTTTGATGGCTGATGGTTGTGACGTGACGTTGCCCTATCTGGCCCGCCATTGCGACGTCTTTTACATTGGCGGAACGAAGATTGGCGCGCTGTGTGGCGAGGCGGTCGTCTTTACCAACCGTCGTGCGCATAAACACTTTTTCAGTATTCAAAAACAGCATGGTGCTGTTATCGCCAAGGGTGCTCTTATCGGATTGCAGTTCGAGGCTCTGTTCACTGACGACCTCTATTTCAAGCTCTCACGCCATGCCATCGAGATGGCTATGCAGATGAAGCGTATCTTCCAGGAAAAGGGTTATGAATTCTGGCTTGACTCGCCCACCAACCAGCAGTTTGTCATCCTGCCTGATGCGAAGGTCGAAGAGTTGGCCAAGCGTATGGACTTTACCCACTGGGGCCAGACAGAAGGGCATCGCACCATTTGTCGCTTTGTCACCTCATGGGCTACGACAGAGGAAGAAATTAACGAATTGAAGCGCCTGTTATAGGCGCTTCATTAGTTTCTGGGTGGTCTTTTCCATCTTTTTAATGATTTTGTCCGGTCTCCACCCGTCAAAGACTATATCTATCTCGTAGTCCGCAGCCCTCTCTGCTGTGAGGATGGTCTCGTCCGTGCATGTCTGTTCGGTCGTGATTTCCTTGTCGCCTTCCACTTTCTTTTTCGACATGATGAACGTCAAAACATTCGTCTTGGGTGTGATGTCACGCCCTTGGGCATCCATGGTTCCGAATTCCTTGAAATCGTTCTGCACGGTATTCATGCCACGATAGTCGAAGCGGTTTTTGTTCAGCTTCTCAGGGGTGAGTAGGGTGGTGTAAAGCCAAGCGCAGTGGGGCGTACCGTTCCACCCACGGGCAAATTCGAAGTTCGATACGAAATTCTCTACCGTACAGCGGTTAAAGATGTAGCCCCATAGTGTCTTCGATGTCTTGGGAGCTGCTATCACATTGCGCCCACTCCCGTCCGGTGTACGTTTCTCGGTCACTATCTTGCAGTGCTCAAACCATACGTCACCATCACCGCAAATGAAGTCCACAGTGCCGTGAATCTCGGAGTCCTGAAAGTAGAACTGGCTTCTGTCGTTGTCACTATAATAGGTGTCCTGATATGACAACAAGCGCACGCGGTTGCAGATGGTTCGATAGCCTTTATCCTGCAAGGTTACGGCACGACCGGCAGCTCCTGCGGCGTAGTAGTCGAGGGCATTCTTCAGGGTCAAATCCTGAAAGTAGTTATTTGTTCCTCTGTTCTGGAAGATGGCCGTCTTGCTAATGCCTTCCTTTTTGATATCTGGCTTATTTTGGATGATGGTACCCTCCATGCTCTGTCCTATTAGGGCGATGTTATGTCCCGTGATACGTGTCAGCACAGTCTCGCCGAGATCGTAAAAACCGTCGGGTATCAGGATAAAAAGTTGTTTGGCCTGTGGATCAGCGTTGGTCTTGTTAGCCTGTGTCACGGCATCCAGCAAACTCTTGGCATTACTCTTTTCAACGCATATAACTTGTTGAGCATAGCCAATAGCTAATAGCCAACAGCCAATAGCCAATAGAATAAGTCTTTTCATCATTTGTTCAGATTGTATTGTTTTTTAAGTTTCTTGCTTTGATTCTCCAGTTTCTTCAGTATCTTGTCAGGCTTCCAGTTGCCAAAGATATGTTTCAGCGTATATTGTTTGGCTTCCTTCTTCGTCATGATGGTCTCAGTGGTAAAGGGCTGTGTGTGGTCGCGCAGCGTAAAGGTCACCACGTTTGTTTCGGGGGTGATGTCGTGTCCTTTGGCATCCATCGTGCCATATTCTTTGAAGTAATTGCTCGACACCTTCATACCTTCGTCATCAAATCTTGTTGCTTCCAGTTTTTCTGGCGTAAGCAGAGTCGTTCGCAGCCAAACGCAGTGTGGATTGGTGTGCCATGAGCGTCCGTAGTTGAAGGCCGACATGCGGTTTTGTATCGTACAGTTGTTGAATACGTAGCCCCACTTGGTTTCCGATGTACGGGTGGCGGTGATGATGTCGACGCCCGTACCATCGGGTGTTCGCTTCTCAGTTACAATGCGGCAGCGTTCGAACCAGACGTCGCCAGCACCGCAGATGAAGTCTATCGTGCCGTGAATCTCCGTATCTTGCATATAGTTCTGACATTTCTCGTTGTCGCTGTAGTACGTATCCTGGAACGACAACATTCGCACTCGGTTGCAGATGGTTCGTGTACCTTTGTCCTGCAAGGTTACGGCCCGTCCGTCCTCGTTGGTGGCATAGTAGTCCAGTGCATTCTTCAGCGTCATGTCCTGGAAGTAGTTGCCCGTGCCTCGATTCTGGAAAACGGCTGTCTTGCTGATGCTTTCAACTTTGATGTCGGGCTTGTTTTGGATGACGGTACCCGTCATACTCTCGCCAATCAGGGCGATGTTATGGCCGGAGATACGTGTCAGCACGGTCTCACCGAGGTCGTAAGTGCCGTCAGGAATCAGGATAAATAGCCGTTCGGCTGTCGTATCAGCATTCTGTTCGTTAGCCTTGTTGATAGCGTCCAGCAGGCTCTGTACATTGCTTTTCTCCACAACGATAATCCGCTGAGCCTGTATGGTCAGCGACATCATGAGACATGCAACGAACAGGATAATTTGTTTCATTTTATTTTGTATTCTCAATTTTTTTTCGTACTTTTGCACCCGCTTACAAGCATTCGGGATGTAGCGCAGTTGGTAGCGCACTACGTTCGGGACGTAGGGGTCGGGCGTTCGAGTCGCCTCATCCCGACCACAATTAGAAGAAAGTCGCTGAAATTCAGCGACTTTTATTTTTAATCATGTTCAAACGTCATCTGCTTGTGCTGTTAATGTAACTCATAATAACCTCCACCGCATCGTCCTCGCTCAAGTCATCCATCGAGATGACGAGCTGGTAGTTACGGGTGTCGTAGCGTGAGGTGTCCTCATATTTCTTGATGTAGGCCTCACGGGTGGCATCCATTTTCGCAATGATGTCTCGGGCCTCCTGCTCACTGACACCCTGACGGCGCATGACACGCTTAATGCGGTGTTCCATCGATGCTTGGATAAAGATATTCAGGTGGTTGGGCCATTCACGGAACACCATGAAACCCGCGCGACCAGCTACAACACACGATGACTGCGCAGCCAGTTCCTGCAGGATGCGCTTTTCAGTCTCGAACATAGTGGCATTATCCAGTTTCACCTCTGCCTCCATAGGCTGGCTTGCACTGTTGACGAGTGTCTGGTAGTAGGTGTTGATGTCGTTCCACCACGATTTCTTCTGCGCCTTAATCTCTTCGATGCGCTCTGGTGTGAGACCGAACTTCTGGGTCAAGCCGTCGATGACAGCCTTGTCGCAGTACTTCACACATAACTTCTCGGCCAGCTTACGGCCTACGGTACGTCCACCACTTCCGACTTCGCGGTTGATGGTGATGACAAATTGCTCGTTCTTATTCATATTTTATTAGATTTTTAAACCTTTGAGTTCCTGATAGAGACTGATAGCGTCGTTGTCGTTAAGGCTGGTAAGGAAGTCAATGACCATCCTGATGCGGTTGTAGCGGTCGTTGGGATAAGTCTCCTGCTCGTAATTCTGCCGGAAGTTGACCGAGATGATGGAATACAGGTGCGAGCTGACCGTGTTACTTATGATAAGTCGTCCGTAATCATTTTCAAATGGATTGAATCCGTCAGGTTCAATCGATGGTCCTATATCACTGTGTCGCTTGTCCGACAGCAGTAGAGCCCATTTATTCTTATAGTTTTTCATTTCTCTACAGATATTATCTATTTCTGCTGTGTCAATTTTTATCTGCGTCACCTTATCGCATGAACGGCAGCGTCTTAGCCTGCTCCATCATCATATCTGCCACGATACCATTAGCATCATTTTCGCCATTGATGAGGTCGTAGAGTGATTTCAGACCATCGCGTCCTCCGTCGTGCTTCAGCACATAGACCAAGCAGAGATATTGGAGTGCAGTGTTCGACGAGAGGATGTCGAGGTCGGTGATGGCCAGTTGTGAGAGTGCCAACTGATGGGCATCTTCGCTGTTCTCGTCGATGAAGCGCTGCACTTGGCCAAGCGTCTCCATCCCGAACGACTCCAGCACCGGCAAGTAGGACATCACCGATACGGGCCATATCTCGGCCTGGTTGACGGCAGCGATACGCTTATTCAGACGGTCAAAGGGATGCAGTTCCAGATAGCTTCGGAACGTGTCGCGCGAGAGTGGCACATCGTCAAGTTTACCGCTCTTCACCAGTGCCAGTGTCTGTCGACGATAGTCGGTAAGAACTGTTCGCAGTCGGCTGAACTCATCGTCCATCAGCTCTGCCATTCCTGCCAGTCGGTTGAATTGTCGTAGATAGACGTCGGGAACCTTCACATCGCCTTTGTATCCTGTGTCATGCTCAATCGTAGACCACACATGCTGCAGGGCTGTACGCATCTGCAGTTCGAAGCGCGGGCCACCAGTTTTCAGTCGGCAGATATAGTGCAGGGAGTTGTAGCCGAAGGAGTCCAGCTTGTGCAACTTTCGCTTGTCGACGCTTTCCTGCCAGTCGATGTCGAACATGCGCTTGGCAATGGCAGCTACTTTGTCTACCTCGTCGGTATAGAAGGTGATGACACGCAGTCCTACAAGGTCAGTGACGTCATCGATGCTTTTGTATTTCGGACCCTTCAACTCCAATTTTCCCATGAGCGACTTCTCGGTCTTCACCCGGTGCTCCATGGCTGTGATATAGATTCCCTGTTCGCGTAAAGCATGGCGCAACAGGTTGTAGGCCTCGTCGGACAGCTTTTGCAACGTGGGACGCAGTTCACGGTATTGCTGCAGCAGCATCTCACCATGTGGATCAAGTGATATTTGTCTATCCATCTTGGAACGGAATTACTTGAACTCGAAAATGTTGCTGAAGCCTGTGATGGTGAAGACAGCACGGACATTATCATTGATGCCTTTGATATACACATGTCCGCCTTTGGCTTGGGCGTTCTGAAGGATTCCCAGGAAAATGCGCAGACCGGCTGAAGAGATATACGCCAGGGCAGTGCAATCGATGATGATGTCTTTACCCTCCACGTCGTTCAGTGGGCTCATTGCCTTTTCGGTTTCTGCGGCAGCCGCTGTGTCGAGATTACCTTCCAGAATGGCAACAACGTTGCCGTCGATTTCTTCAATTCTTACGTTCATAATCCTACTTTTTAATATTATATTTTTTTATCTTTTTACTTTTTTATAATCTTCTTTCTCAGTGTCAGCACATTCAGGTTATCTATGCGCTCGTAGTTGATGGAGTCCATATTCTGACGTATGATATGGATGCCAAGTCCGCCAATTTTACGCTCCTTGGCAGACAGTGTGGTGTCTACTTCGCCCTGAACCGTGGGGTCGAAGGGCTGGCCGCTGTCGATAATGGTAAACTTCAGTCGTACATCGTTCGAGGCTGCCTCGATGGTCACGTCGCCATGTTGTCCAGGCGGATAGGCGTATTTCATCACGTTGACCACAGCTTCTTCGACGGCAACCTTGATACCCATGGTGGTGAGTTCGTCGAAGCCCACGCTCTGGCAGATCTCTTCGACAAAGGCATTCAGTTGCGGCACCTCTTGCAGGTTGCAGGGCAACACAAGGCTCTTCTTCATTTTCACGTCGATCTGCTGCTTGATGTATTGGATGGCCATCATGGTTAGATCGTCGCTTTGTTCGGCATCGCCTACAAACTGATGGACGGCCTCGGTCATCTGACTGATGAGTTGACGGGGCTCCTGTTCTTGTTTGGCCAGCGCACGGCTTGCCACGTCGTTGACGCGCTCCATCTGGAACTGCGCATAGTCGGCATTCATAGCCTCGGTCAGTCCGTCGGTGAAGAGGAAAATGGTTGTGCCGGTGAATATCTGTGCCTCCTGCAGAGAGTACTTCCACGTGGGCATAAAACCAACGGGGATATTTGGATCGCAGGGCAGTTCGCCCACACCGATACCTACCAGTAGCGGTGCATCGTGACCGGCATTACAATAGTGCAGACGGCCTGTGGGCAGGTCGAGCACACCGACAAATAGGGTTACGAACATATGGTTCTTGTTCATGTCGGCAATCGTCTTATTCATGATGGTCACTATACGGTCGGGCATTGATTCGTGGGCCGATACGGTGCGGAAGGTAGAACGGGTCACAGACATGAAGAGCGAGGCGGGTACACCCTTGCCCGATACGTCGCCAATACAGAAGAAGAGTTTCTCGTCGCGGAAATAGAAGTCAAACAGGTCGCCACCCACCTCCTTGGCTGGTGTTAGCGAGGCATAGAGCTGCACATCGTCACGGTCGGTTTTAGTGGGGAATTTTTCAGGCAGCATGCCCATCTGTATGTCGCTGGCAATACGGAGATCACTCTCTATCGAGGCTTTCTGGGCAGTCGTATTCTTCAGCTCTTCTATGTATTTTACCAGCGACTGCTGCATGTTTCCGAACGAGTGGCTCAATTGTCCTATCTCGTCAATGCGTTGGAAGTCTGGCATTTCGGTGTCGAACTGCCCAGAGGCTATGGTCTCGGCCTCATGGACCAATCGTCGCAGGGGTTGTAGTTCGCGGGTGATGATGCGAATAAATAAGTAAAGCATTAGGAGCAGACCTACGGCAACGATAGCCATGACGGTACGACGCAGACGGTCGAAGCCGCTGAAGATGTCGCTCTCAGGGCAGACGATGGCCATCGAACAGCCTGTTTGGCCCAGTGGCTTGTAGAATACGTAGCTGTCCTTGCCATTAATATTCATGTGCTTCACGCCCTCCTCGCCATGCTGCATGGCATACCCCAATGCGGTAAGCGCTGTGTCGGGCTGCTCCAGCGTCTGTGTGAAGATGGTCTGGCGGGTTATTTTCGTCGAGTCGGGATGTACGAAGTAGGTACCGCCACGACCTATCATGATGCTATAGGAATTAGGGTAGGGTTTGACCGCTGAGATGGTCTGCGAGAGCCAGTTCAGTGAGAGACTGACGTTGATGACACCTATCAGCTGGTTTTGATTGTTCGTGATGGTCTGACAGTAGCTGGTCACCATCTCGCTCGTATTCGTAGCTACGTCGAGGTCCATATACGGCTCCGTCCAGCATGGCTTTTCCAGTAGCTGGGGCATGAGATACCAGTCCGCAAAGAAATACTGGTAGTGATCACTGCCGCCCTGTATGGTGCGAATTGAGTCACCGATGTGTTTAGTGTAGGCACAGAAGTAGCGGCCTTTGTCCTTGAAGTAGTAAGGTTCGAAAGCAATGGAGCAGTTGTAGAAGTCGGGGTTGTTCAGTAACATGCCCCGGCTATAGACGAACATTGAGTCGGCCTTGTCAGGATGTCGCTGTACCAGCCACTTGGTCATGTTCGAGGCCACCTCCACACGGTTCAGGATGCCTTCCACGCGCAGCGAAGTCTTATCCAGAATCGTTGTGGCGCGGCTGATAGCCTCCTGGCGCACGGCCTCGCGCGATTGATAGAACAGGAAGCCGAGAGCGACATTGAAGATGATGGCAGCAAAGAATACCACCCACAGGCTGACCCTGACGGATAGTTTGCGACGGATATATGCGATTATTTTTTTCATAATTGTCAATTATCAATTGTCAATTGTCAATTAATTCGTTGTATGTCACTTCGCGGCTCAGCATCTGATTCTCCACCATCAGCTGACTGGCTTTCCTTACCATATCGGGGCGCAATCGGAATTCACGTTTCTTCGATTCGCGGTCCACCTGCAGGCGCAACACCTCCTTGAGCATCATCCGTTGCATGACGCGGTTGGTGGCTATGTGGTTCTTATCTACATACTGCATCACGATGTCAAGTGCCTCTTGCGGGTGGGCGGCAGCCCATTCCCATCCTTTCCTGCTGGCTTGGGCGAAGCGGCGTGCCTGTTCCTTATGCTTGACATAATAGTCGCGGGTCATATAGACACCATCCTCCTGCACGTTGTAGCCGTGATCACAAAAACGATAGACGTTCTTGTCGGTCATCTTAATGCCCGCCTGCACCAGTTGGTAGTACTCGTTATAGCTCATTGCAAGCGTTGCATCAAGGGCACCGGCCACAAACAGGTTGACATTCTGGGCGAAGCGTATCCACTGATAATCCAGATGGTCCTTAATGCTCATGCAGATGGCTAACTGACCGAAGCCGACACTCCAAATACCCACACGTTCTCCTTTCTGTGTCAGTGGATCCTTGCCGCGGGCTGAGACGATGACCATCGCGTTGTTCATCGACGTCTGCAAGATGTTTACCAGAGGGATGCCTCCATCCACAATCTCCAGCGCCTGACAGAGCTGTAGTGTCGTGGCCTGACACTCGTTATTGCGCAGGCGGGTCATGGCAGGCTGAGTGGCCGACGGATGTTCTATTCGCACCTTCACACCTGCCTCGCGGTAAAATCCCTTTGCCTCGGCCACATAATAGCCTGCAAACTGGGCCTGTGCCGTCCATTGGGGCGTAAACACCATGGTCTCATCCTGCGCAGTAGCAGTCTGAGACGTCGCCACCATTGTCATAAATAATAATAGGTATAATGTCTGTTTCACTTTCCAAACACTTGATTGATGAGATATTCAAACTCCTTGTAGGCGAAAGTGTCGCGGAGGTCACTGAGCGCATCGGCCAGTCCCCGGTAGTGCCACTCGTGGTCTTGGGGGTCTTTGGCATGGAAAAGGTCCCACAGGGCATCGCCCTGCTGGGCATAGTCGCGGGCGATGGCCCGCATGTTCGAGAGTTTGTCGCCGAGAGCCACTATCTTAGCGTCGCGTGAAGCACAGGCAATACGGTTGATGGCGGCCTGCTTACGGGCACGCCAGTTTTCTACGCTGTCAGGTCTTTGATGGGGCTCATCGCTCTCCGCAGCGACAAACGAGGCTACACGGTCACCAAACTCGGTACGAATCTGTTCGATGGTGACGTCAGTGTCCTCCACGGTGTCGTGCAGGGCAGCAGCGGCCAGCAGTTCCTGGTCGGGAGTCATCGTGGCCACGATTTCCACAGCCTCCATCGGATGGACGATATAGGGAAAACCTTTGCCGCGACGCTCTGTCCCGGCATGGGCGCGGACGGCGAACACGATGGCGTGGTCCAGCAGTGTGGTGTCTAACGGTTTGTTTGCCATAACTTCTTCATTGTTAAATCTTTGCTTTACAATATCTACTATGGTTCAATATACGCTGCAAATATACACAATTTCCTCAAAATAAAGCACAAGAATCCAATAATTTTGCCATTTCATCTATAAATTATGAGAGATTCGCTTACTGTTATTTTTGCGTGTCGGGCAGATAGTAGCCGAGGTGGGGCGGCTGGTTATAGGCCGTGTTCTGCCAGCAAATAGAGAGACGGTAGATGTTGTCGTGCATCAGCGTAGGCACAGCGTAGGTCGTAGGAATGTTGGTGGTGAAGATGTTCAGATGGGCAGCATCACTCGAATCCCAGAGGATAAGCTCTTCACGCCAATCGCCAAAGAGGTCGGCCTGCAGACAGGGCGTGGCCTTTGTCCAGTTGCACGAGGCTGAGTGCCCCATGTCTGCAATGTGCTGACCATTACTGAGTGATAAGGGTACGGCTTTCTCACCATCCCACTTCTCAATGAACGAGGGAAAGTAGGGACGACCACGATTGGCCAATAGCTCATCCTGCAGGTCCCCATCCCAATAGATGCGGAAATTGCAGCTGGGTAGTTGATTAGATATGACGTTGCCCTTGATGTCGCGTACGGCACGGTTGAAGATGTGCCAGTATTCAAAGCCACGATGTTTGCCGTCGATATCTGCAGCCACGCCACGACCCGTATCGTCGCGTGCTGTCTCATGGAACAGCAATTCACCTGTGCGTGCATCACGCAGGTCGGCACCATAGGGGCGGGATTCATGGACCATGAAGACCTCTAAGCCGGGACGGTCGGGATCGAGGTCGCTCAGATGCAGCGCGTCACCATGTCCTAAACCAGTGGAGTAGAGTAGAGTGCCGTCGTTGTTGATGGCTGCCGAACCGTAGGTGATCTCGTCGCAACCGTCACCATCCACATCGCCTACACTGAGACTATGAGCACCCTGACCGTAGGCCGTAGCTTTAAGGTCGTGATACCAAGTCTGACGACCTTGACGATCGATGACGTAGTAGTCGTGCGAGGTGGTGGAGGCATGGAACCACTTCGTGGACAGTTTCCGTCCATCAAAGTTTACTGCCCAGAGATGTGAGGGCGTATAATAGCCACGACACATGACCGCTGAAGGCTTGCTATTGGGACCGTCGAGCCAGGCTACACCTGCTAAGAAACGTTCGCCACGGTTACCTGGAGTCCCTTTATCGCCCCAGCCTTCTTTGTCGTAGTCAGCAGCACCACCAACACCAAAGGCGCGGTTTGGTCGATAATAGATGGTATGGATGGCACGTCCCGTCAGTCCTTCAAATACAGTGAGATATTCTGGTCCACTGAGGATGCGTCCGCGCTCGTTGCGATAGTCAGCCTGATTATCTGCCCCACGGATGTCAGCATCGTCGGCGGCTTCAGTGACATAACGACCAGTGCCGTCTATCGAGCCTGGTGCCGTCTTGCAAATCAGCTCTGCATGTCCGTCACGGTCAAAGTCGTAGACCATGAACTGCGTGTAATGGGCTCCGGCACGGATGTTTTTGCCTAAGTTAATGCGCCAGAGTTTCGTGCCATCAAGTTTGTAGCAATCCAAGAAGACGTCGCCTGTGTAGCCGTCATGAGCATTGTCGTGTGCATTCGACGGATCCCACTTCAGGAACAGTTCGTATTGTCCGTCGCCGTCCACATCACCCACCGAACAATCGTTTGGTCTGTATTGGTAGGGACGTCCGTCAGGTGTCTTACCTTCTTCCGGACGGTCGAGTGGGATAGAGCGATAGAGGTCGGGCCAGGGGGTGACATCGTTAGATGTAAGAGGGCTGATGGCAGATGTAAGATGGGTGATGACGGAATAACGTGATTCCGAAGTGCCTTTCTTGTCGGTATAGTTGGTGACTTTCAAGCCCTTGGCGATGGTTTTACCGTCGCGCTGAAGGTCAAAGGTCGTACCTTGTGGGTCGGTGCCCAACAAGCGCCAACTGATAAAGATTCCCTTATCCTGAGCTGGCAGGGCCACGACGCCCCTATCCAACCGCTCCATTTGCTCATGATAGGTCTTGTAGCCCGTTTGTGCCATAGCAACAATGGGACCCAAAAGCATTGTTAAGAAGATTAGTCGCATCATAGTAGTGTTTGGTATTGTATGTTGTTTTCTCTTACTTCTTACCTCTAAGATAATTGGCCAGCGGACTCTTGTTGTCGCGCAGTCCCTTGGCAATGCTCTGGGCGTTGGTCTTGGCACCTAAGAGTGAGGTGTGTGTGTGGTCGTGGTTGAAGTACTTCATAGCCTTCTCCTTTTTGCTACACTTCTTGTCGAGGAAGTCTGCCGTGATGTTGTGCAGGTCGACGAACTCACAGCCTGTCTCTGCTGCCACCTCGCGATACCACTTGCCGTAGGTGTCGTTGCGGCGCTCTATCTTGCCGTTCGGCCACTCGTTACGTGGTGTCAGCGAAACCAAGATAGGTGTGGCACCCTTTTCGCGAACGTCCTGAATGAATTTCTTTAGATACCAACCAAAGGAATAGACCACCTCGTAGCTGCCCACCTGTGTATCGGCCTTCAACTTCTGGTCGATGACATTCTCTGACCCCTGGTCAGAGTGTGGCGTTGCAATTTGTTTGCTCAAGTCTTCCTTGGCAGCTTGCATCCGATAGACGTGACAGGTGTCCTTGGTGGTAGCGATGGCACCACGGTATTTGGGCTTGTCGATGGGGCTGATGTCGTTATGGCCAAACTGAATCAACACAAAATCACCCGGTTTCAACGAGTTATAGACACGGTCCCAGCGACCTTCGTTCAGATACGAACGACAGCTACGGCCTGCCATGGCAGCATTGACGATGTTGATTTTACTCTCGTCGAAGATGGTGTTGGCTACAGCACCCCAGCCCCACATGCCGTCGGGATCCTTGTCGGCGTTCTTCACGGTGCTGTCACCTGTGATGAAGACCACGGGTTTGCCCTCCGTGCGCGTCAGGTCATAAGTGGGCAACTGTACGTTGCGCATCATGGCCTTCAACGGGTTGAGTGCAGGGTTGTGGCTGGCCATCAGACCCTCGGCTGCCGAACGGGCATTCATCATCGCACCAAAGCGGCTGGTATGAATCTTGTCGAGGAAGAAATGGTAGTCAGTCTTCCACTTGCCGTACGAATCCAGTTTCTGTCCGGAAATCTCGTTCAAGTCAATAAAGGGCACACCCTCTTCGGCAGCAACCTGTATGAGCCATTGCGTATGGGGCTTGCGGACAATCTTGCCCTTGTCGTCGTAGGCATTGCGTGGTGTCAGCGACATCAGAATGGGGTTGCCGCCTTGCGCTCGTACATCATTAATATATTTACGCATGTAGCCGCCATAGGTGTAGACCGTTTCTTTTTCGCCTGTTTCTCTGATGGTCACGTTCAGCGTGTCGTCACCTACTCCAGGAATGCTGGCACGGGCACGTCCTGAGTCATACGGACCGTTGTCGTTATGACCGATGGAGATAATGACCCAGTCACCTGGGCGGATAGCCTGACGGATAGGTTCCCATAACTTATTATAGAATGTACGGCTGCTCATGCCGCCCAAGGCCTGATTCTCGACAGTAATCTTGGTGGGGTCGAAGTATTCGTGGGCATAGTAGCCCCAGCCCCATTGGCCGTTGTTGCCGTTGCCCAATGTACCTGTACGCATGGTAGAGTTGCCAATCAGAAACAATACGGGATTGTTACCCCTGCGGCTCGACCCTGGCACGGGACGTGCCGTCATGGCTTTGGCAATGCTGTCAGGCGTGTTGTCAACCACCTGATTCACGTCCTTGACACCGTTGCGGTCTGTTACCTGCGCCACTGCGTGGCTAAATAAAAAAGAAAAAATAATAAATAAGATATTCCTCATTATTGTATGTATTTAAGTAGTTTGAGTAGGCTTGCTTCACTGGTCCAGCTGAATCCAGGCTCACTCATTACCGATGCCATCAGACGGCGTTTCTCTTTATCGAGCACTCGTTTCAGGTTACGCTCATGAGCCAACACATACTTGCCGTCAATCTGAAGGTAGTAGACATTGATGAGTGGGAAATGGATATCTTGCTGGTCTGCCAGGGTAGTTGCTGAATAGGTTATCATATCGCCCAAATTGATGTTGCTCAGTTGTCGGTTATTGATCAGCAGGCCTCTCCATGCCACAACATCAATACGCTGGGCACAATATAGAGGCTGGTGATTGACGGTATCCACCTGATAGGCCAATACAGAATCGATACGATAATAGGTACGGTCCTTGAACTCGACCTTGCTCAGTGTCTTCAGATTTGCCTCCTTCGTATCTTGTCCACTCATGTAGAGCAGGCCGCTGTTCTTCAGGAAGATATTAGCAAACCCTACTTTAATCTGTTTGCCATCTACCAGATGGATGGTGGCAGGCTGAAATGATTGATACACCGTTAAAGATGTCGTGGTGGTCTGGGCCGTCATAGTCACTGTGCCAGTTACCAACAAAAGAAATAATACCAATTGTTTCATAATTATCCCTAATTTCTAATTACCTTATATGTTTTTCCATTCTTGCGGACAATATTCAGTCCCTTCTGCAGGGCTGGTCTGCGACGTCCATTGAGGTCGAAGATTTCCTCAGAGGTGTTATTGGAGGAATCGACGACAGTGTGGATGGCTGAAGGCAGTTTGCCATCAATGTAGTCGGGCAGATAATAGCCCAGATGTGGTGGTTGGTTGTAGGCCGTATTCTGCCAGCAGATGCCCATGCGGTAGGTATGGTCATGCATCAGTGTCGGCACGCGATACTTCGTTGATGTAGTAGTCGTGTAGATGTTCAAGGTGGCATTATCGCTGGTGCTCCAAAGAATCAGTTCCTCGCGCCAGTCACCGAAGATGTCGGCAGAAAGGCAGGGTGTTGCTTTCGTACCATTGCACGATGAAGGACTGCCAAGGCTGGCTATCGTATTGCTGCCCACGCCTAATGTGCTACCGCCATACTTGGAGATGGTCGTGCCGTCCAACAACTCGTCCTGCAGGTCGCCATCCCAGTAGATACGGAAGTTCATAGAGGGCTTTGAACTGGCCACCTGCTTGCCTGTCTGTGCACTGAACGGATTCTGATTTCGGTCGGTGGTGTTCTCAGCACCACCATAGGACGACCAAAATTCTTGGCCGCGATTGCTGGCCACGATATCACCGGCCATTCCACGACCGTTGTCTGCTCCTGACGGTCCACCTTTCCAGATGATTTCGCCCGTAGCAGCATCATGCAAGTCCCAGGCGTATGTACCCTTTTCTTCGTGGACGTCGAACAGTTCCAGTCCAGGACGGTCGGGGTCGAGGTCTGCCAGATGGATGGCATCACCATGACCAAAGCCCACTGAATAGAGCATCTTTCCATCGTCATCTAATGCTGCCGAACCCCAGATGATTTCATCCTTGCCGTCACCGTCAACGTCGCCAATCGACATGTTGTGATTGCCGTTGGCGTACATGGTATAACGGCCTAAGCCAGAATGGCAGGTGGTTCCTTTGTAAGAAGTCGCTTTGCCATCGGCATCGACAACTGAATAGTTGGTCTTAGAGTCGCTACGGTGCAACCAGCGTGTCTTCAGTTCCTGACCGTCGAAGTCGACCGCCCAAATATAGGCGTAGGTGTAGTAGCCGCGACAGAAGATGCCGCTGGGACGCTGGTCAGGACCAGCCAGATAGGCTGTGGCAGCCAGATAACGCTCACCACGGTTGCCATAGTCGCCCTTGTCGTTCTTGCCGCTACGGTCGTCCCAGTTGTATGTGCCTGCGGCCTCGCTCAGTTCTGCCTTGGCATTACGGTTAGGCCAGTAGGCAATGGTATGGATGGCTTCGCCCGTCTCACCCTTGAAGACGGTCAGATACTCATGACCGCCATTGATACGACCGGCACTACTACGCCAGTCCTTGGTGTTGCTGGCCGCCTTGATTTTCTCGTCGGTAGCTGCCTGATTCACATAGTTACCTTTACCGTCTTTCGAACCTGGTGCCGTCTTGCACATCAGTTCGGCTTTGCCGTCACCGTCGTAGTCATAGACTTGGAACTGTGTGTAGTGCGCTCCGGCACGGATATTTACGCCTAAGTCAATGCGCCAAAGTTTCGTGCCGTCAAGTTTGTAGCAATCCAAGAATACGTTGTCGGTCTTGTCACTCTGCGAGTTGTCTTTCGAGTTGCTTGGATCCCATTTGACGAAGATTTCGTATTCACCGTCACCGTCGACATCACCTACGGAACAGTCGTTGGGTGAATAGGTGCCACCCAGTGCACCTGTGGCAGGACGGTCCAGCTTTAACGGTTTGTAGAATTGAGACCATGCCTTCACGGGGTTGGAGGTGCTAATAGTCTGTCCATTGACCTTTGTGACGACCTGATATTCAGAATCCTTGTTACCACTGACATCTCTGTAGTTGGTGACTTCCAAGTCGGTTGCTATGGTCGTGCCGTTGCGTAAAAGGTCGAAACGGGTCTCGTTGTCATCTGTACCGAGGAATCGCCAACTAACGAAGTTGCCACCGCTGGTATATAAGGGTAGCGCCACTACGCCACGATCCAACTTTTCCATTTGACTCAGAGGCGTAATCTGTGCCTGTATGCTAATGGCCGTTATAGCCAAAAATACGATGAAGTGGATTTTTTTTCTCATTGCTTTAGTCAATCTGTTTTAATTCGCTGCAAAGTTACGAAAAATTATCAATTATCAATTGTCAATTATCAATTATTTTGTATCTTTGCCGCCAAAATACAGTTTATGGCTCGCTACTATGTCTTGTTTTTATTGCTTTTAGTTTCCTTCAATGTATCTGCTGGAAACCTTGATGACATTCGTCGTGCATTGGAGTTGTCAAGTCAGACGCAGGTACAGGAGAAGGTATATATTCATACCGACAACGAATGCTATTTCGTAGGCGATACCCTATGGTATAAGGCCTATGTGCTGCGTGCCGACCAGTTGGTGCCTACCGACATGAGCCGCATCCTATATGTGGAACTGCTCTCGCCCGACGGACTGTTGGTAGAGCGGCAGCATATCATTATCAGTGCCAATGGATATACATGCGGACAGTTTGTATTGACCGATTCACTTTATTCCGGCTATTATGAGCTGCGTGCCTATACCCGTTGGATGCTGAACTTTAATACCGGTCATCAGCGATATAGCAAACAAGATACGTGGTACTTCTATAACAAGGATATGGCTGCCGACTTCTACCGTACTTGGGACGACTTGTATTCGCGGGTCTTTCCCGTATACAGTAAGTCTGATAAGCCTGGCGACTACGATGAGCGGCGCATGTATGAGCGTCCGAAGCAGGACCTCCCCAAACCGAAGAAGGATAAGCTGTTGGTGACATTCTATCCAGAAGGCGGACATCTGATAGCCGGAGTAGAGAATCGGGTAGCTTTCGAGGCTGTCGATCAATACGGTGAGGCTATCAATATCAGTGGTGTCGTCAGTGGCAGTGATGGCCCGTCACAAACGATTCAGACGGAACACATGGGACGTGGCATGTTTACCATTACGCCGTCCGACAAACGGTTGGAAGCTCACTTTACATTCCGTGGAAAGAAATACGAGTTCTCCTTGCCCCGTGCCGAGCAGCAGGGCGTAGCCTTAAGGCTGGATAATCACCAGCTGCGTATTAATGCCAAGGGCTTGCCGCAGGATAAGGAATATGCCGTCAGCATCCTTTGTCGTGGTTCCCTGTATTATTTCTCTCAACTCTCAACGTTCAACGTTCAACGTTTAACGTTCACCGTTCCTATCGACTCTCTGCCTACGGGTGTCAACGAACTGACACTCTTTGATAGTGACGGACGCATTTGGGCCAGTCGCCAGTTCTTCGTTAACCATCACGACTACGACGATGGTGTCGTCGTCATTGACAATGGACAAATGACAATGGATAAAGGCTATCAGTCATCATCCATCACCTACCAGCCCTATGAGAAAGTGGAAATGCCAGTGGTCTGTCAGGGTGTGACGGCGCCGACAACTATTTCGCTCTCCATACGCGACACGAATACCGACGAGCCCACCTATAACAACGGCAATCTGATGACCGATATGTTATTGTCGAGCGACCTGCGTGGCTTTATAGCTACTCCCGCCTACTATTTTGAGGCTGACGATGAGGCGCACCTGCGTCATCTGGATTTGCTGCTTATGGTACAGGGGTGGCGCAAATATAAATGGAACGAATTGACCGATACCACCCGTACCATGCGCTATCAGCCAGAAACCACCATGACCGTCGAGGGTATGGTGTGCAAAATGCTGAATGTAGAAGAGGTGCACCCCGATGAGTTGTCGTCATGGCAGGACGCTAAGATTACAGGCGAGACCACTGTGGAGTTTGATGAAGATGGCGGTCAGACCAGCACAACGGAGTATTATGACATGAATCGTGCTAACGACAATATCGGCATTAATAATAAAGGTGTGCGACGTGAGGTACTGGTTGAGGCCGAGCTGACCGTGGGTACACTGACAGGCGGAACCCAGACCGTGGGTAGCACGCAACGCACACAGGACGGACGCTTCATGTTTGAGATACCTCCCTTCTACGGCTTAGGCTATCTGAATATGAAAGCCTATTCGCCATCCGACTCAGTCAAGAAGAATATGGCTTCGCGACGTGATGCCAAGGTGTATGACGAAAAGGCCTATCCCGACTATTTCGTCAAGCGCGACGTATTCTTCCCCATGACCACGCAGCCTTACAACTTCTATCAGCACCACATGCCTGATATTGATTATGACCTGCTGATAGACACCCTGTCGTCATTCTCCATGGAGAACGATGTGCACCAGCTGGCTAACCTCAATGTCAAGGGTCATCGTCGTGGACGTCGTGCTATCGACTGGAAGAAGCCTGCCTTCGTCATGAATGCCTACGACATCTATAATGAACTGACAGACCGTGGCCTCTCTTTCGGCTATTTTGACATGCGCCAGTTCCCCCTTCAGGTCAGCCGCTATCTCTATGGCAACATGGGTCGCCACACTAACTATAATATTGACGGACGCTTGGAGCACTACACGTATTGGCGCAACTATTCGCCCCTGAGCCGTGATTCCAGTGAGGCCGAGTCGGCGGGACTCCTCCGTGCCCACCGTACTTCCCAGTACCTCTATTCCCATCTGTTGCTGAGCCGTTTGCAGGATGTCCGTGTGTTTAGCGACTACGAGCCCCGCAATCCAGACTCTGTGATGATAGAGCGCGAACTCTCTGCAGACGTTACGGTCGAGATGGTGCCCATTCCCGACGATGGACGTCAGGTCGTATTCCGCGACCGCCATTTTGTCTTCCAAGGCTTTAACGCGCCAGAAGCGTTCTACCAGCCTGATTATAGTCAGCGTCAGCCAGGAGAATGTCCTGCCGACTACCGTCGCACGCTCTATTGGAATCCCAATGCCGTCACCGACGAACAAGGACGCTTCGTGGCTACTTTCTATAATAATGGCAAGGAGACGCGCATCCGTATGTCTGCCGCAGGCGTTACCAGTGATGGCCGTCTGCTACATAGCAGGTAAAACGAGAAAAGAAAACAAACTACAAAATTATTAAACATGAAACAAAGACTAACGATTCTAGCAGCCTTGATGGCTGTATGTACCTTTATGTTTGGCCAGCAACTCGCCTTCCCGGGAGCACAAGGTTGGGGCCGGTTTGCTACCGGCGGACGTACAGGTAGTGTTTACCATGTGACTAATCTCAACGATTCTGGCACGGGTTCGCTCCGCGATGCCGTGAGTCAGCCCAACCGTATTGTGGTGTTCGATGTGAGTGGTCTGATCCGTATTAATTCACGTATCGTATTTGCCAAGAACCTCTATGTAGCAGGTCAAACGGCCCCTGGAGAGGGTATTACCGTCTATGGTGACGGCGTCTCGTTCTCGGGTGCCGACAATATCATTGTTCGCTATATGCGCTTCCGCATGGGTGCGGTAGGTACGAAGGATAAGGATGCCGCAGGCGTTGCCAATGGACAGAACATGATATTCGATCACTGTTCATTCTCATGGGGACAAGACGAGAACTTCTCTATCAACTGGGACAACAAGGGTACGGCTCCGCAGAATATTACTCTTATGAATTCGATAGTAGGTCAGGGCTTGATGACGCACTCTGCCGGTGGACTGATGCAGGCAGAGAATATCACACTCTATCGTATCCTGTTGGTCGATAACTCTACCCGTAACTTCAAGGTAAAGGGCATTAACCAGTATGCCAACAACTTGGTATATAACTGGAAGAATGCCGCCTATAATATGGGTGGTGATTCTGAGGGACAGTCGTATGCCAACATCGAGTCAAACCTCTTCATCAACGGTCCTGCCGTGGGTGGCAACTGTCTGACGGGTGGTAATAGCAACTTCCATTTCTATGGTGTTGACAACTGGCAGGATGCGAACCGTGATGGCATCCATAATCCCGCCGAGTTTACGGGTGATGGCGGTGGCGACCGTCAGGCTACTGCCTACGACTATCCTGCCTTGGAAAAGTGGGCTGCTAAAGACTTGATAGAAAAGCTACTACCTGATGTGGGTGCCAGCTTGCCTTATCGTGATTTGGCCGACTGCTATATGGTGGACGAGGTGTTGTCGTTTGGTACGAAGGGTCATCTCATTACGAACGAGAACGAACTGCCTATCGGTGTTCCGACAAATTGGCCTTGGTTCAAGGGTACTAAACCTGCAGATACCGATGGCGACGGTATGCCTGATGCTTGGGAAACGGCCAATGGTACCGATCCAGCCAAGAACGATGCCATGACCATAGCTGCTAATGGCTATGCCAATATCGAGAATTATATTAATAGTATTACGCGCGAGGACCGCCAGTTCTTCCTACGTGCACCGATGCTGTTAGGCTTGCAGTCTTCTACGACTAATAGCCTGACCTTGGAATGGAGCGACTTTACAGATAATGAAGACGGCTTCATTGTGGAAATTAAGAAGGACGACCAGTTCGTCGAGGTTGGACGCACAAGCAGTTCTCAGTTCTCAATTCTCAGTTCTCAGTTCGAGTTGACGCCTGCTTCTGCTTATGCTGTTCGTGTTTGTGCCTATAAGGGGGACCAAAAGTCTGACTATACGCCAGAGCTCACAGTCAAGACACGTCCGGAACAGGCAGACATCATCGATGCCGAGACGTTTACTGGTACTGGTGACGGTGAATGGCTCATTGCTCCAACGACTGATGAGACTGTTACGCTGACGGAGGCTACTACTAAGACTGCTGTCGTGGTACGCTCGGACGCCAATGTTACGCTGAATGGCGCTGGTTATATCAGTGGCACGGCCTCTCTTAATAAGACAGGTAACGGCACGCTGACCGTAGCAACTGACCAACACTATGAAGGCGCTTCCGTACTGCACAAGGGTACTTGGGAGTTTGCAACGCTGAAAAACGGTGGCGAAGCCAGTGGCTTGGGCATGAGTCAGGAGTTTGCCCAGAATTGGGTTATGGATGGCGGTATCTATAAATATACAGGCGCCTCAACAGCCACCAACCGCTCAGCTAAACTCTATAGCGATACCGAACTGAATATTGCCAAGAGTGGTATTGTGGTTACCATGAACGGTAGTATTGAGGGACAGGGTAATCTTGTCATCAACGGTAATGGACAGTTATTGGCCAATACTGCCAACCTTTTCAATTTCGACGGTAATCTGGTATTGAAAGGCGGTGAAGTCAAGCTGGCTAATAAGGACATCTCTGATAAAGGCATTGGTACAGCCTCAAAACTAGTTTTGCAAGGCGGTCAATTCACGACTATTGGCAAGAATGAGGCCAGCGTAACCTACAATTTTCCCATCGAAGCTGTGCCAGGCACCACATCGACTGTCGATTTCGACCTTTGGAATACCAACAAATGTAAGGTTAGCGGTACTGGTACCCTTATCTGGAATGTCCACTATCTGCGCGAATATATCGAAGGTAATTGGGACAATTTCACTGGTCACCTAATCATCAATGGTACAGGCAAGGCCAATCAGAGCCAGTTTGCTGTGCGTAATGGCGTCGGTGTCAAGAATGCCACTATTGAACTGAAAGGCACGGCTTCGCTCACTGGTGGTAAGAATGCCTCAACCTTCTATCTTGGCGGACTTTCTGGTGATGCGTCAACTGCTCTTTCCGGTTTCAATGTCAAGCAAAAGGGCGAAGGTACATGGGTTGTCGGTGGCGCTAATACCGACGAGACCTTCCGTGGTATCATTGATGACTACGATCAAGCACATAGCCATCCAGGCAAGACCAGTATAGAAAAGCAAGGTACTGGTGAGTGGCGACTGACAGGAAAAAATACGTATAGTGGTACGACCACCGTTACGGCTGGTACCCTGATAGTCAATGGACAGCATACGGGTACAGGTGCTGTTACTGTTCGCAAGGGAGCAACGCTGGCTGGTAAGGGAACGTTGGCAGCAGCAGTGACGATTAGTGCGGGTGGCATCTTGCTGGTTGGCGATACGCTCAGCACAGATAAAGGACTGACCTTCAATGGTGGCCTGAAACTGAACAGCGGTGCCATCCTCAGACTGAACGATGCCATGCAGGAAGCCACTTATAAGAACGGTGACGAAATCAAGGTCTTTACAGGTACGGTGACTGGCACATTCTCTGAAATACAGCCTGCCACACCAGATGAAGGACAAGCCTGGGATACTACTGACCTCTACAGCAAAGGTGTCCTCCGTGTGGTTGACGATTCCAGTACGGGTATTAATACGTTGAACTTTGAACATGGAACATTGAACCGTCTGGATTACGATCTGCAGGGTCGTCCTATAAATTATTATCAGAAAGGCATCATTATCAAGAACGGTAAGAAGATGGTTTCTCAGTAATGATTGCTTGTGAATATTAAAAGCAGCTATACGCCTCGTGTGAAGTATATAGCTGCTTTTTGATGTCTATACCATTATTTACTTATACGGCAGATAGCACCTCTGTGTAGTAATGCCTTCGGCATTGTTCTGCAACATGTAGCTCAACCACTTATCACCGAAGTTGCCACCATAGATGCCTGACTGATTCTTGTGGATAGCCAGACGGCGGAGGTCAGAGAAGCGGGTGCCCTCGAAGGCGAACTCCATGGCATACTCGTCGCACAGCAAGTCTTCCATTGCATTGATGTAGTCGTCCTTGGTGTAGGTGGTCAGGTTAAGACCGAACTTCTTGTTGATGTCTGCTAACTTAGCAGCGAGGACATAGCTGTATCGATAGGTAGAGTAGAGGTCCTCTACTGCACCGGCACCATGGAAGTGGATACCAATAAACTGTTTGTTGGCACCATTCTTAAAGATGTCGGAATTCGTCTGGGCAAGGAATGGCAGACGGGTGGTCAGCAGTTCATAGGACTCTGGCGTCAGGTAGTACTTGTCGTCGATATGCGACTGCGTCATGTCGAGTATCTTGTTGCCCTGAGCATCGACAGAATCATTACCCTCTTGATCTTTGAGGTAAACCTCTTGGTAACGATAGTTTGGCAACTCGGTATGCAGGCCGTTCTTCAGTATAGCAAAGGCTGCATCGGGATAGCCCATACGGTTGATGGCCTCTGCAAGATGGAGCCAAACGGTAGCGTTGCGATAGAGCAGGATATAAGCTGTCGACGGCTTGTAGGTGTAAACGTATGCAGAGTCGGCACCTTCGCCCTGACAGATGAGCGAGGCACGTGCATCGCCCAAAGGCTCGTTCTTCACAATCCAGTTGAATGGAGCAACCTTAACCTGCTCTGTGTAATAGTAGTACTGGGAACGGCGTGCAGAGTCGCAGTAAGCCTGTGAAGGAACAATCTGGATGTCCTCCGTCTTTGGACAATTGAAGATACGTTCCATCGGGTCATCGACATCGACAGTACTGGATCTGTCCGTACCATAGTAGTTATAGCCGTAGGCAGCGGGGATGTCGGTGGTCTTGCCCATGGTGTAGTTGACTGCCATAGGGATATACGAGATGACATCGCCAGGAGCGGGGCTGTGTAGGAACGAGTTTTCCCAAGCCGCCTGGCCTGTATACATCGTGTTGTTCTTGGCTTCATTGTAGTCGGCGGGCCACTCCGTGAAGTTCTTGAAGATGGGGCTGTACTGGCTGAAGTTGGGACTCATATAGTCAATGTAGTTGACGGAGATGTTGCCGCCGCTGAGTCCTTCGTAGCGCAGGTACTGATAGTAGCAGGTAGCAGCCTTCTCGTATTCGCCCAGTTCCAGGTAGATGTCACCGAGGACAACATTGAGTGGCAGGAAGCACTTGCGGGGGCTGAGATATTTATCCTCACTACCCCAGTTCAGCGAACCGATGAGGCGCGACGACTGGTTGAAGGTCGGCACTGAGAGTTGCTCGTCGCTGTAGCGCGCCTTGAGAGCTTCCAACATCTGAGCTTCACCAGTAAGGATACCCTGATAGTCCGTCATGGATGTATTGGCATTAATCTGGCCAATAGTTGTAACGGGCTCTGTAATATACGGCACCTTACCATATTGGCGTGCAAGCTGCAGATAGGTCCACGCACGGAAGGATGCCACAGCGGCATACTCGTTGCAGACGACATTGCGTACACCGGTAGCCAGCGTGGTGTCACGGTGAGCCAGATAGTAGTTACAGTTGTTGATGACCTTATAATAAAGGTAAACACTGTCATACTTGTTGGTGGCATCGGCTGTGAATGATGCCAACGCCTGCAAGTGGACAGAAGCCTTGTCTGTGGGCTTCACCAAATCGCCACGCATCTCATTCTGGAAGTAATATTGGTCAGCCAGTTGCTGTACAGCCTGCATGATACCGTATGCATAGAACACGGAGTCCGTCTTCTGGTCGAGAGCCGGGTCGAACAACTGACGTGAACTATCTGACTCAAGCATATCGGAGCAGGACATCGAACCACAGATTACGCAGATTCCACAGATAATATATTTTAATTTGGTAATCATAATTTCTAATTTCTAATTACTAATTTCTAATTACAGATTTATCTTCACACCCATCGAGAATATGCGACCCTGAGCAATGTTGCCACAGTCTATGCCCTGATAGAGCTGATTATTACTGATAGAGAACTCGGGGTCGTTACCCGTATATTTGGTAAGAGTCAGGAGATTGCAGCCCTCTGCCCATACAGAGATACCCTGCAACCATGACTCCCACGACTCGGGAATAGGAACCTGATAGGTAAGGCGGACATTCTTCAGGCGCAGATAGCTGCCATCCTCTATCCAACGGTCAGAGAAGCGGTTGTTACCCATGGGGTCGCCATAGCTGACGCGTGGCAGGTCAGTCTTCTGTCCCTCGTAACGCCAGTGGGCAATCTCGGCTACCTGCTGGTTATAGAGCGTAGAACCGCTATTGAGGATTGAACGCTGGTAGTTGAATACATCATTACCCAAACTGTAGTTGAAGTTCATACCCAGTGTGAAGCGCTTCCAGTTGAGGTTCAGGAAGATGTTGCCATAGATGTCTGGATTCGGATCTCCGATGACCACTTTATCAGACTCGTCAATCTTGTTGTCGTTGTTCATGTCAACGAAATGAACATCACCAGCCTGGAAATACTGTCTTGCACCAGTCTCATCTACGATGTAGAGGTCTGCAGCCAGAGCATCCTCGGTTGTAGAGAAGATGCCTTGGGTCTTGTAGCCATAGAACACGCCTACAGGGTTGCCGACAGCAGTGAGGATGTTGTTGTCACCATAGATGGAAGAGGTATAGTTACCATTAGCCAGAGCCTTCACCTCATTCTTATAGTGACCTAAGGTGGCGCCGACTTCTAAGTGCCAGTCTTTTGTAGAGACAGGCTTGCCGCTAACGCCGACTTCGAAACCAGTGTTCTGCAGTTCGCCATCGTTGGTCCAGTAGTTGTTGATACCGCCAATGGGATTCTCGAAGCTCTTGAGTGCCAACAGGTCCTTTGTCTTATGAATGAAGTAGTTGGCACTGATGCCCAAACGGTTGTTCAGGAAGTTAGCCTGCAGCCCAACATTCATCTTGGATGTCTTTTCCCACTTGATTTCTTCGTTACCCACATTGGTCAGCTGCATACCAATCTCCGTGTAGTTATAGCGAACGGTGTTGAACGAGGTACGTGCTGCATAGTTGCTGATGCCGTCGTTACCGCTCATGTCAAAGCCTGCATTCAGACGCAGGTAGTCGATGAAGCTATTCTTGGGGAACCATTTCTCGTTGCTCAGCACCCAACCTAACTGCAAGCTGGGGAACAAAGCCCACTTTACGCCGAACATCTTCATGCCGCCGTCGGCATTAGAACCGAAACGGCTGTTTGCCTCAGCCAACAACGAAGCCGAAACAAAATACTTGTTCATGTAGTTATAGTCGGCAGAAACATACCATTGCATATTCTTCCACACATCATCCGTACCATTGACGTTTGAATAGTCGTTACTGGTGGTGGTGAGTTTCGGGTTCTTATCGTCTTCACCCTTTGCCGAGTACTGTGTTGTGAGGTCACTGTTGTCGTAAGAGAAATAGGTATAGCGGAAACCACCCATAGCAGCAATGGTATGGGCGCCAAACTTCTTGTTCCAATCCAGATGCGTATTACTCAACACGTTCTGCTCCTTCGAGAAGATGGAGGCCGTCTTGGAATAGACAGTACCGAGGTTCTCAATAGCGAAAGAGGGCAGACCAATGTTGGGGCGATAGTATGCCTGCGAGTTACGGTTCAGATAGTAGCTGAAATGGGTGGTCAGCTTCCAATCCTTATTAATCTCGTAAGTAGGCATGATAGACACATTGAAGAATGTGTTCTCATTGCGGTTCTTGCGTTCGCCGCTACCATTGGCAAGCAGTGCCAAGGGGTTAGCCTGTGAGTAGTTGCCGTCCTTCAGCGTGCTATAGAGGTCATCAGCATCCGAGAGCAATGATGTGAAGTTATTGATATTCTTGTTATACTGATAGGGGTTGAGCAGAGGGCTCTTAATCAGTGACAGGAATACCGGAGAGGTAATGATACCGGCATTGAGGTCGGCGGGAATACCGTCGTCCAGGAGATTCGTATTCGAGCGCGAGAACGACATGTCGAACTTCGTCGTCAGATTCCACAACAACTTGATGTCCGTATTGAAACGTACATTGATGCGGTCGAAACTGGTCTCCTTGGTATTCTTCATCGTCTGGATGTAAGCCACCGACAGGTTATACATACCGATGTCGTCACCACCCTGCACGTTGATGCTGTAGTTGTGGGTCAGTGCTGTGCGTAACACATAGTCACTCCACTTGGTATCGTTATGGTACGTATTGTAATAGTAGCCGTCCTTGGCATCATTGAGGAAATTGAACTGCAAGGCATCTGTAGAGGAGCCAATGCGTTTCTGAACCTCAGGAATAGTACCCAACTGTTCAACGGCATAGTTACGATACTGGGCTGCATTCATCATGGTTGGGGTGTTGGGCGTGAAAGTCCAACCTACACCAATGTTGGCATCGATACGTGTTGCCATCGAGTGACCGCGTTTGGTATCAATGATGATGACGCCATTGGCACCACGGGCACCATAGAGGGCCGTCGCATTCTTCAGCACCGTCACCTTGTCAATGTCCTGTGGCGAGATGGTAGACAGCATATTGAAGATGTCGCCCAGATGCAGCGAACTTCTGTCGCGCTGCATGTCGAGTTCTACACCATCGAGGATGACAAGAGGCTGCGCATTGGCATTGATGGAACTGATACCACGGATAAACATCGCTGCACCCTGTTCCAGATTACCGGAATGCATATTCATGCGGATGTCACCGCCCAGCTTCTCCGTCATCTCCTCGTCAATGGTGAGCCCATCTCCATTAGAGATGAAACTGTTAGTTGCTGTTATCGTGGTGCCATCCTGATACATGGGCGAGAAAGCATCGCTCAGCATCTTGATGCGAATCTCTTGATTGGCATCGCCTGCTTTAATGCTTATCTGCTGTGACATGTACTTCGGTGCCTGTACGAAGAGGGCTGTAGCAAATGTAGGCACCTTGATGGTAAACTTACCGTCGGCATCGGTCATGGCAGCATAGCGGTCGTCGTTGAGTGTCTTCAATCGTGCACCGGCGATAGGCGCTTTGGTGGCATCGTCGACAACGATACCCTGCACATTGATGGTCGTATTCTTATCGACAACCTTAGTACGCTTAGGAGCCTTAAAGGTCGTTGAAGTCTCTTCTTCATCGAAAGGTTCCTGAGCGAAAGCCACAGAACTTACTATGAAAGCCATGGCACAGAGTGAGAGTCTGAGACTCTGACGCTGTAGGAAGATATTTATTGTACTTTTCATCGTTGTCATTATTCATTAGAGTTAGCCCAAATGTCGTTATATTCCTTCGGAACAAGATAAACGCCTGCCACACGCATCTGCTGGTCATATTTCTGACGGCTGGAAGAAGATGTGTATGACTTGGTGTGCATCATCATCAGGCTGGGATATGCATCCAGTCCGTAGTAGCAAGCCGGGAAGGTAAACTCACCGAGGTCGAAGACGTTAAGACGGCCAGGGTCACCCAGATAGATCATGGTGGCCGTGCTGGCTCCCTCGTCAGTTGTCATCTCTATGGTATTTTTAGCACCCTGAGGCAGTACGGTATATTGTTGCTTGTTAGCAGCATCCGTCCAACTGAGATAGAAACGCAGGTAGTATGGCTTTTCCACTCTCAGAGGTTCCTCTACCTGTGCGGGAACGGTGACCACATAGATGTGATACGTTGCGGAGCGTACCCCTCTTAGGGCAAAGTTAAACTCAGGCTTACCCGTTGTACCGTCAATATTGGCACTGTCAACAGCGACGTATGAGAAGAAGCGTGATGTCTTTGGAAGAATCCACTGACGAATCATCTCAGGTACTTTGCTGAAGAGGCTGTCACGGCCAGCCAGACTATCCACAGGAATATTATGGGTAGTAAGCTTTGTCACCTTCATCGTTGCCTCAGGATAGACTGTACTAATCACGGGATTGTATGTCTCCCAAGGATAGAAGGTCAGTGCGTCAATGGTACGCGTAATACCGTTACTCATCTCACTGGTAGCTATGGTGTGATTAATCACCTCCTGCATGTTGGTGAGGTCGTTTCTACTGGTGGTATATGCGGTATCCACAGCAGCAAACGAACCATTACCAAAGAGTGGCGCATTGCGCTGGTAGCATTTAGAGAATACCAGGTTGCTGACAATGTTGCGACATGTCAGTGAGTCCTGCAAGTCGCCATCTGCCTCAGCAGCTTTGTCTGCCTTAGCCGTTGTAGCATTAGTGGATGAGGCTACTGTTGACTTCTTCGAGAGGTCCATGTAGTCCATCTTTGAAATATAGTTGTAACGGGGATTGATAGCTGCGTATGCCGCATTCCATGCCTGGTCGTTTGGAACAAGCATACAGAAGGTACTATCTTCGTCTTCCAAATCAGCACGCATGATAGAACGAATCACGTTGTTACGCTTCTTCATCACCGAATCCAGATAGGTCTGTTTACCGTCACGCAACGGACCAATGACTGAGGCATTGACATCAAGATAATACTCATCGTATTTCTGGATATAATTCTTGACCAAATCACAGCCTTCAAGATTATCAATATTCTCATAAAGGTTCTGGTGGAACTCCGACAGGCCATCAATCTTGTGCATGACACCATTCGTCGAGGGCAGATTTTTGTCAATATAGCCAAAGCCGTCAAAAGCATTTTTGGTAAAGGTGTGATGCTTGGCATTGAGCGAAACAATCGTGGTGTTTTTAAGTTCTGACGATACCTGATAGTTGTATTCAGTCATGTGCTGCTGCATAAACTGCTTCACAATGGTTGCACTGTCGCAGGCCATCAGACGATTGTACTCGGTATCACTGAAAGCATTGTCAACTGGTGCCCATACGGTAAAGAAGCGAGGACTGTTCAGTACCTCCGAGAAATTGCACTTCTTCGCAAGATTCGTAAATTTGGTCAGTTGTGCATCACTGGATATATTCTCCCACAACGTGCTGTTGGCACCAGACAGATCACCAGCCGAAGGTGCCGTGTTGTAGTCAGAATAGTCAGTGCACGATGCTGAAGCAAGCACGAAGCCCGCTGTCAGCAAAACACCTATTTTATTGATATATTTCATAATGAACAATTTTTCACTTTTCATTTTTCACTTATCACTTTTCACTACTTTAGTACCAGTCTTCTGTCATGGTCTGGCTATTCACGATGTCAAGTGGCACCAGTTCAATGAAGTCAAACGACCAGCCGAGGTTGGCATCATTCACAAGGTTCTTGATGCGCAGCCAGTAGTCCTTGCCCTGCTCAAAACGCTGGGTGGTAATGATACGGCGCAGCATCATTGTTCCATAACCCGATTCAGAACGACAACTGGAAGAGCCGATAATCTGGCTGGCTGCCGAGTAGATATCGTTGTCATTATAGGTCAGCGGGTCAGTAACGGTATTATAGGTACCGCGCGAGAAGGATGCCGGAGCACGCATATAACCACGTACATGCATGCGCTGATCGCTCTCTACGCCACAGTCGGATGTCTCATCGTCGGCACGGTTGACAATATCCTCATAACCGATGGTGGCATCCTCGTAAGGATTGGCACAAGCATCAAAAGGAATGCCGATGGCTACCATGTCTGACTGCTTGGAAGTATTGCCAAGATAGAACTGCATCAGTCCACCACGAGCCATCGGCGGGTAGATGATACGCAATTCATAATCACCTGTCGGTACGTGAGGCAGTTTGATGGCAAAGTCGTAAACGTCCCAACCTTGGAACTGGTCGGAGTTGTGGGCTCGCCATGCGCCCATCACGCAGAAACGTAACAGGGTTCCTGGGTTGTAGCAGACGATGTTGTCGAAATAGTTGTTCTGGAAAGCGATACGGTTGCCATCGCCACCACCATTCAGCGTGCTTACCTCAGCAGGTGTGGCAAAGCGCAAGCCGTTATTGATAAGCTCATAAAGGAATGTTGAAGAGTCGAGGCGCAAACGCTCATGGAGTGCATCCCTTGCATTCTGATCGTACTTCAGAATTCCCTTTACGCGATGGATATAGCCGTTAAGTGTTTCAATGCTGTTATTGCGGTCAATGGGCACACCCTTGAATACAAGTGTATGGTCACCATCACCAGGCATACCGAACATGCCGAGTTTCTTGGTCAGCGTATTGTTGGTCAGATAACGGTTCAACCAAAGTTCCTTGGTAGTCTTGGGGTTCGTCTCCCAAACCTTCAAGAGGGTGTTGGGAAGCATCGTCTCAAAATATTCCTGTGGCTCATAGCCAAAGCAGACGTTCCACGATGCGTTGGTCTGTGCATTCTTCTCATAGACGATACGGTCGATAGGCATACCGGCACGCAGGATGTGATAAGCCACAAACATGTTCACCACATTGAATGGATTGGTGTAGTCGTCGCCTGTGCTGATGGTGATGCCCCTCTCCTTGATGTAGTCATACCATGCACTGCAGTTGCCGTACCATTCTGCGCATTTAGCCTTCAGGTCGTTGAAGTTGTTGATGCCTGCTGCACGGAACACATCATCAGTCTCAGCAAAGACCGTCCACTTGACCATACACTCCTTGGGATAATAGATGGAGTTACCGTCACGGTCGTTATGGTTGGTCCCCAAGTCGTATGTCTTGGCTGTGCCGTCAGGATTGTTCTTACGCTCAATCATGAGAGTGTCGGTTAATCCTGTTGCCTCAAGGGCTGCATAGAAAATGCTGAGGTCCTTCTCGCCCTCTACGCGTAACTGGTCGTCAGTAGTGCGGTCGGAACGTGGGATGACATTTGAACATACTTGCAGAATACCGTTGATGGCCTCAATGTCACCATCGATGATAGCTGAGATGTCGTTGAGGCTGGTCAAACCGATATACTCTTCTTTGTAGGCATCTTCACCAAAAGAGCCGACACGAATGCTACGACCAGTCTTCATCGTTGTCCATGTGGTAGCTGTTCCGTCCAGGTCAACCTGCATGTGCCTTTCACCAGAGAGGTGGAAGCGTGCAATGTCGTCGCAAAGTGAGTCAGACATCAGGTCAACCTTGGCCATGACGTCGAGGTTATTCCAGTTGGGATCCTCGGTGATGCCGTTATGCTTCAGCTTAGCCTTAGAGATGAGGTACGACTCGTCATTATAGAGACTGTCAAGATAACTGTCTACACCGTCGTTAACAGGTGCAAAACAGGTATATTCGCCATACGTACCCATATATTTGTCAAAGCCGCCTTTTTCCAAAATATGATAGAAGGCGCTCAGTTCAGATCTGTCACGCAGCATCTCTGCAATGGTCTTCTGGTCTGAAGAGAACAGGTTTGAACCATCGGGCTCCTCAGTACAGGAACTAAGGAAAATGAGAGATTGAGAAAATGAGAAAATGAGTAATGCTACGCATCCCAGATTCTTCAAATTCATCAGTCTCTTAATCCTTTTATTATATTTAGTTGTTTTCATATTGTTAATGATTAAATAATTTCTCATTATCTCATTTTCTCAATATCTGAATCCAAATCAGTATTTTGAGGACGATTTGTATACAGGATTCTGTACGAGATTAGTGTTAATATCCACCTCGTCCTGATTGATCGGCATGTAGAGATAACGCTCATCACGTATCTTTGCCTTCATAGCAGTAGGTACGGCATACTTGCGCAATGCTAAATCGTAGAACGCGTCACTATTGGCAACGATGGTATAGCTCTCATCCGAAAGTTTTTGCTTCAGATTGGCCTTGGTCGCTGTGTGGCGGTAGTTGTAGCGCATGAGGTCAAACCAACGTTTTCCCTCAAAGCACAATTCACGTGCACGTTCAGCCAGCACCAGTTCTTCCATCTTGTCCTTATAGACGGAATATTTCATCGCATAGGAAGTCTTGTTGGCATCCGACAGTGAGCGATTGTTAACAAACTGGCATATAGCAAAGGCTTGCTCGTTACGATTGTCACCTTCGGCCTTTCCACCTAAGTTGTAGAG
>Ga0265300_10000670_pt1 | contig 35718 bp, 27 predicted proteins | sample AusTroGonzalo_MG_FD_193482 | JGI IMG/M metagenome (GOLD analysis project Ga0265300, IMG submission 193482) | Bovine rumen microbial communities from tropical cattle in Woodstock, Queensland, Australia - Gonzalo_03 | ecosystem: Host-associated > Mammals > Digestive system > Stomach > Rumen ...
CTGCATCGATATGCGACAATATGTATTCGTCGAGGGTCATCGGCCCATCTCCACTAATGCTTCCAGCGCCAAACGGTAAGAGTCGAGGCCAAAGCCCAGAATCACTCCTTTGCAGGCTGCAGAAATCATGGAACGGTGACGAAACTCCTCGCGCTGGTGTACATTGGAGATATGCACCTCCACTACGGGTGTAGTGATGGCACGGATGGCATCGTGCAAAGCCACCGAAGTATGCGTATAGGCTCCCGCATTGAGGATAATGCCATCGGCACTGAATCCCACTTCGTGCAGTTTGTTGATCAGTTCCCCTTCCACATTGCTCTGGAAATAAGAAATCTCCACCTCCGGATAACGCTGGCGCAGCAGCACCAGATAATCCTCAAAGGAGTTCTGTCCATAGATGGAAGGTTCACGTCTGCCTAACAAATTCAGGTTCGGGCCGTTGATAATCTGTATTTTCATTGTTTTATCATTATGAATTTCACCAACAAAGGTAAGTCATTTTCTGCGAATAATAAAGCATCTGACGAGATAATCCTATAAAAAAAAACACAAAAAAACGATAAAAACACCCATCAATGCAGCGTTTTATCAATTTTTTACTATCTTCGCAGCGTGACATATAATAAAAGATACCATGTACGAGAAAGAAAGCGATAAAGAGAACCAACTGATCAGGAAATACCAACAATACCTGAGACTGGAAAAAGGTCTGTCGCCAAACACTTATGAAGCCTACCTGACTGACCTGCAGAAACTGCTGAACTATTTGCATACAGAACAAATAGCCATCGAGGATGTCACACTCGACAACTTGCAACAATTTGCCGCAGGATTGCACGATATCGGCATTCATCCACGCTCACAAGCCAGGATTTTGAGCGGCATCAAGTCGTTTTTTCATTTCCTCATCTTGACAGACGTACTCGAGGCTGACCCCAGCGAATTGCTCGAGGGACCGAAGATTGGCACCAAACTGCCCGAAGTCCTCACGGTGGACGAGATTGACAGTATGATTTCTGTCATCGACCTGAGCAAAATGGAAGGGCAACGCAACAAGGCGATCTTGGAAACACTTTACAGTTGCGGACTGCGCGTGACGGAACTCTGTAACCTCAAGATGAGCGACCTTTTTCTGGAAGAAGGTTTTATCAAGGTAGAGGGCAAAGGCAGCAAGCAGCGCTTAGTGCCTATCTCCAACAGAGCCATCGATGAAATCAACAAATGGCTTGCCGACCGTAAATGCTGGCGCATGCGCAAAGGATTCGAAGACTACCTGTTCCTGGCCCGATGGGGAGATACCATGTCGCGTATCACCATCTTCAAGTTAATCAAAGACCTCTGCAAAGTCACCGGCATACAGAAAAACATCAGTCCGCATACCTTCCGCCACAGCTTTGCCACACACCTGCTGGAAGGCGGTGCCAACCTGCGTGCCATTCAAGCCATGTTGGGACACGAATCTATCGCCACAACGGAAATCTATACACACATAGACCGTAGCCAGTTGCGCACGGAAATACTGGAGCATCATCCGCGAAACATCAAGTTTAGGGAAGAAAATGCCTAAAAATAGTCAAAAATTGTATAGAAATAGCTGAATATTAAAAGAAAGTCATATCTTTGTGCAGCTTATGCGTACCTAAACTGCAAAAAACAAAAAAAACAAATATAAATTATGAGAAAAAAGCTATTTATACCGTTTATCATGACGGTGCTCGCTGTATTGACATCATGCAGCAGCAAGATGGGAGCATTGAGTAGTGACAATTTCTCCGTGACTCCCCAAGTATTAGAAGCCGTAGGTGGAAAGGTGCCAGTGACCATCAATGGCCGTTTCCCTGCCAAGTATATCAATAAGAAAGCCGTGGTACACGTGACTCCCGTGCTCCGTTGGAATGGTGGACAGGCATTTGGCCAGAGTTCTACCTTCCAGGGAGAGAAAGTATTGGGTAACGGGCAACGAGTATCCTATAAGAACGGTGCCAATTTCATCATGCGTACAGAGTTCAACTACGTGCCTGAGATGGCCAAGAGCGAACTTTATCTTGATTTCAATGTGCGCGTGGGCAGTAAGACCATCACTATCCCCAGCGTGAAAGTGGCCGATGGTGTAATCAGTACTTCAGCCCTCATAAGCAATACACTCGACAATGCCAATGTATCACTGGGCGAGGATGCTTTCCAGCGTGTGATTAAGGAGAAGCTGCAGGGTGAAATCAAGTTCCTCATACAGCAAAGCAACATCAGCAACAGCGAGGCTCAGGCTGCCCGCAACTTCAACGAGGGGCTCAAGGCCATCCAAAACGCCGAGAATGCCCGCATCGAGAACGTGGAGGTAAGTGCCTACGCATCTCCCGACGGTGCGCTGGATCTGAACCGTAATCTGGCAGAAAAGCGTCAGGACAATACCGCTTCGCTGATTAATAACAACCTGAAGCGTGACAAACTCGATCTGGATATCAATACCAACTACACCGCAGAAGACTGGGAAGGATTCAAAGAGTTGGTGGAGCAGAGCAATATTCAGGACAAGGAACTGATACTGCGTGTACTCTCCATGTATCAGGATCCAGAGCAGCGTGAGCGTGAAATCAAGAACATCTCTTCTGTGTATAAGAATCTGGCCGATGATATTCTGCCACAGTTGCGCCGTTCACGCCTCATTGCCAACTATGAGATTATCGGCAAGAGTGATGAGGAAATCAGCCAATTGGCTGCCACCAACCCCACCGCACTCAATGTGGAGGAATTGCTCTATGCAGCTACCTTGACCGATGATGCCGCCAAGCAGCAGGATATCTACAACAAGGCTTCCCGCCAGTTTGTCAACGATTACCGTGCACTGAACAACATGGGTAAATTGGCTTATGAAGCTGGCAACTACGACCTTGCCGAGAGCTATCTGAAGGAGGCCGCTCGCGTGAAGGATGCTCCTGAAGTGAACAACAACCTGGCTCTGATTGCCTTGAAGAAGGGCAACCTCACCGAAGCCGAGGCTTACATCGGTAAGGCTGCCGGTTCCAAGGAACTTAGCGAGACCATGGGTAACCTCTATGTGGCACAGGGTCAGTATGAGCGTGCCGTGAATGCTTTTGGCGATGCCAAGACCAATAGTGCCGCATTGGCACAGATTCTGGCCAAAGATTATAACAAGGCCAAGAACACCCTCGATGCCATCACGCGTGCCGATGCCTACACTGGCTACCTGAAAGCAGTGCTTGGCGCACGTACCAACAATGAGAATCTGGTAATCAGCGGCTTACGTGAAGCTATTGAGAAAGACCGCACCATGGCCCGCAAGGCTGCCAACGACCTGGAGTTTGCCAAGTATTATGGCAACAGCAGCTTCGCCAACCTGATTAGATAATCACTTTCAGAACATGGCAAAAGCGATGCAGGATAGATTGAACAACACAAAGACACCTTCCCTAAATTGGGGGAGGTGTCTTTCCCGTTTTCCATTGTTCGCTCTCCTGCTTCTGCTGCTTTGCCAATGTACCTCCAAAGCTCCCAGCACCTGCAAATTGAGTGGAGAATTAACGGGGCTTGACGACCAGCCCCTGTTGCTTTGGGGAGTTAACCAACTGTACGACCGTTTAGATACTATCCCTGTGGAAAATGGTCGTTTCTCTGTCACCCTGCCCATCGACACAGTGGCCGAGACTTTGCTATGCATGCCCGATGGTCAACTTTTCCCTCTTTTCCTGGAAAAGGGGAAGAAGATTGTGGTCACAGGCTCATTGCCTGATAGCGTAACCGTGACCGGCAGTGAACTCAACGACTCCATTTATGCCCTTCTTGCAGTCACAGCTCCCTACCGAACTGACTCGCTCGACCACATCATGTATTCGCTCAGACTGAAACTTGACACCCTCAAAGAAACGATTGATTCCTTGAATGCACTCAAAGGGAAGGCCAAGCGCCAAAGACTGGATTCGCTGAAAAACAAGATAGACTCGTTGAACCTGCACCGTGATACCCTCACAGCACTTCGCGACTCAATCAAATTGCAACGCGACACCCTCGTGCTACATACCGACAGCCTTATCCTGCCATTCATTGAAAGGAATCCTGGCAGTGCAGCATCGGTATTCGTGCTCCGTCATTTCTATACCAACGAATACAGTCCCGACAAGAAGAGGGTTAAAAAAGCCCTTTCCAAGTTGGCGCCATACATGCTTGACTACCAGTTGGTGTCTAAACTCGACAAATACGTGGACAACAATGATGTACTGAAATTACAGCGTACCCTGCCCAATTTCAGTCTGCCCGACTCATTAGATGTGTCATTCAACCGTTTTACTTTCAGTGGTCAATGGTTGTTGCTCCAATTCTGGGCTTCGTGGGACCCTCAGAGCCGTAATGAGCACAAAGCTTTACTCGAACTCAACCGAGAGCAACAGAAAATCAAGAACAAGGAACAGCGTCTGGCCATACTGGGCATCTCGCTCGATGCCGATCGCAAACAATGGATGACTGCCATTCAAGAAGATTCCCTGACTTGGAACCAACTTTGTGATTTCCGCTCATGGAATACTCCTTTAATCAAACGCATTGGGTTGGAGAATATTCCTGCCAATGTCTTGGTCAATGAGCGAGGCACCATCGTAGGATTCAACCTCACCTTGGATGAAATCAAGGAGAAAATCAAGGAGATCAGGAAGCCCGAAGAAAAGAAGAGACGTTGAACATTGAGCATTGAACATTGAGCATTGAACGTTGAACATTGAACATTGAACGTTGAACATTGAACGTTGAACATTGAACGTTGAACATTGAACATTGAACATTGAACATTGAACGTTGAACATTGAACATTGAACATTGAACATTGAACATTGAACATTGAACATTGAACATTAATTATTAAATATTAAACATTAAACATTAAACATTTTACACGACATGCTTACCAAAGTTTTTGCCGCAGCACTCCAGGGTATCGATGCTACCCTCGTCACCATCGAGGTGAATCAAACCAAAGGTTGTATGTTCTACTTAGTCGGACTTCCCGACTCTGCCGTAAAGGAAAGTCAGCAACGCATCCATTCTGCTTTCAATGTACTGGACATCAAACTGGCAGCAGGTTCCATCACTATCAACATGGCTCCTGCCGATATACGCAAAGAAGGTTCTGCCTATGACCTCCCATTGGCCATTGGCATTTTAGGAGCCTCAGGAGTAATGGATACCACCCACCTATCAGACTATATGCTTATGGGTGAATTAGGACTTGACGGAAACCTGCAGCCCATCAAGGGAGCTTTGCCCATAGCCATCAAAGCACGTGAACTGGGTTTCAAGGGCATGATACTGCCCTACCAGAATGCCCACGAGGCAGCTGTGGTCAATCAATTAGACGTATATGGTGTGACCAACCTAAGTGAGGTCATTGCCTTTCTTGAAGGGAAAGTGGAGCTACAGCCGACCATAGTACATACCCGTGAAGAGTTTTATGCGCAACAAACCATTTTCGACAACGATTTCAGCGAGGTAAAAGGACAAGAGAATGTAAAACGGGCCATGGAGGTTGCAGCTGCTGGCAGCCATAACATCCTGTTGATCGGTGCGCCTGGCAGTGGAAAATCAATGCTTGCCAAACGACTGCCCAGCATCCTGCCTCCTTTATCGCTTTACGAAAGTCTGGAAACCACCAAGATACACTCCGTAGCCGGACACATCCAATCCAACGGAGGTCTCATCACCACCCGTCCTTTCCGACATCCACACCACACCATTTCGCAAGTGGCCATGACGGGAGGTGGCAGCTATCCACAGCCTGGGGAAATCAGTCTGGCACACAATGGGGTGCTCTTTCTTGATGAACTTCCCGAGTTTTCGCGTGCTGTGCTCGAAGTGCTCCGCCAACCGCTTGAGGACCGCCAAATCAGTATCAGTCGCGTGAAGTGTAACGTGAATTATCCCGCCAGTTTCATGCTGGTGGCAGCTATGAATCCCTGTCCTTGCGGGTATTACAACCACCCCACCCATCCTTGTTTATGCAACCCCGGACAGGTGCAGAAGTACATGAACCGCATATCCGGGCCTTTGATGGATCGTATTGACCTGCAAATAGAAGTGGTGCCCGTGCCTTTTAATGAACTGGCCAACCAACATGCCGGAGAATCGAGTCAGACCATTCGCGAGCGTGTAATCAAAGCTCGTAAGATACAGGAGCAAAGGTATCAGGATATTCCGAATGTGCATTGTAATGCGCAAATGACATCCAAGCTGATCCACCAATATGCCCAGCCCGATGCCGCTGGGCTTAACCTGTTGCGTACGGCCATGAACCGCCTCAGTCTCAGTGCCCGAGCCTACGACCGCATCCTCAAAGTGGCACGCACCATTGCCGACCTGGAAGGAAGCACCACCATTCAAGCCCATCATTTGTCTGAGGCTATCGGTTATCGGAATCTTGACAGGGAGACGTGGGGAGAGTAAAAAGGTGAAAACGGCACTTGAAATAGGAAAAGCAGAATTATTTTTGGCTTTTTTCCCGTCTTTTCGTAACTTCGCACCCATAATGCGAAAAGTATGATACTATTAAGCTTTGATACCGAGGAGTTTGACGTGCCACGTGAGCACGGCGTTGACTTTTCATTAGACGAGGGTATGGCCGTTTCCAAGGTGGGTACTAATCGCATCTTGGACATACTGAAGCAGAATGGGGTGAAAGCCACCTTCTTCTGTACAGGCAATTTTGCGGAAAATGCCCCTGAGATTATGCACCGCATCATGGAAGAGGGGCATGAAGTAGCCTGTCATGGTGTGGACCATTGGCAACCCAAGGAAACAGACTTTGCCCGATCGAAAGAAATCGTAGAGCATATCTGTGGGCGAAAAGTTTACGGCTACCGTCAGCCCCGTATGTTTCCCGTGAGCGACAGCGAGATAGCTCGTGTGGGTTATACCTACAATTCCTCCTTGAATCCTGCGTTCATCCCTGGTCGCTATATGCATCTCACTGCGCCACGCACCTGGTTTATGAAAGGCGATGTGATGCAGATACCAGCCTCTGTCACCCCGTTGATTCGCTTTCCATTGTTCTGGCTTTCGCTACACAACCTGCCCGAGGGGCTATACCATTGGCTGGTACGTCGCACACTGAAGCACGATGGTTATTTTGTGACCTATTTCCATCCCTGGGAGTTTTTCGACCTGAAAGACCATCCGGAGTTCAAGATGCCTTTTATCATCAAGAACCATAGTGGCAAAGAGATGATGCAGCGTCTCGACAACCTTATCAAGATGCTTAAGTCCAAAGGGCAGGAGTTTGGGACATTTGAGGAGTTCGTTACATTGAAAATAGGAAACTGACTATTAAATAAAAATTCATAAGATGATCAAACTTGCCATAGTTTCGCCCTGCTATAACGAAGAAGAGGTACTGCACCAATCTACGGAAAGGCTTACAGCTCTTTTCGAGCGAATGATAGCCGAGGAACTCATCTCGGCCGACAGTATGATAGTGTTTGTCAACGATGGAAGCCGTGACCGTACATGGGACATTATCAGTGAACTGCATCGGCAAAACAAGTTCGTCCGCGGTATTAACCTTGCCCACAACGTAGGGCATCAGAACGCCATCATGGCGGGCATGATGACCGCCAAGGAATGGGTAGATGCTGTCATCACCATCGATGCCGACCTGCAAGACGACATTGAGTGCATCCCTCAGATGGTGAAACATTTCATCGATGGCTACGACATTGTCTATGGTGTGAAAGTTTCACGAAAGGCAGACCCTTTCATGAAACGCATGTCCGCTATGGCTTTCTATAAGCTGCAAAGTTCTATGGGTGTGGAAAATATCTACAATCATGCCGACTTCCGCCTCATGAGCCGTCGCGCTCTCAATATGCTGGCCGACTTTGAAGAGAGGAATCTCTACCTGCGAGGCATGATTCCTTTGATTGGACTACCCTCCACCACGGTGGACGATCTGATCAGCGAGCGTAAGGCAGGCTCTTCGAAATACACGCTCAAGAAGATGCTCAATCTTGCCATTGATGGAATTACCTCATTTAGCACCCGTCCCATGCAGGTCATCTTCAACCTTGGTATCATCTTCCTGCTCATCGCCTGCGCTATTGGGGTCTATGTAGTTCATGCCCTCATAGCTGGGACAGCCGTTCCTGGTTGGTCATCTCTTATGCTCTCTATCTGGATCGTCGGCGGTTTCATCCTTATCTCCTTAGGCGTGACTGGAACCTATATCGGCAAGATATATAAAGAGGTAAAACGCCGTCCATTGTATCTCATTCAGGATATTCTGTAAACAATCAGGCAATGAAGTTGGGACAGTTGTTCAAGAGTATTGGGAAACAAGATGCCAAGGGGCAGTTCCTGCGTTTTTGCATCAACGGAGTAATTGCCGCTGCCATCCATTACGGGGTATATTTCCTGCTACAGCTATGGATAGATGTTAACATCGCCTATACGGCAGGCTACATGCTTGCCTTTGTGGTCAATTTCATTGCCACCAACTATTTCACTTTCCATACCAAGCCTACTTGGAAGAATTTTGTGGGCTTCGCAGGCAGTCATTGCATCAATTACTTCCTGCATATCATCCTGTTCAATGTATTCCTGCAGATGGGTGTCCATCGCCTCATCGCCCCACCGTTGGTGATGCTGGTTGCCATGCTGGTGCAATTTACCATTTTGCGCTTTGTTTTTGGGAAGAATAAGGGTCTCAACGCTTTACAGTCGCCCCGCTATTTCCTGTTGGTGGGCTACCTGCTCTGTATCCACCTTTTGGGACTAGCGGTGCTTTCGCTATTTCGCTTGGCAGCTTTCTTAAGCCTCTACGCCAAGATGTCGGTCAACGGCGGTGAACCTACCGGAGCCTTCCTACGTGGTCTTTGGTTTGACAATGTAGTGGGTTGCTACATTCTGGTGGCACCCCTTATCCTTGGACTTTTGGCTGCTACCTTCCGATGGGTCACCCCCCTGATAGTCAAGTGTATTGCCCTGTTTGTAGCGGTGTGTTATATCCTTGTCTTTGCCATATCCGCTGCCAACATCCCCTATTATGCCTACTTTGCCAAGAATATCAACTCTTCCATCTTCAACTGGTTTGGCTATACGGGTACTACTACGGGCATGATTGTGGGCGAGCGTTCCTATTGGATTTATATCATCTTGTTTTTCGTAGTGGCAGCTGCCTACCTATGGCTCATGCATCGCCTATATCGCTGGATGGTGGCACAACTCGCCAAGTACTCCGGAAAAGATAGTAGCCGCCTTCTTCCATGGGTAGCACGACTGATTGTGACACTCGCACTTGGCGGTTTGTGTGTTTTCGGCATCCGAGGACGGGTAGGATATAACCCCATCAAGATCAGTCAGGCTTATTACTGCAATGACCCCTTCCTCAACCAGTTGGGCATTGCGCCTGCCTTTAACCTGCTCACCAGTTGGATGGACGATATGCGCCCCGAAAACAGAGAGCTGCGTCTGATGGCTTACGATGATGCCATTAGCTATGCCCGCAAGAGCTTGGATATTATGGGTGATGTAGATTCCCTCCATGTATTGAAAAGGCATGTCACAGCCGAGTCTCCCCAACAACGCCCCAATATCGTAATCATCCTCATGGAGTCAATGACAGCCGATTTACTGCAGACCTTTGGACAGACAGAACGGCTTACCCCTACCCTCGACAGCCTCTATCAATGTTCGTGGGCATTCACCAACTTTTATTCGGCTGGCATTCATACCAACCACGGCATTACGGCATCGCTCTACTCCTTCCCTGCCTTGATGAAACGCAACCTGATGAAAGGCACAGTCACACCACAGCGCCAAGGTCTGCCTTCCATATTGAAAGATATGGGTTATCACAACATGTTCTTCATGACACACGAGTCGCAATACGACAACATGAACGCTTTCCTGCGCACCAATGGCTACGACGAGGTATTCGCCCAGGAAGACTATCCCAAAAGCGAACGCGTGAACGCCTTCGGTGTGAGTGACCGTTTCCTGTTAGACTACGGACTGGACAAAATCAACGAGGCCGACCGTGCAGGCCAGCCTTGGATGGCTACACTGCTCACCATCAGCAACCATCCACCCTACGTCATACCCGAGTGGTTTAAGCCGCAGTCCCAGAAAGAAGAATATCAGATTGTGGAATATGCCGACTGGTGCATCGGCAGTTTCTTGGCGCAAGCTCGTCAACAAGCATGGTATGACAACACCCTGTTTGTCATCATGGCCGACCACGGCAAACTGGTGGGCAATGTAAGTTCCGAACTGCCTGAATCCTACAACCATATACCGCTGCTCATCTTCGGTCCTGGCATCCAACCACAGGTATCCGACCAGTTGGCTACACAGATTGATGTCATGCCCACCGTCTTGGGTCTTTTGGGAGTTGACTACGATTTCGAGGGCTTTGGCATCGACCTGCGCAAGCAGCACAGAGAGATGGTTTTCTACACCGCCGACGACCAGATAGTGGCTCGTGATGCACAACGCAGGTTCATCTACGTACCCGCCACTGGGCAGACCTTCCGCGAAGGCCCGTCGGGCACAGGGTACGATGACCTGCAGCAATATGTATTCGCTTTAATTCAGACGGCGGAATTTATATACCTGCATCCCACGCATGCCAACCTCGTAGAATAGTTCTAACTGATAGCCCTCACTTTGGAACTCGGGGAAGTTACGTTCAGCATCCTGCTCTGTGATAAGCAGAAATCCCTCCTTGGGCTTTTGCAGGTAGAAGTTCTCAATACGGTTGCCTAAATAGAAGTTCACCTCAAAGAAATGGATGGGGTCACCCGCTGCCTTCACACCTTCTTCTATATATTCATACAGCGTACCAGCACTGGCAGGCACGTGGCGGTCTAACTCAAAGGTAGCTGCTTTCACCGACTTGGCATTGAGCACTGTGGGGGTAAGCACACCATCCATGGCAAAATACAGGCCGAAGGTGAGCAGCAGCACCCACCAGATACTCCTCTTCTTCCAGTAAAACCACAGTATGCCCAATACCAACGGCACGAGCATAATGAGCCAAGCCAACGGATGACTGATATCCTCTAAGGCATGCAGCATGGCTACGTTCTGCGCCGCATGACGGCCCGTGCCGAAAATACTCTCGGGTATCACCCCCGTTTTCACGATGAGAAAGCAGCCAAACAGCAGTATGCCCAATCCTGCGAGAATATGGCCATAGATTTTCACTACCGGTTTCTTATGCTCTTCTAACCACTGGATATACAGCGTGATAAAGTAGGCAATAAACGGATAGACGGGCATCAGATAGACCGAACGCTTGCTCTGAGGAATGCAATAGAATACAAAGATGACTACAATAGAAGTGAGCGCAAACAAATCCAAATCACGCATCTTGTGGATAAACGCGAAGCTGAGCTTCTTCCCTTTCACCTGGAAGGTAGTCTTCTTTATCACATAGAACAGTGAGATCACCAGCATCAACGTCCAAGGAATCCAGCCGGCTACCAGGGTGAAGATGTTATAAGGCCATGGATTCACACTCGACTCATAGCCCATGGTGCTGGTCATGCGTCCGATGTTCTCTTCGTACATCAAATCCAGGAATTCCTGTCCGCCCTGTTGCCAGGCAAAGTAGAACCAGATAGCATAAGGAATGAGCGACAGCACTCCCCACGCAAACAACAGGAAGAATGCCTTGAAGAAATTCACACCGCGCAGCAGCAAGAATACCCCCATTACCAGACAGGGGATGAGCGAACCCACAGGACCCTTGGTCAGTGTGCCCAGTCCCATGAGCAGGATAGCTAAAAGCGGAATGCCGTGCAACCCTTTCTCATACCAGCTATAGAGCAGGTAGAGCGCACACACGGTCAGTGCCGTGAGCATCATATCTACACGGCAGTTGGGCCCTGCGCGGTGCAGTTCAAAACTGGTATAGGCCACCAGGGCGGTGAGCAAGGCAACGATGATGTTCGTGCGCTTCAGGAAGAAACTGAAACCAAAGACCGTCATCGCAATCAGTGCCACAGCCGAAGGCACACGCGAGGTAGCCTCCGTCACCTTTCCCCATACGGCCGACACGGCAGCAACGCTCCAATGGAAGAAAGGCGGCTTGTAGGCCATCTCCCCACCATTGTTTCGGGGTAGTGTCCAGTTGCCCGTCGTTAGCATGGAATATGATACCACCGACTCACGAGGTTCACCCTTGGTATGGTATTCTGTCAGTCCAAGAAATGGAAGCAACGTGACGCAGCAGAAAAGCAGCATGAGCCATACGGCCCGCGTATCGGAAATTTGATTCAGCCTATTCATCTTTTTTTGGCAACAAAGATAGTGCAATGAGAGCGAAAATGCAAGTTTACCTGCAATTTTCCCAGCGGAAGTCCATCTTCACGAACATCGACTTGTTTTAATTTTTCTTTTTGATATAGTCTTCAAGTGGATAAGTCCCTTCGTACACAAAAAAATACGCGAATCGTTTGCGAATTTCAAGAAACTTTCAGACCTTTGTATGTTGAATTAGAAAAAACTTATCAATAAATACAATGCTTATGAAAAAGACACTTTCCCTGTTGGCCGCATGCTTCATTTTCGGAGCAGCCCAAGCCCAACAAACCAATCCGCTTCTGCAGCATGAAACGGAGATTACCGAAATCATCAAGAATATGACCTTGGAAGAAAAGGTCAATATGCTGCATGGAAAGACCATGTTCTCTTCTGCAGGTATCGAGCGCCTTGGTATCGCCGACATGAAGTATGCCGACGGTCCTTTTGGCATTCGTGAAGAGTTGGAAGATCATTCCTGGACCCCTCTGGGTTGGGACACCGACCGCGCTACTTTCTTCCCCACCGGTTCTGCCCTGGCAGCCACCTGGAGCCCTGAGATTGCCTATGAGTATGGCAAGGGTATGGCCATCGAGGCCAAGCTGCGCGGCAAGGACATGATACTGGGTCCGGCCATGAACATTCAGCGTCTGCCTACTGGCGGCCGTACCTATGAGTACTTGAGCGAAGACCCCATCCTGAGCGGTGAGCTGGCCGTAGGCTATACCCTCGGTTCACAAGACCAGAACGAGGCTGTCTGCCTGAAGCACTTTGCCGTGAACAATCAGGAAAACATGCGTGGCTTCGTCAATGCCAACATCTCTGAACGTGCCCTGCGCGAAATCTACCTCACCCCCTTCGAGATGGCTGTAAAAAAGGGCAACGCCTGGGGTGTGATGGCTGCATATAATAAGGTATGGGGCACCTGGTGCTCTGAGAACTTCAACCTGCAGAATAACATCCTGCGCAACGAGTGGGGTTTCAAAGGCATGATCATCAGCGACTGGGGCGGCACTCATTCCACCGTGGGCGCTGTGATGGGTGGCTTGGAAGTGGAGATGCCCAGCAGCACTTATCTGGGACAGGCCCTGATTGACTCTGTGAAGACTGGTGCCGTGCCTATGGATGTGATTGATGCCAGAGTGCGTAACATCCTGCGTGTGCGTCTCACCGTCAACCCTGTACCTGCTGATGTGGCCAATACCAAGGTTACTTCACAGCCCGAGACCCAAGCCATTGCCTATAAGGTAGCTTCCAAGAGCATCGTGCTGCTGAAGAACGAAGGCCTGCTGCCCTTGAAGAACGTGAAGACCATAGCCGTGATTGGCGACAATGCCACACGCACTATGGGTCTGGGTGGTGTAGGTGCCGGTGTGAAGACCCTCTACGAGGTCACTCCACTTGAAGGACTGCAGAAAGCCCTCAAGGGCAAAGCCAAGATTCGCTATGCCCGTGGTTATGAGCCTGCTCCACAGGCACGCTGGGGTCAGAAGTTGCCCGAGAATGCCATGGAAGAGTATGCCAAGCGCATGGTGACCCTGAAGAAAGAAGCTTTGAAAGCTGTGAAGGGTGCCGATGTAGTGCTCTTCATCGGTGGTGACAACCGTGAGGTGGAGACTGAAGGTTCCGACCGTACCACCATCCAGCTGCCTTTCCAGCAGGATGAGCTGATCAAGGCCATTGCCGAAGTGAACCCAAACATCGTGGCCATCATGGTGGCAGGTGCACCTGTTGACCTCCGCGAGGTGAATCCTACTGTCAAGAGTTTGGTATATAGCTGGTTCAACGGAACCGAGGGTGGCAACGCCTTGGCCGATGTGCTCACCGGCAAGATTGCTCCTTCTGGCAAGCTCCCATTCACCCTGCCAATGAAACTCGAAGACTCTCCAGCCTACGCGCTGGGTGTTTATCCTCAGACAGAGCAAGGTGGCGGCGATGTGTTCGTCAACCTGGTAAACAACCGCCAGCGTCAGGCTCAGCGCAAGGCCGATGCCGACTATTCCGAGGGTATCTTCGTGGGCTACCGTTGGTACACCACCAAGAACGTGAAGCCTATGTATCCGTTTGGCTATGGTTTGTCTTACGTGAATTTCAAGTATTCCAACCTGGCTGCTCAGGTAGAGGGTGAAAACATCGAAGTGACCTTCGATCTGGCCAATCAAGGTGGCATGGAGGCCGATGAGGTGGCTCAGGTTTACATTGCCCGTCCCGACTCCAAGGTAGAGCGTCCGAAGTATGAGCTCAAGGGCTTCCAGCGTGTGGTTGTGCCAGGTGGTCAGACCACCAAGGTCACCATCAGCATCCCTAAGGAGAACCTTCGCCACTGGAACGAGTTCCAGCATGCTTGGAACGTGGAGAGTGGCAAGGCTGTGATCTATGTTGGCGGCTCTTCTGCCGACCTGCCTTTGCAGACTACCATCGAACTCTAAACTCTCTTCAATCGATAATTGTAGAAAAAGGGGGTGTGCCTTCATGGGCACACCCCCTGATTATATGTGTTTATCGCATAGCGATATAGGACTTTAAAGCTTAACGCTGGTAGAACCGACCGAACGACGGTTGTTCACATTGGGCTTGTTAGGTTTATCTTGTCCAGCCTTTGGTTTCCCAGCATCATCAGGCCCAGCCTGAGGCTTGTTGGTTTCAGGTCTTGGCTGTTGAGTATTGGGTTGACGATTGTCACCCCTTGGCGGTTGAGTGTTAGGCTGGCGGTTGTTACCCCTTGGCGCTTGGGCGTTGGGGCGCTGATTCTTGCGTGGTGCTGGTGCAGCAGCCATTGGGCGCTGCTGTCCACGTGGCGGAGTTACCCCCTGACGCATTGGCCATCCCACCATCGGACGAGCTACCTCAGCAAACGTATTTCCACGGAGCGAGAGATAGAGCGTATATTGATGGGGAGACAGAATCCTGCGCAACTTGCGCTCATAGCTGTTCCACTCCTTGCGATAGTGGCGGTCACTCATGGTGAGCACCATATCTGCGTCGAAGAGGAAATAGTAGCTATGGTTGAGCTGCAGCACATCCATCACTTGCGGTTCAGTCAGCATGAGGTTAGCTGCCATACGATTGGTGACACGCTCGGCCACCCCACGTCCACGGATCAGCTGAGCTTCCTCATTCACTGCGGCCTGAAGAAGAGTCATGCTCCCCACGGCCATCATCATTACGAATGTCAAAACCATCTTTTTCATAACCTTACATTTTTAACAGTTAAACATCTTCATTCCCGTTTCTATCCTTTTGACAAGTAGGGAACCCAAACGTTTAACCCCGTAAGGCTTTTTTAACGGCTGCACCGTTAAAGTGTAAAAGATGTAAATATTTATTATTACCAAGAATACTGAAAAGGTAAACGGTTTGTCTGTCAAAATTCCAGGCGGAAGCCTTTTTGTTTCAAGAAGTGATAGCTCTCTGCATTGAACTTATAGAGGAAAGCTTCCTTTTTATTGGGTAATGTCACCGTTTCTTCCGTCTGCGTAAGGATGCCTAAATGCAGCATCTTGTTGGAGAAGTTACGACGGTCGAACTTCACATCGAGGATGGCTTCGTAGAGGTGCTGCAGTTGGGTCATGGTGAACTTCTCCGGCAGAAGTTCGAAGCCGATAGGCTCGAAATGAATCTGACGACGCAGTGCGATGGTAGCCTCACGGAGAATCAGATCATGATCGAAAGCCAGGGATGGCACCTTGTCGAGCGGGAACCACTGAGCTTTGGCCGCATCATCGCCTGCCTTCACCTCGCTGATACGTACCAGTGCATAGTAGGCGATGGTGATGACACGCTCACGAGGATCACGGTCGGGAGCTGAGAAAGTATGGAACTGATGGATGTAGGCATCCTTCAGTCCGGTTTCCTCGAACAACTCACGCTTGGCTCCTTGTAGTGCCGACTCGTCCATCTTCAGAAATCCACCAGGACAGGCCCAACGGCCTTTGAAAGGATTGATGCCCCTCTCCACGAGCAGGACATTGATTTTCGCACCATCGAATCCGAATATCACACAGTCGGTCGTGACACTCGGATGTGGGTATTTATAGGTATATGTCATTCTGTTTCCTCCTTCATCATTTTCAACATTCGCTGAATGCGGGGAGGGGAGACTGGTCGGGTTGCCAAGTATTATGGGAAGAAATCTTTTCTTCTATATTAACAAGAGAGGGATGTAATAAATAGAAATCGCCATAGAGCTTTGTGTATCCCCATATATTATCTACTATCTCGTTCTCTATAGTAATCAACAAACACGTAGCAGATTCATGGATCGTTTTTTTAGTATTATGCTCCAGAACAGAGAAACCCTCAGGGCAAATAGAATAATTGTCTGGAGTTTCCAAAATGAATAAAGGATCTATTGCTAAATGCGCACTTTTTCGATCTAATTCCTTTAAATCTGAATCGCAAAAATGGATATACGTTTTATTGGAATCTTTAGTTTTGTAGCTCCAGATCTCTATAGCCGAAGAATCCAACTTGAATGGTTTAAAATCTTCCCATCCCTTTTCTTTTAATATATTGGCAACAGCTTTGTAGTTTAATGCCATGGTTTCCAGTTATTAGTTTCTTTGATTTATTTTTGCTAAAATAGATAATAATAATGAAGCAAACAAAAAAAAGCAGTTTTATTTACATGAATACTTAATTTTTCTTTTAATCAACTCCACCTAGCAAAAATATCAAAATAATATCACGAGTGTCCAAATATCATAATTAAATTGTTTTATCTCGTTCACAAAACTATTTTAGGTCGGATGGACTGGTGGATACCATTAAAATGGTCGGTTTTCGGTCGGATGATGACAAAACGGTCGGATTGGGCGGAAATGGGCGGATGGACATGAAAGACAAACCATCGAAGTCCCTCTTTTCCTATTAATCCTTCTTCGTTCATCTCTACCAGCAATCTTCCAACTTTAGGCAATTGCAGCTCTTCTGTTTTATTGTGTAAATGATAATGCTAAAGTATTCCAATTAATATTCCCCGTAAGCTTTGACCAACGTGGTAGACTTTCAATTACTCTTTAGACAGGTGGTGTACATTTGATTCAAAAAAAGCATTTTTTTCGATTTTTAATACCTTATAATTCTGATGCTAAATTAGAACGCATGTGCTTTTTTTGGTGTAGTTTTTCCCAAAAAATTTGCAAAACGCACCTTTCGTGTTGTATATTTGCAGCCGGATTCGAGGACGGGCTACGAAGCGATTGTGAAAACCAAATTTCGCCATTTACTCTTCACACTTCACATATAGGATATAACTTGCTGTGAATCAGAGCGTAAGGGGCGTGAAGTGTGGTATCTGACACTTCACAACACTTCACACTCTCCAAGAATCCTGTTTGAGATGACCTTTGTGTTAATGAAAAACTTTATTAAATGGAAAAACTAACTTTACAACAAGCTGTGCTCGAGACAGAGAGCTTCCTTAGTGAAAACTATGAGTTCCGCCACAATATGCTGAGCGGAAAGACTGAGATGAGGCCCCTTGGTCAGACTGACGACAAGTGGGCGACTATGACGAACGAGGTATTCAACACCATCGTACTACGTGCCAAGCGTGAAGAGATTGGAGACCATTGGGCTCAGGGCATCATTCAGCAGGTGAATCTGCCCTTCTTTTGCCAATCGCTTGGTATCAATGAAAAAACGGTGTGAAGTGTTGTGAAGTGTCAGTTGCAACACTTCACACTTATTTCTTTATGATATTCATCTGTTTATTTCCCAAATGTGAAGTGTGAAGTGTTTTTGCGGAAATTTGCGGATGTGATGTGTTTACGCGCACGTGTACCAAATATATTTTCTACGTGTGGTAGTAAAAACTCCTACGCGTAGTATATTATTTTTACGGCATAGTTAGGAAATAATTGTTACATAACTGCTCCGCAACTGTTTTCTAACTATCGCGCAAAAATGCCGGGCCGTAAGCAAAGGCAACCTTTGCCGTAATGTATCTATATCGGCAGCATGTTACCAGCATACTCAACCACAAAGTCCAACTCTCCTTGCTTCTTGCTGTTGAAATAGTATATTAAACACAAGCATAAATTGAAGATAAATTACACTTTTCCAAGGTGATTAGATATATTTTCTTACACTTTTCCAATTTAATAATGGCATAAAAATAACATTTTTCCAAGATTTGAGAAGTGCGTTTTCAATCATTTATAGTGTTTTCATTCAGCGAATCATGGAAATTGTTCAATAAGGATGATAGTGGTTCGGGATGTGAGGGAAAAATTTCCCTCACATACTTTCACCTATTAGTGGCATCCAAAAAAGAATATGGTGTTTCCATACTATATTTTCCACATACCAAGGATAATCGACGACACATAAACTAACCAAGATCTATTGGCTGAAAAGAGGAAACTTTTTATTATCCTCATACCTTTTTGATGTCGGCTCAAATTTCAGCTTACATCGAAAAAACCGATCAATGCAGTATTTAACAGGGGTATTTAGCTTTCAACTCCTCTCGGGGAGAAAGTTTCTTTTCGGACGAAGAGCAGGAAATAAACCGGGGGCGCTACGAGGCTACGAGGCTACATTAGCTTACTTTGATGTATTTCCGCGAGGAGGGTGGAGGAGTTACTTCCACCCTTACGATATGCTTATCTTATATATATTATTATATGTATATAATAATATATATAAGATAAAAGTAACGCCCCACCTTCCCGTTGCACCATCGAATTCACTCAATGTAGCCTCGTAGCCTCGTAGCGCCCTTGTTTTTCCCCTGCACCCTGACCACAGGCAGAGAAACGTAATTTCAAGGGCAGAGAAATTACGTTTCGTGGCCTGCGAGCGGAATGCATGCCTGAATCACCGTCCTATTTTAACATTTGAACCAAATCGGAAATGAATGACTCCGAAGTTTGGCGGGGCACTGCTGTCTTCGTATCTTTGTAAGGTTATAACAAAGTCGCTTCGCTCATTACGCATCGGCAAAGACTCTGCCGTCGTCGAGGGTGATCTCAAGTTTGGTGTACGCCGAGTGGAAATCGTGCTGCAGACGATCCTTATACCGACGGCATTCCCATTGACACATGGGGAGATCGTGGAGCAGGTAGTTGCCGCAAGTCTCGGGAGTCGTTGCAGGAACCTCCGTCTGTGTGCCGATCCATTCCAAACATTCGATGGTCAGCTGGCGCATGTCCTCGACGGTGTAGGAACCAGTCATGATGATATACATGCCCGTAAGGCAGCCCATGGGACCCACATATACGACATCCTGCCTCACTCGGCTGTTGCGGAACCAGGTAGCCATGAGGTGCTCTATGCTATGCATGGCGGCTGGGGCAACGGCAGGTTCCTTGTTGGGCTCTGTGATGCGCAGGTCGAACGTTGTGAACCCATTATCCTCTCGCGACACGTAGATGCCTGGCTTCAGGTGCGTGTGGTCAATGGTGAAACTTTGTATGACTTCCATATTGTGATGTTTAATTTTTACAAAGATACGATTTCCTTTTCAAACACTTGCAGAAATATCCTAAAAAAACATAATAGGTTTCGCTATCTCAGAAGAAAGAAGTATCTTTGTTTTTAGTATTTATTTGTAGAAAGATGAAACGACTGAAACACTGTATAATCACTGCTACCCTGTGCCTGACATGCAGCATGGGGGTAGCGCAAACGACTGACCAGACTACCAGTCCTCAACGCTTGTTTGAGGAAGGGCGCACGCTTTTCAACCAAAAAGCCTATACAGCTGCCATAGTGCCTTTGCAGCAGTTCCTTACAGAGACATCAAAGGCAGGCCAGGGCAGCGAGACCGATGGTAAACGGTTGGAAGCCACCTATATGTTGGCAAGCGTGAGCTATGCTACCGCCGACCCTAACCGCGCCAACCTGCTGCAGACCTACCTGAACGATCATCCGGACTCTCCCCACGCCAACCGCCTCACCGCCTTGCTGGCCTCCACCTATTTCTTTGAGGAGGACTACGAGAGTGCCCTCGACCTGTTTAACCAGGCCGATCTGAGTGCCTTGGAAACCGCTGAACGTGACGATATGACCTATCAGCTGGCCTCTACCTACCTGAAGAAGGGCGACTTAGAAAATGCCGCCGTTTATTTCCGTATGTTGAAGGAGCTGAGCAAAACCTACGCCGACGACTGCACCTACTACTTAGCCTACATAGACTATACGCAGGAGAGATACGACCAGGCGCTGCAAGGGTTCCAGCAACTGCAGGGGCAGGAAAAATACCGCAAGCTGACACCTTATTATATAGCAGACATCCAGTTGGCGAAAGGCAACTACGAAGAAGCGATACAGGTGGCACAAAACTACTTGAACAGCTTTCCACAGGAACCTAAGGCCGAAGAGATGCATCGCATCATAGGTGCTGCCAACTACCAGCGGGGCAACTATCCCGAGGCCATGAGGCAACTGGAGACCTACGTGAGCGACTATACCGACGACACGCCCCGTCGCGATGCGCTGTACATGCTGGGAATGGCCTATTTCAAGAATCAGGTATATACCAAGGTGGCTCCTACACTGAGCCAAGTGACTACCGAAGACGATGCCTTGACGCAGAATGCCTACCTGCACAACGGCTTGGCCTACTTGGAACTGAAGGAGATGAACCGCGCCCGCATGGCTTTCCAACAGGCTGCCGCCATGAATGCCGACAGACAGGTGAAGGAGCAAGCCGCCTACAACTATGCGCTGAGCGTGCATGAGACCTCATTCTCGGCCTTTGGTGAGTCTGTCACCGCTTTTGAGCAGTTCCTGAATGAATTTCCGCAATCGCGCTATGCCGAGCAGGTGAGCGATTACCTGGTGGATGTCTATACCAACACACGCAGCTATGAAGCCGCCTTGAAAAGCATAGAACGCATACAATCACCCAACACCCGCATACTGAATGCCAAGACACGCCTGCTGTTCCAAGTTGGTACACAACAGTTCGCCAATACCAACTACGACGAGGCTATCGACTATTTCACGCAGTCGGAACAGGTAGCACGCCAACTGGGCACCCCTGCCCAGGCCTATCGCGCAGAAGCACTTTACTGGCGAGGTGAATCGTACTACCGCAAGGGACAGATGGAAGAGGCGGCCCGCGACTACAACAGCTACCTCACCCACGCCGTGAACAAGAACGATGAGACCTACGCCCTGGCACACTATAACCTGGGCTACACCGATTTCCACAAGAAAAACTACACCCAGGCGCAGCAGCACTTCACGCAGTTTGTTAGTTTGGAGAAAGAGAACAACCAGTCGTTGCTGGCCGATGCTTACAACCGCATAGGCGACAGCTACATGCAACGCCGCCAGTTTGAACAGGCCAAACAGTACTACAACCGTGCTGAAAGCCTGAATGCCGGTACAGGCGACTACTCGCTCTACCAACTGGCCTTAGTGGCAGGTTTGGAGAAGAACTACCAGCAGAAAGCGAACCTACTCAGCAACTTGGAGAGCAAATACCCCCAATCGCCCTACGTGGTGAATGCCCTCTACGAGAAGGGACGTTCGTATGTGGAGGCCGAGAATCCTATACAGGCCATCAACACCTATCGCCAACTGGTGGCCCGCTTCCCCGACAGTCCGCTCAGTCGCAGGGCTGCCGCCGAAATCGGACTGCTCTACTACCAGCAGGATGACTACAACAATGCCATCAGTGCCTACCGCCAAGTGGCAGAGAGATATCCGGGCAGTGAGGAAGCCCGCATGGCGCTGCGCGACCTGAAATCCATCTATGTGGATACCGACCGTGTGGAGGAATATACTGCCCTGGCCCGCCAATTGCCAGGTGCCGTGAGCTTTGAGCCTGGAGAGCAGGATTCACTGACCTATTTGGCAGCTGAGCGTATCTATATGCGTGGCGATGCCGCTGCCGCCCAAAACAGCCTGAACCGATACCTGCGGTCCTATCCGCAGGGAGCCTATCGCCTGCAGGCGCATCATTACCTGAGCCAGATAGCCCAGCAGCAGCACGATGACAACGCTTTGCTGGAACATGCCAACGCCCTCTTGGAATATCCTGACAACAGCTATTCGGAAGAGGCCTTGCGTGCCAGGGCGCAAATCCTCTTCAATCGAGGTCAGCATGCCGATGCCTTGGCCGACTACAAGCGCCTGCAAGCCAAGGCCAGTACGCCAGCCAACCGCCAGACTGCTATGCTGGGGATGGCCCGCAGTGCCGCAGCCCTGAACGATGAGGTGGAAGTGATCAATGCCACGACTCCACTACTGGCAGAGGCAAAGCTCACCCCAGAGCTGGAAACCGAAGCCCGCTACCTGCGTGCCAAAGCCTACCTGGGCCAACAGGCTACTGACAAAGCCCGTGCCGACCTGCAGGCATTGGCCAAGGACACTCGTACCATGCAGGGAGCCGAGGCCAAATACCTCCTTGCCCAGCAACTCTTTGACCAGGGCCATAACTCAGAAGCAGAAAAGGAAGTGCTCGACTTTATCGACCAAAGCACCCCTCATGCCTATTGGCTGGCCCGTGGGTTCGTGCTGCTGGCCGACATCTACATCAAGACCGACCGTAAGTTAGAGGCGCGCGAATACCTGCTGAGTCTGCAACAGAACTACCAGGGGGAGGATGATATCGCCTCGCTCATCAGCAACCGATTGGAACAACTGAAATAACGAACATTAAAAACATTGCTTTCCCATGAACAATGCTCATATATATATAATAGGTGTAATGCTGACCCTCTCGTTGGGAGCCTCGGCACAGGTACAGAAAAACGACACCACGATGAGCCGCACGGTGGTGGTGGAGAATGAGTACAACCCCAACATCCTTGACGCGCAGAAAATCAACGTGATGCCCAAGGTGGAACCCCTGCAGGCCACGCAGCGCCAAGTGGTGTATGACCATGCCATACATCCGGCTACCCAACTGCCAGGTACCATCCTGCCAGTGATGGCTTCGCAGGTGCTGCAACGCACTGCCCGCCCTGGCTATATACGCTTGGGAGTGGGTCTACCAGGCAACATCGATTTCTTGGGCAACTACCGTGCCCGTTTCTCCGAGGTGGATGAGCTGAATATCTTTGCCCAGTTCAATGGCAATAAGGGCGACCGTAGTTTTGAAGAAGGTGGTGCAGATTGGGAAGATGCCCGCTTCTACCAAACCCGTGTCGGATTAGATTACTCCCATGCCTTTACGGGCAGTAAGCTTGACTTAGGTGCCCACTTGGGGGTGATTAACCTCAACCAGCCAGACAAGTTCCTCCTACCTGGCAACCGCAACCTCACCTCGGGTGACCTGCATGTGGGTTACGCCTCAGCCGATGACAACCAGTCGATTATCTATAATTTAGAGACCAACCTGCAGTTCTTCAGCCTTGGCAGATTGAATAATGACAAACTCAACGAGACTGGCCTGCTGACCAAAGGCAACATATTGTCTCCCATCACCGAAGACCAGTCGGTGGGCATCGGCTTCCAACTGGACAACCGTTTCTACAACGCAGATGGCTTTGAAGGCAACCACAACCTGGACCTCAACCCCTACTATGTGTATCGGACTGGCGACTGGCTGCTGCACCTTGGTGCGCACGTGAACTACGGTTTCGGACTGGAGAGCAAGTTCCGCGTAGCTCCCGATGTGGACCTGACTTACAGCTTTGAAAACAGTTACCAGTTCTATGCCCGTGCCACAGGTGGACATGTAGGCAGCGACTTGCGCCGCATAGAGCAGCAGAATCCATACGCTGTGAATTTGTTGCCTCAACTCAAGAACACTTTCGAACAGGTGAACGGAAGCATCGGTATCAAGGGCAGTCCCGCCGACGGACTGTGGTTTAACGTGTTTGGCGGCTATCAGGATCTCAAAGACGATGTGTGCTTCAACCTCATGGGCTCTTACTACGCATTATTCACTAACCTGACGCCATACGCTGGCTCAACAAGCCGTGTCATCCCGCTTCAGGCAGATATGCACAACTTCTATGGCGGGGCCGAGTTGGACTACACGTACAAGGAGCAGTTCAACCTGCATGCATCAGGCCTCTATCGCAGTTGGGGATATGATGAGAAAAAATCGCCCCAAGCCGAGTTGGTGGCCTGTTTCAAGCCCGAATTTGAGGGTAATCTGAATTTTTCCTACAAAATCACACCAGCCGCTAACATGGGGGCAGGATTCCAGTTGATTACCCGAAAAGGAGATCTTTACAGCAAGCCAAATGCTGTGACAGACCTTTATGTATCAGGCAGTTATGAAATCTTCAGCGGGTTCTCCATCTATGCCAAAGCAGACAATCTGCTGAACAAGAAATACCAGTATTTTGCAGGGATTCCAGCACAAGGCATAAATTTTGTGGGCGGAATTAGCTATTGTTTCTAAAAAAAATGTTTACCTTTGCGCCCTGTTACCGTGGCAACGCCACCAAAAAGCGTAAAGAACATGAAAAATTTGGTTATCGTCGAGTCTCCTGCCAAGGCAAAGACCATAGAACGTTTTCTCGGAAAAGACTATAAAGTACTCCCCAGCTACGGCCATATCCGTGACCTGAGGAAAAAGGACTTCAGCATCGACTTAGAGGATCATTTCAAGCCCCTCTATGAAGTGCCTGAAGACAAGAAACGTGTCGTGGCCAGTCTGAAATCCGAGGCCGAGAAGGCAAGTACCATCTGGTTGGCTTCCGATGAGGACCGCGAAGGAGAGGCCATTTCCTGGCATCTGTCTGAGGTGCTGAATCTCGACCCGAAGAACACCAAACGCATCGTGTTTCATGAAATCACCAAGAGTGCCATCCTGAAGGCCATCGAAGAGCCTCGCGACATCAACCTCAACCTGGTGAATGCCCAGCAGGCGCGTCGTGTGCTCGACCGTATTGTGGGTTTCGAACTCTCTCCGCTGCTTTGGAAAAAGGTGAAGCCTTCGCTCTCTGCAGGCCGTGTACAGTCAGTGACCGTGCGCCTCATCGTGGAGCGCGAGCGTGAAATCCAGAATTTCAAGAGCGAATCATACTACAAGATATCGGCTGTGTTCCAGGTAGAGGGCAGCGATGGTCAGCCTGTGAGCATCGAGGCCGACTTGGATACCCGCTTCGCGAAGAAGTCCGATGCGCTGGCTTTCCTGACTCAGTGCAAGGATGCCACCTTCACCGTGAGTGACATTGCCACCCATCCGTTCAAGAAATACCCTGCTCCCCCTTTCACCACCTCCACACTGCAGCAAGAAGCTGCACGTAAGTTGAATTTCACAGTGGCACAGACCATGAGGGTGGCACAAAAGCTTTATGAGGATGGAAAAATCACCTACATGCGTACAGACTCCGTGAACCTGTCGGCCTTGGCCATCAATACCTGCAAACAGGCCATCAAGGAAATGATGGGCGAAAGCTATGTACACCCCCGCCAGTTCACCACCAAGAGCAAGGGAGCACAGGAGGCCCACGAGGCCATCCGCCCTACCTATATAGAAAATGTGAAGATAGAGGGTACTGCCCAGGAGAAGAAACTCTACGACCTGATATGGAAGCGCACCATCGCTTCGCAGATGTCAGAGGCTGAAACGGAGAAGACAACGATTACCATCGGCATCAGCGACAACAAGGCGCATTTCGTGGCCAATGGGGAAGTGATCAAGTTCGACGGTTTCCTGCGGGTGTATCGTGAATCGGCCAGCGATGACGAACTGGAGCAGAACGAGGCTGAGAACAGCACTTTGCCTCCTATGAAAAACGGGCAGATCCTGAAGCGCAAGACCATCACGGCTGCAGAGAAATTCACCCAGCGCCCCATCCGCTATACGGAAGCCGGACTGGTACACAAGCTGGAAGAGCTCGGTATAGGCCGCCCCTCTACCTACGCCCCTACCATCTCGACCATTCAGCAGCGCGAATATGTGGTGAAGGGCGACAAGCCTGGTATCGAGCGCAGCTACAACACACTGACCTTGCAGCAATCGGACATCAGTGATGAGACCAAGACAGAATTGGCAGGTGCTGAGAAGGGCAAACTCCTTCCTACTGACATTGGCATGGTGGTGAACGATTACCTGATGGAAGCATTTCCCGACATTGTGAGCTACAACTTCACCGCCAATGTGGAGAAGCAGTTCGACGAGATAGCCGAGGGCAAGGAGGAATGGACAGACGCCTTGCAGCAGTTCTACGACAAGTTCCACCCTGAGATTGATGCTGCCCTCTCTACCAAGAACGAGCACAAGGTGGGCGAGCGCTCTTTAGGCAACGACCCTGTGAGCGGACGACCCGTGAGTGTGAAGATAGGCCGTTTCGGTCCTGTAGCACAGATCGGACTGGCTACTGACGAAGAGAAGCCCCGTTTTGCACAACTCAAGAGCACCATGTCCATCGAGTCTGCCACACTGGAAGAGGTGTTGGAACTGTTTAAGCTGCCACGCAACTTGGGTCAGGTAGAGGGTAAGAAGGTGACTGTAGGTACTGGCCGTTTCGGCCCTTACGTCTACTACAATTCTACCTACACATCCATCCCCAAGACCTTCGACCCCTTGACCATCACCTTGGAGGAAGCCATGCAGTTGGTGAAGAACAAGCAGGAGAACGATACCAAGAAGCACATCAAGAAATTTGACGAAGACCCTGAGATGGAGATCATGAACGGCCGTTTCGGTCCTTACATCTCTTACCAGGGCAACAACTATAAGATTGCCAAGGGTACCGACCCCCTCACACTGACCTTGGAGCAGTGCAAGGAAATCATCAGCAAGGAGGGTGTAAAGTCCAAGCCTGCCACTCCCAAGCGTGGTCGCAAACCTGCAAAAGCAGCGAAATAAATAAAGGCTCCCGTTAGGGAGCCTTTTGTTTTTAATTCCTACCCATGAAAGGGAGGAATTTCATTACATACGTTCAGGCACCTCGATACCCAATAAGCCCATGGCCAGCTTCACCACCTTGGCCACATTGGCCGCCAGCACCAGACGGAAGGTCTTCAGGTCGGCATTCTCCTCGTGCAGGATGCTGAAATCGTGGTAGAACTGGTTGAACTCCTTCACCAGGTCGTAGGTATAGTTGGCGATGGCCGATGGGCTGTATTCATCGCCCGCCTGCTTCACCACGGCTGGGAAGTTGGCCAACATCTGGATAAGTCCTTCCTCTTTCTCACTCAATGTGATACCCACAGGTAACTGTGCAGGCAGTTCCAATCCCATTTCGGCTGCCTTGCGCATCACTGAACGGATGCGGGCGTAGGTATATTGGATAAACGGACCCGTATTGCCATTGAAATCGATAGACTCCTGCGGATTGAAGGTCATGTTCTTGCGGGCATCCACCTTGAGGATGAAATATTTCAAGGCTCCCATACCCACGATGCGGGCAATTTCATCGGCCTCTTCCTTGGTCAGTCCGTCGAGCTTGCCCAGTTCGCCAGAGGTCTGCTTGGCAGTCTCCACCATCTCGTCCATCAGGTCGTCGGCATCCACCACCGTACCCTCGCGGCTCTTCATCTTGCCGTTGGGCAGTTCCACCATTCCGTAAGAGAAGTGTACCAGATCTTTGCCCCACTCGAAGCCAAGACGGTCGAGCAGGATGGAAAGCACCTGGAAATGGTAATTCTGCTCATTGCCCACCACATAGATCATCTTGTTGATGGGGAAATCGCTGAAACGCTGCTCAGCCGTACCGATATCCTGTGTCATATAGACAGAAGTACCATCGGAGCGCAACAACAGCTTGTGGTCCAGTCCGTCCTTGGTAAGGTCGGCCCACACGGAGCCGTCTTCCTTACGGTAGAACAAGCCTTTCTCCAAGCCCTCCAATACCTTGCGCTTGCCGTCGAGGTAGGTGTTCGACTCGTAGTAGATCTTGTCAAAGCTCACGCCCATGCGTTTGTAGGTCTCATCGAAGCCGGCATACACCCAGTTGTTCATCTTTTCCCACAAGGCACGCACTTCAGGGTCGCCAGCTTCCCATTTCACCAGCATCTCACGGGCTTCCTTCATCAAGGCAGAATTCTTCTCTGCCTCTTCCTCACTCATGCCCTGAGCCATCAGCTCCTTGAGCTCTGCCTTGTAGTGCTTGTCGAAGGCCACATAGTAGTCGCCAATGAGGTGGTCACCCTTCTTGCCCGAGCTTTGAGGAGTCTCGCCGTTGCCCCACTTCAGCCAAGCCAGCATCGACTTGCAGATATGAATGCCACGATCGTTCACTATATTGGTCTTCACCACCTTGTTGCCGTTGGCCTCCATGATGCGTGCCAAAGAGGCACCTAAGAGGTTGTTGCGCACATGCCCCAAGTGCAGGGGCTTGTTGGTGTTGGGCGATGAATATTCAATCATGACCAAGGGCGACTGCTCTGTCACAGGCTGCAAACCAAACGTGGGTTGTGCATGCACCTCTTCCAGCAGTGCCACCCATGCCGATGAATCGATGACCAGGTTCAGGAAGCCCTTGATGACATTGTAGTCGGCCACCGACTGCTCGTTGGCCTTCAAGTAGCTGCCTATTTCCTCTGCTGTCTGCTCGGGTCCTTTTTTCGACATTCTCAAGAAGGGGAACACCACCAAGGTAAGGTGGCCCTTGAACTCTTTCTTTGTTTTTTGCAGCTGCACCATCTTAGCAGGTACCTCCTGTCCGTAGAGGTGACTGATACCATTGATGACGGCCGCTTGGATTTTATCTTCTATTTTCATACCTATTTATATATATGGGTGCAAAAGTAGTGAAATTTGGGAGAATAGGCAAGTTTTGGGGTAAAAAACAAGAGGTCATGCCTTTCAGCACGACCTCCAGTTATTCGTTAAGCGCAATTATCTGCTTAGAATTCCAGACCAGCACCAGCCTTGAACTTAACAGCCTTCTTTGCAGGGATAACGATCTCAGCCTTAGTGGCAGGATTCACACCCTTACGCTCTGCCTTCTCTACCACAGAGAATGCACCAAAACCAACCAGAGAAACTTTGTCACCGTTCTTCAGTGCCTTAGTCACGGCTGATACCATAGCATTCAAAGCCAACTCAGAATCTTTCTGAGTAAGTCCAGACTCGGCTGCAATTGCCTTTACAAGTTCTGCTTTATTCATAACACGTACAATAGTTAAGTTATTAAATTATATTTTACATAAAATTCATTGTAATTAAATCTCCGCAAAATTAGCTATAATTTCCGAACTGCAAATAATAATCATGAAAAAATTACCTTTAGAATATAAAAAAAACATAAACTCACCCCAATTCGTATGTTAGATAGGTTTTTATTCGTATTTTTGTGGCACAAAAACAAGATTGACTATGAATAATCTTCCGACTGTAACGAAAAATATTCTGATTATTAATGTGCTGATGTTCATGGCTACCATGTTGGCACCTCGCTATGGAATCGACTTGGACGACTATTTGGGTCTCCATTTCTTCATGGCCAGCCGTTTCAATGTGGTGCAGCTGGTGACCTACATGTTCATGCATGCCAACTTCACCCACTTGTTCTTCAACATGTTTGCCGTATGGATGTTTGGCCGCATCTTGGAGATGGTGTGGGGGCAGAAGCGCTTCCTCTTCTATTATATAATATGTGGTATAGGTGCAGGACTCATCCAAGAAGTGGTGCAGTATGTGGAATACGTCACCAGCCTCTCGGCCTATGAGGCTGTGAATATGGGCTATGGAGTCATCCCAATGGCCGACTACCTGAACATGATGAATACTGTGGGTGCCTCAGGTGCCGTGTATGGCATCTTGCTGGGCTTCGGAATCTTTTTCCCCAACCAGGAAATGTTTATCTTCCCCCTGCCCTTCCCCATCAAGGCCAAGTACTTCGTGCTGATTTATGCGGCCTTGGAAATAGTCTTGGGACTCTCGTCGAACGATGGGGTGGCGCACTTTGCCCACTTGGGAGGCATGATTTTCGGATTCTTGATTATTCTGTATTGGCGACACAACCGACCAAAAAATGGATACTTCAATTATCAATAACCTCAGGGAGCGTTTCCGTCAGGGAACCATGCTCACGCAACTCATCTACATCAACGTAGGTGTGTTTGTGTTGGTATCAGTGGTGCAGATCGCTTTTCTGCTGTTCCGCCAAGACATCAGCCCGCTGTTGAGCTATGCCGAACTGCCTGCCTCGCTCAGCCGTTTCGGCTCACAGCCCTGGTCCATCTTCTCCTACATGTTCATGCACGCAGGGGTGATTCACCTGCTGTTCAACATGCTGTGGCTCTACTGGCTGGGTGCCATGTTCATGGACTGCTTCTCTGCCAAACACCTGCGGGGGCTCTACCTGTTTGGGGGCATCTGTGGCGGGTTGTTCTACATCCTTGCCTACAACATCTTCCCCCTGTTCATCCCCATGGCACGCTATTCCTACCTGGTGGGAGCCTCGGCCTCGGTGCTTGCCATCGTGGCTGCTGTGGCCTACCGTCAGCCCAACTACCGCATCAACCTGTTCCTGTTGGGCAGTTTGCCCCTCAAATACTTGGCCCTGATTGTCATCGGCCTCGACTTGCTGTTCATCAACGAAGAGAATGCTGGAGGCCATATTGCCCATCTGGGGGGTGCCTTGTCGGGCCTCTGGTTTGCCTGGTCGCTGAGCAAGGGCACAGACCTTACCCGCCCGCTCAACGTTTTCTTGGATTGGGTAGTGGATTTGTTCCGTCGCAAACCTCAAAAGCCGAAGATGGAGGTACACTATGGCGAGAAGCGCCAAGCCGACTACGACTACAACACCCGTCAGAAGGCACAGGACGAGGAGATAGACCGCATTTTGGAGAAGCTCAAGAAATCGGGCTATGGCAGCCTCACGGCTGAGGAGAAGAAAGCGTTGTTTAATGCGAGCAAGAGGAAATGAAAATAGGAAAGATCATAACCCACCTCATTGCCCTAATCAACCTGGTGTTGGTGGTGGCGATGCTGGCAGTGGCCTACAGCGAGCGATTGCATCCTGAGGAGCATCACATGCTATCGCTCGCAGGCTTGGCTTTTCCTATCTTTGTGGGCATCAACGGCCTGTTCCTGCTTTTCTGGCTGCTCATCGGCCGTTTCCGCTTCCTGTTGCTTCCCCTCTTGGGGTTTGCCTTCTGCTACCCACAGCTCAGTGCCACCTTCCCCCTCCATCTCTTCCGAGGCGAAGTGCCAGAGCCGCACCTCAAACTGCTTTCGTACAATATCGAATCGTTTGCAAGTCATGTGAAGGGCGAAGATGGCAATCCCATCCTCAACTACCTGCGCGACAGCCAGGCGGATATCATCTGCCTGCAGGAATACTCCGTTTCGGGCAGTAAGAAGCTGCTCAGGCAGAAAGACGTGGATGACGAACTGGGCGACTATCCCTACCACCACATCAACCGTGCCCACTCGCTGGCCTGCTATTCCAAGTACCCCATTCTCTCCGCCACCCCACTGAAGGATAAGGACAAAGGCAGCAACGGGTCCATGGCCTACGAGATAGAAGTGGATGGGGATACGCTACTGGTCATCAACTGCCACCTGCAGAGCAACCGCCTGAACGACGATGACAAGGCTGCCTACGCAGACATCATTGACGACCCTGATCGCGACAAGGTGGAAGAAGGCCTCCACCATTTCACCCAAAAGCTGGGCGAAGCCTCGGCCCTGCGAGCCCCCCAGGCAGAGACGGTAGCCAAGGCAGTGGCCGAAAGTCCCCACGCCACCGTGGTGGTGATGGGCGATTTCAACGCACCACCTGTCTCCTACCCACATTATGTCATCACCCGTCAGCTTCACGATGCCTACGCCCGTTCAGGCAAGGGACTGGGCATATCATACCACCAAAACAGGTTTTATTTCCGCATCGACCACATCCTGATAAGCCCCAACCTGAAGAGCCATCATTGTCAAGTAGATAATACGATAGGAGCCTCCGATCACTACCCAATCAGCTGTTTTGTGACAAAAAAGCAATAATTTGGCAAATATTTGCCGATTAATTGCCTATAAGTCTGAAAAAAACGCTATATTTGCAGGCTCGTAAGCGATTTTGGAATAAAATTACAATAAAATAAATTAAAATTAGTATGCAAAACAAAGGAATTGTAAGGTTTTTTGCCATTGCACTGACGCTGGTTTGCTTGTTTTACCTCTCATTCTCTGGTGTGACTCGTTACTACGAGAACAAGGCCAAGAAGATTGCCAACGGAGACGAAGCGCTGGAACAGGCTTACTTGGACTCATTGAACAATGAGAAAGTGTATTTATGGAATTGGACACTGAAAGACTGCCGTGAGACAGCCATCGGTTTAGGTCTTGACTTGAAGGGTGGTATGAACGTCATCCTGGAAGTTTCTGTGCCAGACGTGATCAAGACACTGGCTGACAACAAGCCCGACGAAGCATTCAACACCGCTATCGAGAATGCACGCCGCCAGGCCGTGAGCAGTCAGGAAGATGTTATTACCCTGTTTATTCGTGAATATCATCAGCTTGCCCCTGGACAGCCTCTGGCTGGCTTGTTTGCCACCCAGCAGCTGCGCGGCCGCGTGGACCAGCACTCTACCGATGCTCAGGTGGAGAGCGTGCTCCGCGAAGAGGTGAAGGCAGCCGTGGACAACTCGTTCAACGTGCTCCGAACCCGTATCGACCGCTTCGGTGTGGTACAGCCCAACATCCAGAACCTGGAGAACAGCATGGGTCGCATCATGGTGGAACTTCCTGGTATCAAGGAACCCGAGCGCGTGCGTAAGCTGCTGCAAGGCTCTGCCAACCTGGAGTTCTGGGAGACCTACAACGGTTCCGAAATCTATGGCTACCTGCAGAACGCCGACGCTGCATTGCGCAACGTACTGGCTCGCGAAGAAGGCAATGCCCAAGCAGCTCCTGCAGAGGCTGTAAGCGCCTCAGACAGCATCGCCAACGCCCTGCGTGGCGCTGACACCGCTTCCGACGCCCAGCTGCGCAAGGACTATCCGCTGCTCTCTATCATGCAGGCCAGCAATTACGACGGTCCTGTGGCCGGCTACGTGAATGTGAAGGATACTGCTACCGTGAACCGCTACTTGGCCATGCCAGAGGTACAGGCCCAGCTGCCACGCGACCTCAGCTTGAAGTGGGGTGTGGCTCCTGCCGACGGCGATCCTAAGAAGCAGACCTGGGAGCTTTATGGTATCAAGGTGACTTCACGCAACGGCAAGGCTCCATTGGAGGGCGACGTGGTGGTGGATGCACAGGATTCATTCGACCAGTACAGCCGTCCAGCCGTGACCATGCAGATGAACAACGACGGTGCCCGCCGTTGGTCACAGCTCACCAAGGAGAACATTGGCCGTGCCATTGCCATCGTGCTCGACGACTATGTATATTCTGCTCCTAACGTGAACCAGCAGATCGACGGTGGTCGCTCTGAAATCACAGGTAACTTCACCATCGACACTACCAAGGACTTGGCCAATGTGCTGAAGTCTGGTAAGATGCCTGCTCCTGCCCGCATTGTTCAGGAAGACATCGTAGGTCCTTCATTGGGTCAGGCTTCCATCAACGCTGGTATCATCTCCTTCATCGTGGCACTGATTCTGCTGATGATCTACATGTGCTGCATGTATGGTGTAGTTCCAGGTATGATTGCCAACAGCGCCCTGATTCTGAACCTGTTCTTCACCATGGGTATTCTGGCTTCGTTCCAGGCAGCATTGACCATGTCTGGTATCGCAGGTATCGTGCTTACCCTCGGTATGGCAGTGGATGCCAACGTGCTGATCTACGAGCGCACCAAGGAAGAGCTTCGCGCTGGTAAGACCACCAAGGATGCCTTGGCCGCTGGTTACAAGAATGCCTTCAGCGCTATCATCGACTCCAACGTGACGACCGTGCTTACAGGTATCATCCTGTTCAACTTCGGTACGGGTCCTATCCGTGGTTTCGCCACCACGCTGATCATCGGTATCTGTATCTCGTTCTTCACCGCTGTATTCATGACCCGTCTGGTTTACGAGTACTTCATGGGCAAGGACAAGCTGCTGAACCTCACGTTCACCACTCCATTGTCAAAGAACCTGCTCACCAACATGCACTTCGACTTCATCGGCAAGTCTAAGGCTACCTTGGGCACTGCTTGCGCCGTGTTTGTCATCTGCTTGTTGCTGCTTGGTTTCCGTGGCTTGAGCCGTAGCATCGACTTCACGGGTGGTCGCAACTTCACCGTGCAGTTCGAAAACGCTGTGGAGCCTGAGGAGGTACGCGGTCTGCTGCAGAACGCCTTCCCTGAGTCAAACACCAGCGCCATTGCCGTAGGTACCGATGGCCGCACCATCCGCGTAAGTACCAACTACCGCATTGAGGACAGCAGCGAGACCATCGATGCTGAAATCGAGGAGGCTCTGTACAACTCACTGAAGCCATTGCTGACCAACAACATCTCTTTGGCTACCTTCATCGACCGTGACAACTATACCGGCGGTTCCATCATCAGTTCACAGAAAGTGGGTCCAAGTATCGCCCGCGACATTACCATCTCGGCCATCTGGTCTGTGGTGCTGGCTCTGATTGCCATCGGCATCTATATCCTGGTCCGTTTCCACAACATCGCTTATACCATAGGTTCTACCACCGCACTGGTGATCGATACCTTTATCATCCTGGGTGCATTCGCTGCCTTCTGGGGCATCCTGCCATTCTCATTGGAGGTTGACCAGACATTCATCGGTGCTATCCTGACGGCCATCGGCTACTCTATCAACGATAAGGTGGTGGTGTTCGACCGTATCCGCGAGTTCTTCAACCTGTATCCTAAGCGTGAGCGCAAGCAGTTGTTCAACGACTCCATCAACTCAACCCTGGCTCGTACCATCAACACCTCTATCAGTACGCTGATCGTGTTGCTATGTATCTTCATCCTGGGTGGTGAGTCTATCCGCGGCTTCGCCTTCGCCATGATTCTGGGTGTGATCTTCGGAACCTGCTCTTCTATCTTCGTGGCTTCTCCTATCGCCTACTACGTGATGAAGAAGACCAAGAAGGAGGCTGTTGCTGCCAAGAAATAACCAACCTTGTTATATTTATATGAACAAATCGGTTCAGGGCTCCCTTTCCAAAGGGGAGCCCTGATTTTTTTACCGATCAGATCAGTTCGCCTCCCAATTTCACCCGTGGAAACGCCAGCTGATATCCCTGCAGGATAGCAGAGACAGGCACTTCCTCGGGCTTGATGCCGTTCTCCACGCATTCGCCCGACTTCTCCACCAAGCGGTCTTTGATGAGTCGGGATGTGAGGGAAAAATTTCCCTCACATACTTTCACCCATGTTTCTTCCATTTTGTGAAAGGCTTTTCAGTGGTGAAGCTCTGGCCGATTCGAAAAACCGATAGATTGATTGGAGGAAAGCGATGTCGGCTGAAATTTCAGCCGACATCGAAACAACTGAACAACTAAGTGCGTGACGGAGGGGGGTGTCTTGCCCTGAAAAAAGTGGTTCTTTTGCAATTTAGTTGAAAAGTAAAGAGAAAGATAAAATTTTACCATCTCCTTTTCCCATTAAGAGCAACAAATTCCACGCCTAAAGAAATTTAGTGCAAGTG
>Ga0265300_10000672_pt1 | contig 35637 bp, 28 predicted proteins | sample AusTroGonzalo_MG_FD_193482 | JGI IMG/M metagenome (GOLD analysis project Ga0265300, IMG submission 193482) | Bovine rumen microbial communities from tropical cattle in Woodstock, Queensland, Australia - Gonzalo_03 | ecosystem: Host-associated > Mammals > Digestive system > Stomach > Rumen ...
CGTGACTCACCCATTCGCCGGTCGCCATCAGTCAAAGCAAGCTTCGACCATGCTGCCCCTCGACTTGCATGTGTTAGGCCTGTAGCTAGCGTTCATCCTGAGCCAGGATCAAACTCTTCACTGTAATTGTTTATCATTTAATCTGTCTGGCCAGGCTCTCCTGCTCTATTGTTCGTTTTAATCGTATTCTAAAGGAATGACTGATGCTTGTCACCCTCGCCATAAAGCAAGGGCGCAATGCTGTCTTGTACTTCTTGTTCGCAGTCTGTCAAAGATCTATTTTCGTGCTCCCTTTCGGAAAGCGAGTGCAAAGGTACGGCAACTTTCTGAACTGGCAAAATATTTCAGCAAGTTTTTTCAAGAAAAATGACAAAAAGGAAGAGATTGGACAAAAAATGAGGAAGAAATGGACGAAAAGGAATGAGAAAAGGAGAGGGAAGGGAGGGAAAACAGGAAGAAGAGGGGACAAAAAAGCCGCGACAAAGTCACGGCATACTGAACAAAGACGATGAAAGGGAAAGAGGGTTCATGGGAGCAGGTGAGCGTCGAGGAATTTCTCGATGCGGGTGATGAGGTGATGGCGGGTGGTGCCCCCATAGATGCTGTGGTTACGATTTGTGTAGAACTGCATATCGAACTGGTAGCCCATTTGCACGAACGCCTCAGCGAGTTCGGCTGAGTTCTGGAAATGCACGTTATCGTCTGCCATTCCATGAATAAGAAGGAGGTCTCCCTTGATCTTCTCGTAGCGATGGAGGGGCGAGCAGTCGTAGCCCGTAGGATTCTCCTGTGGTGTACGCATGAAACGCTCAGTGTAGATTGTATCATAGAAGCGCCAATCGGTAACAGGGGCAACGGCAACACCGCAATTAAAGACTGCTCTACCCTCGCACATTGACATAATGGTATTGAAACCACCGAAGCTCCAGCCCCAGATGGCGATGCGGGATTTGTCCACATAGGGAAGTTTGCTGAGCCAAAGCGCCGTTTCCACCTGATCGTGCGATTCAAGATCACCCAATTTCATATAAGTGCAGCGTTTGAAGTCGGAACCACGTCCGCCCGTGCCACGTCCGTCAACGCAGACGACAATGTAACCCTTCTCTGCCAGATGTTGTTCCCAAAGGAGTCCACGCATAAAACCATTGTCATAGGAGTTGAACACCATCTGATAGCCAGGACCGCCATACTGATACATCAGCACAGGGTATTTTTTCGAAGCATCAAAACCACGTGGCTTCACCATCCATCCGTTCAGTTGGATGCCGTCTGCTGTGTTGACGGAGATGAGTTCCACCGTTCCCAATGGAAGTGCGGCAAGTGTCGCTTTCAGTTTAGCATTGTCCTCCACCACCTTCAGCGTTTTGCCTGATGCGTTGCAAAGAGTATAGACTGGTGGGATGTTCAGATTGGAATAGGTGTTGAGGTAGTACTGGCAACCCTTGCTGAACACGGCTTCGTTGTAACCCTTCTCTGTTGAAAGTTTTGTCTTCTTACCTGATGCATCCACCTTATAGATGTATTTCTCCAAAGGGCTTCCTTCGTTGCTGGCGAAGTAGAAGTTTTTGCCAGAAGCATCGGTGCCATAATAATCTGTCACCTCATACTCGCCCGAAGTGAGTTGGCGCACCAGTTGACCGCCGAGGGTATAAAGATACATGTGCTGGTAGCCATCGCGTTCACTCAGCATGACGAACTGGTCGCCTGAGAAGTCGATGTCGGCGTAGGCGGCTTCATCCACATAGCGCTTGTCCTCTTCCCTGAGGATGAGTTGGGCGGTGGTGCTACGGGCATTGACAGCATAGAAGTCGAGACGATCCTGATGACGGTTGAGGGTGAGGACCATGAGTTTGTCCTTCTCGCCTGTGAACTGGATGCGTGGGATATAGCCATCACTGTCGAGAGGCACCTGCATGGTGCGGGTGACGCGGCTCTTGATGTCGTAGGTCAAGACGGACACTTTCGCGTTTTCCTCACCCGCCTTCGGATATTTGTATTCATACTTGCCGGGATAGAGTTTGTATTCGTCCATCGATGGTGCACTGCCCCTGTACCATGGGAACGAGAAGGTCTTCACGTTCGACTCGTCGAAACGTATCCATGCCAGCATTTCGCTGTCGGCCGAGAAGTCGAAGGCACAATTGAAAGAGAACTCCTCCTCATACACCCAGTCGGGTTTGCCGTTGATGATTTTGTTGCGCTCCCCGTCTTTTGTGATTTGGCTCTCCGCATTATTATACAGCAACTTCACAAGGAAGAGGTTGTTGTCCCTGACGAAGGCGATCTGGTTGCCATCGGGCGAGAATTTCGGGCATTCCTGTGGACCATTCGCTGAAAGCGGTGTCAGGGTTTTGTTCTTTATATTATATATATAATGTGTAGAGACTGCCGAACGGCGGTAGATGGGTGTGCGGTTTGTCTCGATGAGGATGTTCTTCTCGTCGGGCGACATGATGTAACCCTCCACCTTGTGGATGACGGTGCCGCGAGCCTCCGAGGCATCGAAAAGCGTCTCCAGCGTTTCGCCCGTACGGAACGAGCGGCGTTCAATCTTCTGCCAGTCGTCGGTCACGCACGAATAACTTTCGCCGTCCGCCATTGGTCGGACGCTTCTGACCGACCGGGCCGAATAAGCACCATTGAGGATGTCGTCTAGTTTGATTTGCTGGGCAAAAGCGACCATCACGACCATCACACTGAGCAGCGTCGTGGCAAGAAGTCTTCTCATTTCATGATTTTTCATTGTTATCTACGTTTTTTGATTTCAGGCACAAAATTACGCCATTTATCCGACACGACCAAATTTTTTTCTTTATTTTACTTGATACTCAGATTCCCATCCCCCTGTTTGTATGATGGAATGGCTTGATTAGCCGACCAGAGCCGAGGCTCCGAGCACGGCGGCGTTTGTGTCCATCAGCGGGCTGATGAGGAACTTCGCCTTGCCTCGGTAGATGGGCATGACGTGCTGGTTGTAGGCTTCTTCGATGGGACGCATGATGAGTTCGCCCGCCTTGCAAAGTCCGCCGAAGAAGATGAAGGATTCGGGAGAAGAGAAGGCGGCAAAATCGGCACACGCCTCTCCGAGCATCTTGCCCGTGAACTGGAAAATCTCGTTCGCCACCTCGTCGCCTTGACTGGCTGCGATGGAGACATCGAGGGATTCTATCTGATCGATGGGCTTATTGCGAAGCAGGGAGGGACGGTCGGTGGTGGTGAGGATTTCACGGGCCGTGCGTGCCACGCCGGTGGCTGAGCAGTAAGTTTCGAGACAGCCTGTGCGACCACATCCGCAGGAACGTCCTTCCTTGCCACGCACCATCGTGACATGACCGAGTTCGCCAGCAAAACCATCGTGCCCATAAAGGAGCTGGCCGTTCACCACAATGCCAGAGCCGACACCTGTGCCGAGGGTGATGACAATGAAATCCTTCATGCCACGCGCGGCTCCGTAAGCCATCTCGCCCATGGCTGCGGCATTGGCATCGTTGGTCATGCGAACGAGGAAAGGAGCCTGAGACGAAACCGCCGGGCACAAGCGCGAGGAGAACATCTGGGCAAGTGGGACGACGCGGTCGTGAGCCCAAGCGATGTTAGGAGCGGTCTCGATGGCACCAGTATAGTAGTTGGCATTGGGGGCGCCGATCCCCATGCCTTTGATGGAGCCAATGCCGCCAACCTGGTCGATGAGGGGAAGGAGGCTGGCTGTGCCCGCCTCGACGAATGCCTCCGCCGTCGCGTATGCCTGTGTCTTGATGGAATCCTGTGCCACGATGTGCCCTTCTGCATCGACGATGCCGAAGATGGTGTTGGTGCCTCCGAGGTCAACACCAATTGCGTATGATTTCTGTACGTTCATCTTCTTCTTTTTGTTGATTTTGGGGCAAAGATAAGAAAAAGAAGTGAAAAGTGAATCGGAAAAGGCGAAAAATGCGTACCTTTGCAGTCGAAAACGATTGATGAACTTGTCTATGATATTAAATGCCATACCACAGATGCCCGAACTGAACTTCCAGGAATGGATGCAGAACGTGGGCGTATTCGAGGAAATGATGAAGGGTTTCCTGATTGGCGTGCTGGCTTCGGCACCAATGGGTCCCGTGGGCATCCTGACCGTTCAGCGCACGTTGAACAAGGGGCGCTGGGAAGGGTTTGCCACCGGTGTGGGCGCCAGCATCAGCGACATCCTGTATGCCGTCATCACGGGTTACTTCATGTTTCTGGTGGTGGACATCATCGAGGATCCCATCATCGCCTTGTGGATCAAGGTGATTGGTTCCGCGCTGCTGTTTGCGTTCGGCGTCTATACGTTCAAGAGCATCCCCAAGCAGAAAGTGATTGACAGGGAAGCGCCTGTGGAGACGAAGAACAGGCTGAACGGCTTTGTCATCTCCGGATTCTTGATTACCGTGTCCAACCCACTGATTATCCTGCTGTTCGTGGCTCTCTACGGACAGTTCACCTTCATCTTGGCTGGCAACTGGTTGGCACAAATCATGGGTTACCTGTCCATTGTGGCTGGTGCCTTGGCGTGGTGGTTCGCACTGACATGGATTGTGGATAAGGTGAGGGCCAGATTCAGCAACCAGGTCATCTGGCGCATCAACAGAATCATCGGCATCATCGTGATGGTGGTGAGCGCCATCATGATTGTGTATGCATTAACGGGACATACGTTCCATTACATCCCGTTTGGGGATGACCCAGGATTTGAATTGTTTGAATAATATTATATGTATATAGCGGAGCAACTGAAAAAGAAGAGCATGGCAGAATACCTGCTGTACATGTGGCAAGTGGAAGACATGTTGAGAGCCTACGGGCTGGACGTGGAGAAGATGGCGGCGGAGTACATTCCACAGTTTGGACTGGATGCTGAGAAGAGCGAGGAACTGAAGGGTTGGTATGAGAATCTTGTGGAGATGATGCGTGAGGAGGGGGTGACGGAGAAAGGACATCTGCAGGTGAACAAGAACATCATCATCCTGCTGAACGACCTGCATGCACAATTGCTGAAGTCGAGCAAGCATCCGTTCTACTCGGCGGCATACTATAAGGCGTTGCCGTTCATCGTGGAGCTGAGGGCGAAGAGTGAGGAGAGCCAGGAGAAGGGAGAGATTGAAAACTGCTTCGATGCACTGTATGGCGTGATGCTGCTTAGAGCGCAGAAGAAGGAAGTGTCGGCAGAGACCGCTACTGCCATCGACAACATCGCCAAGTTCGTCGGTATGCTGAGCGATTATTATCAGAAGGACAAGGCGGGAGAGTTGGAAGTTTAATCAAAGGAATAGTTAGATATGAGAATTTTAGTGACAGGATGCAACGGACAGCTCGGCAATGAGATGCAGTTGCAGGCAATAGACAATCCGCAGCACGAATATTTCTTCACGGATGTTGTGATCCCAGAAGGAAGCATCGCTCAGAAGTTGGACATTACGAACGAAACGGAAGTGGAGACTTTCGTGAACGAGCATCAAATCGATTGCATTGTGAACTGTGCGGCTTTCACTGCAGTGGATAAGGCTGAGAGCGAAGAGGATTTTTGCAATCTGCTGAACAACATCGCCCCAGGCTATCTGGCTAAGGCTGTTGGTAAGCGTGGCGGAAGCATGGTGCAAATCAGTACGGACTATGTGTTCGACGGCACCAACTACAAGCCGATGACCGAGGAACTGCCCACATGTCCCAACTCCGTGTACGGTCGCACAAAGTTGGCAGGTGAGGAAAGCGTGAAGGCGAACTGTAAGGACTACCTCATCATCCGCACAGCATGGCTGTATTCCACCTTCGGCAACAACTTCGTGAAGACAATGATTCGTTTGGGTAAGGAGAAGCCTGAACTGGGTGTCATCTTTGACCAAGTGGGCACGCCAACGTATGCAAGGGATCTGGCTACCGTCATCTTCGTGGCCATCAACAAGGGCATCGTACCAGGCATCTACCACTTCAGCAACGAGGGCGTGATTTCATGGTACGACTTCACAAAAGCCATTCATCGCATCGCAGGCATCACCACCTGTCACGTAAAACCTCTGCATACCTCAGAGTACCCCACCCCTGCGGCTCGTCCCCACTACTCTGTATTGGACAAGACGAAAATCAAGCAGACGTATGGGATTGAAGTGCCGTATTGGGAGGAATCGCTGAGGGAATGTGTGGAGAAGTTGCAATGATATTGCAACATATAAGACAAGATTATAATTTATAGTTAATGAACGAAATAGAAAGAAGAAGGACATTTGCGATTATCTCGCATCCTGATGCGGGTAAAACGACATTGACAGAGAAACTGCTGCTGTTTGGTGGACAGATTCAGGTGGCTGGTGCAGTGAAGAGCAACAAAATCAAGAAGACTGCCACCTCTGACTGGATGGAGATTGAGAAGCAGCGTGGTATCTCCGTGAGCACCTCTGTGATGGAGTTTGATTATAAGGACTACAAGGTGAACATTCTCGATACACCAGGTCACCAAGACTTTGCGGAAGACACGTTTAGAACATTGACGGCAGTGGATTCTGCCATCATCGTCATCGACGGAGCCAAAGGTGTGGAGGCACAGACACGGAAACTGATGACCGTCTGCCGCATGAGAAAGACACCCGTCATCGTGTTCATCAACAAGATGGACCGCGAGGGCAAAGACCCTTTCGATTTGCTTGATGAGGTAGAAAGCGAACTCCAAATCAAGGTGCGACCACTGTCATGGCCCATCAATCAAGGAGCAAAGTTCAAAGGCGTATATAATATATATGAAGAAAACCTCAACCTTTTCACGCCCAACAAGCAGATGGTGACGGAAAAGGTGAATGTGGATATTCACTCAAAGGATTTGGATGAGCGTGTAGGCGAACAAGATGCAGAGAAATTGCGAGAAGACTTGGAGATGATTGACGGGGTATATGACACGTTCGACGTAAACACATATCTGGAAGCCGAAGTGGCACCCGTCTTCTTCGGTTCCGCACTGAACAATTTTGGTGTGCAGGAATTGCTCGACTGCTTTGTGGAGATTGCTCCTAATCCACGTCCTACAACAGCAGAAGAACGTATGGTGCAACCTGATGAGCCCAAATTCACTGGTTTCATCTTCAAGATAACAGCAAACATCGACCCTAACCACCGTTCGTGCACAGCATTCTGCAAAGTATGCTCAGGCAAGTTTGTCAGGAATGCCCCTTATCTGCACGTGAGGAATGGAAAAACCGTTCGTTTCTCCAGTCCTACGCAGTTTATGGCGCAACGCAAGAGCACCATTGACGAGGCATATCCAGGCGACATCGTAGGTCTGCCCGACAACGGAATCTTCAAGATTGGCGACACGCTGACCGAAGGGGAGCAACTGCATTTCAAGGGATTGCCCAGTTTCTCGCCTGAGATGTTCAAGTACATCGAGAATGCCGATCCGATGAAGACCAAGCAGTTAGAGAAGGGCATCAATCAGCTGATGGACGAAGGTGTGGCACAGTTGTTCGTGAATCAATTCAACAACCGCAAAATCATCGGAACGGTTGGACAGCTGCAATTTGAAGTGATTCAGTATCGATTGGAAAATGAATACAACGCGAAATGCAAATGGGAACCAGTAAGCCTGTACAAGGCATGCTGGATTGAAAGCGATGATGATGCTGAGCTGGAGGCATTCAAGAAACGCAAGTATCAGTATATGGCGAAGGACAAGGAAGGACGAGATGTATTCTTGGCTGATTCCAACTATGTGCTGCAAATGGCACAGCAGGACTTCAAGCATATCAAGTTCCATTTCACCAGTGAGTTTTGAAAAATTGAAGGAATCAAAAAGATGTTACAAGACGAAGTAAAGAAAGCGATTGAGGTGATGAAGGCAGGGGGCGTCATCCTCTACCCGACTGACACGGTATGGGGCATTGGTTGTGATGCCACCAACGAAGAAGCAGTGAAGAAAGTGTATGCCATCAAGAAGCGCGAAGATAGCAAGGCACTCATCTGTCTGGTGGACAGCGATGTGCGTCTGCAACGTTATGTCAGGAACGTGGCAGATGTGACATGGGACATGATAGAACTGAGCGAAAAGCCACTGACCGTCATCTTCGACAACGTAACAGGATTGGCACCCAACGTGATTGCTGAGGACGGCAGTGCTGGCATCCGCATCACCAAGGAAGAATTCAGCAAGGAGCTATGTTTCCGCTTCCAAAAACCCATCGTCAGCACCAGTGCTAACATCAGCGGCGAACCTACACCGCAGACCTTTGATGAAATCAGTGACGAGATTAAGAATGCGGTGGATTATGTGGTGAAGTATAGCCGTCAAAGCAGAGAGAAGCATAAGCCTAGCAGCATCGTCAAGATGAGCAGTAACGGACAATTCACCATCATTAGAGAATAAGGTATGAACCTCACAGGGATTAGGCGCAAGGAAATCAAATTGAATCAGGCCATTACCGAGTGGCTGAAAGGTGACCATTCAGAACGACAAATCGTGCTGATGATTAGCCTCATGGTTGGTGTCTGCACTGGCTTAACGGCTTTTGTACTGAAATCCCTGATTGAGGAAATCAAACACTTGCTAACGTCAGGTTTTGCGGCAGAAGACACCAACCTCCTCTACCTCGTTTTCCCTGCTGTCGGCATCCTCCTCTCTTTGCTCTTTGTTAAATACATCGTGCGAGGCGACATCAGTCATGGGGTGACCAAGATTCTTCAAGCCATGTCGAGAGGACGAAGCCGTATCAAGTCACACAACCGCTGGTCAAGCATCATTGCCAGTGCCATTACCATCGGATTTGGTGGTTCGGTGGGAGCCGAGGCACCCATCGTGCTAACCGGTGCCGCATGGGGTTCCGATTTTGGCAAACGTTTCCACCTGCAACCCAAAACCCTGATGCTCTTGGTCGGTTGTGGCGCAGCAGGAGCCGTTTCAGGCGTATTTAAGGCACCTATCGCAGGACTTGTCTTCGTGCTCGAAGTGCTCATGCTCGATCTGAGTTTCTCATCCCTTTTGCCGCTGCTGGTGACTAGTATCACTTCTGTATGCGTGTCCTACGCCTTCTACGGAACGGAGCCTTTGTTCGATTTCAACCTCAACAAGGCATTCTCCATCGACATTATTCCCGGCTGCATCCTCTTGGGCATCGCTTGCGGATTGGTAAGCCTCTACTTCACCCGCACCATGAACTGGCTCGAGAATATTTTCGGAAAAATCAAAAAGAAACGCTATAAATTCATGCTCGGTGCCATTGTATTGGGTGTGCTGATATATTTCTTCCCAGCCATGTACGGTGAAGGCTACGATGTCATCAATCAGCTCATCAACAGTGCTTCCGCAAAGGAGATCATGCACAACACCCTTTTCTACGGCTCCGACAATAACCTGCTTATCTATCTTGGGTTGGTGCTACTCCTCAAGGTGTTTGCCACAACTGCCACCAATGGCGGCGGCGGATGTGGTGGTGTGTTTGCACCTAGCCTATTCCTCGGATGTATTGCCGGATTCATCTTTGCCCACCTTTGGGACATGGGATTTGGACTTACGATGGGGAATTCCTGTTATTTATCGCCCAAGAACTGTGGACTTTATGGTATGGCAGGACTCATGTCAGGTGTCATGCATGCCCCCCTCACTGGCATCTTCCTCATCGCCGAACTCACTGGAGGCTATAATCTTTTCGTGCCGCTCATGATTGTGTCGGTCGTATCCTATCTGACCATCAACATCTTCGAGCCACACAGCATCTACGCCATGCGTCTGGCACGTCGAGGGCAACTCATCACACACAATAAGGACAATGCCATCCTCACCGTGTTGAAACTCCAATCAGTCATTGAGCGCGACTACAAGACCGTAACGGCCGACATGCCTTTCAACAGATTTGTGGTCACCATCTCCAAATCCCATCGCAACATTTTTCCCGTAGTCGATGCCAGTGGAAAACTTTTGGGTGTCGTGTCACTCGACTCTGTACGCCTTTATATGTTCCGTCCTGAGCTCTATCGGCAATACACTGTCGGACATTTCATGAAAGATCCGCCCGCCCTGCTGATGGTCAACGACTCCCTCAAAGTGGTGGCTCAAAAGTTTGAGGACACTGGCGCCTGGAATCTTCCTGTTGTCGATGAAAACAAAATTTACATCGGTTTCATCTCACGCTCAGGACTCTTCACCAGTTATCGTGAAACATTGCTTAAATTCAGCCAAGAATGACAAAAGAAGAACTCAGAATCGTATATATGGGCACCCCCGACTTCGCCGTTGAGAGTCTACGTGCCTTAGTCGAAGGTGGATACAATGTTGTAGCCGTAGTCACTATGCCAGACAAACCAGTGGGACGCCACGGCAGTGTGCTCCAACCTAGTCCTGTCAAGCAATATGCCCTCGAACACGATTTGAAAGTCATGCAGCCAGAGAAGCTCAAAGACCCGATTTTTGTGGAGGAACTGCGGGCACTCAAGGCCGATCTGCAAATTGTTGTCGCCTTCCGCATGTTGCCAGAAATGGTGTGGAGCATGCCCCCACTTGGCACCTTCAACGCCCACGCCAGCCTCTTGCCAAAATATCGTGGCGCAGCACCCATCAATTGGGCGGTCATCAATGGTGAAACAGAAACAGGCATTACCACGTTCTTCCTTAAACATGAGATAGATACGGGGGATATCATCCAACAAGTGCGCATTCCTATTGCCGACACTGACAACGTAGAGGTAGTGCATGACAAACTGATGATGCTTAGTGGTCAACTCGTCACAGAAACCGTTGACAATATTATCGCAGGAACCGTCACATCCATTCCCCAAGACCAATTCAAGGATGTGCCTCTGACTCCTGCACCCAAAATCTTCCGCGAGACTTGCCGCATCGATTGGAATCAACCCACCAAACGCATCTATGATTTCATCCGAGGACTCTCGCCCTACCCTGCAGCATGGACAACGCTGGATGGGAAATCCGTCAAAATCTACGAATCGGAGCAAGAGGCCGCAACATCCCCATGCAAGCCAGGCACCATCGCTTCCGACGGCAAAAACACCCTAAAAGTAGCAACCTCTGACGGATGGCTGAACATACTTTCCCTTCAGTTCGAAGGAAAGAAGAGAATGCCCGTCGCTGACCTGCTCAGAGGACTAAAAATCAATGAAAATGCATTTTTTTTGTAAAAAATTTGCAAATTTAAAATAAAACACCTTACTTTGCAGCGCAAAATTGCAAAACAAACCTAAATATTAACATTCAAAAATTTTATTGCCTATAGAAGAGACATTACGCTAAACCAAAGACAAAAGCATAATGAAACAGCTCCGTGAACTCGCCGACGAACAGTTGGTAAGTTTGTATCAAGAAGGCAATAACAACGCATTCGACACCTTGCTGAAACGTTATCAGCAGAAGGTGTTTTCCTACCTTCTCTATTCGGTTAAGAATCAAGAACTTGCTGAAGACCTCTTTCAAGATGTCTTCATCAAAATAGTTGTGCGCATCAAGAATGGTCAATATGCTGAAAATGGCAAATTTTCCTCTTGGATGATGCGCATCGTACATAATCACCTTATTGATTATTACCGCACCACTCCCTCTGAGCATATCATTTCAAACGACGAATCAGAAATAGACCTCTTCAACAATGCTGACATCGCTGTGAATGAGAACCGCGAACAGGAGATAATTGACCAGCAGACCCTATGCGAGGTCCGAGAACTCATCGCATTGCTGCCTGATCCTCAGCGCGAAGTGCTCCTCATGCGTGTCTATGACGAACTTTCCTTCAAGGAAATCGCCGAAAAGACCAACTGCAGCATCAACACAGCCTTGGGTCGTATGCGCTATGCCATCCTCAATCTCCGCCACATGGCATTCGAGCGTGGCATCAGCATGGCCTCATAAATCCATTAAACCAATTGGACATGAGTACTAAATTATTTCTGACCATCATTGCTTTGTGCATGACATCCCTATGCATAGCACAAGAGAAAACACCAATAGTTGAGACGAAATCAGGGAAGGTGCAGGGAATCATGCAGGAGGGCACAATGGCTTTCCTGGGCATCCCCTACGCAACGGTGGAGCGTTTCATGCCTCCCAAGCCTGTGAAGCCCTGGACGGACGTGAGGATGTGTGACCATTGGGGACCACAGGCGATGCAGCAGGTGAACCGACCGATGTCGGAGGATGAGATGTCGGAACAATGCTGCAAGTTGAACGTGTGGACACCTTACATCCAGCCTCGTCCAGCAGGAGCACACATCAAGCCAGCAGAACCTAAGCCCGTGATGGTGTGGCTGCATGGTGGCGGTTTCGACAGCGGCACACCTGCCTGGGATCCCGGCATGTGGCTGGCAAAGAAAGATGTGGTGGTGGTGAGTGTGGCGCACCGTCTGAACATCCTTGGATTCCTCGACCTCTCCACTTGTGGCGAGAAATACAAGCACTCTGGCAATGTGGGTATGCTCGATGTGGTGCAGGCATTGCAATGGGTGCGCAACAACATTTCCAAGTTTGGTGGCGACCCCTACAACGTGACCATCTTTGGCGAGTCAGGTGGTGGCGGCAAAGTGGGCACTCTGCTCTGCATGCCTCCAGCCAAGGGACTTTTCCACAAGGCCATCATCATGAGCGGCACCATCCTGAACGTGAACACGAAGGCGATGACGGAGGAACTGGGTGAGGCTGTGCTGAAGGAACTGGGCATCGACAAGAAGGATGTGGACAAAATCAAGGATGTGCCTTACAATGAGCTGTATGCAGCTGGTCAGCGAGCAATGGCTGCCAGCATCGGAACCCGTCGTCCTGGCACTCCGATGATGTGGGGATTCGGTCCTACACCTGACGGAGAGACCTTGGTGCAACAACCCTTCCAACCTGATTTTGCCGACTTCAGCGACAACATCCCTATCCTGATTGGCACGACCTTCAACGAGTTGCAACGCCAGCGCTACAATGAACCGATGACGATGGAAAAGGCTCGCGAAGAGCTACAAAGGACGTTTGGTGATGAGACGGATGCTTATATCGCAGCGTTCAAGGAGGCTTATCCACAGAAAGCCCAATCGGATAAGATGCCCCAAGACCTGCTCAGCATCGACTGGCTCTTCCGTCCCAAGACCATCATCACAGCTGATGCCATTGGTGGCAAGCGCAAGGCAGACACCTATATGTATATGTTCACCGTCAACGATGTTTCCCGCAGCAACGACTTCAAGGGTTCTGCACATGGTGCCGAACTGAAATACTGCTTCGATGTGTTGCATCACTATGAAGATCAGCTGGCAGGATCCTGCATCTCGCAGAACCAAGAATGGGCTAACTACATGAGCGCGGTATGGGCAAAATTCGCCCACGACGGCAATCCCAATCTCGGAAAAGAGAGATATCCTGACGATTGGCGTCCTAATTGGAAGCCTTATACGGCTGAGAACGGCGAACTGATGGAATTGGGTGGCAGAAGACCCACCATCCATCACAACCACGACCGCAAGTTGGAGGAAATCATCGACCGGCACTGCTTCAAGCAGCTGGATGAATTTAGGAAAAAGAGTGAAAAGTGAAGAGTGAAAAGTGAAAAATCTAAGTATCCCCATCCGGATGGCAGGTAAAATAGATTTTTCACTTTTCACTCTTCACTTTTCAGTCCGCGTCTTTTAACACAGGAAATTTACGTCTGAACTCACGGAGTTTCTGCAAATCAAGTTCGACGGTGATGGCAGAATCCTCGTCTAACGGACAAGCCGCCAAGGTGTTGCCATAGTGGTCAACAATCAGGGTTCCACCGCTGTAACGACCACTCTGGTCTTCGCCGATGCGGTTCACACCTGCCACGTAGCATTGGTTCTCGATGGCACGGGCATGCAGCAAAGTGTCCCACACCGCCAAGCGTGAAGTTGGCCATGAAGCCACGTAGATGGCACAGTCGTAGGGAATCTTCTCGTTGTTGCGAGAGAACACAGGAAAACGGATGTCGTAGCAGACCTGCAAGAGGAAGCGGCAACCACGAAACTCCACCACCACACGCTCATTTCCACGAGTGTAACGAAGATGTTCGTCTGCATTGGTGAAGAGGTGACGCTTGTCGTAGAAAGCCACATCACCATTGGGCTTAACGAAGTAGAAGCGGTTGTAGAAACGGCCATCCACCTCTGTCGCCACACTGCCACACAGGGCACCTTTCAGTTCCACAGCCATCTTCTTCATCCATTCGAGGGAACACTCGTCCTTCTCCGCTATGCCCTCAGGATTGACAGCAAAGCCTGTGGAGAACATCTCTGGCAACACATACACATCGCTCTTTTCGAGCCCCCAGAGGATTTCTTCTATTTTCTCTTGATTCGCTGTGGGATTGCCCCATACGATGTCATTCTGCAACAATGATATTTTCATTTACTTCTTCTTTTTCAGGTTCAACACAATAGCTACCACAATCAGCAGCACCAGCACACCCAATGCCACATATGCAATGGTTTCGGTGGTTTGAATGCTCTGAGGCTTGAAGGAGAGCACCACTTCATGCTTGCCTGCTGGCACATTGATGGCTCTCAACACATAGTTGGCGCGTCCCACTTCTGTGGGTTGCCCATCGATGGTGGCCGTCCAGCCAGGATAATACACCTCTGAGAAGACCACCATACCTCCCTTGTCCGATTCAATTTCGTATTTCGCCTCATTGGCTTCATAGGAGGTGAGTTTCACAGTACCCTCGCCACCTGCCTTCAAGAAGCCGAAATCAGCCTTGGCCACCACAGCCGTATTGCGAAGATTGATCTTCGAGAGGGCATCGAGTTCCTCATTGGCATTAGCCGCCCACAAGATGTCCGTCACAAACCAGCCATTGCCCATCGCTGTCACGTTCTCCACAGGCATCTTCACCTCGCCTTTCTCGCCAGCACCCAAGATGAACCAACGGGTATTGAGCATGTTGATGACTGGGAAGAGAGAATCGGTGTTCACTACCGAGAGGTCATAAATCGGATAAGGTGTCTGACGCTCCATCATGGCAATCGTGTCCATCGGAGCCTGACGCAAACCCTCATACACTTTCGACATCTCAGGTGCAATATGCGCCTCGATAAGTTCCTGATAACGGCGCAGTTTGGCAGCATGATAACCACCCACCGAACTATAAAACGCACTCGTGTTGTTATCGTTGAAGGTGGAAACGGTGAAGTTCAGCACACGATAGTCACGCCCTTCCCCACTCTGCTCAATGATATATCGGTCAGCATCGGTCTTTTGGATGCGGGCGGCTCCCTGAGGCTCCACAAACATATCATCATAGAGGTAACGCTTGTTCACACCCCACATATCCACTAAGCAAATTGCCAACAATGCCACGCTCAACCAAGTTGCCGCTGTGGAGAAGGTCTCTTTCTTTTTCTTCGCATACCACCACATCGCAGCCGCTCCCAACAGGATGAACAAGATGCTTCTCCACGCATCGGCACTCACCATCGCTGCTCGCATATCGGAAATGCTGTGCAGAATGTTCTGTCCGAAAGCGTCATCAAAATAACCAGCATCTACATACTGCCGCACAGAAGCCTTGTCGTTGACACTCAGGCAATCATGTCCAAGTCCTGGGGCCATCACGTAAATCAGACAGATGACCACAGTAAAGATTGTCGCTGCATAAAGCGGTTTCATCTTGGGATTCTCCACCCATACTTTCAAGCCCCACAAGGCGATGAACGGCACCACAAACTCGACCACCACAAGGATGCTCGCAACGGTGCGGAATTTCGAGTACATCGGCACATGGTCGATAAAGAAATCCGTGAATGGCATGAAATTATGTCCCCAACTCAACAGCAAGGTGAGAACACCTGCAGCTATCAGTGCCCATTTGAGGGGATGTTTGTTGGGGATGATGAGCAAGCCCATCACGAAGAGCATACATACCAACGCTCCCAAATACACAGGACCGCTGGTGCCTGGTTGGTCACCCCAATACTGCGTGAAAGCACCATAAATGCCTAACTGCTCCAACTGCCCGTCAGCCTTTTTCATGGCTGTCTTATTCATGGAGAGTGGCATGCTCGCCCCACCCTTCACATCAGGAATCAGGAAAGTCATACTTTCATCTATTCCATAACTCCACGCAGTGATATAACTACGTTCCAATCCGCTGTCCGTCTGGTCTTCCACCTTCCCCTTCTTCACCAACTCGCTCTTTCCACGCATCGTATCTTTCGAGTATTCATAAGTGTGATAGAGAATGGAAGCATTCAAGCAAATGGCAATCACTGCCGCCAAAGCAATGCCCAATGTAGCCTTGCCAAACGATGCCAATTCCTTCTCCTTGATGGCTTGAATCAAAAATGCCACGACCAGCAACAACTCAACCGTCAGGAAATAATAGGACATCTGAACGTGGTTTGCCTGAATCTGCAAAGCGGCGAAAATAGTGGTCATCACCGTTCCAAGCAGGTATTTCTTCCGATAACACATCACCATACCCGCTATCGTGGGAGGAATATATGCCAAGGCCATCACCTTCCAGATGTGTCCAGCAGCAATGATAATGAAGAAATAACTGCTGAAAGCCCACACCACAGCACCTAATGCCGCCATCCAATGACGGAAATCGAAGGCTCGCAGCAGAATGTAGAAGCCCAACATCGACACAAAGATGTACCATACATAATCAGGGAACCACAAATGATACGCCTTTTCCACAAATATCATCGGCTTCACAGAATCGTAGGATGGGGCAATCTGATAGGTGGGCATACCACCAAAGAGGCTTGTCACCCATCGAGGCGTTTCACCTCCATGTGCATCACGGTAGGCATTGATTTCCACATTGATACCGTCGTTGGCACCGCTGTCGTGCTGTTCCAGCCGATAGCCCTTGCTCACTGGCGACATGAAATACACCCACGCGATGATCGCAAAGACAGCGATGCAATACACGTCGGGCAAAATCTTCTTGAAATTGAACTGCATATAATATAATGTGTTATTTTTCCAAATCGACTGCAAAGGTACAGCATTTTGTTGAGTTTGTCAAAAAATTAGGGCACAATCAGAAAAATAAACAGGGACGAAATGCACTTTTCGAGCATTTTATTTTGTCTTTTCTTTGATTTACGCTATCTTTGCAGCCAAATTTGAGAACATGGCAACATTTGGCAACACATCACTGCTTAACCTTTTGGCACTACGACTTACTGGGTCGGAGGTGAGAAAGGTGTGTATGTGCTGTCAGGCATAACGAAATAAAACTTATATTAAACCTTTCTCACAACCGTGGGGAAGGTTTGTTTTTTATGGACGTGTGCCTGTGCTTCATGGTTGTGAGAACTAAAACTTAATTACAATATGGCAGACAGATTATTTATTTTTGACACTACGCTGCGCGATGGCGAGCAAGTACCCGGATGTCAGCTCAACACGGTTGAGAAGATTCAGGTGGCCAAGCAGTTGGAGGCTTTAGGCGTAGATGTCATCGAGGCTGGATTTCCAATTTCCAGCCCTGGCGATTTCAACAGTGTGGTAGAAATTTCGAAAGCGGTCACATGGCCTACCATCTGTGCGTTGACTCGTGCAGTAGAGAAGGACATCGACGTGGCTGCTGAGGCGCTTCAATATGCGAAGCACAAGCGTATCCACACAGGTATCGGCACTTCGCCTTCACACATCAAGTACAAGTTCAACTCAACTCCCGAGGAAATCATCGAACGTGCTGTGGCTGCCGTGAAGTATGCCAAGCGTTACGTGGAGGATGTGGAGTTCTATGCTGAGGATGCTGGTCGTACTGACAACGAGTATTTGGCACGTGTGATTGATGCTGTGACCAAGGCTGGTGCAACGGTTTGTAACATCCCTGACACAACGGGCTTCCGTGTGCCAAACGAATATCACGAGAAGATCAAGTACCTCTATGAGCATGTGGATGCTTTTGCCGCTGGCAAGTCCATCCTCTCAACCCACTGTCACAACGACCTTGGTATGGCTACTGCCAACACGGTGGCTGGTGTGCTGGGTGGTGCTCGTCAGGTGGAGGTGACCATCAACGGTATCGGCGAACGTGCTGGTAACACATCTCTCGAAGAGGTGGCGATGATTTTCAAGACACATCCTGACCTCGGCATCGAGACGAACATCAACACGACAAAGATTTATCCAACAAGCCGTATGGTGTCTTCGTTGATGAATATGCCTGTGCAGCCAAACAAGGCGATTGTGGGTAAGAACGCCTTTGCTCATTCCAGCGGTATCCACCAGGATGGTGTGTTGAAGAACGCATCGACTTACGAAATCATGGATCCACGAGAGGTGGGAATCGACGACAATGCCATCGTGTTGACCGCCCGTTCTGGTCGTGCAGCCTTGAAGCATCGTCTCAGCGTGAACGGCGTAGAGGTAGAAGGCGAGAAGCTTGACCAAATTTATGAGGAGTTCCTGAAACTGGCTGATAAGAAGAAGGAAGTGACCGATGATGACATCCTCGTATTGGCTGGTGCAGAGCGTAGTGCTGCCCACAACGTGAAACTGGATTACTTGCAGGTGACCACTGGTAAGGGTGTTCGTTCTGTGGCTTCTATCGGTTTGCAAGTGGCAAACGAGCACTTCGAGGCCGCGGCATCGGGCAATGGTCCTGTGGATGCTGCCATCAATGCGTTGAAGTGCATCATCAAGCGCAAGATGACCCTCAAAGAATTCACCATCCAAGCCATCTCGAAGGGTTCTGACGACATGGGTAAGGTACACATGCAGGTGGAATACAACAGCCACCTCTACTACGGCTTTGGTGCCAACACCGACATCGTCACCGCTTCCGTCGAAGCATATATTGACTGCATCAATAAGTTTAGATAGACCCCCTCTGCCCGTTGGGCATCTCCCCCTCTATGGGGAGAACCGTGCGGGGCGTTGGGCGTTAGTATTATGCTGCGTGATTTTCAAACGGCAAGTCCAGACCGTTATGCGCTGCTGAAAGCGTTTGCTCGTGAAAATAGAAATAATCAGACGAATGCTGAAAAATGTTTATGGCAGTGCTTGCGTGGAGGTGAACTGGGTGTAAAGTTCAAGCGTCAACACATTATTTACGACTTTATTGCCGATTTTGTGTGTTTGGAGCGGAATTTGATTATTGAGGTGGATGGAGCTTACCATTTTACTGATTCGCAGATGGAATACGACGTGTATAGGACAAAAGATCTGGAAAAGTTTGGATTTCGTGTTATCAGATTTACTAACGACGAGGTAATCAACGAAACTGAAAAAGTATTAACGATTATAAGAAAGGAATTAATGTGATGGAAGAAACCAAGTATACAAACACGCCGGATGGCTCTCCCCATAGAGGGGGAGATGTCCGCAGGACAAAGGGGGTCTGCCTCTTTGATAAGATTTGGGATGCCCACGTCGTGCAGAACGTGGAGGATGGTCCCACACAATTGTATATCGATCGCTTGTATGCACATGAGGTGACAAGTCCACAGGCGTTCGACACATTGAGAGATAAGAACATCAAGGTGTTCCGTCCTGACCAGGTGGTGGCAATGCCCGACCACAATACCCCTTCCGATCAGCAGGAAGTCATCAATGATCCTGTAGGTCGCAAGCAGGTGGAGACCTTGAAAGCCAATTGTGAGGAGTTTGGCATCAAGCACTTCGCAATGGGTACAAAGGACAATGGTATCATTCACGTGGTGGGTCCTGAGAAGGCACTTTCGTTGCCAGGCATGACCATCGTATGTGGCGACTCCCACACTTCCACACATGGTGCTGTGGGTGCCATCGCCATGGGTATCGGCACCAGTGAAGTGGCTCAGGTGCTGGCTTCTCAGTGCATCTTGCAGAGCAAGCCCAAGACCATGCGCATCAACATCGAAGGCACGCTGCCAGAAGGTACGACGGCTAAGGATGTGGCACTTTACATCATGGCACAGATGACCACTTCTGGTGCTACTGGCTATGCTGTGGAATATGCAGGTTCTGCTGTTCGCAACATGAGTATGGAAGGACGTCTGACGCTCTCCAACCTCTCCATCGAGATGGGTAGCCGTGCTGGTTTGATTGCTCCTGATGAAACGACTTTCGCTTATCTGAAAGGTCGTGAATATGCACCTAAGGGTGAAGAGTGGGACAAGGCTGTGGCAGAGTGGAAGAAGCTTTACTCTGACGAGGATGCCGTGTTCGACAAGGAGATTACTTATCGTGCCGAAAACATCGCCCCACGCATCACCTACGGAACAAACCCTGGTGCTGGTATTGCCATTGATGAGGCGATTCCTACGCTCGAAGAGATCCCAGAGGCTGACCGCGTTCAGTTCCTCAGCATGTTGGAATATATGCAATTCAAACCTGGCCAGAAACTCGAAGGTGTGCCTGTGGATTATTGCTTCCTGGGTGCTTGCACCAATGGCCGCATCGAAGACTTCCGTGCTTTCGCCTCTGTGGTGAAGGGTAAGAAGAAGGCTGACAACGTGGTGGCTTGGCTCGTGCCTGGTTCTTGGCTCGTGCGTCAGCAAATCATCGACGAGGGTATCGACAAGATTCTGGAAGAGGCAGGCTTTGAACTCCGTCTCCCATCATGTTCTTCTTGTCTTGCCATGAATCCCGACAAGGTGCCAGCAGGCAAGCTCTCCATCTCTACCAGCAACCGCAACTTCGTAGGTCGTCAAGGTCCTGGTGCTCGCACCATCCTTGCTTCACCACTGGTTGTGGCAGCATCAGCAATCACAGGAGTAGTAACTGACCCAAGAAAGTAGAATAGACCCTCTCCCCGACCCTCCCCCTCTATGGGGAGGACCATGCGGGGTGTATGGGAAATAGATAAATAAAGTACTAACACTAAAAAGCCCCCGAGCACAAACATGCCGGATGGTCTCCCCATAGAGGGGGAGATGCCCGCAGGGCAGAGGGGGTCTTTTATATGAAAGAGAAATTTGACATTATTCAGTCAACCTGCATTCCTATCCAGATTGACAATTGCAATACCGACCTCATCATCCCTGCCCGCTACTTGGCAAGCACCACCCGTGATCCCAAGTTCTTCGGCGATGCCTTCATGCACGATCTCCGTTTCGATGCAGAGGGTAATCCTGTGGCAGACTTTGTGATGAATCAACCCGAGTATGCTGAAGCACCTCGTAAGGGTGTGCATGAGATTATCGTGGGCGGTCAGAACTGGGGTTCTGGTTCCAGCCGTGAACATGCTGCATGGGCAATTGCTGGCTATGGCGTTCGTGTCGTCATTTCCAGTTCCTTTGCCGACATCCATCGCAACAACCTCCTCAACTGCTTCGTGCTTCCTGTCATTGTCAGCAAGGAGTTCCAGCAGGAGCTCTTCGACAGCATCGCTGCCAATCCTCAGACAGAGGTGAAGGTGGATGTGCCCAACCAGACGGTGACCAACCTCGCCACTGGCAACTCTGAGCATTTCGACATCAACTCCTACAAGAAGTACTGCCTCATGAATGCCTACGACGACATTGATTTCCTTCTCTCGAACAAAGAGAAGATTGAGGCATACGAGAAAGAGACCCTCTCCCCAACCCTCCCCCATAATGGGGAGGGAGTCCCTACGGCTGAGGAGTCTGTAGAGGAAAACACTGAGACACAAGAGGCAAACACCCCGAATGGTCTCCCCATAGAAGAGGAGGGTCAGGGAGAGGGTTCTTCAGCTCTTTTTGTTGAAGCCACCAATGAGGCTCCTGCCGAGGAACCAGCCGAGGAAGTGGCTCCCATCGAGGTGACCACGCATCATGAGAGCGAGCCATTCGTGCCCAAGAAATTGTTGCCTATCAATCGTAATTTGGCGAAGTTGATACTTCTCAGCTTCATCACGCTCGGTATCTATGGTATCGTGGTTCTGACGCAGATTTCTTCGGAGATCAATACTGTTGCCACCAAATACGATGGTCGTAAGACCACCAACTACCTCTGGGTATTCTTCCTTTGGGGATGGCTCACATGTGGCATCGCATATTTTGTGTGGTTCCATTGCCTGAGCGACCGTATCGGCAACGAACTGAAACGTCGTCAGATTCCTTTCGCTTTCAGTTCCTCTGATTATTGGCTTTGGTGCGTCCTCGGTTCTTTAACGGGTTTCCTTCCATTGATCTACACCTATAAACTGCTGGGTGCTACGAACCAGCTGAATGCTGACTACAATCAGAAAGGATAATAAAAACTCTTATATACGAATTAAGGGGAATGCTTCATTGAGCGTTCCCCTTAATGATTTCATCGAGCCTTCTGCTTTCCTCCAAAACATTCCAGATACCATCCTCCGACAGCACCCCACGCTTCAACTCCTTCGGCAACTTCCCTTCCTCATCCGCCTTACAATCCTGCTTCCATTGTCTGCTGCCCAAATACTTATCCAATGTCCTGATAGCCTCCCGAGCTTCCTCGTATTTTTCCAATGCCACCGACAGTTCCTTCACGGCTGCCGATGCATATTCCAGACACGCCTCCATTTGCTTGATTCTTTCAATCCTTTCCATGTGATGCTTTCTTATTTTGTGGCAAAGATACTACAAAATCCCTTCTTCCACAATTATTTCTCATTTTTTCTTCTTCAATAACCTGCCCTTATGTCACAATAATCCTGGCTTATTCTCCGACAGGTGGCACTTTTTGTGTTGGTGGGTAACTCGAAAAAGAGCCTGTCCATCACATATTTACGACATTTTTTACCATAAGGAACATTTTTTCTCTTTTTCTTATGTCAAGAAAAGAAAAAGTGTTATCTTTGCCACATTAACCATATCTAACACCGCTTATGAACAAAAGAATGTGTGTCTTTGGACTGCTGATATGCATATGTAGCTTCACTGCTTTGTATGCACAGTTGATCCGTTTCTTTCCAGGTGACGAAATGTTGCCAAGTAGTTTTCTTTCCGATTTGTTTCAGGACTCGCAAGGGAATGTTTGGATAGCAACAAATGGCGGACTTGTAAGGTATGACGGACATCAGTTCAAAACGTATCGCCATGTGGAAGGACAGGAGACAAGTTTACTTTCTGACCACACGCTCCGCATGGTGGAGGATGGAAACAAGCGGCTGGTGGTGGGCACAGTGATGGGAGCGCAGCGCTTTGACCCTGCCACCCTGAGGTTCTCGACGGTGAAACTGGTGAATAGCCAGGGCAATGAGATTTCGTGTTTTATCAATGCGCTCTTGCTGCGACGGAATGGGGATGTGCTGATCACCACCTCTGGCTATGGGGTGTATGTGCTGAAGCCCGATGCAGAGCAGGCTACGCATGGGGATGAATTCATGAATGATTTATTTGTAGACGTCAGGGATGTGGCCGAAACCGTGGAGGGGAACTTGTGGATGGCGGCGAATCAGAATGGAGTGTTGCGAATGGAGGGAGATCGGCTGCACACGTATTCCATCGGGGACCATCAGGCAAGGAACATTTGTGTCAGCCGCAGTGGCCGTGTGTATGCCAGCGACCTTCTTGGAGGATTGTATCTGTTTGACAAAAAGTCTGACCAATTTGTCTGTGTAGAGGCCACGCGGCATCTGTCTATCAACAGGTTAGTGGACGCGATGGGTGGAGGCGTGTTCCTCGCCACGGATGGCATGGGGCTTATGCGGTATGATGAGAAGACTGGAGAAGTGTCGGCGGTTGGATGGTCGCAGGGCTATGTGGATATGAGCCACGCGAAGGTGAAGACGGTGATGGAAGATGGCGTTGGAAACCTTTGGATGGGTGTAGATCAACGTGGATTGTTCTTGCAGACGGGGGGAAACATGGGATTTGATTACATGGGAGTTCGTCAGGGGAAAGCAAGTTTGATTGGTGAGCATGGAGTGCCGGCCATGTATGGAGACAAGGACGGAACACTATGGGTAGGAACGGATGGTGATGGACTGTACCGACTGACGGCGGATGGGCAAAGTCGCCACTATGACAATGTCCCTTCGTCCATTCTGAGTATCTGTGCCGATCATGAAGGGCGGCTGTATCTGGCATCTTGGCTGGAGGGTTGTGGGCGGTTTGACCCGCAGACAGGCAAGTATGAGCAGTTCCCGTTTACGAAGGTGGGCGATGCCACGCATGTGATGAGCATGGTGGTGGATAAAGACGACAACCTTTGGATAGCGACGAGTGGTGACGGACTGAAGTGCTGGAACCCCCGTTCGCAACAGTTGGAGGAATACAGGCCTAAGAAAGAGCAAGATCCAAATTTCAAGGATAATGCGCTGAGCAACAGTTGGCTGGAACATCTTTCGCTGTCGAACGACGGAAAGCGGCTCTACATGGCGCTGAGTTCGGGCATGGCGTGTATGGAACTCAGCACACGCAGCTTTGTGAGCACGTGGGGCAAGTGTTGCCTGCTCCCGGGCATGGCGGTGAATGCCGTGTGTGAGGACACAGAGGGAAGGGTGTGGGCTGCCACTTCGGAAGGACTATATATGGTGTTGCCCAACTCGCATGATATGAAACACTATGGCATGGAGCATGGCCTACCCTCCATGGCGCTCATGTCGATGGAACAGGGCGAGGATGGTACTATGTGGATTGGTACACAACATGGCTTGTGTCATTTCTTTCCCAAAAATGGAGAGTGCATCAACTATTTCAAGGCTGAAGGACTGCAGGGCAATGAGTTTATCAAGGGTGCATCGGCACGGTTGGGCGATGGACATCTGGCCTTTGGCGGAACGAGTGGTTTGACCATATTCCATTCTGCCGACATCAAGCCTTTGCATCCTCGGCTGAGAGTGAATTTGGTGGGCATGACGGTGGCTGGCGAGGAAGTGAACACGTTGACACGCTCTGGATGGTATCAGGTGACGGATGAGATGCTGTCTGCAGCCACCCGCTTTGACCTTGCTCATGATGATAACAATATCACGTTGAGATTCTCTGTGATGGACTATGCAAGAGCCGATGGAGTCCGATATGAATATGCCATTGGAGACGGGGAGTGGACAAGTCTTCCTGTCGGGACAAATGTCTTGGCCATGACACACCTGCCCGCTGACACTTACGAATTGAGGGTGCGTGCCGTGTTGGGCAGTATTGTGGGAGATGAACGAACGTTTCTGATTGTGGTGCATTCAGCATGGTATGCCTCTTGGTGGGCAATGTGTGTGTATGCACTATTAGCCGTGCTTCTGGTGTGGCTGTATCTGCAATATCGCCGTCGTGCTAAACAGCGTCGATTGAGGATGCAGGAACACATTCATGCTGCACTGATGCGCCATGCCGTGGAGGAGGCAGAGAAAGAAGGAGGGACTGAGAGTGCGATGGCCGAAAGAACTGTGCCAACAGACTTGTCTCGTGCCAAGACTTCTGATGAGCAACTGATGGAACGGGTGATGCAGGTGATCAGCTGTCATATTGACAATCCGAATTTGAGTGTAGAACAACTGGCAGACGAAGTGGGTGCCAGCCACTGGCAACTGTTCCGAAAGATAAAAGAACTGACAGGCGAGTCTCCTCGTGCCTTCGTGAAGAACGTGCGTCTGAAACGTGCAGCCTATCTCTTGGAGGATGGCACCCGTTCGATTGACGAAGTGATGCGTGCATGTGGTTTCCATAGCACATCAGAATTCTCTGCCATGTTCAAGAAATTCTATGGGGTTTCTCCTTCCGAGTATATGCGTGAGGCAGGGGCGTGATTCCCATTTGAAATAAAAGAAGCGAGGGTGGTGCCAATGACAGGCATCACCCTCGTTTTTTCTGTTCCAATAACCCAGCCTTATTCTCCAATAAGCGTCCCTTATTGAGAAATAACCAGCCTCTGCTAAACAATACATGGCCTCTGCCAATATTACCTTTGGATTTGCCTTAAGGCACACGACAAAATGCCCTAAAGCGAACGACCATTTGCCTAAAGGCACATGACGGTGTGCCCTAAGGCATCTTCCCGATTATGCTAAGTCAAATTCCCTTTTGTGTTAGGTGGATGCCCCAACCTTGTTAATGACTAAGAGTTTCCTTACGACTAACTATGGGTTTCCTTACGAGAAAAGGGTGGTTTCTTAACGAGAAACTATGGTATAAAATCTTGGTTTGTGATAAAATCGGATTTTTGTTAACTATAATTTATAGAAAACACCTGATTTTGTAAACCAAACATTATAAAATCAAGAAAAGTCACTGTCAAGTTACCCACTAACTACTTTGCAGTTAATGGGTAACTCTAAAGTAGTTAGTGGGTAACTCCGAAATAGCTTGTTTTTAAGTCTGCCACAAGCGGTGTTAGAATTACTGAATGACAACTTTCTTTTCACTTCCATCCGAATAACGTAGGATGTTTACACCTTGCTGCAACGCATTCCTGCGAATACCATCAGGAGTGAAAATTTGGAAAGAGTCTGTTGCAGACTTAATGGTATTAATGCTAGTGATTGGTGCATAGATAGCCGTAAGCGTTACATCGTCCGTAGGCATATCTATACTCCATCCTACAAATATCTGATTATCCTTTTCTGGCGCAGCAATCAATGAGACGGATTTCCCTGCTTCATATTCGTCTGATTGATATTCAATGCCATCCACCATATAAGTCAATTTATATTTAGGACGAGTGACCTTCACTACACAGGTGGCAGGAATCTCTCCATCGTTGGTGATTGCCATGATTACAGCATCTCCATATCCCATTGCTACAATCTTACCAGAAGCTGTAACTGTGCATATAGATGGATTAGAGCTGCTCCATTTAACCGTCTTATCTGTTGTGTTCTCTGGTAAAACCGTCACGTTCAGTTGCTCTGTCTCGCCTAACTTTGTCATAGTAACTTGTGGCTTTTCCATCTGAATGTCAGTCGCATGTTGAATGACAGTAACCTCACATGAACCTTGTACACCCGTTGCAACAGATGTTGCATATATCGTCGTGACACCAGATACCACACCAGAGACAATGCCATCTGCATCAACCGTTGCAACAGAAGGATTCTCAGAAGACCATTCCAAAGTCAAATCATCTGCATCAGCAGGACTGAAAGAAGGTATGAGTTGCTGCGTATCTCCTGCTTCTATTTTAACTTTTTGTGGAGCTATATTGATACGTTCCAAAGGATTCTCTTCTATAATTGTGACATTCGCTGCTCCCCATGAAGATGCACTATATGCAGCAGCCGCACCTTTAGGCACATACGCTGTACATGAATTGTCTGGATAATGCCCTGTAGGTGGGGTCTTTGATTTCATGTGGAAAATCAATTTCAAACCCTTCCCGAATCCATAAGATCTTTTCAAATCAGCACCAGTCGAAATACTTTCAATGTCCTCTCCGAAGAAGATGCGTTGACCTTCTTTGTATTCAAAAGCGCTGGCATTGAAATACTTAACCCCCATCAGCTTTAATGTGTCAGGTTGAAAAACAGGTAATCCGATTGCACCTGCCATATTAGTGAAAGCAAATTCTCCTATATATTCCAACTTCTGTAAATCACTAATATTTGTTTCTTCTATTCCGCAGCCACAAAAAGCGCAGTCTCCAATATATTTCATGTTTGGCGGAAAATGTACTGATTTTAAGCCTGGGTGATCTCTGAAGCCATCCCTGCTTCCAGCTAGGAGAGAGAGGCCTGGTATAGAATCAATAGCCCCTCCAAGAAAAAGATGGGTTGGTACTCCAATTATCTCGAAATTTCCTTGGTTGTTTGTTATTCTTTCACTAAAAAAGGGTCCATTTACAAATTTCATATTGTCAGGAGCAAACACTAATGTATCGACATGTAAGTATTTGCCCTCTGGATACGAGTATGCAACCAAGCAATTCTCCAATTCTTCAAGCGTTTTAGGTAATATGAGTCGATTTACGGTCCCTTCAGAATTAAAAGAACCCTTACCCATGTAATTGTCCTTGTTTCCTATTACATATACTTCTGATAAATCTACACATCCATGCAGATTTCTGTTCTCCATCAATCCTCCAATGAACTTTAAATCATTCACGTTAACATACCCTGTGACTTTCAAATTCTTTACCGTTTGTTGGTCACCATAATTAATTTTACTTGACAACCATCCAGGCGTCTGATTGTCAATCGTCAAATCTGTTGCTTGTGAAAAGGCATCCAAGCAACTGCATAGCACTAAGGCTAAGGCAATCAATAGTTTCTTCATAATTGTTTAATTTAAGTGATTATTGTTTGTTTGAATAAAAGTACAAAAAGAAAACGTGGACAATTTACTTCGTCTACGTCTCGGAGGCATCGCCAAACGCCTAATGTACTTAAACTAGTAAAAGCCCACGCCTTTTGGCGTGAACTATCTACTTTCGTTCTTGTACATTGTCTTGAAATTTGGCGAATTTCCGAGACAAGAATTCAAAAGTGGATGTTCATCCTATATGTCCTTTAATAGATTTTATCTTAGCCCATAGGCAATTTGATTCAGATTGTTAAACAATATGGTTGTTTGATTTGCAAAGATAAATCAAAATCACAATTCATACAAACTTTTTCCAATTTTTTTTCTTTTGTCACGCTGACAAAACTCATTTTCACTTTCGCGGAGACTTTGTCACGCTGACAAAGCAGTTGCAAAAAACGGCGTGCAAGAGGCAAGTGAACAAAAAAATCCCCACGAAGCGAAACCTCGTGGGGATGTGTTTTTAGGGTTTTAACTCAGGCCATCCGTCTGTAGTCCAGGAAATGGGACGCTGAATGAGCAGGGCGGCACCATCTCTTGTGGCACTATAGCCATGACAGATGAAGATGTCTTGGTTGTCGAAGGTGTAGGCAGCGCAATGACCTGCAGCCTCCCATTCCTTCTTGTCACCTTCTATGAATAGTGTTCCTCCACCATTCTTCATGTCCTTTCCTGTACGGTCGAGATAGGGGCCTTCAACCGTCTTGCTACGTCCCACCGCCACGCGATAGTTGCTTTTTGCACCTCGACAGCAGTAATCCCACGAGACAAAGAGATAATAGTAGCCGCCATGTTTGAAGATGAATGGAGCCTCAATGGCGTTTGTGCCTGCAAAGCGCGATGTGGGATTGGGCTCCGTGGGTTTGTAGTTCGGATCATAACGGCGGGCAATGGTGCGAGGTTTCTCACCACGAGCAATGTGCATGGTCGTGTCGAGACGCGCCAATTGGATGCCGTCCCAGAATGAACCCCACACGAGCCAAGGTGTGTCATTGTCGTCAATGACGAAGTTGGGGTCGATGGCATTCCAGTTGTCACGTTTTTCGCGAGAGGTCACGATGCATCCCTCGTCTTTCCACATATTGGAACCGAGCGAGCGGCTACTGAGCAGACCGATGGCAGAGCCATTCTTGCCAAAGGTCGAACAGCTGTAAGCGAGCCACCAACGACCGTGCCACTGAATCACGTCTGGTGCCCATACATGATTGCTAAAACCTGGTACGGAGTCGGTTGCCCAGCCAGGAATGACGGTCATCACAGGATTGCGAGAGACCGTCCAAGTCTTGCGGTCTTGTGAGGTCATCTGCTGGATGCCCATGCCTGTGGCGTAGATGTAATAGGTGTTTCCTTCCTTTGCCATCACAGGGTCATGAACTGTCGGAGTCTCTGTGGTGAAAGACCCCTGTCGGAAGTTGCGTGCCCCTTGTGCAGTGGCTGTTTGACAAATGGCTACGAGCGCCAATGTAAATAAGATAGTCTTCATATAGGTTTGTGTCAAATTATATATCCCCACGAAGCATAGCCTTGTGGGGATATGTATAAATCATGTGAGAGTTTTTACTTGTTTTGATTAGTTCGTAGGAAGTTTATCCCAGGAACTACTTGTAACACTTCCAGATGCTGTCGATCTTGGCTTGTGGGAGCTTCTTGGTGAAGAGGCTGACAATCAAGACAACGGGGAAACCACCAACCATTGCGATGGCACCACAATCGATGGGGTTGAAAAGAGCATCCTTGCCCAACAGCATGTTGACAACAGTGAAACCAACGCCCCAGATGAAGCATGCCCAAACAGATGCTGTGGTCATGCCACGCCAGTAAAGACCCAAGAGGAAAGGTGCGAGGAAGGCACCTGCGAGGGCTCCCCAACTGATACCCATGAGCTGGGCGATGAATGTGGGAGGATTGAGGGCGATGAGCACGGAAATGACGATGAAGAAGACGATGAGCACACGCATGATGACTACCTTGCGACGCTCAATCTTCTCTGCCACCTCGTCATCAATCGAGCCACCCTTCACTTCATCGTCTGCCGAACGCTTGTCGCGATAGATGAGGTCGAGGGTCATGGTGGAAGAAGAAGTGAGGACGAGCGATGCCAATGTGGACATGGATGCGGAGAGCACCAGCACCATCACGAGACCGATGAGCAGGTCGGAATCTACGGCTGTGTCCAGCATCGTGGGGATGATATCGTCGAACTTGTAGTTGTTGCGAGCCTCGTTCCAGACGGGTTCGCCAAACAGACGACCGAAACCACCGAGGAAGTAGCAACCACCTGCCACCACAAACGCAAAGATAGTGGAGATGATGGTGCCACGCTTGATAGCGCTCTCATCGGTGATGGAGTAGAACTTGCCGACCATCTGAGGAAGTCCCCAAGTGCCGAGCGATGTCAGCACCACCACACCCAAGAGGCTCATGGCGTTAGGACCCCACCAAGAAGCGAAGTCGCCTGGCTGGAAGTCTTTGTAGAGCGGATTCTCAAGGTCGTGAGCCGTTGGCACAGCTTCCTTCATCTTCTGGAAAGCCTCTGTGAAACCACCTTGGCTGTTGAGCACCACAGCGATGACGGCGATGATGCCACCGAGCATGACGATACCCTGAATGAAGTCGTTGATGGCAGTCGCCTTGTAACCACCCAGAATCACATAGACAGCGGTGAGGAGCGCCATGATGATGATACAGTACTCGTAAGGAATGCCAAAGCCCATATCGAAGAGTTTGGAGATACCGCTATACACACCAGCCGTGTAAGGAATGAGGAACACGAAGGCGATGATAGAAGCGGCGATACGAAGTCCCTGATTGGAGAAACGGGTGCCGAAGAAATCGGGCATCGTACGCGAATGGATGTGCTGAGTCATCAGTTTTGTTCTGCGACCCAAGATAATCCATGCGAGGAGCGAACCGATAATGGCGTTTCCTATACCAATCCAAGAACTGGCCAAACCATATTTCCAACCGAACTGACCTGCATAGCCGACAAACACGACGGCTGAGAAGTAACTGGTGCCAAAAGCAAAAGCGGAGAGCCAAGGGCCGACCGAACGACCACCCAGCACAAAACCATCCACATTCTTGGCTTGTTTGCGTGAGTAGATTCCCACATATACCGTCACAGCCAAGAAAATGACGGTGAGAAGAATTTTGATAAGCATATGAATAGACCCCCTCTGTTCTGACGAACATCTCCCCCTCTATGGGGAGAGCCATCCGGCTTGTTTGTACTTGGGGGCTTTTTTGGTGTTAGTACTTTATTTATCTATTTCCCTTACATCCCGCATGGCTCTCCCCATAGAGGGGGAGATGCCCAACGGGCTGAGGGGGTCTTACTTTATTCTAACCTGCATTTGACACATGATAGCGTGGTTGGCGTTATGGGTGAACACCTTTGAAACATTACCACTTGGCATCATCTGGTCTTGGAGCGATGCACTCTTATAGACATACTGCAACTGGATGCGGCAACGCTTGTAGAACCAATATTGGAGACCGAAGATGGCCTTGTGCTGATCCATGTGCTCCTTCACGTTGTAGTTGAAGAAATCGTAAGAACCGACCAAGTCGAGTTTGGGCGCAACTGGCAGAACACCTGTTGCATACACACCACGGCTGGTCACATCTTTGTCGCGACCTTCCAGATACTCAGTACGAAGGCTGAGGCGAGAGGTCTGAGACTTGTAGGTAAGACCTGCTGACCAACGATTACGCTTATAATCTTCGCCAGGAGCGATGTTGCTGATGTAGGATGAACGATCCACAGCATGACCGCGACCAATCTGACCAGTAGCCACGATGTTCAACTCTTTGGTAGGACGGAATTCCAAATGACCAATGAAGTCTTTCTCGCTGTTGCCATCCTTCTTGTTGATACCCTGTCCGTTCATGACTGCAGCCTTGTAGGCAAACTTGCCGTCGTTGGTTTCACCAGAGAGCTCCAAACCGAGGTCACGTCCATACTGTGTACCCATCAGACGGTCGGAACCACAACCTGCCAAGTAAGTGACACCCTCAGAACAAACATCAATAGCCTCCAATTCTGTGGGCGACATGTTGTTCTCAATCGTGTAAGCATGCTTGAACTGACCAATTCGGGCACTGAATGCCTTGTTGTTGGTGAAACGATAAGAAGTCCAGTACTCATGCACCACACCACCATTGAAGTCGTGCATGAACATGGCGAACCAGCGGTCAGTGATAGGAGCACCCACCACAAGGAAAACACGCTTCATCTCGAAGGTGTTGTAGTCCTTCTTGTTGAGCTTGTCATCGTCAGCCAAGCCACCAGTGTGCTGGTAAGTAAAACCTGCTTGAGCGTAGCCATCAATCTGGACACGCTTAGCCAAGTCAACCGCCCAATCGGGCAATTTATCACCTCCCTGGGCTTTCATGCTGCCAACACCCACGAGGCACAGCAACATGGTAAGAATCAATGTAAATTTGAATCCCATAATCTTTGATTTTTATTGGTTTTTATTTGTTTGTGCATCAAAAACTCGGGCAAAGTTACACTTTCCTTATCATTCTGCCAAATGATTTGTAAAGAAATATTTATCTTTGCAACCAAATTGAAAGAAAACATGGATAAGTTCATAGAAATCATGGACACAACGCTCCGCGATGGCGAACAAACCAACAGCGTGAGTTTTGTGCCACACGAGAAACTGATGATAGCACGCATGTTGCTGCTCGACCTCAATGTGGATCGCATCGAGGTAGCCTCAGCACGTGTGTCTGACGGCGAAAAGGAAGCCGTGAAGAGCATCTGCCGATGGGCTCGTCAGGCAAACATGCTCGAACGCGTGGAAGTGCTGGGATTTGTCGATGGAAAGACCTCGCTCGATTGGATTGACGACTGCGGATGTCGCAACATCAATCTGCTCTGCAAGGGCAGCGAGCGTCATTGCCGTTTCCAACTGAAGAAAACCCTCGATGAACATGTGGCAGACATCCGTCAAAGCATCGAGTATGCCCAGCAGTTGGGCATCAGCGTCAATCTCTATCTGGAGGACTGGTCGAACGGCATGAAGGACAGCCCTGACTACGTGTTTGGCTTCATCGACGCCCTCAAAGACAGCGGCGTGAAGCGCTTCATGTTGCCCGACACGCTCGGCATCCTCAATCCGCAACTCACAGCCGCCTTCGTCAATCAGATGGCAACACGCTACCCCACCCTCCATTTCGATTTTCATGCCCACAACGACTACGACCTTGCCACGAGCAATGTTTTGGCTGCCGTCCTGTCAGGATGTCAGGGTGTGCATACAGCAGTGAACGGACTTGGCGAACGCGCTGGCAATGCCCCACTCTCTTCTATCCAAGCCATCCTGCATGATCATGCTCATGTTCAGACGCATATCAACGAAGAGAATCTTGGCAAGGTTTCCACAATGGTCGAAAGCCTCTCTGGCATCGCCATTCCACCCAACAAGCCCATCATTGGCGAGAATGTCTTCACACAGGTGGCTGGTGTGCATGCTGATGGCGACAACAAGAACAACCTCTATTGCAATGACCTCCTTCCTGAGCGATTTGGGAGGAAGCGTGAATATGCCCTGGGGAAGAACTCTGGTAAGGCAAACATCCTCAAGAACCTCGAGGAACTGGGTCTTGAACTCACTCCTGAACAGACACGACGAGTGACTGACCGAATCATCGAACTGGGTGACAAGAAGCAACTCATCACACAGGAAGACCTGCCCTACATTGTGGCGGATGTGCTCAAACACAGCGCTCCTGACGACAAGGTGAAGCTCATCTCCTATATGGTTTCTACCGCTTATGGCTTGAAGCCAATGGCATCCGTGAAACTCGAAGTGGATGGCGATGTGTTTGAGGAGTCAGCAATGGGTGACGGCATGTACGACGCCTTCATTCATGCTGTGCGTCACATTTATAAAGATCGCCTCAATCGCACCTTCCCTTGGCTCACCAACTATCAGGTCAGCATCCCACCAGGTGGACGTACCGACGCCCTCGTGCAAACCACTATCTCGTGGACCTACAACGAAAAGGCTTATCGTACTCGTGCCCTCGATGCCGACCAGACGGAAGCTGCCATCAAAGCGACCATCAAAATGCTTAACATCATCGAAAACGAAGAATAGCTATGCAAAAGTATGAAAAAATTATTGTAGCAGCCATTGTGGCTGTGGGACTCCTGATGCTGGGTTTGTGCATCAAGGGTGGTATTGACAACTTCACCAACAAGGATCGTCGCGTGACGGTCAAGGGGTTGGCTGAAAAGGAAGTGGATGCCGACAAAGTGACCTGGACAATGAGTGTGCAAGTGTCAGGCGATGAGTTGAAACCCCTCTTTAGTGTGCTCAACACGAAGATGGATGCCATTCAGCAGTTCTTGAAAGAGAAGGGCATCAAGGGTAAGGGCGATGTAACAGTCAATACGTATGATGTGACTGACAATCTGGCCAACGCCTGGGGCAACAACGTACCACGTTATCGCTACACTGTAAGACGTTCTCTGCAAGTCACCTCCAAAGACACCAAGTTCATCAGCCAGTTGCGACAGCAAGTGGACGAACTGATTGACAGGGATGTGATTCTGGATTCTGATTATGCAGAATACGAATACACCCAATTCCAGCAGTTGAAACCCGAAATGATGGCTGAGGCAATCAGCAATGCTGAAAAGACTGCCAGCCAGTTTGCTGAGAACAGCCACTCGACCATCAACAAGATTGTGGCAGCAGGTCAAGGCGAGTTCTCCATTGATGACGCCGACACCCCTTACAAAAAGAAAGTGCGTGTGGTATCAACGATCACTTATTCGTTGAAGGATTAAGAAAAATCGGATGTGTCAACTGGCACATCCGTTTTTTTAGCTTCATTTGTGGGGATATAGCAAGAAAAATTTTTTCTTCTTGCAATGTTTTGTGTGTTTTGTTCGTATATATAGATAGAAGATCTCAAAAATGACAACAGATATAGACGTAAATCTGATTGAGGGGCTAAGGCGACAAAGCCCCAAAGCGCAACAGCAGATGCTCGAGCGATATGGTCATGCTGTCTTTGCTCAAGTGGCGAGACTCGTGCCAAGCTTTGAGGATGCGGAGGAGGTGTATCAGGACGTCTTTGTCAAGGTCTTTAAAAATATAAATATGTATGATGCGGAACAGTCGTCGCTGAAAACATGGATTTCGCACATCGCCTACAATGAATCCATCAGCTTTCTCAGACACAAGACAATGCCGGTCATCTATTACGAGGATCGAGAGGGCGAGGCGGAAAAGCTGTCGGAAAGCGAAGTGGAGGCGACCTTCGGGCATCCGAATCCAGAAACGGTACAACTAATCAGAGCAGCCTTGAAGCATCTTCCACCCGACGAGAGAGCCATCATCACCATGTTTTACTACGAGGAAATGAGCCTGAAGGAGATCGCTTACGTGACAGAATCAATCCCCACGACCATCGCTTCGAAACTGAGTCGAACGAGAAAGAAATTATCACTACTGTCCCGTTAAAGTGGACTAATCGGTCTTTGAAATAATTGAAATTCAGTATATTAATAATGCTTTTGAGATGAAACGGACTTGATTTTGTAACTTTGCAGCCAAATACAATTGACTGCTA